>Ga0102924_1006807_pt1 | contig 10624 bp, 6 predicted proteins | sample PaiPotPPM11metaG_FD_80116 | JGI IMG/M metagenome (GOLD analysis project Ga0102924, IMG submission 80116) | Iron sulfur acid spring bacterial and archeal communities from Banff, Canada, to study Microbial Dark Matter (Phase II) - Paint Pots PPM... ...
CGGGGCTAGTGTGATATAGTCCATCAGGGCTTCCTCGCTTTCTGGCTTCGTTTTCAGCTTTTGCCATTATAGCAAGGGTGCTTTCTCTTTTTTATCCCTCCCGGACTTTCGAAAAGCCCTGGGTTGTAGGCCAAACAGACTAGCCACCACTCACCGGCGGCTGCCTGGAGCTTCGTAACGAAAATTGGCGGAAAACGGGTACCTCTTTGATGATACCGACCCAACTTCAGCACACCTTGTGTCTTACTCGCCGCTCGTCTCATCAAGGCGGACTGGTGTTTCTACCTGGTTGAGGCGATTCCAGAGCAGGTAATCCGTCTCTTTCTTAGGAACGTACGCGTTCCCTCCATCTGCCACCATATTGGATGTGGCGACGAACTCGCCCTGCTCCAGGTGCCTGAGGTCGATATACTTCGCGCCCTGCTCCAGGCGAGTTCCCGCAGGCAGGATCGTAATATTCTTGAGTTCATCGTCCGTCAAGTCCGCGAGAATGGTGTGCATGCCCTTGAGCTCGTCGGCAGAGAGTGCGCCGGGCAAGAGGGTCTGGTTCTCGCCATGGTTCTCCCCGGTCCGGTCGTGAACATTCAGGTCGCGGGTAAAGTCGGCACCGGGTTGGGCCTCATACAGAGGTGCATTCTCAGCTTTACGATCCTCGTGGAGCCTGGACCGCTTTCGACCGGAATGGGCATCTGAATCACTGCCGCTGCGCTTCTCGCCCCGTTCTTGCATCAGTCGTGAATCAGCTTTTTTGCTATACTTTTTCTTGTATCTTTCTGGCTGGTGTTTTTGTCCTGGCATGTATCTCGCTCCCTCTGATTGGCTTGTTCATGACTTCAGTATAGCATAAAATTTGAAATGATTTTCCCTTCAAGATAAAAGTATAACACTATAGCGTAGTGATGATGAATAGCCTCAGATTATCATATCCCTTAAAGCCCTCCTGACCGAAGTGCGGGAAAAGACAACCATTACTTATTCTTCTGCAACTGTGAGTACATGCTATAATCACATCAACGATAAATACTATGTTGTCTGGCGAAGGATGGCAGTATGACAACGCAACAGCAGAGACAGCAAATCGATATATCTCAAGCAAAGGCAAAGAAACCAGCCCATCGAGGTATCGCAGGTTTCCCTCCTCTAACCGATGGCAGAGCCATCCAGCAACGCGAGCATATTGTCAAAGATGTTTACACGAAACTTGTGCAAGACGATATTGCCGCGATTGCCCTGACAGGCATAGGAGGCGTTGGTAAATCTACCCTTGCTGCCTTGATCTACCGCTATACCGAAGACCAGCGACATACCCATAGTAGCTCCTTTCTAGCTGAAACGCTCTGGCTCACAGTTGACCCCGCCGTCACCTTTGCCGACCTTGCCGGAAATCTTTTCGAGGCATTGGATAAACCTCTGCCTGACCTGGGCAGTCTTGCATCCCAAAATCAAGCGATTGCTCTTTTCAATGCATTGAATGGCACAGATAAACCACGCCTGATAATCCTGGATCAATTTGAAAACCTGTTGACGCGCAAGAAATCGTAGATCAGGCGCTGAGTGCAGGTATAGAATAGCGGTTCATCAACCATCACGAAGCAAGGGAACAATCTACCATGATAACATTCGATAGAGGGAATTTACGCTTCAGTTATCGCATAGCGGGCGTAGCCATACGTGACGGGAAAGTCCTGGTGCAGCAACCGGTGGCGGGTGGCTACTGTTTTCTGCCAGGAGGTCGCGCTGAATTGCAGGAATCTGCCAGAGAGACGCTCAGGCGGGAGATGCAGGAAGAACTGCATGTTGATGTGACGGTTGGCAGGCTGCTCTGGGTGGTTGAGAATTTTTTTGAGCATGGTAGCAAGTCATTTCACGAGTTGGGATTATATTTCTTGATGACCTTTCCCGACGATTCCCCTGTAGTTGATACAAGTAAAACCTTCTCTGTACAAGAAGGCCATCATGAATATGTCTTTCAGTGGCGTGCGCTGGATAGTCTCGACAGTGTTCAGGTCTATCCGTCGTTTTTGCAAACTGCTTTGCTATCGCTTCCTGACGCGACGGAACATCTCGTGCAAATAGATAATGAGGGCATTTCCTAGTACGAGTTAGGAAATGCCCTCAATAAGAAATAAATCCTGTCCTTGTTCATTTAGAATCTGTTATCTGGCTTCTGGATAAGGTATAATGGATACAGCCCATTGAGGTGAAAGGAAGGAGCATTCTACGATGCTAAAAGACTATATCCGAGCGGCTATGGGCAAAGCGAGATACGAGATTCTGCCGGATGATGGAACTTTTTATGGAGAGATTCCAGGTTTCGATGGTGTCTACGCCAATGCAGATACATTGGAAGATTGCCGTGATGAATTGGAGGAAGTTTTGGAGGGATGGATTTTATTGCGAATCTCCCTGCATATGCCCCTGCCTACCGTCGATAGTATTAAACTGAATATTAAAACAAGCCAAAATCGACCGTGCTACATGGGAGAAGCTCTAAATTATTGCTTCTCCCCTCTGGCAAACCACTTCAAGTATTTTACTACTCCCGGTTTAAATTCCCCGATTCTCTGCATATCGTCCGCGCTCAAGGGCTTGATGAGTGTGAGCAGGGCGATGGACAGCCCAAGAAAGACGATGCCGGATGCGACTAGCATGGTGCGTCCCACCGGGTGCCAGACAAGGGCGGGGAGGGCGGCAATGGTCAGCGCCAGCAACATGCGCAGCGTGAAGGCCAGGGGGTATTTTTCTGGCAGGTCGCGCCAGATGAAAATGAGCATCAGGCTGGCTGTGATGATTTTCGAGATGCCGTCGGCGATGAGCGCGCCCGCCGGGCCGTAATGGGGGATGAGCAGGATGCCGAACACAATGAGGGAAGCTAAACCCAGCAGCCATGCCAGCACGACCAGTTGCGGCTTTTGTAACACGTAGAGGGTAGCTTGATGGATGCTAGAGCCGAGTATACGCACAATGATATTGAAGAAGAGGAAGATGCCCAGCAGTTGCCCGACGATGCTGTACTCTGATGGATAGAGGGCGAGCGCAATGGCCTGCGAGTTGAAAAGAGAAAAGATCAGCACTGGCGCGGCAAGCAGCGTCTCAAATTTTATCAGCATTTGCCAGGAGCGCGCCAGGCGCTGGTGATTTTTGCCCACGAAGGCGGCGGCCAGAGCCGCGATGCCTACACCGCCAAAGCCTGACACCAGCAACTGGTTGGCGGCGTCGGCGAGTTGGAAGGAGAGGGTGAAGAAGGCGATCTGCGCTACCGAGACCGAGAAAATGATCAGCAAGTTGATCGAGACCTGTTTGAGCAAGGCGCCCATGACCAGGTTGGGAACCCAGGCGGAAATGCCGAGCCGTAAAACCGGGCGCAGCGGCTGCTTGTAGATGGCGCCGCGTGTGAATAGCAGCGGCCATTGCCACAGGGCGAAGGCGGCGGCGCTGAGCAGCGTGGCGATGGCTTGCAGCCATAAGACGCTATCGATGCCCCAACCCAGGCGCAGGGTGATAAAGCTGAGAACCAGGAGAAAGAGCTGCGCCAGGCTGCCTATGATGAAGACGATGCGCATACGCATGATTGAGGCATACACGGCGATGAGCAGGCTGGTGATGCCGTTGCCCAGCACCCAGAAGGCGATAGGAGCGATGTGGCCGAGCAGAGCGGGCGAGCGTAGTTGTTGCGCGATGCCCTCGAAGGTGGGCAGCGGAATGGCAGCGAAGATTCCTGCTACTAAGGGCAGAGCGAAGAGCATGATGCCCAGGGCGATGGCTAAAATAGCGATGCGCAGCGCGAACATGCGCCGGATCAGGTGCGCCGCGCTTGCCTGTCCATGTTCGGCCAACACGCGCGGCACGTAGGTATTGGTGGCATCCTCAAATCCAAATGCTACGATGTAGGCGATAGTATTATAGGTGGTTGCGGCAATGGCGTACACGCCGTACTGGCTCACAGGTACCCTGCGTGTCATAATCAGCGACAGGATGAAGAGCGAGGCGAAGACCCACAATCCGTAAAGCTGATTGAGCAAGTAGCTGATGGGCGTGCGCCGCAGCAGTTGTTGCGCGCCCACTTCTCCGAGGGGAACTGTTATTGATGGTGTGCGAGTTGATAACGGCAGCATGTTGTCCGAAATGGTGTCGCTCTTGTCGTCGACGATATTAACTACAAAATGATCTTCCATCACTATACCACTCCCATCCCTTTGCCATGCCGAAGTCTCAGGCTGCTCGACGCTAAAACGCACCAGCCGCGTGGGACGCGGCCTTGATTTCCCGGTTCCTGTATTCATTATATTGCTAGCGTGAAATTGCTTGACAACGGTTTAAAATTTGAGTTTGAAGAGGTGGCGCGCCAGCCAGCCGATGCCGCCCAGGGCCGCGAAAAGTTCCAGCACGCTGGCATTGGATGTTACCTGCGCGGTCGAAACCAGGTAAAACGCGCCCACTCTGGTGGCGGCGGCAATGACAAAAAGCCCCAGCCCGATACAGGCGGGCAGAGTGGCGAAGAGCAGGGCACGCTGCCAGCTGCGGCACAGGAAACCGATTCCGGCTGGTACCAGGTAGAGCAGGGCCGCGATGATGGGCGCAAGCGTGGCAGGAAATGGCCCATCCAGGGATGCGCTGGAAGAGCCGGGCAGCAAGCGCGTCCAGAGTTGGGGGGGAACTAGCGCCAGCGTGACCAGAATCGTTTCAAAGACCGTCAGACCGATGACCGTGTAGAATATTCGCCTGTCCAGTTGCGCGCTCGCAACGCCTGATTGAAGCATCTTCATATCCTTTGCCCGGGACGCAATGAGAATTCAATGCATCCCTGTTTATAAACGACTAAGTGATGGGAATTGTTAATAACCCCAATTCATATTTCATGGTCAAAAGGCGGCGCACCGAATCGTCGATGCGCTGCATCGAGATGGCGCCTGTATTGTAGGCCTGCTTGATGCCCTGTATCATGCTGGCGACATCCTGGGGAGTGGAGGCTCCCATCAGGAGATCGCAGCCAGCCATAACCGCCAGCGCCGCGGCCTGGGATTCGGTGTAGAAGGCGGTGAGACCTTCCATGGTCAGGCTGTCGGTCATGACCACGCCCTGGAAACCCAGTTCGTCGCGCAGGATACCCGTAACCACCTTGTAGGAAAGGGTAGATGGCGCGGAACCGTCGATAGCGTGCAGGACATCGTGTGTCACCATGATAGCATGGATGTTGCCCTGCTGGATGATGGCGCGGTAGGGCGCCCAGTCAATAGCTTCCAACTGACTTTTTGAGCGGTAGACATCGGCCACACCAAGATGGGGGTCGGTGCCAACATCGCCCAACCCGGGAAAGTGTTTCAGCGTACCAAAGACCTTGCCGCTCTGTTGCAAGCCTTGCAGGTAGGCTTCCGCCATGCGTGTCACGATGTCGGGATTGTTGCCGAAGGTGCGATCGTACAACTGTGGGTTGTAGACGGTATTCACATCGACGACGGGCGCGAGATTGAGGTTAAAGCCATAGGAGGTCAGATCACTGGCGTCGCGGATGCCCTCGGCCAGCGCTTTGCCCGGGTCGTTGGTCGCGCCAATCGAGGAGGCGGAAGGGCGCGGCCCGTCCAGGGCAACCAGGCGGTCAACATAGCCGCCCTCCTGATCGATCGCTACCGCCAGGGGAACGCCGTTATGCGTGCTATCATGCTGCATCTGTGCAATCAGGCCAGTGAGCTGCGTCCTGTTAATGATATTGTTGTTGGAACTCAGAAGCAGGACCGCGCCCACATTGTACTGGTTAATCATCGTGCTGATGTCGAAAGAATAGGTCGGGTCGCGAAACTGCACAATCATCATCTGTCCCAGCTTCTGGTCGAGCGTCATGTTCTGGATAATATCGTTGATGTATTGCGCGGGCGTGAGGGCAGGCGTCGCGGTCGCGGATGCGCCGGGCGTCGGGTGCAGCTTTCGCTTGACGGCATCGAGCGGGTTTGTGGCGTTTGTATTATTCGAGCCACCCAGCACAAAGGCCCAACCCTGTGAACCGATGAAGCCAGCATTCCCGGCATTGATGGCATTGAAGACTATAATTGCTAGAAAAAGAATGCCAATTAAGGCTTTGCCTCGTGAAATAGCAGTCCTCGGCTCTGTAACTGGATGCGTGGGTAGGAGGGCTGCGGCGAGAGGCCGCGTGGGAAGTTCAATTTCCGGTTGATCTATGGCGGCTACCCGGGTGGTATCCTGATCCTCGATCTCCGGTATGGCTACGCTTTTCACCCGCGCGGTAGCTTGCTCTTCAATAGCCTCAAGCTTATTATTTTCCCAGGCGCCTTGATTATCTATGATTCCTGTAGATGAAGGGGAGCGCGCGGCAGCCAGCGGCAGCGTATCTTCCATTTCAAGGGCTTTGTTGACCTGCTCGTGAGAACGCTCAGGCTTGTTTGAGTTCATTGCATACCTCGGTTCATAAAGTGATAGGAACATGAAAGTTGTCGGATGATTAAAAAAATAATATATGCGTATTTAGCGAAGGACATAAAACCCCTAATATTGTAACGCAGAAAGAGCCAAAAAAGAGTGGTCTATTTCACAAAATCAGGACAATTGGCTTTATTATACTATACACCACGTGAGTGCCAGTGCGGGGACAAGCCCCGCCCGTACCCTGCTACGAAGTGGTCCTTCTTAATATCTGCCGGATTTGGGGATGATGTAGCAGAAATATCAAAAGTTGCAGATGTTGCATAGTGGTTTTGGTTGGGAATGTTACATATGTATTCAAAGTTTCAGTTGTAGCACTATGTTTATGATAGGTGCGGGTGTTTCCCGGCTCTTATGCGGCGGGTGTTGGATATTGAGCAAGCAAGCAGGCTCTGTAGAGAGTATACTGTATGGCGCGGGAAAATGCAAGATGAGGAAGGACACTCAGAGCATATATGTGCTTGTGAGAGATGACAGGGTGCGATATACTGTGACTGTCCAGAAATGCAATTCATGAAGAAATGGTGTTAGAGGTATGGCAAAGGATGCGCGTTCATTACAACCACAACAGACGAAGCAAGATGTGAGTTATCGACCACCGTACCGGCATGTCGCGTCAACGGGGGCTGTACGCGTTGTGTTGATTGGCGCGGGCATTGCTTTTGTGCTGACCGGCGTCGAGAGCCTGGTGTGGATTCTTGTTGCTCACAGGTTGCCAGCGTTCTGGTGGTTATTGCTTGTGGTACAGGTGGTGATATTGGCGGCGCTGGCGCTGGCGATGAACAGGCCCCTGGCGCTCTCCCGTTATGCGCGAGAAGTGGCGCTGGCAACAGAACGGTACCGCGCGGTCTTTACGCCGCTTACTGACTGGCTGACGCTCTATACGACCGGCATCACTTGCTACCAGCATTCGCCTGACCCCACTTTACCTGAGCGCGTGCAGGAGTTGTCGCTGCTCGATCTTGTGCGTCCGGGCAACCAGTTCCTGGTAGACCCGCAGGAACATCTGGCGCTATTGGGGGCAACGGGCGCGGGTAAGACGACGATCCTGTATTTCTTCCAGTTTATGGCGCTATTGCGCCGCCGTTCGGTGGTCTTCGGGCGTCAGAAAATTCCCATCTATATACCTTTGCGCAATTATAACCTCTTTCTGAGAACACATGCTGGCTGGTATGCGCAGGAAGCCGCGCTCTCTCCGGGCATAACACGCCTGCTGGATTTCCTGGCGGCCAGCGATTTGCCGGGCATCCATCACCTGCGTCCCTATTTGCGCAGGCTGGCGGAGCAGGGACGGCTCTTGCTGCTATACGATGGGTTGCATGACATTGAGGAGGCGTATCTACCAGATGTGATCGCGGAAGTGGTAGAGTTGATGAGCCAGTCGCGCAGCCGCGTGATTGTGGCATGCCGGCCAGAGGACTACCTGCGCCAACCACAACTGGCGCAGGGCGTGGAAACCAATCTGGTAGCGCGCGCGGTGGTCGAAGCCCTGGCGGAAGAACAGGCGCGCAGCCTGGTGGAGCGCTACATCGAAAGCGAAAATTCCGGCAAGAAGTGGCGGCATACCGCCGGTCAGATTATGGATATGATCGCCACTACGCGCCTGCGTGCCACCTGTTCCACTCCCTTGATGATGCTGGCGTTGTTAAGCGTGATCGATAGCATCGGTATCGAGCGCGGCAAGCGCCTCGATACGCGCGGTCGCCTGATGCGCGCCTATACCGCTTATCTCATCGCGCAGGCGCAGAAACGTCCGGCGTGGCATAAAAGCGCTCCATTGGAGAAAGATGTGCTGCTCTTCCTGGGCGAAATCGCCACCGCCGCGCGCTGGTCAAACACGCCGCTGGCGATCCAGTTGCATGAACATGAACACCTGCTGCGTATCGGGCAGCCTTCGCTGGCAGAAAACGCGGGCGCTTTGCAGGGCTGGCTCGGTGAGCATATCGACGATATGTTTCTCTCTGATAACCTGCATGAAAGCTACAGCCGCACCGACATAAGCGAACTGCTGGCATTCGCGCTGGATGCTGCGCTGCTCGAAATCAGCCCGCATGGTATCTTGAGCTTTCGTCACGAGGCGCTGGCTGCCTACGCGGTGGCGGAATATTTTGTCACATTGCAGGCTACCTACGATACGCCATTGCAACCAACCTCCTTTGCCGGTTTGCTGGCGCAGGCGATGAAGCGCGAGGACACGACCGACGCCTATACGCGCTGGAGCCTGCCATTGGCATTGTGGGCGGGACTACTGGACGACCCGCTGGCTCAGGCGCAGCGCTTCGTCGAATATGGGCGAGGACACCCCGCCGCTACATTAGATACGCTGGCCCTGAGTCTGCTTTGCATGGGAGTAGCCAGCGCGCCACCCTACGTTGCTTCCGATCTGGTGGTAGTTATGCCTCCCGGCTTTGAAGACATGCTGCTCGAGGTCTTGCAGGATGGGTCGCAGCGCGTGGCTCTGGCGCGCGCGATCACGCGCCACGCCGAGGAGGACGCGCAGGAGATTTATTCAGCGCTGTTTTTGCTGTTGATGTTACCCGACATCGACGAGCTCATCATCCTGCTCGATATGGAAGTGGTGCCATTCCTGCTTTTCAACCGCCTGCGCGAAATTGTGGATGATAGCGCGTATGATGCGCAGGTCAAACGCCTTGTGCGCGTTACCGGACACCTGGGAGCGGTGGCGGTGCCTCAAGCCGCCATGCTGAGCAGAGCTGACGCGGGTGGAAGTCCGCGCCTGCGTTCCGCCGCCATTAACATTCTGGGCGGCACGGGAGAGCAGAGCGCGGTTGAGGCCTTAAACGCCTGTCTATATGACCCAGACCCGATGATTGTGGGGAGGGCTATCAGTGCCATGATCCGGCTTGGCCCGGACCTTACGCTGCCGTCGCTGGCGGAAGAACTGGAAAATCGCGCCGCAACCTCTGCCACCACGCAAATCCACGCTGCTACACTGCGTATTCTCGAGCATTTTTTGAAAGAGACGAATCCCGACCGCGAGTTGACGGATGAACAACGACAGGCGGTAATGAGCATCCTGTCGTCTATTTTGCAGGGCGGCTATGCGCCTGAAGTGCAGCAGAAGGCGAGCGAAATGCTGGTGCAGCAGGGACGCGCCGCCGAAGAGAGCGCGGGTGGCGAAATGGCCGTTGATGTGTTCATTGCGAACCTGGCTGCAAATGATGAGCAGTTAGCCAACGGCGCGGCGCGCGCTTTACGCGAGATCGGTACGGCTACTACCCCGGCTCTCTTAAAAGAACTGCGCGAGTCTCCGCCGCCAGGTGTAACTGCGCGTATCGTCCAGACGTTGGGCAGGGTGCGCGATCCGCGCGCGATGGCGACCCTTTTGCGCTTGCTGGTCAACCCCTCGCCGGTAGTGCAGTTACAGGTGAGCAAGGCTTTACAGCTTTTCGCGCCAGAAAGTATCTCCGGCCTGATCTACCAGGTCTTGCAGGGGGAAGATGACCTGGTCGCCACCAGTGCGGAGCAGATACTGATCGAAATTGGCAGCGCTGCGGTAGAGCCGGTGATCGAGGCGCTGATTCCTGTGACGCCGGGACGCACGCATATGCTGGTACATATGCTGGCGCGCGTGCATGATATGAAGGCTGTGCCGACCCTGATCGCCCTACTGGAAACAGAGGCGCCGGCAGGGCAGGCGTCGGAACAGGTGGACCAGCAACTTGTGCTATCCTTGATTGACGCGCTTGGACAATTTCAGGATGAGCAGGTGGTTGCCCCGTTGATAGATATGCTTGCAAGCGCCAATCCCCTGTTCTACGAGGGGGCTGTGAATGCCCTGAGCAACCTGGGAGACGTGGCGTGTGGTTCACTACTCAACGCGCTGGATGTTGAGTATGAGAACGCGATTACTGCGCGTATTGAACGCGCTTTGCTAGGCATGACGCCATTTCCCGGCGAGCGGTTGCTCGCGGTGTATGGGTGGGGCAGCGATGCGCAGGTGCGGCACATCACCAATGTTTTTGTCGCATTGGGCCAGGAGGCGGCGCAATTGCTGGTGAGTCACCTGGTTGACCGGAATGCGCGCTTACAGGGGTATGTGCGTGAGGCTGCCGGGCGTATGCCAGGCCAGGTGCTTGTGCCTGCTTTGCTAGAGGTCATCGATCATCCCGATGCTGAATGGCGCGATGTGGTGCAGGAGTACCTGCTGCAAAATCCACAGGAGGCC
>Ga0102924_1006808_pt1 | contig 10622 bp, 11 predicted proteins | sample PaiPotPPM11metaG_FD_80116 | JGI IMG/M metagenome (GOLD analysis project Ga0102924, IMG submission 80116) | Iron sulfur acid spring bacterial and archeal communities from Banff, Canada, to study Microbial Dark Matter (Phase II) - Paint Pots PPM... ...
CCGCCTTGTCAGTGCCGTTCGTCGCGTCACTCGCGTTCGCCCAGACCGAGTCGCTGCCGCCGCTCCCTGCGCCGTCGCCTTCTGCGCCTCCACCATCCACGCCGACTGCCGGGTCAAACAGTCCGGATCCCGCGACCGTCCCAGCACCCGCTCCTTCGCCGTCGGCCTCGGCTCCCACGTCTTTCGAGCAACCGTCGTCGCCTTCGTGTGAGGTCGGATGCCGACAACCTGGTGCCTACTCCCATGACGGCTTTTATCTCCGGCTCGCGCTGGGAATGTCCGGCGGATGGGTAGTCGGGACTGGGCCATCTGGATCGGCACACATTTCGGGTGCCGGTCCTGCTTTAGCGCTAGCCGTTGGTGGAACCCCGTTAACAGGTCTCGTGCTCGCGTTCGGCTTCATGGCTGGCTCGGTCAACGGCACCTTCGCCGGCGCGCCGGCCGCTTCGAGCGGATCCGCGACGACCGTCGAACCGGTCGTGGGTGCGCTGGTTGATACCCCAGGCCCGAAAAGGGCTGGCACGTCGGCGGGGCTCTGGGTCTTGGCGGTCTGGGCGTGACAGACGCCAGCGGTTCCAATTCGAATGGTTACTCTCTCGGGCTCGCCGCGCTGGGCGGCTACGACTGGTGGGTCGGCCCCGAGTGGTCGCTCGGCGTGTTGACCTTCCTCGCCGCTTCCACGCCTGCGAGCACGAAATACGGAAGTGGGAATGCTACCGGTTACCAGCTGACTCCCGTGACGCTCGGGTTGGAAGCCTCACTCTTACTGCATTGATGTCGACTCGCTCGGGCGCGGCGGCAGCCTTTCGCGGCGGTCGCGAAGGCGATGGGGCAGGACACCCCTGCCGATCACAATGAGATCGAGGTCGCTCTGTCCGTCCAACAGATCGCCACGGACCCAGCTCCCATGCACGGCGACACAGCGAACCAGGTGACCATGCGGCCCGATCGCCCCGGCGACTGCCGTCGCGACCTCGTCTCTGGTCGGCTTCGTCATGCTTGCTCTAGGATACGCGTGACCCGCCGCGAAGAAAGTCGACGAGGCACGAGTCTCTATGACGAAGCCGCTCGCCCTGCACGACTTTCGCGCTCGCCGCCGCGTCCTTGAGCCCAAGGACTATGCGTTCCCCGGCCCGATGCCTCGCGCCACGGATCTCGTCAAGCGCAAGGCCTGGGAGTCGATCTGGAACCTTCCTGACACCGCCGCGATCGAGACATCCAACGTGTTCGGCACCCCATTGGGGGAGGTCGTCGCTCTCTCCGGTGCCCGGACACGGCTCCCCACATCAGCGCATTTGGCCCGGGGACCGTCGACGCTCCCAGCCTAGTCCCGCTCCGCGCCAGACGAGCCGACACCTCGCCCATTGGTCTCCCGTTTCGGCTCGGGGTCGCACTGCCCGTCAATGTCGGCGTCGACTGGAGTCACGCGAGCTGCGGGTTCTTCGTCCGCCTCGTGTGGGTGACGGGCGGAGACTGAGCATCTGAAGCGCTCGTTCGCTAGTTCGGGCATCGGTGGTCCTCCGGAGCGTCGAGGAGCGCCTTCAAATGCGTTGGGCGGAGACGCGAAGCGCTCGTCCGGCGTTGCAGTAGTCGCCAGGCGGACGAAGGACCTACTTCTTGCGCTTCGACTCCTCTGCGAGGTGTTTCAGAAGCAAGGACCGGATGTAGCCCGCGGCCGTCAACGTGCCTGGCGCGAGGTCGGCGGCCGCTTCCTTCCGCGCGATGAGCGCAAGAAGCTGCTCCCGCTCGGCGGCTGTGACCCTCACGCCGATCGTGATCCCGGCAATGCTTTCCCTGTCGGCACGCGGCTTTCTCGGCACAACGCTCCTCATACAACACCTCCGGAAAGGACGTAGCCGCTAGCTACGCGCAAAAACGCTAGCGATAATATCGGGAACGCGCTACCCACTTCTTGCGTGGCCGTGCCTGTTCGGACAGAGGAGCGCGGCGCGGCAGCTGCGAGGGAGGTGACCCATCATGAGGCCTGAGCGTTTCGCCTGTGACATTTGCGGCACGGAAACCGCTGGCGATGCCCTATGCGCGCGGTGCTTGCGCGAGCTGGAGCAGGCTGTTCATCCGCCCTTCCCGCGCCCGGTCGCAGACGCCCGGGACGCGGTCGCGATGGTGACGCGCATCCGCGACCGGCTGCGCGAGCATCTGAGGCAGCGCCCTCCCTGTCCACATTGCGCGGCGAGTCCGTCCCTCGTCGTCGACTTACTCGACGCCGAGCAAGCGAGCGCCGAGATCCTGCTCTCGCTCGACACTCTTGCCCAGCTATCGCGCGACCCGCGGTTCGAGCTCGACTCAAGCGCGCTCGCTGTGATCGTAGACGCCGTCCGCCAATGGCACGCCGTCATTGCCGCCACGATCGAGCGCTTGGGCACCTTGGAACTGGACGCGATCGCCGGGAGGTAGGCTCGACTCGCAGCGGAGGTGCGGATTCCGGCCATCGATGGACCCCGTCGTGCCACGCGGTCATAGGAGAGACTGTCCCATCTCGACGTCGGATCCGTCCGGAATGCTGCAGGGCAACGACGCTTTGGCCTATAGCCCAGGGTTTGCCGGCGCGTCGTCGGCTTGAACGCGCGCTTGTTGGATCGTGAAGAGCCGATCCGTGTCGGCGCGGTTCCGTTCCTGTTTAGCGAAAGCAGGAGACGCTCGGCGCGCTCGCGAAGCCGTACGCGATCCGACGCGTTTCACTACTTCGCACATCTAAAACCGAGCGTGTTTCCCTGAGATGAGCCAGGCATCTCGCTACGACGCGAGGCGCGGAGCAAGTCCGGTTGATCCGTGGACCAGTCTCCCCCGCGAATCTCGTATGCGACGGTCGCAAAGCCTGGACCTGCGCGAGTCGCTGTCCACTCAGCAACGTTTCCGGCCATGTCGAGTATCCCGAAGGGGCTGCGATCACCTGCATGGGTCCCGACGGCACACGTCCCCCCGTTCCACCCTCGGTGCCAACAGACGTCGGGTGGCGCCGCGCTGTTGCCCCACGGAAACCGCCGCCCTTCGCTCCCGCGCGCGGCGTATTCCCACTGGATGCTCGTCGGCAGGCGCTTGCCCGTCCAGCGACAGAACCGGTCCGCCTGCGACCACGTCACGCAATTCACAGGTTGCGTCCCTGCATCCGTATTGCAAAGGTCATCGCGCGCAGGCGTGAAGCACCCGTGCGCGCGTACGCATCCACGATAGTCTTGTACGCTGACCTCGGTTATGTCGAGACAGAACGATGCAACCGCCTCTCGGTGTGTCGGACGCTCATTCGTGAACCCGTCGACGGCGCCCATCTCGAAGGTGCCCGCGGGGATCATGGCAGTGCCCTGCGGGCAACCCGCGCTTCCATCGGGAAGCGCAGCGTCACGCAACTCATTCGGTATCGCCATTGGCAGCATTAGCGTGTGCCACTCGGAAGGCGCGAAGCACCAGTCACCACCGCGCTGGCAGTCTTGCTCGAGTTCTCCTGCGAGCAGTCGTCCTCCAGGCATGTACCAGACCCCGCCGAAGCACGACCGAAGGGGCACGGCGCCGCCATTCGGATCCTTCACCGCATGGATCGATCCCGTCGTAGCGGGCACCGTGACACGTTGCTTGCCACTTTGGGCCTCGATCCGACCTCCTGCATAGGTGATGAGAAGCGCGCCGCAAGCAATGTGCTGCGCGTCCATCGAGCACCGGGGCTGGACGGAGCCCGGATCATCCACCGAACAGGACTCGAGCGGGCTCCAGTTCTGTTTCGCGAGCTCGGCGTTGGCACTCGCAACGCGTTCGTCCACGAGGCGCGCAAGGGAGTCGAGGGCCCCGCTCGCAGCGTCCGCTCGATCCATCGATTCAGCCGAGACTAGTTCCCCCAGTCGGAGAAGAGGCGTCGACGCCTCCGTCGAGCCGTCCGCAGCTCGCAAGACGACGAGCGTGAGATTGGGCGCTCCGCCCAGCGACGGCTCGAAGTGAGACACGAGGACACGGGAAGCGTCCGCAGACATCGCCGGCAGGCCCACTGTACGGAACGCCCACCTTGGTCCGCGCGGAGAATCGACGACGGACCCGTCCGCGTGCTCGAAGTGGATCGCGACGCCCTGGCGCGAATCGAGATCGCCGTTCGCGTCGAACTCGCCGGCCGCATGCGTGGACGCATCGATTGACGCACCTGAGCTCGCATCGAGCGCTGCGTCAGAGAAACCAACGATTGGCGGTCGACCGAGCGAGGTACCAGAGGGGATTCGCTCCCGAGGGCACGCACTCAGGCCCAGCCAGGCGATGGCGTAAGCAAGCGCGCCGAGCCGCTTCATGTCGTCCGCGGGCCTGCACTATAGAACGTCGGCCCGAGCTGGAAGTGCAGGTGATTGATATGGGCGCCCCGCCCATTATGTGCGTTCGGCGGGTTATTCGGATGCGGGTAGTCGGGATGCAAAATAAAGTGACCCGCGTGGGAATCGATAGGCGTCGGCGTATCGGAGGTCCCTTTCGGTAGCCTCCCCAAAATGGTGTTTCCATCCGAGTACTCCCCGACCGCGAATTCATAGACATCTTGAAAGAGTGAAGCCGCCATCTGAAAATGTGTGGCCACCTTTGCCAGGTCCGCCGCAAACGCCGACGGCGCGCTCGCGGGAACAGGGTCCTGGAACGGCGGTGGATCCAGCCGGTAATGCAGGCGGCTATGCGCACCGGTCGGGTCGGTCCCGTAGTTGAAATCGTCATCAAGCTTCGTCAAGCGGACCCACTTGGACGGATCGGTTGGGTTGCTGGCAACGCTGACTCGATCCCACATGGGCACGCGCCCCCAGTGGAGGAAGACGATGAAATCCGTTCCGAGCCTGACTGTCCTGTGCTTCTCGTTCGGATCGGGGAGCTCGGTCGACACTCCGCCAAAGTCGAGCGCCAGGCCGTAGCCGTGCGTGTCGGGTCGCACTGTGTCGCCACTGACTCCCTGGGTGTAGAGAGCAACGATGCCCCGCGTGCTGCTCAACTCGGAGCACATGCGCACGAGGCCTACGATATGGCGCTGGTCCAGCAAGCGAAGAGCGGTGGCCTGCCAATCAAAAGCATCGCGCAGGAAGCGCTGGCCCGGAATGACATCGCTCGTAGACTGCGGAGGGCTCGGGCTGAAATTCGTCAGGGCGAAGAACCTTACGCCTGCCATCACGGGACTCGCCAACGACACGCGCGTGCTCGCCAGTGGACGAAGGATGTGGCACTTGGCTGGATCGCAGGGGTCGAACTCGCCCATGCTCGTATCGTGATCGAAAACGAAGTCGGATGCGGCATCGAGCGTCACATGCCCTTGGTGATGCCGCAGCATCAACTCCTTCTGGACTTCGTCGTCGGTCAAGCGCCTGGCCAGCGTCATGAACGAGTCTGCCGCGAACGCGTACCCACCGTCGACGAGAAGACAATCGAGGAACCCTCCCTGCGCATCTTTCGCCAGGCCCGGCGTGGACGGGTCGAACCCGGAGGAGTCGACTGTTGCCGTCACGGACAGAATCCCTGACGTCACGGTCCCGCCGATGCCGGGATCTGGTCCGTGGTGATGCTTACGAACGCGTACGGTGATTGATCCGGGAGGAGTTGCAGCGGCCAAGTCGGCGCTGGTCAATGTCTGTGCGAAAAATCCCCGATTGTCGGTCTTGCCGGAGAGCACCTTCGCACCGGTGTCGAGATCGACGGTGGCCTCCGGGATTGGGCGACCGGCCCTGGTTCGCACTCGAACGCGCAAGCGGGTTGCTGCCGGAACCGCGGGAGTCCTGGTCGTCCCCATGTATCAACCTGCGTTCGGTTCAGGCGAAACAGCTGCCCGTCCCGTCAGCGATCGGATCCGGCAGGTCCTCGTTGGCGTCGTCGCCGCTCGCTGACTCGGGGGGTGGACGCGTTGCGTCGCAGTCGCCATCAAAAATCGCATCAAGCTTGGCCTTTGTTTCCGCGGGTATGCGGCCGTCGGCAGCGATCCCGTGCTCGGATAGTTGATAGTCATCCTGAAATTGCAGCACCGCGCTACGAAAGAGATCGTCCGACCCGACCTGGTATCCCAGGTTGCTCAACCGAGCCCCTGCTTGGACGCGATCAGTCCCGGCGCCGCATGCAACCGCGACTTCTTGTGCAAATGGAAACGAGCCATCCGCGGCGGGTGTTCCCCATTCGACCAGGATCCGGTCGGGACACGAGTTCTCGGGGAGGGCAACTGTGACCCACCCATCCGCTGACGTGCCGGCGGGGCCCGCCGTCTGACCCAGCGTGATCCGATACGGCACCGGAGAGGTAATCGGCATCGCGTTGTCATCGTGAAGCCGGATTAGGAGACGATCGGTCGGCTGAAGCTCATGGTCGCGCGTGGCCTTCGCCCTCTTGACCCACTCTGGATAGTCGACCGCGCCCGGCCCCGAATTGTCCCCCGTCGGAGGCGGCTGGACGCCGAGCACCCCGTCGAAGAAAAATACCTCGACCCGCCTATTCTCCGGTTCCGCAACGCCATCGGGCACAGCGTCCGCGGGGAAGTTCTCACCGCAGCCGTGCGTCACCACCGTGATGCCATCGGGCAGCGACGTCCCTTCGAGCCCCATGTATTCCGCGATAAGGGCGCGGCGCATCGGCTTGTCCGGCTTCTCGCCGGGCGCCATCCCGCGCGTGCGGCGGTACCACGCGATGGGCGATTCGCTGTCGTCGCGCGTTCCTGCGTCGGGCAGGGCGCCGATCATTGCCTGGTCCTCCCCCACGCCCCATCGCTTCTCTGCAGGCTGCGTCGACCCGTACCATGGCAGCCACCCGTCGACGTTCTCGGTGAGGTAATCCTTGAGCGCGTTCGCGCGCTCGAGCGACAGCTGGTCGTTGTAGTCGGCGGCCCCGGTCGAATCGGTGTGGCCCACGATGAGCAGCGCAGCGCCGTCATTGTCGCCGTACGTCGACACGATCGCGCGCACACCGTCGAGCCCCGAGGGGAGCAGGAAGCTCTTGCTCGTGTCGAAGTAACCGCCGATGAGGCGCCCGCGTTCGACGTAGGGCTGCACGCTGATCGTCTGGGTGACCCCCGGCGCGATCGTGACGCTCGGCAGGTCCCCGTGCAGCTCGCAGACGGTGACGTCGTCGGAGTCTTGCTGCACGTCGCCGTCGCGCGGAGCGTTCCAGCGATCGCGCAGACCTTCCCTCAGTGCCGCCGAGTCCGCGAAGCTTGCGACGGCACTCTGGGCCGCGTCATCAGCGATCTGCGCCTCGCCGTCGTCGTTCGTGGTCGCAGTGTCGGACGCTCCGCCATGCTGCATCGTGAAGGGTACGCCGGAGACGGGGACGCCCAGCTCGTCGACGAGGCGGACAGTGAAGGTCTGCGTATCGGTTGGTGCCGGCGTGGGCGGAGCGATGTCCTCGCCCGCGATGGTCTCGGCCTTGTCCGACAGGATCCAGAAGAAGGCGGTACCCTCGGGGACGTCCGGGTTGAAGATCCGCCCAGGGATGTCGATGAGCCCCGGCTGGTTTCGCGCGTCCGGTAGCTGAAGGCGATAGCGCTTGCCGGCTGCCGCCGACCCATCCTCATTCTGTACGGTGACGTCCAGGTAGTGCTTCTGACGTACCGGCGGCCGAGGCGCGGGCGGCGGTGGCGGCGGGTCATCTGGCGGGCGGCGAAACGCGATGCGCTTCCTTGGCTCGCGCACCGCGACGAGTTCACCGCGTTCGAACGCGCGGCGGAGCGCCGGTTCGATCTGGTGTTCCACTTCTGCGTCGCTGGGTGCCCGGTAGATCGGCCCGAATTCCTCCTGATACAGATCCAACATCCGTGGCCAGACGTGCAGGTCGCGGCACCAGCGCGCGACGAGATCCGCTGCCTCCCATCGAGAGAGGCGCACGGCCTCTTCCTCCTCAGGGACCTGGTCATGCCACCGTGCGACCCACCACCAGTCGCCGCGGTACAGGAACTTTTCGTGTGCGCGGCGCCAGCCCCTCATGGACGCGCGGCTCCCTCGTTCGAGAACAAGCAGCAGCCCACGACGCTGGGGACCATCGTGCCCCGGCTATGCTGCTACTTTGCCACGCCTTGTCCAGCCGAATCGAGGCGGGTTCGCGCGTTCTCCACCGACTCGGCAACCTCGTGTATCGTGCCCAGCGTTCGCGCTGGCGCGGCGCGGGCAACGTAGCGACAAGGCTCGGCCGAACGATGGCGACTTTCAGGGTCAAGCTTCGGGACTTGGAGAAGACTCCGCTCCATCTTCCGACCGATGAACCGCACCTGGTCATCCTCATTCGATGCGCGGCGCTCCGGCTCGAGGTCGCCGATGTCCACTTCAACTTCGACAGCGCCGTGTTCCTGCCGGACGCTGGCGCAGCAGATACCGGCGACCCCCGCATCACTGGACTTGCCGTTCTGAGAGAATGCCTCCGCTACGCGCAAGCGCACCCCGAACAGCTGGTCGTCATCGCCGGGCACACGGATACCGTAGGTACGCCAGGTTACAATTTGACGCTCTCGAGCCTGCGCGCGCAGAACGTGCGCGCAGCGCTCGTTGGCGACCGAGATGCCTGGGTCTCGAGTGCTGCCGCAAAGCACTGCGTGGCCGACTACCAGCGTATCCTCACGTTCACGGCGGACAGCCTCGGGTGGGACTGCGATCCTGGCGGCGTCGACAACAAGGGCGGACCGAAGACGGCGCAGGCCGTGAAGAGCTTCCAAGCCCAATACAACCAGGAATTTCAGGCCACCATCGACGTGGATGGTGGAGTGGGGCGCCAGACATGGGGTGCGTTCTTCGACGTGCTCGCCCGCGAGCTGCGTGACCTCCTCGGCACGGACGACGCGGGGCTCTCTGCGCTGCAGCAGGGCATCACGTTTGTCGATTCAGCTCACGCGGCCGTCGGCTGCGGAGAAAATCATCCCATCGAAGCGCCCGACCAGGATCAGTTTCGAAGCGCGACCAACCGCCGAGTGGAGATTCTGTTCTTCGATCCGGGCGAAGTGCCGACGTTTCCCTGCCATCCAAGCCCCCAGACATGCCAGCCGGGGGTTTGCCCGATCTACCGGCTGCACCATTATAAGTTCGACCCTCTACCAGTCGACTACCCCGGTCGGCTGCTTCGGCTGGTGCTCCAGCGTCTCGACCGAACGCCGCTTGCGGAGACTGAGTTCACGCTTACGTGCGGCGATCGCACGATTGCCGGGGTCACGGACGACGATGGGACGCTTCAATGCACCATCCCGAACGACGCCGTCGATGGGATGCTAGAGACGGCGTACTACACGTGGGACCTGGATCTCTCCGGGCTGCCCCCCGTTGACGCGAGCGCCGCCGACCAAGGTGTCTCTGGAGCTCAGGCTCGCCTCGTCAACCTGGGTTACGACCCCGGCGACGTTGACGGCGTTATGAGTGAGGACACCGTCCGCGCGTTGAAAGCGTTCCAGGTGGACCAGGGGTTGACGCCGGCGACGCCCGGGGACCTGGACGCAGCGACACGCGACAAGCTCAAGGAGATCTATGGCAACTGATCTCCGCGCGACGTGCGCGCTTGCGGCCCTGCTCGGCGCCCTGCTTGCGTTTTCCGAGATCTGCGCATGCCAGCGTCCGCCCCCGGCACCGTCGTCGGTCCCGGCGCCGTCGCTCTGCTCCGCAGCCCGCGCCCCCGAACTCCAGGCACCTGCGCATGCCCTCCCGAAGGTAGGCGAGACGCCAGACGGCGGGACCCCGGCAGAAGCCGGGCCGCCGAGCGCTCCGCACGACCTCGGGTTCGTAGGCATACTTCCGCTGGTTTCGGGGCAACCCTATCCGGGCTTTCCGCCGTTCGATCCGGGGGCCACCGCTGTACGCTGGGGGATCACGAGCCAGGTCGCCTACGATTTGGCAGGCGCGCGCCGACTGGTCGTCCTCATGGAGGAGAATGGGGAAGCGGCCGGGGTACTCTTCGTGCGTTTGGATGGTCCCGAGGCGCCGCGGGTCGTTGGCACGTACGCCATCGTTCAAGGCGGCGAAGGGGCTTCGATCCGGATCGCCGACGCCTGGTCGGATGCGGCGCGCGGACGACTCGTCCTACTCGCGCAGGTCGAGCGCCGGTCCAGGGGTTGGCATAGCGGCTCTACCGAACACGCTCCACGCGCCGACATCTCGTGGCTGGCGCTGCTCGCGGAGCCGTTCGATCTGCGGGTGGCTTTCCCTGAGGCGTTTGTGCCCGCCACAACCGTGTCGCTCGCCCCCACCGCCACCAGTGTCTCGCTCGTTTTGGGGTGCGGCGACAGCTACGCTCTCGGCTCCGATGGACGCTTTCATCCTCCCGCCACCTCTCGCTGTCCGAAGCTACAAATTCTAGGGGGAACGCCGTGACGATCGCGATGCTTCTCCTGGAGACGTCGGACGACCCCGACGCGACGGAAGGCACCCCGCTCGCCAACGCCTGGGTCTACTGGAAACAGGGCGACGGCGGGCTCGTTCGATTGCGGACCGATGCCGACGGCTTCGCGTTCATCATGGGCCCGGAGGGAAACGAGCTGGACCCCGATTCCTATACCGACGAGTTCCGATTCGACTCGAGCGGTGCGGTCGACGTTCTGTACAGCCTCGTAGGCCCTCCCCTCGAGTCGAACGGGGTGCTCGAGACTCATCCCGAGGCATTCTTCCACGTCGATCTGACCAACGCGATCGCGCAGGCCCGCCCGCCCC
>Ga0102924_1006810_pt1 | contig 10619 bp, 11 predicted proteins | sample PaiPotPPM11metaG_FD_80116 | JGI IMG/M metagenome (GOLD analysis project Ga0102924, IMG submission 80116) | Iron sulfur acid spring bacterial and archeal communities from Banff, Canada, to study Microbial Dark Matter (Phase II) - Paint Pots PPM... ...
GCCAAACCCTGCACCCAATGCGGTTCCCAGCTGCGCAAGCCGGCCCAAGAGGACGGAAAAGCTGGCGGCATGGGGATCGCGATGCTCGTGCCCAGGGGGGGCACCTCAGCTCGTCATTCGAGAAGAGCAGCGGTCGATCGGCGTGGGCGCTCAGGGATGCAGCTTCTCCCCTTTCGCGAGCATCTCCACGAACTGGGCGATGCGACGGGCGCGCGTCTCGGCTTTCTTGGCGCGCTGCACCCGGAACAGAATGGCGTAACGGTTGCGTGAATCGAGGGCCGCGAAGAATTTCTTGGCGCGGGGATTCCTCGCGAGAGCCAGTTCGAGATCCTCCGGCAGGGACGCACGACTCTGCGATTCGTACGCTCGATCCCACCGACCGTCCTTCTTTGCCCGTTCTACTTCCGCCAGCCCGGAGGGCATCATCTTCCCCGCCGCAATAAGGGCAACCGTCTTTTCGCGATTGATCTTCGACCACATGCTACTGGAGCCGCGTGGCGTGAATTTTTGCAGCCACCACGCCTCGTCGAACTTTCCCTTCTGTCCGTCGATCCAACCCCAAGCAAGGGCGACGTCCAATGCCTCTGCATATGTGATCGATGCTTGTCCCGACGCCTTCTTGGCGATCTTGATCCAGACCCCGGTCGATGAGTGATGGCGCGATGCCAGCCAGGCCGACCACTCCTCGATCTCAGCGAAAGAGACCACCGGCATCTCCATCGGGGTCGGCTTCTTCTTGGCGACAGGGCGCTTGACGGTGCGTTTGCTCAATTCCTTCCCGTGTTTCTGCGAGGTGGTGCTCACGCGTCTCTCCTCAGTGCTTGACGACCTCTGAACGCCGGACGACCGCGCCGATCTTTCTGCTTCGGGTCTGCCCCACGCGCGAGAAGCAGCTCTACGAACGGGGCCGGGTCAATGCCCGCGGTGCCGCCCGCGCCCGTGGAAGAGGACGCGCGATGAAGCGGAGTCGAGCCGCGCTTGTCGGCGGCGTTCGGATTCGCCCCATAATCGAGCAGGGCTTCGACGACGGCAAGACTGCGCGCACGTACGGCTTGATGAAGCGGTGTGACCGCGTCACGGTTCCGGGCATCGACGGGCGCGCCTCGCTCGATGAGCAGCGTTGCGACGCGCGCGGCGTTGCTACCATCGGCGCGCCGAAGGTCTGCGACGCGATGAAGCGCCGTCTCGCCGAATCGATCCGTAACGAGGACGTCCGCACCCCGATCGAGGAGGTCTTTGACGATCGTGCCGTTCAGCGACTGGGCAGCGTGCAAGAGCAGCGGTGTCCCCTCCTCGTCGACGATGAAGTCGGCCTTTGCGACCGCATGGCGGTCGCCCAGATATACGGACGTCACAACGGAGATCGCGGCGCCCGCGCCGCGGAGGAGATCCACGATCTCGTGCCGGCGCCGCGCGGCCGCGTGAGCGACCGGCGTGAGCTGAGAGCGACCCGCAGCTACGTCGGCGCCCCGGTCGAGCAGCCGCCGCACGAGCCTTGCGTCGCCGTACTGCGCGGCCATCGACAGTACCCTTCGGTGCCACCGATCCTCTCCGTTCGGGTCGATGTGCGAGACGAGGCGGGCGATGGTGGGTGCGTCCCCTTTCCAAACGGCTTCGCAGAACTTGCTGATCTGGTCCATTGGCGCGCAGACGAATTCTACCCCTCCAGTAGCCTCGCCACGTTGAAGCACACGAGTCGGTCGTATCGCACTAGAATCATTCCATGGAGATCAAGGAGCTCGGCCACGTGGTCCTCTATGGAAAAAGAGCATCAGCGTCGGATGTTCACGATCTTCGCGAGCCACGCCGCCCCTTCTGCCACGCTCATGTTCACCAGCGGGGACAAGGAGAGCGGGGCCATCGGCAGATACTGCGGCGAACCGCTGTACCACGCCAGCCTGGCTCCAGATGAGTACCGGCGGCTCCTCGGGCGGCACGATTTCGAGGTCGTCGAATACATCGCAGCCGATCCCTCGTGCGGACACCACACCGTGTGGCTCGCGCGCGCTCGACCGGGTGAGCCCAACGAGTGCGGAACCTGAAGTCTTGCGTATCCCAGCGCTGTTCGTACTCACGCCGAAGTTCGACGCTGTGCGCTCAACTCGCAGAGCCCGTCCGAACCGATGTTGAGGCCAATGTTGGTGAGGTTGTAAATGTGCTCGCTGGCCACCAGCCAGACGATGTCGCAGATTTCTCGTTCGCCGTAGTGGCCCTTGAGGCGAGCGAACGTCTCCGGCGATACCCTCTTGTCTCTTGTCAGCTCGGTCGCGTAGTCGAGCGCTGCCCGCTCCGCCTCGTTGAAGAGAGGGCTGGTTTGGTAGTTCTCCAGGGCGTCAAAGCGCGCAGTGTCGCCGAACTGCTTCATCGCATAGTAGCGGGCGGCGTCCATGCAGAAGAGGCACGTGTTGATGCTTGCCACCCGCTCGCGGATGATCGCCGCTGTTTTCGCCGGCAACCGTAGCTTTTTGTCGAGTTGTCCGACTTTGCCGTAGAAGGAGCCGAACGCCGCCGGCATGCGAGCCGCGAACACGGTGAGCGGCGTCATCACCTTGCCGAACTGACGGCGAACGAAGAAGAACACCATCTTCAAGAGCAGCCCCGGTGGGCGCTCGATGGGAGCAAGGAAAGGAGCCCCTTGCTCCGACCGCTGGATCTCCGCCTTCTTCGTGTCGGCGTGCGGCAGCCGGTTGGTCACCTGAGCTTCCATGGCAGGCTCCTCGGTCACCAGCGCTGCGTGCCGGCAACCTGCCGCGTCGCCACGTTCATTCGATTGTAGAGGTTGGCCAGCGCGACCTCGAACACGATCCAGGCGAGAGCCTTCTCGTCGTAGTGCCGCTTGGCCTCGTTCCAGATCGCGTCGGGCACCCGTTCGGTTTGATCCGCGAGGCGGGTGATGGCCTCCGCGAGCCCCAAGGCGGCGCGCTCTTCTTCGGAGAAGAACGGGGCCTCCCGCCAAACCGCCACCGCACCGAGTCGCTGCGGGGTCTCCGTGGTCTTGGCGATGTGCCCGTCCAGGCACACGGCGCAGCCGTTGATCTGGGCGGTGCGGATGTGGAGAAGACCGCGTGTCTTTTCGGGGACAGGGCTATTGGCGAGGCTCTTGCCCAGGGTCACCATTGGACCCCAAGCGTCGTCGAGGATCGCGTGCATGTTCTTGATGCGAGCTTCCATTGGGCCATCTCCTTGTCGGTCGAGCGCCTCGCGCCCATCACCTGTATGACCGTCGCCGAAGAAGGAATGTGACCGTGGCTCCGCGCGCATTCACGGGAGCGGCTTGGTCTGCATCAGGAGGCCCTCCCTTCCATAGACCAACGATCTCGCTGACATGCGTGCCTCCCGCGCGGCTGGGCTGACCGCTCGCCTGAGCTTTGTGACTCTCCTCGTCACATCGATAGGCCCCCGCCGGTCATCTGTATGACCGTTGCCGTGGAGGGAATGTGACCGCCGACGAGCACGAGTGGCTGGCCAAGCACTTCGAGGAACACCGGACCCATTTGAGGGCCGTCGCATACCGCATGTTGGGCTCTCTCCCCGAGGCGGACGAGGCGGTTCAGGATGCGTGGCTGCGGGTGAGCCGCGCGGGAGCCGACGGCGTGGAGAACCTGGGCGGATGGTTGACGACGATCGTCGCGCGGGTGTGCCTGAACGCCCTGCAAGCCAGGAAAGCGCGCCCGGAGCAATCGGCGAGCCTACGCATGCCCGACCCGGTGGTGAGCCGTGAGGGCGCCCTCGACCCCGAACAGGAAGCCCTTCTCGCCGACTCGGTGGGGCTCGCGCTTCTCGTGGTGCTCGAAACACTATCGCCCGCCGAGCGGCTGGCTTTCGTGCTCCATGACCTCTTCGACCTGCCCTTCGAGGAGATCGCCCCGATGGTCGGGCGATCCGCTACGGCGGCGAGGCAGCTCGCCAGCCGAGCACGTCGAAGGGTGCAGGGTGCTGCGGTGCCGCCCGACGTGGATCTCGCTCGTCAGCGTGAGGTCGTCGATGCATTCTTCGCCGCAGGTCGAGCCGGCGACTTCGATGCTCTCGTTCGAGTGCTCGATCCCGACGTCGTCTTGCGGTCGGATGTTCCGAAGGTGGGAGAACAGCGGGGGGCAGCGCGCGTGGCTCGTATGGCCCTCGCTGGCGCCCGTGGAGGGGGCCTGTCGGCATCGGTACTTCCTGTGCTCGTCAACGGGGTGGCGGGAGCCCTCATCGTGCAGAATGGTCGCGCGGTCACGGTCATGGCGTTCACTGTCTCCGGTGGCAGGATCGTCGCGATCGACGGCATCGCCGACCCTGACCGTATCAGCCGCCTTCAGCTCGACCTGGCGGCTCTCCAAGGCTGACCGAGTGTCGAAGCGCTCACTGCGCACGCTATGTACACGCTATCGGCTGAGGCTCCCGATTGCCGCTACAGCGGCTGTCCGACGTAGATCTCGTTGCCGTCGGGATCGTGGACCGTTGGTTCGCGTATCCCGTAGTCCTGATCCTTGAGTGCCGAGAGGACCCGCACGCCAGCGTTGGATGGCCTCGGCGATCGGGGCGCTCACGACGGCGACTTTATCAAGCGCGCGCACCTTTCGCTTGCGTCGTGGGGCAGCGGTCGTTCGGGTACTGGTGCGCCCTCTGGTTGAGCGAGTGCCTACGGGTCGCGAAGCCCGGAGCCCCGCTCTGCATCTTCACGGACTGCGGCAGCTCCCCACGACGACTGACGCGATCCAGGCGGGAGGGTGGGTCTGGCGCGGCATCGTCGGTTGGGTTTCATTGTGCACCTTCCTCTCAAGTACCTGGAATTGTTGCTCCGTCCAAGGCTCGGCGAATTTCGACACGGGCCGATGTTCGGCGTCGGGAGCGCACGTCGACGGGAAGTCGTCCCTTCCTCGATCGCGTCCCCTTGCTTGGAGAATCACCCCGTGCAGCTGGCGACCCTGAGCGTTCAGGAGACGCTCGCCGGCCGCGCGCCGTGGGCACTCGTGCATGGCGAGGCGTTCGCCACGCTTCGCGAGCTCCCGAGTGCCTGCGTCGACGCTGTCATCACGGACCCGCCATACTCCTCGGGAGGGTTCACGCGAGGCGATCGGTCCGATCCCACCAGCAACAAGTACGTGCAAACCGGGACGAAGATCGTCCGCCCGGACTTCGCCGGCGACAACCGCGATCAGCATGCGTTTCTCACCTGGTGCGCTCTCTGGATGAGCGAGTGCTTGCGCGTGGCGAAGCCAGGATCGCCGATCTGTGTCTTCAGCGATTGGCGACAGCTCCCGAGCGTCACCGATGCGATCCAGGTGGCGGGCTTTATCTGGAGAGGGCTGCTCGTATGGGACAAAACGGAGGCCGTGCGCCCGTGTCTCGGAAGGTTCTCGTCGCAATGCGAGTACGTGGTGTGGGGCTCCGCAGGGCCTATGCCGGAGCGCGCGGACATCGGCGTGCTGCACGGCGTGATTCGTGAACCGGTCGACCGAAGCGACAAGCATCACATCGCCGGCAAACCGACCGCGGTGATGAAGGCCATCGCGCGGATCTGCCCGAACGGCGGGGTGATTCTGGACCCGTTCGCGGGTAGCGGCACGACCGGCGTGGGAGCCCTCACTATCGGACGCCGGTTCATCGGGTTCGAACTCATCGAGGAGTACGCAGGGGTCGCTCGCGATCGGCTCGCGGCAACGGTCACCGGGCTTTCGCTCGAGGCGTACCGCGCGGGGCAGATTGCGCTTTTCCACGGCGATTAGCGTGCCGTCTTCGATTCTCGCCAGGGCACGATGCGTGTCGCTCATCGGGCGGTCGTCCGTCCCGCTTTCGCAGTGGCGGCGACTTCAGAGTGTTCTCGTCGTGATCCGGGCTCGTGACCCACGGCGTCGGCTGAGAAGCGCGCCGGGGACGGCGCGGAATCCGGCTCCTCAACGATCCTCTTGCTGCTGGCGATGATCCTGGTCGTTTACAAGCCCGGGGCGTACTCGCGTTCGGACGACCAGTTTCCCTCAACCGCTTTACAGACGATACGACAGCCCCACGAGCGGCGTGATGCCGATGGTCCGGGCCACGTGGAAGTTGTACGGGACCTCCAGGGCGTAGCCAAAGGAGGCGCAGTCGGTGATGGGCAGGCTGCCGCCGAAGACCGCCTGCACGCCGAGGTCAAGTTGGTCCTTGCCCCCGGAACGGGGGGCGTAGGTGAACACCCCCGCCACGAAGAAGCGCCTATAGAAATGCCAGCCTACCTGAGGCAGCAGAGCGAAGGTGGTCCAGCGGTCGGAACCCTTGGCCAGGTCGCCCGAGAACTGCTCGGTGAGCTGCACCATCATCCCGACGCGAATCCGGTCGGTGATGAAGTAGTGGGCACCTAGAAACTCGGAGATCGACAGCTTATCGCCGACGGAAGTGTTCTTGCCGGTATCGAAGTTGTGGACGTAGAGCGGAACGCCGACGTTCGTGACCTGGACAACGTCGCCCGCCTCGGCAGCCGAGACGCTCCTCGCGCTGAGCAAGGCTGCCCCCAGCACGATCAGGGAAAAGAACTGGATGGTTAGACGGCTCAAGATGCGGGAGTCCCTTGTGCGTGGAACGAGATGGAGCCCGTGCGGCGCGCGTCGTAACCAGGAACGACCCCGATCGATTCGCGGAAGGGTGCGCTCTGCGCGACTTCAAGAAGACGAACGATGCGCGGGTTTCCCAGCAAGCTGGCTCGGATCAGCAACCCGTACGGCTCCTGGCAGAGTGGCATGGACTCAAGTCCGACGCGTTTGGCCCAAGCCACGGAGGCCACACCGACATCGGCCTCGCCTCTGGCGACGGCGCACACTACGTCTCGGTGGGAGGGTAGGATCTGGGCTTCGGCCTCGACCTCTTCGGGATCCACCCCCTCGTGGCGAAGCTGTTGATCGAAGAGGGCTCGGACGCCGGCGGTTCGTGGGCGACTGGCCACCCGCCAACGACCGATCTGGCGCAAGCTTCGCGCCCGAAGTCCTCGCCGAAGGGCCAGACCGATCTCCCGATCGACCAGGTGGACAAATGCGACGCGCTGGCCTTGCAGGTCGCCGGGGGTTTCGTCTCCGTGGCAGCCGGCGGCGAGTACCTCGCCGCGTCGCAGCAGCTCGATCCCTTCACCTCGATCGGCTTGCACATGACCAAAGGCGGGAGACGGCTCCGCCGAGGTCAGTTGTCTCAACAGGTGCTCGATGGCCAGATCACCGTTTGCTGCGATGAACGGCGGCGGAGCGACATCGCCGGCGAGGGTGGAGGGCTCGGCGCTGGAAGCCTCGCGTTCGAGCGGCGCTCGCATACCGCTCGACCAACGCAAGACCTCTTCGGACAGAAACCGCCATTCGCCGCCGACACGGTGACCCGGCAAACCTCGACGCAGCAGGCGGTAGACATGCTTTGGATGAACCCGAAGCAAGCGGGCCACGTCGCCCGTTGTGAGGAGCGCGTCACGTCCGTGCAGTTCTCTGCTTGCAAGACGAGGGCGAGGTCGCTTCACGAACGTGCGAATACCCTGTGAAGTCGTAAGACGCAACATAAAGGGTCTAAAAGGTAACGTGCCCGAGGGGGAGACGGACAGCTGCGGCAGGAACGCCGCGGCGCCGTCGCCCGTCTGCACGAAGGTGGCGCGGAGCCTGTCGACGTCGATGGGCGACCGGTCCTGGGGGCGCGGGTGCAGCCCAAGCGGGTGGATCTTGTGGCCGCGGCCGCGCCGGCGGTGGACCGTCGCCCCCCGCCCACGTGCCGATCTATGTCCGCAGCACGTCAATTGCCCGGAAGGAGCAGCGACCGATCGTCTCCGTCTCCTCGGCGCGGTCGGCCTCGTCGCCTGCGACGTGCGCCCAGGGCCGCTGCGATTGCGGGAAGATCGAGATCGCACGCGCGAATCTGCCACGGCGCTTCCGGCGCGACCTGCGTCGCCGGGAGCACACCGTCGTCGACAAGGCGCTTCACGACGTGGCGCGAGACGCCGAGCCGGTCGGCGGCCTCGATCATCGTGAGGCACAGCATCTCGGGCGCTGGGCCCGCGATGGCTGCCTCTCGCCGACGGCTCGCCACTCGCTTCGCGTTCCAGGTGTTGCCCTGGCCCGTGATCAGACCCATGCGGTTGAGCGTCGTCGCGATCGCCGCGTCCGACCAACGCACGGCCATCTCGCGGATCACCCGGTCGGCGTCCTCGGACGCTCGGCGTTCGTGATGCCCGCGCGACGTCTTGCGAGCTCGCACCTCCGAGTGCTGCCCGCCTCGCCAATGAATGACGAGGACGACCTCCAGCGCAGCCTCGTCGACGTCGACCACGATTTCCTCGACGAGCGTACGCACGAGGCGCTGCTTGGTCCGCATGTCGGCCCCTGCGGCGTTCCAAGCAACCCTCAGGTCGGTCGCCAACGTGAGCAGCGTCTCCCGGTCGACCGACGCGGTCACCGTCTCCTGATCGTCGGAGAGACGCGTCTCGCACTCACGCAGGCGCGCCAGAGCGGCGTTCCAGCGCGCCTCGAGCTCTCCGGCCACGAGGCGGTTGTCAGGGTCGACCGCCTCGTAGCGCCGCGCGGCGAGCTTCACCTCGTACTCGGCCTGCTCCCGCTCGAGTTCGAGTGCGCGCCGGCGCTCGTCACCCTGCTTCATCGCCTCTCGTTCGGCCACCAGGGCAGCTTCTACGGCGAGCGGTTGTACCGCAAGGAGGATCTCCGCGGCGATCGCCTCGTCCGGATGGTGTGCCGCGAAGCCGATGCAAGGCGCCGCCCCGTGCCACATACTTCCCATGCGACACGCGTAACGGTGCATGCCCCGCGATTGGTAGTGGACCGTCAGCATGCGGCCGCATCGACGGCAGCGAAGCAGACCAGCCAAGAGCGCTTGCCCGCCACGACCGGACTTCGCCGATCCGGCGGGTTTTCGGAACGCGTTGCGCTCCAGGCGACGCTGGTTCTGCTCGAACTGCTCCCAAGAGATGTACCCTTCGTGATGTTCGCGAATGAGCACCTTCCAGGAAGGCATCGGACGCAGCCGCCCGTAGGTCTTCCGGATGCGACCGTCGACGACCGTCGTCTCGACGCGCGATTTGCCGTAGGCGTACGCGCCCGCATAGAACGGGTTGCGCAGCACGGCGTTGACGCTTCGGTACACCGGCGCGCGCCACTCCAGGCGCCGCAGCGTGCGGCCGTCGGCCGATCGCGGCACGGAGATCTTCTCCCGCCACAGATGCAGAAGCACGCGCCGAGCGCTCCCGAGCCGCTCGAAGAGACGAAAGACGGTGTGGATGGCTTCCTGAACGCGGCGGTCGGGGTCCATCATCAGCCCCGTCTCGCGCGACCACACGTACCCGATGGGCACCAGTACGCGCAGCTCGCCGCGACGCGCCTTCGCCGACAACGCGTCGAGCATGCGCTTGCGCAAGAGCGTGAGCTCGAACTCGCTCATTGTCCCCTTCAGGCCCAGGAGCAGCCGGTCGTTCGGGTCGCCGGGATCGTAGCTGCCGTCCGTGTCGACCACGCACGCGCCGACGAGGCCGCAGAGCTCGAGCAGGTGGTGCCAGATGCAGTGGAAGACGTCCTCACCCTCGTTGCTCACCTCACGCGTCTGCACCTCCAGTTCGGACTCGTACCCGGGGTGCCAGCGGTAGTGGACGTGGGCCCGAAACGCGGCACGGGCAGAATGAGACTGAGACGGTCGTGTGGGACAAGACCGAGGCCTGCCGGCCTACGATGGGGCGCTTCGCGGCGCAGTGCGAGTACATCGTGTGGGGAACGGCGGGCCCGAGCCCAGATCGCGAGGACGTTGGCTGCCTCTGGGGCGTCGTACGCGCACCGGTGCGCACGGTGCCCGCCTATCGCGCGACCCGCGGTTCGAACTCGACCCAGGCGCTCTCGCCTTGGCCATCGAATAAGCGCCGAGGCGTGGGCGCACTTCACCCGCCCGCTCGGGACGGAGCGCGCAACCCGAGCGGGGCGACGAGCGTCAACCCGATCCCCATTGCGGCGACGCCGCCAAGTCCGACGATTGCGCACCCGAGCGAGCCCGCGAGTGCCGCGACGGCCCCGGCGGTGATCACGAACGCCGCCCGATCGTCGTGCACCTTCGCCGCAAAGGACGCGACGATCGCCCCGGACACCAGACCCCCGGCGACGCACGCCGCCAAGGGCACCGCTCCGACTACCACCGAGCGCTCACACGCGGGGCATGCGAGGAGCGGGAACGCGAGCGAGACGGCACCGGCGACGAATCCCGGGACCACGGCGCGCCCGGGCGCCCCTCCACGCCACACGAGCACCGTCGCCAGGACCGCGAGGGCGCAGGCGACCGCGATAGACGCCGCGCGATTGCCGCAGCAACCAAACGACAGAAGGAGCATGGGGCCGACGAGCGCCGAGGTTCGCAGCCCCTTTAGCAGCCGCGCACGCTCGTACGCGCGACGCGCGCCGTTGAGGACCACTTCATTCGGGTTCATGTTTCGCTCTCCACGCGAGGCGCAGGCGGCCGAGCGCGCGCTGAAGTCGTTTGCGGAACGTCGCATCGGCTACTGGCCGCTCGTCCGCCATCGCGGCCATGATCGTTCGGACGTCCTCCTCGCTCAATGTTCCGAGAACGTCGCGCACCGCCGCTTCGAGGTCACGACTCACGACGAGCATCTCCGGGGTCTCGGTGACGACGCGCCCGGGGGC
>Ga0102924_1006811_pt1 | contig 10619 bp, 6 predicted proteins | sample PaiPotPPM11metaG_FD_80116 | JGI IMG/M metagenome (GOLD analysis project Ga0102924, IMG submission 80116) | Iron sulfur acid spring bacterial and archeal communities from Banff, Canada, to study Microbial Dark Matter (Phase II) - Paint Pots PPM... ...
GCGGTCAGGGAAACCCCGCGCCCCGCGTCGCGATCGAGGGCGCCCTGGAGCGAGCTGCGCCGCGACATGGCCCATCTCGCCGCCGAAACACGTCAGAGGGGTGCCGGCGACGTCGAGCCAAAGGCGAAGGTGCCCGCCGCGCATTTCACGAACGCCGAGGACGCGCGCGCCCTCGATCGCGACGCGGGGCGCGGGGTTTCCCTGACCGCAGGGCTCGAAGCGCGCGAGGTCGCGCATCACCCGACCCGGGGGATCCCCGAGCTCGAGGCGGGCGTCGGCATCGAGAGCCGACGCGTCGCTCGGCACACCGGCCGCCGCGCATGCCTCGGCGAACCGCTCTCGCAGCACCTCGACGCGGTGGCTCTCGACCTCCACCCCGGCGGCCGCGTGATGGCCGCCGAAGCCGAGCAGCGCGTCCCGCGAGCTGCGCAGCGCCTCGAACACCGAGAAGCCCGCCGGCCCGCGCGCCGAGCCGCGCCCGCGAGGGCCGTCGAGCGCGATGACGACCGCCGGCTTGCGAAATCGCGACACGAGCCTCCCCGCGACGATGCCGACCACGCCGGGGTGCCACCCTTGCTTCGCCAGGACGATCGCCGGCAGCCGCTCGAGCGCGGGATCCGCGAGCTCGGCGAGCGCCTCGGCGAGCACCGCGCGCTCCACATCTTTGCGCCGCGTGCAGTGCTGCTCCACGTCGGCGGCGAGGCGCTCGGCCTCGGCGTCGCTCTTCGCGAGGAGGAGCGCCAGCGCGACGTCGGGGGCGTCCAGGCGGCCTGGCGCGTTGATGCGCGGAGCCAGGCGGAAGGCAACGTCCTCGCCGGTGAGTGAACCCGTGCACCCGGCGATCGCCGCGAGCGCACGCGTCCCCGGACGCGACGCGCGGGTGAGCTGCATCAGGCCCGCGCGCACCAGCGCGCGGTTGTCGCCGTCGAGCGGCGCGACGTCGCCGATCGTACCGATGGCCACGAAATCGAGCCAGGGTCGCAAATCGAGCGCGACCCCGAGGCGCGCGCGGACGCCCGCGGCGACGGAGAGCGCCAGCCCCACCGAAGCGAGGCCCTTGTAGGCGAAGCCACACTCGGGACGGTGCGGATTGAGGAACGCGACGGCGGGGAGACTCTCGTCGGGCACGCGGTGGTGGTCGATGACCACGGCGTCGACGCCGGCGCGGCGCACCGTCGCGAGACGCTCGTGGTCGCTCGACCCGCAGTCGCACGTGATGAGGAGCGACGCGCCCGTCGCGAGGACGCGCGTCGCGGCGGGCCCTGAGAGGCCGTAGCCGCCATCGAAGCGGTTCGCGAGGACCGTCGCGACCTCGCCGCCGAGCGCGCGCAGCACGTCCGTCAGCAGGGCCGCCGCGGTCACGCCGTCGGCGTCGTAGTCCCCGAAGACGCAGATGCGCTCCTTCGCTTGGACCGCCCGCGCGACCCGCTCTACGGCCTCGTCGCGGTCCTTCATCGCATCGGGCGGCGTGAGGTGCGCGAGCCGCGGGTCGAGGAAGCGCGTGCTCTCGTCGGCGCCGCGCCACCCGCGCGCCAAGAGCACGCTCGCCGCCGTTCGCGTCAGCGACAGCGCCCGTGCGAGGGCCGTCGCTTCCTCTCCCGCCGGGGGCGGCAACCGCAACATCGCCCACGCTTAGACCGCGTGCGGACACCTGCGTCAACCGCTTCGGCGCGCGCGCCTGTGGACAAGGCGTGGGAACCCGAAGGACAAAAGAGGGAGAAAAACGCCACGAGACGCCGAGACGCCAAGACGCAAGGGCGCCGGGGACTCCCCCATCGTGCGCCGCTTGACGACGTCTCAGGGGAAGAAGCCGGAGACGAAAAGGTCCTTCAGGTCGTTCGTGCCGCTTTCGGCCGCGTGCCGCAGGAGCGGAACCCCAAAGATCCTCGATGGATTTGAGCGTCGACGAGTGCGTGTGGGCGACGCTCCCCGCGTGACCTGCCTTCACGTGCGGCCCTGCGGCGATCATCGGCATCGGACCGTTCGAGCTGCTCGAACCCTCGTCCCACACGACGAAGACGACCCCACGGTGCGCGTCGACCCAGCTGATCATCTGCGGCAGGTTGTTCTCCAGCCACGTGTCGGCCGCCAGGATGAGATTAAACGGGCATCCAGTGGCGCCGTGCATGTCGTGGCACAGGTCGGGCGTGACGAACGTGCAATGCGGGACGTTGCCGGCGGTGATGTCACCGGCCATGTTCGAAAGCGGCTTGATATGGCTCGAGCAAACCGTGTTCGACTTGCTCGGTGGATTGCCCGACACGTCGTGGAAGAAGACGAAAGGATCGTGCTTGGCAGCGTAGTATTCCGGAGAGCCGGCAGCGCTGACAACGGGACATCCGGTCGTCGAGTTGATCCCCTCCTGATACGAACGCCAGGATAGTTTCGCGTTCTTGAGTTGCGTCACGAGATGAGAAGTCGTGGCCGTCGAATTCGACGACGACGGATCGCCGTCGGTCGTGAACGTGTGATCGCCGGTGTTGTTGCTGCCGGCCTCCAACCAGATGTAGTTCGGTTCGCTCGGGTGCACGGTCGTCGTGTAGTCGGTCGCGTGCGCGTACTTCGGTAAGAGAGTGCCGTTGATGTACGGCGCCGACGACGTGTTGTCGTAAATCTCGCTCGCGTCGTGGTTCTCCATCAGGACGAGGAACACGTACGGATTCGTCGTCGAGGCCTGGATCGCGGTCGATGTCGAGTCCTCGCCGCCCACCTCCGTTGCGCAGCCGCTCACGCCAATCAGTCCTGCCAGCGCAATATGCCGAACCTCCATGGTGCCTTCCTCCGGGCCGCCCCGATCGGGCCGAGCGCCGAGGCGGTCCACGCTACGAGAGACACCCGCCCGCCCGAGCGCCGCGATCCGCCTCTGCCTCGGGAACCTCTGAGGCGCCGCAAACGCGAAGACGCCAAGAGAGATGAAACAGGAGAGAAGGCCAGTCCTTCTGCTCTCTTGGCGGCGCGGCGTCTCGTGGGTTTCTGTCCTCGGCCCTGAGCGGTCGAGAAGGCGAGCTACGCTCGCTGATTCGCCGGCGCGTTCAGGCGCTTCTTCAGGTCCGAGCGCTTCGCCATACGCGTGTCGATCCACTCCGTGAGGGGCGCGGCGACGTAGATGCTCGAGTACGTCCCGGCGACGATGCCGACGAGGAGGGCCAGCATGAAGTCCTTGATGACGCCGGTGCCGTAGATGAAGAACGCGAGGAAGCTGAGCATCGTCGCGCCGCTGGTCAGGATCGTACGCGACAGCGTCTCGCTGACGCTGAGGTTGATGATCTGCGCGAACGTCTTGCCCCTGTGCTTGCCCAGGTTCTCGCGGATTCGGTCGTAGACGACGACGGTGTCGTTCATCGAGTATCCGACGACCGTCAGAACGGCCGCGATCGTCGAGAGCGTCACTTCCTTCCGGAGGACGATGAAGACGCCGATGACCACCATCGCGTCGTGGATGCACGCGATGACTACACCCGGTGCGAACCGCAGGTCGAAGCGGAACGCGAGGTAGAGCATGATGAAGACGATCGCGATCGCGACGGCGTTGCGCGCGCTGTCGCGCAGCTGCTTGCCGGCCTTCGGGCCGACCCACTCGACGCGCAGCGCGTGGTCGGGGACCACGTCGGCCCCGAGCTTCGTTCGCAGGCGATCGATGAGCTGGTCGCCCTTGCTGAGGAGCTGGATCTCGACGCGGTGGTCGCGCGGGTTGAGCACCTGCGGATTGGTCGCGCTGGGACGCAAGAGCACCCCGGGGACGCTCTGCACTTGGTCGCGCACCTTCGCGAGGTCGGGCTCGACGTCGTAGCGCGTGCTCACCTTGTCGCCACCCGCGCTGAACTTCACCTCGGTGGCGCGCGCGTTCTCCGGGCAGCTGGCGGGATCGCTCAGCGGTGCGGAGGGGTCGTCCACCAGGCAGAGCGCGCTCTTCAGCTGGTCCTTCTCCTGGTCGGTGATTGCGCTCACGTCCTGCACGCGCACGAGGAAGTGCCAGGGGTTGTTCGGGTCGACGACCTGGACGACGTCGGGCGTCTGGAAGCCGACCGACTCGACCGCGCTCCGCAGGCGCGCCGCGTCGATGGGCTGCTTGAAGGCGATCTCGACCTCGGTGCCGCCGCGGAAGTCGGTGCCGTAGTTGGGGCCTGGGTAAAAGCAGAGGATGACCGAAGCGATGACGAGGATGAAGCTCAGCGGGATCCAGAAGATCCGCTGGCCCATGAAGTCGAAGACGCGTCCCGGCTTGAAGAACTCCATCGGTCGAACCCTTTAGAACTCGGCGCCGACGCTCAGGCGCTTGACCCTGGCGCCGCGCACCCAGTAGTCGAACACGAGGCGCGTGCAGAAGAACCCGGTGAACAAGCTGCACAGGATGCCGGTCGAAAGCGTCACCGCGAAGCCCTTCACGGGGCCGCTCCCGTACTGCATGAGGATGAGACCTGTGATCAGCACCGTCGCGTGCCCGTCGATGATCGACGGCCAGGCGCGCGAGTAGCCCTGGTCCACGGCGGCGCGCACGCTCTTTCCGCCGCGCAACTCCTCGCGGATGCGCTCGTTGATGAGGACGTTCGCGTCCACGCTCATGCCGATCGTCAGCGCGAGGCCGGCGATGCCCGGGAGCGTCATCGACGCGCCGAACATCGCGAGGACGGCCATCTGCAGCATCAAGTTGAAGAGCACCGCGATGTCGGCCACGGCGCCGGACTTGCGGTAATAGAGCATCATGAAGGCGAGAACTGCGAGCGTGCCGTAAAACGCGCCTTTGACGCCCTGCTGGATGGCGTCCTTGCCAAGGGACGGCCCGATCAGCGACTCGTTGCTCGGCGTGATGGGGGCCGGGAGCGCGCCCGACTTCAGGACCAATTCCAGCTGCTTCGCGTCGTGAAGCTGCTTCTCGGGGTCGCCGGCACCCATCGTGATGGTCGCCTTGCCGCCGGAGATCTTCTGCTTGATGAACGGCGCGGAGTCGACGGTGTCATCGAGGATGATCGCGAACCGGCGGTTGACGTTCGCCCCGGTCACCTCCTCGAAGCGATCGGCACCGGCCGGCGAGAACGACAGGAGCACCTGATATTGCCCGAAGTTCTGCTGGTCCTGGTAGATGCTCGCGTCGGTGATGTAGTCGCCGGTCAGCTCCGACCGCGAGTAGAGGTAAAGCGTCCGCCAGCCGACTTCGTGGAACTGCAGCGGCTCGGTCCCCGGCACCGGCTCGGTGACGGACTCGAATCCAACCGTGTGGTCGTCGGGCACGTTGAGCGTCTTCGCCCACGCCTTGAAGCGCGCGAGACACTCGGTTTGCGTCTCCTTCGGGTACTTCGGCGGCTGGCACGACATGCGCGCGTAATACGCCGTCACGTAGTCCCTTCCGCCGCCGGGCTTCAGGCCGTTGGGCGCAGACTCCGTGTACTGCGCGATGCCTTCGCCCTCGGGCAGGTCCTCCGCCTTGAGCGCGGGCGGGCCGAAGACCTTCGAGCTGCCCGGGTCATCGACCATCTTGAACTCGAGGCGCGCCGTCTTGCGGATCGTGTCCTTGATCTCGTTGAAGCTGCGCTCGTCGGTGCCGGGCACCTCGACGATGATGTCCTCGTCGCGCGTCGTGACGGCCGCCTCGCGCAGGCCGAGCTCGTCGACGCGGCGCATGACCGTATCCTTCGCCTGGGCGACCGCGCCGTCGCGGATCTGCGTCTCGATGTCCGCGCGGATCTTGAACGTGATCTCGTTGTCGGCCGGGCCCCGGGACTGCGACAGCTCGCCGAGGAACTTCTTGCTGAAGCGGTCATCGATCTTCGACTCGTCCGCCTTGTCCTTGAAGCGAAGACGAATGAGCGCGGTCTCCGGCCGGGCGATGTGCAACTTCTCGTCGAGCTTCGCGAGCTCGTCGCGCGTGACGCGCCCCTCGCCGGAGTGCATGCCGAACGCGGTGGCGAGCTCCTGGCTCATCTCGTCCGCGATGTGATCGCGCTTGTCGCGGATGGCCTCGTCGACCTCTACGGTGTAGACGAGGCGGATGCCGCCTTTGAGGTCGAGACCCGGCGCGATGGCGAAGGGCACGCGGTCGCGTACGTAGGTCGGGAGCGGGAGCTTCCCGCCGCTCATGTTGTGGAGCGTAGGCCAGAGCACGACGAGCGCGCCGCAGAAGACCGCCGCCACGAAGCCGAGCTTCGTGCGCCAAGCGCCGTCGACCCAGGGGAGCAGCCCGAACGCCGCCCAGACGAACGAGAGGCCGCTGATGAGGAGGCCCCAGAAGTTGTCGAAGTGGAAGAAGAGCGCCCCCGAGCCGACGGCGATCGCCATGACGGCGAGCGCGTTCTTTCGCGGGCCGGGCGCGAGGCCATACACGAAGGTGGCGACCGTCGCGGCGGTGCCGAGAAGGACCGCGATGGGCAGCCCGTGCCAGACGATGGAGGCGGCCCACGAGGCAACCGCTACGAGGGCGGCCAGGACGGCGATGGTACTCTTGCTGTTTCGCATGTCGCTAGGAGGAGCGCGGCGGGCGAGCTGGGGGGCTAGGGATCACTTCTTGTCCGTAACAGCCTTCGCTTCTTTCAATTCCTTGGCGGGGGCCTTATCCGCCTCGGCAAAGGGACTCACCGTGTTCGCTACGAACTGCGCGGTAACGCCGGGCGCGATCTTCACCTTGGCGAGGCGGTCGTCAATTTCGACGAGCTCTCCCACCAGGCCAGCGTTGGTCATCACTCGGTCGCCCTTCTTCAGCGAGGCCCGGGCCTGCTGCTCTTTCTTCTGCCGACGTGACATCAGCAAGAAGAAGGGCACGAAGATGACGAGCATCATGATGATGGGCATGAAGCCCGCTATCGGCGAAGCCGACTGCCCGCCGGCGCCCGCTTGAGGCGTTGTGCCGTCGCTTGCGGTGCCGGGCGTGGCCGTGCCCGCCTTGGGCTGGACGTTTTGAGCGAGGAGGAGTTCGTTGTTGAGCAGGGGGGAGGACACGGCAGGCTCCGAAAAAAACGCGCCCGGGGGACCGGACGCGGCCCGGGTGGGATAGTCCCTGCGCGGTTGTCCGTCAACCGCGTGCACGCTTGGCCCGGGGGCTTTCCACCCGAAGCCCCCTCCCCGTTGCCCCCGGGCTGTTCACGCCCGTTGACGGGCGCGACCCCCTCAGTCCGGGTCGCGAGCGCAGCGGAACCCGACGTTCGGCCCTGCCTCCAAGGCAGAGCCCCAGTTGCGGGACGTCGTGCGGCTCTGCGACGGGGGCGAGAGCCAGCCGCCACCCCGGAGCACGTGGGCTGCGCCGGCGCGCGGCGCGGGGCCCGGACCGAGGGATTCGACGTACCAGTCGCTGGTCCACTCCTCGAGGTTGCCACTGAGATCGAGGACGCCGAACGGGCTCGCACCCGAGGCGTGGGCGCCGACCTTCGCGGGGTGGAACGCGCAACTCTTGCCCGACTGGTCGTTGATCAGCGTGACGGCCGCGGAGCACGAGCTCCCGCCGCCGCCCCAGGGGAAGGCGATCGCGTACATCCCGCGCGCGGCGTACTCCCACTCGCGCTCGCTCGGCAGGCGCTTGCCGACGAACCGGCAATACGCGTCTGCGTCACGCCAGTGAACGCAGGAGACGGGGAGCTCGTCCTCGCCGGAGTCGAACGTGCAGGTCGCGCTCGAACGCGCGGGGCGGACGCAGGTGCCGCCCTGGACGCAGGCGCGGTATGCGCCGACGGTGACCTCCGTGCGGTCGATCCAGAACGGCGCGATGCTGACGGGATGCGCCGGGCGCTCGTTGATGGGGGCGCGCGGGCTGGCGGAGCCCATGACGAAGCGGCCACCGGGCAGCCGGAGCATTCCATCGCGCGCGGGGACCACCTGGCGTTGGTAGCCCAGCTTCGGCGGGGTCTCCTCGTACGGATTGTCGACGGCGCCTGACGTGTGCGGCTCTTCGGGTTCGACGTCATCACGGGCGGCGGCGCCGGTTGCACCGGCGGGAGCCGCGGGCTGGGAAGGAGCCCCGAGCGCAGCGGGAGCGGCGAGGACCAGGGGCGCGGAGGGGGGGACGCTGCGCGGCGCGCCGTCGACGAAACCCGAGGCAACACTCGCCGCGACGAGGCCCGTCGCCGTAGCGACGCCGACCACGACTGCGAGCGAACGGAGCTCCATCGCAGCTCTAGCTTAGCGCCGCGGGGCGCCTCTGGCTTCGGATCGTAGCGTCACGTGCGTCAGCGTTCGGCGGTCGCCCGTGCGTCACGGCGGCCTAGACGCACCCCGTCATCCTCGCGCTCGACGGTGACCCGCGGTACCTCGATATGCGCTTCGAAGGCCTCACGCGCGGCTTGCCCGCCGCGATCGGCGGCAAGACGGGCCGCGTCGACCCCTGCCATGAGGAGCGCGTCGGCGACCTCGCGCTGCACCGCAGCGGCCTCCAGGGCCCGGGCGCCCGGCAGCGAGCCGTCTCGCCAGGCAGCTGCCAGCGCGATGCCCACGAAGCCGGCGGCGGCGACCCACGAATCGTCGGCGTTCGTGCGAGGCGACCATCCGAGGACCCGGACGCCGCGGTCGAAGACGATGGCCTTGGCCCACGAAGGGACCTCCGCCCACAGCGCGTCGGCCGACCGCTGGTGGGTCGGAAGGGCGAGCAAGCCGCCGCGTGCGAGGCGAGCGAGAGCGTTGCCGCGGGAAAGAGCCTCGGGGTCGGCGATCGCGATGGCGCGGGTGGTGTGCGGGGCGTGGATTCCGCGGGGGCGCTCGCGAGCGGCGAGCAGGTCGAAGCCGACGCCGCCGCCCTCCTCCTCCGGGAAAGTCCGGACGGCTGCGCGGCAGCGAACGCCGAGAAGAGAAGCGAACACGGTAGCGCTGACTTTCGCCGCGGCTACGGCGATTTCCCGCGTGGGCGCAACGCCCCGCATCGCGAAGCCGGCAGGCGCGTGGCGGCTCACCGGGGGGGCCGAGAGCGCCGCGGAGGGTTCGCCGCCGAGCACGAACGTGCGCTTGCCGCGCTCGTCGGCGAGCAGGTTGTGCACGGCCGCATCGAGGTCGGTCGCGTCGATCTCGTGACGCGGAGCGACCGCGCCCGCGATGATGCGCGGAATGCGCCCGATGCCGGGGTACTCGGGCGCCCAGGTGAGGGCGTCGGCGAAGGCAGCCTTGAGCTCGGCGGCGAGGGGACCGCCGTCGGCGAGCGGGCGGTCGGCGCCCTCGAGGACGCTCACGGCGAGCGCCCGGCACAGCGCGCGCACGAGGCGCGGACCGGGGAACGGGCGCCAGGCGACGACGCGCACGGCACCGACGTCGTATCCGGAAGCGCGCAGCCGGTCGACGTCGGCGAGGAGAGAGTCGCCGAGCGCGCCCGCGCCGACGAGAGCGACGGCGGTGTCCGTCGCCGGGACGCGGTCGATGACGTCGTGGTGGCGAGCGGTGAGCGTCTCGAACTCGCGCATGGCGCTTCCGAGCGCGAAGGGGACGCGGCGCGCGAGCGCGCGATCGGTCTCGTCGGCCACTACCGGACGCACGCCGGAGCTCGGGCGCCCGAGGAACGCGTTGCACAGCTCTTCCGAGGGCCGGGCAACGGGCTCGACGTGCGACGCGGACGAGTGCTCGTGGACGACGAAGAACGGCAGGCCGCTGTCCTCGGCCGCGCGCCGCGCGACGAGCGCCAGGTCGATGCCTTCGCCGACCCCGGCGGAGAGGAGCAGCCCCCACGGCAAGTCGTCGAGGGCGAGCGCGGGAGCGATGCCCGCTTCGGATGCGGGCACCCCCTCCCCGCCCGGTTCGGCGATGACGTGGACGACCATGCCTAGGCGGCGGGCGGCCACGCGCGCGAGCTCGTTGCGCGCCATGGCAAGGTCCGCCGCGCGTGCCACGAGGGCGACGCGTTCGCCGCGCGAAGCGGCCTCGCCGCATCGGCGTACCAGAGCAGGCAGATCGTCGGCCCGTTCGGCGGTCACGCGCTCGCCGAAGGCGTTGTGCGACGCGAGATCGACCCCCTCGAAGAGATTTCGACCACGCTCCGGCGAAGCCGGAGACGGGCCGTCCGCCACGAACACCCGCTGGGCGATGGTTCCCTCGACCAGCGCGATGGCGCCGGTGAGATCACTCGCCCACGAGCGCGCGCCGTGGCCGCTTCGTGCCGTCGCGTCTTTCACGGACCGAAATCTAGTGAAGTCGCCATGAAAGCAGAAGTGCCTACCGGAGATCGATCGGGACCCCGAGCACACTTCGGGCCAGCACGCCCAGCGTCGCCGGATCCCCGGCGACGTGCAGGGTCGTATGCACGTGCTCGATGGATTCGCCGGGCGACAGCGCCGCCGCCGGAGAGCTCGTCTCGAGCTCGTAAAACCCGCCTAGCGACGGCTTGCCCGGCTCGGTCGGACCGTCGTTGTAGGCGTTGATGACGTCGCCGCCGTACGGATCCGCCTGCCGCGCCCACATACTGTTCACGTAGCCGCTCGGGGCCGCGGTCGGCTTGCTGTACCGGACGAGCGTGAGGAGCCGCCCGCCCTCACCGATGCTGCCGATCACATCGCGCGCGCGCGCCGCGCCCACCCCGATCTTGCCGCGTTGCTTGCCGTCGGCGACCAAGGACAGCCAGCCGGCGTCGGCGTGAACGGCCAGCCGTTCAGGCGGGATCGCGCCGAAGTAGGCGTCGTTGACGATCGCGCCGGGGGCGCGCGTCTCGAACGGGACGAGAA
>Ga0102924_1006813_pt1 | contig 10619 bp, 8 predicted proteins | sample PaiPotPPM11metaG_FD_80116 | JGI IMG/M metagenome (GOLD analysis project Ga0102924, IMG submission 80116) | Iron sulfur acid spring bacterial and archeal communities from Banff, Canada, to study Microbial Dark Matter (Phase II) - Paint Pots PPM... ...
CATCATTCCCGGTTTTGGGTGGGAACATTCATCAGAATCGACGCGGTCGTTTCTTGTGATTGCCTCCTGCGGCGAAGGCGATACGAGGGGGCTACCTGCCTGGGCAATGGGCGTCCTTTCCAGTTGACGGCGTGACCGGTCAGGTGGAGGCGCGTGGTGTCAAAGGCGAGCACTCCGCAGACGAGCCAGCCGGCGGGGGCAGTGAGCGACCAGGGAGGCGCGAGGTCGTATACGCGGTCGAAGCAGCGCCGGGCATCGATCTGAGCCAGTACGATGATGCCTGCTAACAGGAGGGAAGAGCGGCGCGCCTTGCCTGTGCGAAGGGCGCGGAAAAGAACGGCGAGCGGCCCCATGCCATAAGCGATGAATGCCAGGGGGACCGGCAAACCCATAAGTGGAATGTGGTAACGAATAATCAAAGCATAATAACTCTTTCTCCAACCCTGGCGCGCGCTCTGCCAGGTCGCCCACTGGCGATTCTTAAGCAGGCCGCGTCCGTTCACTACTTCGATACGCTGCCGATGGTGCTTGAACTGCTCGGCCAGGGCGAGGTCGTCGATAGAGGTGCTGCGCATATCGGCTGCCGCGTAGCCGCCGGTTGCCAGGTAAGCAGCGCGCCGCAGCAGGATATACTGGCCGAAGGCAAACGCGCGCGGCGAGGCAGGGTCGCTCATCTCGCGCGGGGTCACTCGTTGGGCCAGCAGGATATCGGTGATGGGCATGAGCAAGGGCATGGCGGGGCCGCTAATGGTAACGACGTTGGTATGCATGGAAAGCAGGTCGTTCTGCTGTTGCAGGGCGTGTCCAAGCATGAGGCGCAGCGTGTGGGGCGCGTGCCATGTATCGGCATCGGTGAAGAGAAGCCACGCACCATCTGTAAGCTCAACGCCGGTGTGCAGCGCGTGAGCCTTGCCCGCCCATCCACAGGGCAATTCATCGATGCGATGCACATGTACGCGCGCATCACGCGCCTGCCACTGCGCGAGCAGGCACGGGGTGGCGTCGGTTGAGCCATCGTCGATGATGGCGAGATCGAAGTCGGGGTAATCCTGGGCCAGCAGCGAGGCGACGCAGTTGTCGATGTTGGCTTCCTCGTTACGCACCGGCAAAATGATTGAGACGCGCGGCGCTGGTTCGGGCAGGGGAGCCTCACGTGGTAGGTGCATTTCTTTCACGCTGCGATGCGCGCGATAACTTTGCCAGAGCGCGACCAGGGCAGCCAGGGTGAGCAAGAACTTTGGGAAGGAGCGAAGCAGCGCCTTCATGCGGGTGTTGCCTCCATTCGATAGTGATGTCGCTTATATAGTACGCCGCAAGCAGGTGGTTAGCAAACCAGGAGAGGTTTGTAACAGATGGGTCGAAAGTTTCAGGTGTTGCAATGGAGATTCTGTAGTTGGTGTGTCGAAAGTTTTAGAAGTTTCAGGTGTTGCAATGGTGTGAGCAGTTATTTTAGCTCTTTTGATGAGGCGCTGGTTGCTTAGTGTGTTGCAAGCAAGCGAACTATGTTGATATTGTACCGTGTGGTGGGAGAAAATGCAAGGGGGTTGGGTATGAATATATGGTGGACCCATTTGTCAGTATCCACTATATTTAACCAACCTAAAAAAGACTCCTGGCCGGACTCAAGAGATCATTGGGATAATGTGATGGAGAAAGCCAACGCACGCCTCGAGCGGGAGCGAGCAGTGCGACGAGCCAAAGAAGCTGGCCCTAACGAAAACCAATCCGGCTAACCGGATACCAAGAGTGACAAAATAACATCGGTTTGTACAAACCGAAAATCCCTAACCCCACAAACTCGTTGGGCTTACATAAGAGCGAGTTAATCAGTGTTTATAGCCAGAAAGGTTAATAATAAGGTAGAGAATTAGATACCGCGCATGTGGAATAGCAAATATTATAATCTATCCTTCTTCGCTTTGTGATTTAGGCCATAAATACGTTGAATGCGCCACTTGCAAGAAGTTTGTATCTAGATCGGGTCCCATAAGTAGAATAGCAGCTATTCGTCGAGCAATATTTGACACTTCACGAACCTCTTCAATTGATAATGAACGTTCAAGCAATTCAAACTCGCGATAGCTCAACCATTTTTTTATGATTTGATAACCTCCAATAACATATTCCCAAACATTGGTAGGTATATTTTCCCAATATACGGAATCATTCAGATAGACATCATTTGTTGTTTGGCCTAGAAGATTAACAACTTGTTCTGAAGACAAATCGAATTCTCTTGCACCGGCATCAATCTGGAATAATTCTTCAGAAGTATATTTCCGGTTTATTAGCCTACCTTGCCCTGGCATTGTGATATTTCCCTTGCTAGAATATCCCCAACTAGCCGTAACGGACAAATCCCCATTATCAGGATTTATTGGCCCCCCACTTATATGAGAAATATTAGCAATGGAACGTAGCTCCAATCGAATCTTTCCTGACGTTACGCCCATAACAGAGCTTTGAGTATTTAAGAGTTCAGCAAGCTTACGGCCAACCTCAGCAGAGGTACACAATAAATCCTTACTACTGGGTAGTGGAATACGCGGCCAATCTTGGCTTATTCCATTAGCATTCTCAGCAATATAAGCAGGCGAATAGCAAATCGCAAGCGTGTTCATCCAAATTAAATCAGAAGACCTATCGATATCAGATTTAGATAATCCAATCTTAGCAAGGTAGGTTCGAACCTCTGAAGAAAGATTGGCCGTTACTGCTACAACCGACACTTCCAGTTCATCTAAAAAATCACTCTGAACACCTTCTTTTGTAACGGTCCTTTTTAAAGCTGACTTCAAATTTATTGGGAAATAGCTTATATTCCTGATCATAGTTTGATAGTCAGGCAGAATAGTAGAGTAAAGTAAAGGAGGCCCTTCCGGCTCTGAAGCCCCTGTTGGACGACTCCCTATAAAGGCATTTCCTTGCCAGCATTGCTCAAAGATTTGTCGGCTAGGTCGGCTCCATATAGTCGGAGCCAAAGTATAGTAACACCATTGACTATCAAAAGGTCTAACAAGATATTTTTTAATTTTGTTCGGATCAAAGCCCTCCAACTTAAGAGCGGTTTCTCTTGCTTTCTTCGGATTAAATCCAGATGCTTCACGCGTAAGGCCATAACAAATATTTGTAATCTCGCTAAATCCTAACGATGGGTCAAAATATGCTCGCATTCTACTTTCTAGCAAAGTTTTATCTATATCGATAAGCGCTCCTGCTCTTCTCTCAACAGGACCATGTATTGGAGGCTCCTTACAAAGTTCGGTTAATAAAGGCCATTCTTCATAATCCGAATCTACTTGGGATGGCTTAAATGAAAATCGGTTCATTTTATCTGGCTCTGCCTCCACATAGAAAGCATCCAAATTTTTTGAATCCAGTGTTGCAAGAAGCTGCGCTCTACGCTCCACTGCCTTAGCTGCATTTAGATCATCGCGAAAAAGAATCTTACCATCGCCATAATTTTTGTTGTTCTTCACCCATAAAGAAATAGCAACACCTTGCCTTATACCTGCGGAAAATCCAGGAATAGCAAAAATTGTTTCGCTCGTTCTGCCATCTGGTGCATACTCAGTAATTGTCCTGTCACCATGCATGTTCTCAATCCAGAAACGATCAAACGATGTTAATAGATGCTGCCGCAAAACTACAAATGACGGATCACTAACCCAGGAGTTGTTTGAAATGTAGCAAACAACACCTCTTTTCGTCTTCTCAGCAATTCTACGTTCGGCTAATCGAAAAAAACGCACATACAGATCATCAAGATTAAACTTTTTAATACCCCATTTAGAGATAAGCCCTTCCTTATAAATTTCAACCATTTGTTGCTCTTCCTTTGGGCTAACACCTGCAAAAGCGTTATATGGAGGATTCCCTATGATTACTAGAATAGGTACCTTACGCTTGATTTGCTCTGCCGCATCTTTTTCTTCTTTCAATTCAGGTATACCTGCGAGTTGAAGCTGCGTCACTTTTTCCTTAGCTGGGTCCGGCGGTTCCCAACCAGTAAGCGCATTTGTAAGATATACCCCTGCACGTTCCCTTTTTTCATCTGATAATGGTACGCCTAAATTCTGTAATAAGAGTCCTAACTGTAAATGAGCTACTACAAATGGCGCTGGCAGAATTTCAAAACCGAACACTCGCTCCATGGCTGCTTTCTTGATGTCATACATACTTAGCGCATCCATGCCTTTTTCCCGCAAAGTGGTAGCTATGTGTTTTAAAACCTCCACTAAATAAGCCCCCGTTCCACAACAAGGATCAAGTATATAGACACTTGGATCAGCAAGACCATCCTCTATATCAAGTTCTTCACGTAACACCTTATCCACACGAGCAACCATATACTGAACAATCTCTGGAGGGGTATACCACACTCCCAAATCTTTTCGCAATTCTGGATCAAAAGCTTGCAAGAAAGGTTCATAAAAATATTGAACAGCATGATCTTCTTCAAATTTGGAAAAAAATACAGATCTATCAACTCTGTTCAATACTGTTCCAGTCCAATTCAACAGTTCAACAAACCCTAGAGGTCCTAACTTTGTTGGAGTAGCTACTTGTTCAAAGAGCGCTCTAATCATCGGAACATGCAAGTACCAAATAGCTTCTTTCCAACTAAAGTTTTCGCTCTGTTGACCATTCGGCTCATGTTGTTTACTCCACAGGACCCAAGCAGAGAATACTCCATAGAAAATTGTTTGAACTAAGGTTGAGCGAAAGAAATGCTCTCCTTTTTTAGTATCAAAGCTGAGGCCCAAAGCTTGTTCTAGCGTTGTACGAATCGCGTCCAAAGCAGGCAAACTTGCTTTTTCAATACGTAACCTTGCATCACGAGCATAGGAGGCGAGGAACTGTGCGACATCTCCCGGTGCTGTTAATGGCGCAGCATGCAGTATTACCCTTTTGAGGTATTCAACAAAACTTTCCCCATATTCCACCGCCATTTTACGCGGATTATTAGCCACCTTCCAAAAGGCCGATTCATTTTCTGCAAGACTGTATGCCTCTAATTTTACTGACTTACCATCCTTATCACGCCCCATCAATATAAAATCATGATAGTTTGTTATCAATACTTGGCCATACTTTTCAAGATAACGTGAGACTTGCTGACTACTAGCAAGCTTTAAAATATCTTCACTCGTTCCCTTAACCTCAATTGCACCACGAGCAGGAAGCTGGCTAATAAAGGGTACGTTATCTGCATCATTTCTCAGTTGATCTGCTGTAAATAACCCGCCATCAGGAATACCTGCACCTCGATTTTTGATATTGATGATACAACGAACATGAGGTTTTAGCATTTTGCCAACTTCATTAAGAAGATTCGACAAAGGCGGATAATAAGAGGTTTCCTTAACAGCCTCACCAGACCGACGAATATCACTAAGATCACGAATATAGGTTTCTACAGGATGCATTTATTTATCCCTATCTAGCTGCCCATAAAAAAATTCATTGGCTAAATCACCAACTGAGAGAGGTCCACTTCCAAATAGTTGAGCCATCTTAACAAGATCGAGCTACGAAGTCAATAAGTTAAATTTCGTTACCTGAAAATCAATTTAACGGGAGATATACAAACAGAGTGCAAAAGTAGTATAAAGGTTAGCAAAAGTGAGAGCAAAACCGCTAGATACAGACCAGCCGAGTTCTACAGGATTGGACAAAATCAATTCCCATCATGTTCAACATCCCCATCTATAAGGCTCTAAAGAAGACCCCAAAGGGTACCCTTAGTGGTTCGGCTCTCCCTCAGCCACAATTTTAATTGACTTGACATAAAAACGAGTTAAGTAAGTATTATATACAAGAAGGCATGTTCTAGCCAACGCGCTCTAAAAGGCGTTTGACAGATAACACATAAAAAGCTCATCGGCCTACTAAGTAGACAAATGAGCTTGAAAAACCGATTGCCCATACTTAACCACAAAAAACTAAAAAACCACAGCCTCCCAACGCTACTACATACTGTGGAAATGTGGCAAGTATTGCTACCGGGGTACAGGCATCATATTTACGCTAACATTGTAAACATAACGCAACGCCGGGCGCTTAAAAAGACATGTTACCGTATCATCCCAGAAATCGGATAATCGAGATGGACGCGCGCTCATGATGGTTCCTAAATCCAGCATCCCCTGCCTCAACCCGATCAACGCTGGATTCTGCCCTTCTATTAACATACAGGGAACTGTCTGAATGCCTTGTGAAAGCAGATCTGCTGCACGAGTATACCCGTTCCGCATAATATACCGGTCTTGATAGTGAACAACCATAAGGTAATTCGGCACTCTTAGCAAAGGGAAAGAGAAAAGCTGCATCTCAAATGGAGTCGAAGAAGAAGGGTAGTTCAGTTGAGTAACTATTCCGTCCGGAGCGCCTGGAATACTATACAAAGGCATCACCCGAATATTGGGATCAAGTGTAGAGATCGTATACCCGTTGCCGTTGGGGTTTGGCTCGACAGTCACTTCATCAGCGGATACAGGACGGCGAGCAGGAAAGCAGATTTCATACAGCTGATCATCACTGATGGAACCCTGCAATTGACGAGTTTCTAAATGGTCTATTCGGACAAGAGGTTGAAATGCAAGTACCTCTTCCAGATTTACCATTGCTATTCGGCAGATTCCTCCAGCGTTCGTTACCTCCGTTTCCAGGTAAGCGTATTCGGGTCTTGCTTTCAAGGCTTTAACGAGATCACTCTCATTTATCTCTGTAATGGATTTGGTGGGAGTGAATTCAGGGCGCGTTGCGACTTGTGCCTTACTAGCAAGCACGGCCTGCAAGTGCTGATCAGGAGTAGCAGAAATGCATGTTGATCGAACATTTATTGACCATTTCTCTGAAGCCCAGCCGATCAGAACCCTGTATATTTCTTGCGGTACATCACTGCTGAGTCTGGGAGGACTAAGAGGCATTACCTCTATTGATGTTTTCAAAACATTAACTCCAAATTTGTAAATTGACACATGTGCTTTTCCACTACAGCGAGTCCTGGCTTCGACCAGATAGCATCTTTGTCAACGTCAACTATACCATGAGTGTGTGCTGAAAGCAAGGGTTTTGGCACAACATATTGATCTTATTGATATATTGAGATCAATATGTTGATTTTTTTAGCACAACCTTATCTATTCTTTTTGGGTTTATTGAAAGTGGAAAAGACTATGGCTTACCAGAATTTAATCCTATAAAGTTCCGTCAAAAATATGCTATACTCTTTTTTCAAAATATCTGTGCAGCTTTGGCATCTAAAACAGCGCATTCAGCAGCGCGCGCGACACAAGAATATGCTCGCGCATAGCATTCAGGGCTTCTTGCGCATCCCTTCGCTCTAAAGCGGCCAGCAATGGCTGGTGTGAGACGAGCGTGCCGGGTTGGGCGCGGCGAGTGGTGAAGTAGAAGCGCCAGAAACGGAGGTTGTGCAGGAGGATGCGGTCGGCGGCGTCCTGGAGGAAGGTGTTGCGGACGATGTGGGCGAGGTAGCGGTGGATAAGCTGGTCATCTTCTAAGAAGCGCAGCACGTCGGTTTCTTCGCGGGCGTTTTCGGCGGCTTCGATGAGGTGGCGGAGTTCGGCGAGGTCGGCGCCGGTGGCGTGGTGGACGGCGAAGTAGGCGTTGCCGCATTCGATGGCTTCGCGCGCCTCGAAGATTTCGCGCACCTGTTCGAGGCCGATGGGGGCGATCATGAGGCCGCGCCGGGGGAGAACCGTTACCAGGCGGTCGATGACGAGGCGCGCCACGGCTTCATGCACGGGGGTGCGGCCCAGGCCGATTTCGGCGGCCAGAGATAATTCATCGACCATCTGGCCCGGTGGGAGGCGTAGATCGATGATCATGGCGCGCAGGCGTTCGTAGGCGATGTCGCTGGCGCGCGCGGTTTTGCCTGAATCTAACGTTGAAGTTGCGATAGGTATTGCTCCTGTATTGCGGTTCTCGCATTTTGCGCGATATCGACAATCGTCAATTTAAGTGTACCACGCTCGACAACAAGCATCTGACCATTTTTCAGGGTTTGCCAGCTTGTTTTCTCATGCTGACCCAGACCTGTTGATGCTACAACTACGGCATCCGGGGTGACCCGGTAGTGTAGATGGAAGTAGTTTGGGTCTTTGCGGGCCAGGGGCGCGTTCGGATCAAAATCGCAGGCTGCGTAGAGCGCAGCGGGCGTCAGCAGCAGGCAGTTCAGGCTGGTTGATTGCAATTGCTGGCGCAGGGTATTCATATGGATACGAAACGCTTCGACGGGTGTAGTCTGCTCAAATACGGAGAGCAGCGCCAGGAAGTGTCGCTCGCTATCGGTTGTGCCGGTGATGTGTTCTCGCAGGTGCGGCGCAATCAATGCTTCCAGGCTCTCGTTGGGCGCGACCGCTCCGTTATGCGCGAAGGCGAATTGTTTATAGATGAAGGGGTGCGTGTTCTCCATGCAAAGCGCGAATCCGGGGGTTGCCCAGCGCACGTGCGCGATGAGCGCGCTGGCGCGAATGGAGGCGGCCAGTGAAGCAAACTCTGCACTGGCATGGGCTGGCTCAGGTGTTTTGGCGTGTTGCATTTGACCTTGCTCGTCGTACCACGCGAGGCCCCATCCATCGGCATGAAGATGGGATACATCTATAAAGGCCGCGAGCGTATCCGCCAGGACATGTTCAACACTTACCGGTTGACGAGCTACGTAGCCAAGCAAGCGACACATAGGTTTTTCCTTTTCTGCGCGAATTACGAAGTCAGGGCGACCATGAGAGTCGCTCCGTGACCAGGGCGGGGACAAGCCCCGCCCCTACCCTGTACGAAGCCTCTTCTCTCATTGCGCTGTCCCCTGCTATCGTAGCAGGGTAGGGGCGGGGCTTGTCCCCGCCCTGGCAACCGTTTAAGTGAGCGCCTTTGAAGGTCGCCCCTACCCTACTACGAGACACTAAAATAATTACAGGAGATGCCACCGTCGAGGATGATGGCCTGGCCGGTTAGCCAGGATGCGGCGTCTGAGGCGAGGAAGAGCGCGGCTTCTGCTACGTCTGCGGGGCGTCCGAAACGGCCCAGGGGGATGCGGTCGAGGCGTAGTTTGCGCGCTGCTTCACCGGCGAAAAATTGGCGGACGTGTTCGGTTTCGATGGGGCCGGGGCAAAGCGCGTTGACGCGGATGCCGTGCCTGCCAAATTGCACGGCCAGCGAGTGGGTCAGCGCGACGATGGCGCCTTTGCTTGCGCCGTAAGCTTCCTGCGGGTTGCTACAGCCCATAAAGGCCAGGAATGAACTCATGTTGACGACCGCGCCGCCGCCCGCCTGGATGATGTGCGGGATGGCGTACTTGCAGCACAGCGCGGAGCCAAGCACGTTGGTGGAGTAGATACGCGACCAGAGTTCGACATCTAGCTCTACCACTGTGATATCTTCGTGGGGCATGATGGCTGCATTGTTGAAGAGGGTATCGAGGTGGCCCCAGTATTTGACGGTTGTTTCAATGGCTTCCCGCACGGCTGTTTCGCCGGTGATATCGACGTGGAGCGCGATGGCTTCTCCGCCGTTGGCGTTGATGCGCTGCGCGGTTTCCTCGGCTTTGTCCTGCGCTGTATCAACAACGGCGATACGCGCGCCCTCCTGCGCGAAGAGGATGGCGCTTGCGCGGCCCAGCACGCCGCCACCGCCGGTTAGAAATACGACCTTGCCTTTCAGGCGATCCATCTATCCTCCTCTTGATGGCTGGTCAATGCACGCGGAGATCCTTCGCTGCGCTCAGGATGACAGGATGCGCGTGTGCGACTTTGCATGATTGCAGCACCTGCTCCTGGCGTGGACCCGATTTGGTCGGGAAAATTCTGTAGGGACAAGGGGCGGATGTGGGGACGGGTGGGGGCCTTGTGCTTGTCCTCGTCGGGATGCGATCCGTTTGCCTCACGGAACACCGACGAATCGTGCTGTGACGAGGACAAGCACAAGGCCCCCGCATCCGCCCAACACCGCCCCTTGTCCCTACAGGACGATGGGGATGATGGGGATGTGGAGGGCAGGAGCCTTGATAGGCAGGATTCCCGCTTTCGGTCGTTAAGCATCATCAGACTCCCTTTAGAATTTATAAAAATGGTTGCGAATCTCGAAATCGGTGTCCTGTTCAGAGAAGGCTTTTTCTTCGGAGCGGCGGACGGCCAGGTAGGAACGGCTCATCAGATCACCCATGGCTTGCATGAGGAGCTGGTCGTGTTCTAGCTGGTCTAAGGCGGCGGCCATGCTGGTTGGCAGGCGGCGGATGTGGTTGCGCTCGCGTTCGGCATCGCTGAGTCTGGCGGGGTCGTGTTCGCAGGGCGCGCCGGGGTCAAGCTGGCGCGTGATGCCTTCCAGTCCGGCGGCGATCAAGCCGCCGAGGGCGATGTAGGGATTGGCGCTGCCATCTACGGATTTCAGTTCGAGGTTGTAGGTTTGCTCTTCGCGTCCCCAGAAGGGCGAGACGACGCGCACCGCCGCCTCGCGGTTGTCGAAGCCCCAGGCGGTGTAGGCGGAACTCCACATGTGGGGCTGCAAGCGGCGGTACGAGTTGTAGCTGGGGCAGGTCAGGGCGATGAGCGCGGGCAGGTGTGCGAGTATGCCGGCGATGAAGTGACGCCCGGTGGCGC
>Ga0102924_1006814_pt1 | contig 10617 bp, 6 predicted proteins | sample PaiPotPPM11metaG_FD_80116 | JGI IMG/M metagenome (GOLD analysis project Ga0102924, IMG submission 80116) | Iron sulfur acid spring bacterial and archeal communities from Banff, Canada, to study Microbial Dark Matter (Phase II) - Paint Pots PPM... ...
GGCCGACCCTCCGGTGAGGACCGGGCCGGCCAGGCCGAGATCGGTCCGCTGGAGCAGCCTCCCGGCCCCGACCGGCGAGGTGTGCAGCAGGGGTCCGGCGGCGGCCGGCAGGATGGCCCGGACGGCGTCGGGACCACCGGAGGCGACCACGACCCGGCGCCCACGGAGCACGCCCTGGCGGGTCTGCACCTCGACTCCGCCCGGGGCCGGGTCCAGCCCGGTCACCTCGACGCCGGATCGCACCTCGGTCAATCCAGCCAGTCGATCGATGATCGACGCCCAGCCCCCGTGCACGTACACCACGCCTCCCCGGGCGGCGAGCTTGAGCTGGCCGAGGGCGGCGTCGGCCCCGAGGGTGTCCAGGTCGGCGGTGTAGGTGGAGATGCGGATGAGCGCCCGCAGCACGGCCTCGGTCTCGGGACGGAGATCCTGGCCGGCCAGCCAGTCGGCCACCGAGGTCCCCTCGAGCTTCGAGGGATCCATGAGGGGGACACGGGCGAGGAGGGCGGCGAACTGCACCTTGGCCCGGCGACCGAGGAGGGTGGTGCGCATGAGGGTCCCCGGGCCCGTGGGAAGCAGGTGCTGGCGACCCTCCGCCAGGGCCTGATAGCGGTGCAGCGGCGGGGCGGCCCCCTGGGCGTCGACGCCCAGGTCGCGCAGGACGGCCGATCCGACGCCGCCCACGTACAGGGCGTGGGCCCCCATGTTGAGGACATAGCCCTCGCGGTCCACCGTGCGGGCCCGCCCTCCCGCCTGGTGGGCCTCCAGCACGACGGTCGAAGCCCCGGCGGCGGTGGCGGTGGCGCCGGCGGCCAGGCCGGCGAGGCCCCCGCCGATGACGATGACATCCCATTCGGTGCTCATGCCCGGTCTGACGTCCGAGGGCCCCGGGTTGTGACTGGGACCCCCTGGCCGGCCGGGGGAAACCGGTCGTGCGCCGGCACGCCGTCCGCCGGCGGGGGGAGCGCCCGGATGACCACCACGGCGACGTCGTCGCCCGCCTCCCCGCCCTGGTGGTCGATGACGGTCAGCTCCACCCGCCGGGCGATCCCGTCCGCCGTGCGCCCGGCACTGCGCTCCAACAGCTCGGCGAGGCGCTGCTCGCCGAACTGCTGCCCATTGGTCCGGCGGGCCTCGATCACGCCGTCGGTGTAGAGGACGATGGCGTCGCCGGTGCCCAGCTCGATGACCTCCTCGCCGAATTCGGCCTCGGGGAAGAGCCCGAGCAGCATGCCCCGCGGGTGCGGCGCGGACTCGACCCGCCCGTCGTCGCGCAGGATCAGCGGAGGGGGATGCCCCCCCGAGGCCACGGTGGCGGTGATCCCCGATGCGGTGGGGACGAGGCGGAGGTACAGCGCGGTGCAGAAGCGCTCGTCGGTGTGCTGGTTGCAGAGGGCCTCGTTCAGGGCCCGCACGACCTCGCGGGGGTGCTCCTGGTGTCGGGCGATAGCCCGCACCGTGTAGCGGGCCAGCCCGGTGAGGGCGGCGGCCTCGGGTCCCACGCCGGCCACGTCCCCGAGGACGACGCCCCAGGCCGCGTCGGCGGTGTCGAAGACGTCGTAGAAGTCACCCCCCACCAGGTTTCCGGCACCGGTCGCCCGGTAGCGGGCGGCGATGTCCACCCCGGCGATGCTGGGCAGCAGGGGTGGCAGCAGCGTCTCCTGGAGGCTCGTGGCGATCCGGGCCTGGCGGAGGGAGACGATGGCGTGGTCAAGGGCCACGGCCAGGTGCCCCGCCAGGGCCGCCAGCAGGCGCTCGACGGAGGCGTCGAAGGCACGGGGCTCGTGGTGGCCCAGGAACAGGGCGCCGTGGCGGGCCCCTCCCTCCCGCGTCACCGGGCTGGCCACGTAGCTGCGGACCAGGCGGCCGTCTCCCAATGTGCCGTACGGCCGGGCGGCCTCGTCGCTCGGCGCCCAACGGGTCACGTCGTCGATGCGGAGGGTGCCGGCGCCTTCGGCTCCGGAGAGGCCGGCGCCTTCGGCTCCGGAGAGGGCGGCGCCGAGGAGCGGGGCGCGGCGGGGATCGGGGTGCTCCAGGAAACCGGTCATCGGTCCGGAGACGATGAGCGGCAGGTCGTCGGTGGCGGGGGCGAACATGCCGAACTCGGCGGCGGTGAGCTCCACGGCCAGCTCGATGATGCCCACCACGAGGGCGTGCCCGTCCTCACGGCCCAGGAGACAGACGAGCTGGTCCAGCACGTCGAGCGCGCCCGGCGGCAACGCGGCCGCTCCCGAGCTCATGACGCCGTCCTCCCGTCGGGCCGGTCGAGCTCGAACCAGACCACCTTGCCCCCGGGCTCGGAATGGGACCCCCACCGCCGCGCCAGTGTCTCGACCAGGGACAGCCCTCGACCGCCGAGGGCGTCATCGGCGGCCAGCCGGCGCACGATCGGCTCGTTGGACTGGTCGCGGACCTCGACCCGGACACGGTCGCCCGCCAGGCGGACGGACACGTCGGCAGTGGAACGGGCATGGAGCACGGCATTGGTGACCAGCTCGCTGACCAGCAGGCCCACCGTGTCCATGAGGCCGTCGCACGTCCACCGGCTGAGCGTCTCCTGCACGAAGCGCCGGCCCGCCCCCGGGCTCTCGAGATCCTGGGCCAAGGTCGTCGTGGCCTGCTGGACGCCCTGCTCCACGGCGCCGAGGGCGCCGGCGAGCATCACGATCTCGGCGCCGAGGTGGAGGGGGCCGAGGTCCTTGGGCAGGTACCCGAGGGGACGGCCGTGCCCACTGAGCGGGGGGACGTCGCCCGGGCGCAGGGCCGACGCCATGATGATGATCGCCTCCGGGGCTCCGGCCCGGAGCAACGGGACGGCGGCCAGGCCGTCGAGTCGCGGCATCACGATGTCCAGGAGGATCAGGTCGGGCTGGAGCTCGGTGGCCAGCGCGATCCCGGTGGCGGCCGAGGGGGCGTCCGCCACCACCGCCAGGGCGCTCTCGTTGCGCAGCGCGGTCCGGACGAGGAACCGGTAGTCGGCGTCGTCGTCGACGACCAGCAGGCGGAGCGGCCCGGTCATGCGCGCGTTGGGAGAGTGAGGGAGACAGAGGTCCCCTGGCCGGGGACCGATTCGGCCCACACCCGTCCCCCGTGGCGGGTCACCGCCCGGCGCACGATCGCCAGCCCCAGTCCCGGGCCTCCCCCCTCCTCTCGCGGGTGCAGCGGTACGAAGACCGAGAACAGGCGGGGCAGGTCGGCGGCCGGGATGCCGATGCCGTTGTCCTGGACGGTGACCACCCATTCCTCGTCCTGGCGTGACAGGGCGACGTGGATCCTGGGCTCGTCGGCCCGCCGGAACCGGATGGCGTTGTCGAGCAGGTGGACGAACACCCGTTCCAACTCCCACGCTTCGCCGGTGACGACGGGGAGGGGGTCGTGGGTGACGACGGCGTCGCTTGCCACCAGCTCCGCCTCGAGCTCGCCGAGGGCGGCGGCCAGCGCGTCCTCGAGGGCCACCGGCGCCGGGTCGCGCACCTCCCCGCTCACGCGTGAGTAGTCGAGCAGGCGGTCGACCGTCGTCCGGAGGGAGTCGAGGCCGTCGTGGATCCGGCCCGCTGCCGCGGCCGCGTCGGCGGCCTCCAGGCTTTCGGCGACGAGCAGGTCGGCCAGGCCCCGGAGGACGAGGATCGGCTCCCGCAGGTCATGGGCCACCATGAGGGCGAACCGTTCGAGCTCGGCGTTGGACCGCTCGAGCTCGGCGGCCTGGCGGGCGAGCGCGGCACGAGCCCGGTCGCGCTCCTCGAGCCGTTGGGCCAGGAGCTGCGTCTGGGCCTCGATGACCTTGGCGCCGGTGTACAGCTCGGCGAAGACGGCGACCTTGGCGCGGAGAATCTCGGGGACGAACGGCTTGGCGATGTAATCCACGGCGCCGGTCCCGTATCCGGCCAGGTGGTGCTCGACGTCCCGGTCGATGGCGGTCAGGAAGATGATGGGCACCGACCGGGTGCGTTCCCGCCCCTTGATCAAGCGGGCGGTCTCGAGACCGTCCATCCCAGGCATCTGGACGTCGAGCAGGATGACCGCGCAGTCCCGGTGGAGGAGATAGCGCAAGGCCTGCTCACCGGACGCGGCCCGCACGACGCGAACCCCGAGCGGCTCGAGAAGCGCCTCGAGGGCGAGGAGGTTGTCGGGACGATCGTCCACGATCAGGACGGGCGGCCGCTGGTCGGTCAACGGCTCGACACCTCCGCGCCGCACAGGGTGGCCAGGTGCGGTCCGATGGCGGCCAGGGGGAGGACCAGGGCCCGCACGGCGGCCAGGGCGGCGTCGGGCATCTGGCGGCGCTCGGCCGTCTCCGGGTCCTGTACGATCGCCGTGCCCCCGCGACGGACGACTGCGGCCAGGCCCCGGGCGCCGTCGTCGTTGGTCCCCGTCAGGATGACGCCGACCACTGCTTCCCGATAGGCGTCGGCGGCGGTCTCGAACACGACGTCGATCGACGGCCGGCTGTGACGGACCGGGCCCTCGGTGGAGAGGGCCAGGTGCCCAGGCTCGACGAGCAGGTGGTAGTCGGGGGGGGCGACATAGACCTCACCGCCACGGAGGCGCATCTTGTCCTCGGCTTCGTTGACCGGTCGGACAGTGTGACGGGCGAGGAGGGTCGCCAGCCGGGTGCTCGCCACCCCCCGGTGTTGGACGACGACGAGGGGGACATCGACCGTCGGGGGCAACGTCTGGAAGAGGACCACGAGGGCGTCCAGGCCCCCCCAGGAGCAGCCGACCACCACGACCTCGGCGGCCACCTCCCTCACTGCACCTTCCGGTAGAGCCGTTCGGCGGGGTTGAGCACCTGGTAATCGTGCTCGTGACGGGTGAAGGAGATCGACTCCTTCTGGCCCAGGCCCAGCACGCCGAAGCGCACCAGGCTCGAGTGGAAGAGCCCGTGCACGTGATCCTGGAGCCGGGCGTCGAAGTAGATCATCACGTTGCGGCACACGATCATCTGGAACTCGTTGAACGAGCGGTCCGATGTCAGGTTGTGCCGGGCGAAGACGACGTTGTCGAACAGGCGCCGGTCGAACTGGGCGTGCTCGTACCCGGCCACGTAGTAGTCCGAGAAGGCTCCCGTCCCCCCCGCCGCCAGGTAGTTCTCGGTGTAATCGCGCATCTTCTCCAGGGGCAGAAGACCCCGCCGGGCCTCCTCGAGCACGGTCTCGTTGATGTCCGTAGCGTAGATGCGGGTCCGGTCGTACAGCCCCTCTTCGAGCATCACGAGGGCCAGCGAGAGGGTCTCCTCGCCCGTCGAGCAGCCGGCATTCCAGATCCGCACGAACGGGTAGGTCCGCAGCAGGGGAACGACATGGGTGCGCAGGGCCCGGTAGAAGCTCGGGTCGCGGAACATGGCCGTCACGTTGATGGAGAGGTCCAGCAGGAGGCGCTCCATGCACGCCGGCTCGTGGAGCAGGCGCTCCTGGAGACCGGAGAAGGTCCCCGCCCCCTCCAGGGCGGCCCGGCGGAGCAGGCGGCGCTTCAGTGAGCCGCGGGCGTACTGGCGGAAGTCGAACCCGTACTGGCGGTACACGCCCTCGAGCAGCAGGTCCACCTCGATCTCGTCGACGTCGGCCTCCCGGGAGGCGTCGCTGCCGACGGCGGTCATGGCCCGGTCACCGGTACAGCCATACCCGCATCAGAGACAGCAGCTGCTCCACGTCCACGGGCTTGGTGATGTAGTCCGAAGCGCCGGCGGCGATGCTCTGCTCGCGGTCGCCCTTCATGGCCTTGGCGGTGAGGGCGATGATCGGCAGGCGGCTGAACTGCTCCATGGCCCGGATCGCCCGCATGGTCTCGTACCCGTCCATCTCCGGCATCATGATGTCCATCAGCACGAGGTCGACGTCCGGGCGGGCGGCGAGGACGTCGATGCCCTCCCGGCCGTTCTCGGCGAACAGGACCTCCATGCCCAGTCCCTCGAAGGCGCTGGTGAGGGCGAACACGTTCCGCACGTCGTCGTCGACGATCAGGATGCGCTTGCCGTGGAACACGGCATCGGCGCTGTGGAGCTGCTCGATCATCCGACGCTTCTCGGGCGGCATGCGGGACTCAACCCGGTGGAGGAACAGGGCGGTCTCGTCGAGGAGGCGCTCGGGCGACCGGGCGTCCTTGACGATGATGGTCTCGGCGTACTTCTTGAGCCGGGTCTCCTCCCGCCGGGTCAGCTCCTTGCCGGTGTAGACGATGACCGGCATGTCGGCGAAGCTGGGGTCGGCCTTGACCTGCTCCAGCAGCCCGAACCCGCTGGTGCGCGGCAGCTTGAGGTCGAGCACCATGCAGTCGAACCGCCCCTCGGCCAGGGCGGCGGCGGCCTCCTCGCTGGAGCCGACCCCCACGATCTCGACGTCGCCGTCCCCGGCCCCGACGAGTTCGATGATGCTCTGGCGCTCACGCTCGTCGTCCTCGACCACCAGAAGGCGCCGGATCCCGATCTCGATGAAGCGGACGGTCTCGTTCAAGGCCCGGGCCAGGTCCTCGGCCACCACCGGCTTCTCGATGTAGGCGATCGCCCCCGCGCTCAGCGCGCTCTGGCGCTGCCCGGCGGCGGAGACGATGTGCACCGGGATGTGGCGGGTCTGCGGGAGCCGCTTGAGCTCGTCGAGGACCGCCATCCCGTCGACGCCGGCCAGCTGGGCGTCGAGGACGATGGCATCCGGCCGGTGCTGGCGGGCCAGGAGCAGGCCTTCGTCGCCGCGCTCGGCCAGGAGGATGCGGAATCCGCGCTCCCGAGCGAGGGCGACCGTGGTCGTCGTCAGGTCCGGATCGGCGCCGATCGCGAGCAGGACACGGTCGCCGTCCTGCAGGTCCTCACGATCGTCGACCGGGGGCGGCGCCGGCTCGGCCTGCGCTGTCGCCGGCCCCCGGATCTCGGCACTCGGTGCCGGGGCCGTCTCCGTCTCGTGGGGCTGGTGCTCGGGCGGCAGGTACAGCGTGAACGTGCTGCCTTCCCCGGGCGTGCTCGTCACCTGGATCTCGCCCCCGAGGAGCTGGGCGATCTCCCGGGAGATGGACAGCCCGAGGCCGGTGCCGCCGTAGCGGCGGCTGGTGGTCCCATCGGCCTGCTGGAAGGCCTCGAAGATGACCCGGAGCGCCTCGGGGGCGATCCCGATGCCGGTGTCCGTGACCGCGAACGCCACCACCGGTCCGCCGCCGCGCAGGGTCGGGCGGGTGAGGTGGGCGGTCTCGGCGGCCGCCGTGATCGACAGGTCGACCGTTCCCTCGTCGGTGAACTTGACGGCATTGGCGAGGAGGTTGTTGAGGACCTGCTCGAGCCGTTGGCTGTCGGTGACGATGGGCGGAGGTCCGGGGCGACGGACACGCTGAAGTGGAGCCCCTTCTGATCGGCCAGGGCCCCGAACGTCCCCGCCAGGCTGCGGCGAAGCTCCTCGAGGTCGACCCTGTCGGGCGCCACGTCCATCTTCCCGGCCTCCACCTTGGACAGGTCGAGGATGTCGCTGATGAGGTTGAGGAGGTCGGTGCCGGCGCCGTGGATGCTGTCGGCGAACTCCACCTGCTTGGAGGTGAGGTTGCCCTCGGCGTTGTCCCCGAGCAGCTTGGCCAGGATCAGCAGGCTGTTGAGGGGTGTCCGGAGCTCGTGGCTCATGTTGGCGAGGAACTCCGACTTGTACTTGGAGCTCAGCGCCAGCTGCTCGGCCCGCTCCTCCAGGCTCCGGCGGGCCAGCTCGATCTCCGCGTTCTTGACCTCGATGGCCTGGTTTTGCTCGGCCAGCTGCACCGCCTTCTCCTCCAGCTCGGCGTTGGTCTGCTGGAGCTCCTCCTGCTGGCTCTGGAGCAGCTCCTCGGAGGTCTTGAGCGACCGGGTCTGCTCCTCGAGCTCGATGTTGGAGCGGCGCAGCTCGTCCTGCTGGGACTGGAGCTCCTCGGACTGGCTCTGGAGCTCCTGGGTCAGGCGCTGAGACTCCTTGAGCAGCTCCTCGGTGCGCATGGTGGCGAGGATCGTGCTCAGGACCACCCCGACGGTCTCGACGATCTGCTCGAGGAACGCCTGGTTGACCTCGCTGAACGGCCGGAACGAGGCCAGCTCGATGACGGCCAGCACCTGCTCCTCGAAGACCACGGGCAGCACGATGATGTTGACGGGGACGGCCTCACCGAGCCCGGAGCTGATGCGGATGTAGTCGGGGGGTGCCTGGGTGACCAGGATGGAGTGGCCCTCCAGGGCGGCCTGACCGACCAGGCCCTCGCCCTCCTTGTAGACGTTGGTCATCCCCTTGCGGGCCTTGAAGCCGTAGCTGGCCACGAGCCGGTAGATGGGCCCAGCCTCCCCGGGCTCGGAGAGGAAGAAGGCTCCGTGCTGGGCGCTGACCAACGGCGTCAGCTCGGACATGATGAGCTGCGACACGGTGCGGAGGTCCCGCTGACCCTGGAGGGCGGCGGAGATCCGGGCCAGGTTGGACTTGAGCCAGTCCTGCTCCTCGTTGCGCTGGGTCGTCTCCTTGAGGTTGGCGATCATCTGGTTGATGGTGTCCTTGAGCTCGCCCACCTCGCCGGGTGCGTCCACGGCGATGGATCGGGTCAGGTCGCCCTGGGTCACGGCGGCCGACACCTCGGCGATGGCCCGCACCTGGGTGGTCAGGTTGCCGGCGAGCTGGTTGACGTTCTCGGTGAGGCGCTTCCACGTGCCCGAGACGCCCTCGACCTCGGCCTGACCGCCCAGCTTGCCCTCGGTCCCGACCTCCCGGGCCACCCTGGTGACCTCGGCGGCGAACGAGCCGAGCTGGTCGACCATGGTGTTGATCGTGCTCTTGAGCTCGAGGATCTCGCCACGGGCATCGACCGTGATCTTCTGGCTGAGGTCGCCCTTGGCCACGGCGGTGGTGACCTGGGCGATGTTGCGGACCTGGTCGGTGAGGTTGTCGGCCATGGAGTTCACCGAGTCGGTGAGGTCCTTCCAGGTGCCGGAGACCCCCTTCACATCGGCCTGGCCGCCGAGCTTCCCGTCGGTCCCCACCTCGCGGGCCACCCTGGTCACCTCGTCGGCGAACGAGCCGAGCTGGTCGACCATGGTGTTGATCGTGTTCTTGAGCTCCAGCAGCTCGCCCTGGACGTCGACGGTGATCTTCTGGGTCAGGTCGCCCTTGGCCACCGCGGTCGTCACCTGGGCGATGTTGCGCACCTGGCCGGTCAGGTTGCCGGCCAGCTGGTTGACGTTGTCGGTCAGGTCCTTCCAGGTGCCGGACACCCCCCGCACGTGGGCCTGGCCGCCGAGCTTGCCCTCGGTCCCCACCTCGCGGGCCACCCTGGTCACCTCGTCGGCGAACGAGCCGAGCTGGTCGACCATGGTGTTGATGGTGTTCTTGAGCTCCAGGATCTCCCCCCGGGCCTCGACGGTGATCTTCTGGCTCAGGTCGCCCTTGGCGACGGCGGTGGTCACCTGGGCGATGTTGCGGACCTGGCCGGTCAGGTTGCCGGCCAGCTCGTTGACGTTCTCGGTCAGCCCCTTCCAGGTGCCGGACACGCCGAGCACGGCGGCCTGACCGCCGAGCCGACCCTCGATCCCCACCTCGCGGGCCACCCGGGTGACCTCGTCGGCGAAGGCCGACAGCTGGTCGACCATGGTGTTGATGGTGTCCTTGAGCTGGGCCACCTCACCGCTGGCCTCGACGGTGATCTTCTGGGAGAGGTCGCCCCGGGCAACGGCGGTGGTGACCTGGGCGATGTTGCGCACCTGGCTGGTGAGGTTGCCGGCCAGCTGGTTGACGTTGTCGGTGAGGTCCTTCCAGGTGCCGGACACGCCGGGTACCTCGGCCTGGCCGCCGAGGATGCCCTCGGTGCCCACCTCGCGGGCCACCCGGGTGACCTCGTCGGCGAAGGCCGACAGCTGGTCGACCATGGTGTTGATGGTGTCCTTGAGCTCGGCCACCTCCCCGCTGGCATCGACGGTGATCTTCTGGGAGAGGTCGCCCCGGGCCACGGCGGTGGTCACCTGGGCGATGTTGCGGACCTGGTAGGTGAGGTTGCCGGCCAGCTGGTTGACGTTGTCGGTGAGGTCCTTCCAGGTGCCCGAGACGCCCTTGACCTCGGCCTGACCGCCGAGGCGGCCCTCGGTCCCGACCTCCCGGGCCACCCGGGTCACCTCGGCGGCGAACCCCGAAAGCTGGTCCACCATGGTGTTGATCGTCCGCTTGAGCTCGAGCAGCTCGCCGCGGACGTCGACGGAGATCTTCTGACTCAGGTCACCGTTGGCGACAGCGGTCGTCACCTGGGCGATGTCGCGGACCTGGTCGGTGAGGTTGGTGGCCATGAAGTTGACCGAGTCGGTGAGGTCCTTCCAGGTGCCCGCCACGCCGCGGACCTGGGCCTGGCCGCCGAGCTTGCCGTCGGTCCCCACCTCGCGGGCCACCCGGGTGACCTCGTCGGCGAAGGCCGAGAGCTGGTCGACCATGGTGTTGATCGTGCTCTTGAGCTCGAGGATCTCGCCCCTCGCCTCGACGGTGATCTTCTGGGTGAGGTCGCCCTTGGCGACGGCGGTCGTCACCTGGGCGATGTTGCGCACCTGGCCGGTCAGGTTGCCGGCCAGCTGGTTGACGTTGTCGGTGAGGTCCTTCCACGTGCCGGACACGCCGGGGACGACCGCTTGACCGCCGAGGCGCCCCTCGATCCCCA
>Ga0102924_1006815_pt1 | contig 10616 bp, 9 predicted proteins | sample PaiPotPPM11metaG_FD_80116 | JGI IMG/M metagenome (GOLD analysis project Ga0102924, IMG submission 80116) | Iron sulfur acid spring bacterial and archeal communities from Banff, Canada, to study Microbial Dark Matter (Phase II) - Paint Pots PPM... ...
GCCCCCTCCCGAAAGGGAAGGGGAACTCGTTATCAGCGATTGCGCGTTACCATTCGTCATGAAGTTCCCGCATCTCCCCCTCCTTTTCGGGAGGGGGCAGGGGGTAGGTAAATCCTACCGTACCCACGCATTCCCTGCATAATCCGGGCGTGCGATACTGTACGTATCAGGTTTCGATGCTTCAGGGAGGGAGTGCGCGATGACGAAGGCGACAACAGAAATGACGCTCCTCGATCTCCTGACCGGTGCGGACGATCACCCCGCCCTCGTCGCACCGGAGAAACCGTCGCTGACGTACGCGCGGATGCGCGCGAATGTCGTCGCGCTGGCGGCGCAACTGAACGGGATGGGCCTCGGGCAGGGCGACCGGATCGCCATCGCGATGGGCAACGGCCCGGAGATGATATTGGCGTACTGCGGCACGACACTCTGCGGCACGGCAGCGCCGCTCAACCCGAACTACAAGCAAGACGAGTTTGCCTTTTATTTCGACGATACCAACGCGAAGGCGCTCATCACGCTGCCCGGCACGCTCCCGGCGGCGCACGCGGCGGCGACCGACAGCATGACAATCATCGAAGCCCTCCCGCAACCGGACGGCACACTCGCCTTGAAAGCCATCAAGAATATGCGGCCCGCCCGCCCCGAAGCGCTCGCCAGGCCGGATGACATCGCGATGATCCTCCACACGAGCGGCACGACGAGCCGCCCGAAGCGCGTCCCGATCCGCCATCGCAATCTCGCGGCCTCCGCGCGCAACATCGCGCGCACCTATGAACTCTCGGAGCGCGACCGCTCGCTCTGCGTGATGCCGCTCTTCCACATCCACGCGCTCGTCGCCTCGATGCTCTCCACCTTCGCCTCGGGCGGTACCGTCATCTGCCCGACGGGCGGCTTTAACGCGCTCGAATTCTGGAACATCGTGGATGCCTTCAAGCCGACATGGTATTCCGCCGTGCCGACGATGCATCAGGTGTTGCTCTCCCGCGCAGACCGCAACGCGGAGGTCATCAAGGCGAACCCGTTCCGCTTCATCCGCTCGGGCAGTTCGTCGCTCGCGCCGATCGTCATGGAGCGGATGGAGGCGACCTTTGGCGCGCCGGTGCTGGAGAACTACGGTATGACCGAGGCGACGCACCAGATGACCTCCAATCCCGTGCCGCCGAGGCCGCACAAGGCGGGCACGGTGGGCATCGGCTTCGGCGTGGATGTCGGCATCATGGACGACGACGGCAACCTGCTGCCACAGGGCGAACTTGGCGAAGTCGTCGTCAAGGGGCCAAATGTCATTGATGGCTACGAAAACAACCCCCAGGCGAACGCGACTGCCTTCGTCAATGGCTGGTTTCGCACCGGCGATCAGGGGCGTTTTGACGAGGACGGCTACCTGACGCTCACCGGGCGACTGAAAGAACTGATCAACCGGGGCGGCGAGAAAATCTCCCCGCTGGAAATTGACGATGTGCTGCTGCGCCACGCGGCGGTCGCGGAGGCGGTCGCCTTCGCCGTGCCGCACCCGACGCTCGGCGAGGAAGTGCATGCGGCGGTCGTCCTCAAGGGCGACGCGACGGAGCGCGAGTTACGAACGTACTGCGCCGAGCGGCTCGCAGAGTTCAAGGTGCCACGCCGCTTCCATATGCTGGAGGCGATTCCGCGCGGCGCGACGGGCAAGTTGCAGCGCATCAATATGGCGAAACTGCTCGATCTGACGAGCGACGCATGAAGATTTGCATCGTCGGCGCGGGCGCGATTGGCGGCTACCTCGGCGCGAAACTGGCGCTCGCGGGCGAAGACGTCACGCTCGTCGCCCGCGGCCCGCACCTCGCCGCCATCCAGCAGCACGGCCTGAAACTCCTCTCAGCGGACGGCACGCAGGCGGTCGCGACGAACGTGCGCGCGACGAGCGACATGTCCGAAGTCGGGCCGCAGAATGCAGTGTTCCTCACCCTCAAGGCGCACAGTGTGCCTGCCGTCGCCCCGGCGATGCGCGCCCTCTACGGCCCGGAGACGATGGTTGTGACGATGCAAAATGGCATCCCGTGGTGGTATTTCCACAAGCACGGCGGGCCATACGAGGGGACGCGCATTGAATCGGTAGACCCCGGCGGCATCCTGGAGGCGCACATGGAGGTTGACCGCGTGATCGCCTCCGTCGTCTACCCGGCGGCGGAACTGGCCGCACCAGGCGTCGTGCGGCACATCGAGGGCGACCGCTTTTCCTTGGGTGAACTGGATGGCGTGAAGACCGAGCGCATCCAGACGCTCGCACAGACCTTGATCCGCGCTGGGCTGAAAGCGCCCATCCGCCCGCGCATCCGCGCCGAAATCTGGGTGAAACTCTGGGGCAACCTCGCCTTCAACCCGATCAGCGCCCTCACCCGCGCGACGCTCGTGGACATCTGTCAGTACCCGCCGACGCGCGAACTGGCCCGCGCGATGATGACCGAGGCGCAGACGATCGCGGAGAAACTGGACATCAAATTCCCCATCTCCATCGAGCAGCGCATCGCCGGCGCGGAGGAAGTCGGCGCGCATAAGACTTCGATGTTGCAGGACATCGAGACCGGCCGCCCCACCGAAGTGGACGCCCTCGTCGGCTCCGTCGCCGAACTCGGCCGCCTCACCGACACCCCCACCCCCACCATTGACGCGATCTACGCGAGTGTCAAATTGTTGGAGAAGAGACTACGCGCTGGGTCATAGGAGCGATTCGTACACCGCCCCGAAAAAGGTAGTTGCCCCGATCCTTGCCCGAACGCCTGTAATATCCGATACTCGCCACGCGGAACAAGCCGGACAAATTACTGACTTCCGATTGCTTTGGTTCGTGTTGCACGCGTCCCGAATGAAGGAGGGCACCGTTGTCCACGACATCAGCCACGAAGCGGCCACTCAAGGTGGGGTTGTTCTTCCAGCACGCGCAGGTGGGACCGGACGGGCGCAAGCCAGAGTGGGGGAGAATCCTCGCGCTCGCACAGCACGCGGAGCAGGCGGGGTTCGACTCACTCTGGTTCCCGGATCATTTCCTCTTCCCGCGTGGTGACCTCGGCCTCAACCCGGACGGCACGCCAAAGGGCGAAAAAGAAGCGGCGTCCGGCTTCTGGGATTGCTGGACGCTGATGGCGGCGATCGCGGCGACGGTGCCGCGCGTCGAACTCGGTACGCTGGTCGCTTGTACCGGATACCGCAACCCCGGCGTGCTCGCCAAGATCGCGGACACGATCGAGGAAATCAGCGGCGGGCGCGTCATCCTCGGCATCGGCGGCGGCGACTCCGGCTACGAGCACCACACGATGGGCATCTCCTATGAGAACCGCATCAGCCGCTTCGAGGAGGCGCTGACGATCATCCACCGCTACTTCCATGACGGGATCGTGAACTTCGAGGGTGCGTACTTCTCGGCGCATGATCTGGAGCGCCGCCCCGCCGGCCCGCGCCCGAATGGCCCGCCGATCCTGATCGGCACGCTCGCCACCGGCAGGCGAATGCTCCGCCTCACCGCGCAGTACGCCGACCTGTGGAATGGTACGATCAACCGCCGCAGCAAGCCGGAGAGCGTGCCGCCCTTGCGCGAGGCGCTTGACGCCGCCTGCCGGGAGCATGGCCGCGACCCCGCCACGCTCGGCCGGACGCTCAGCGTCGGTGTGGCGGTCGCGGGGCGGACATTGCCGGGCGATTCGATCACCGGCACACCGGAGCAGATGGCCGACACGCTGCGCGCCTTCGCGCGCGAGGGCATCTCGCACGTCCAACTCTGGTTGACGCCGACCAGCCGCGCGGGCGTGGACGCCTTCGCACCAGTGCTGGAACTGCTCGATCGTGGGTAACGAGGGAGAAAGCAGAAAGGGGTTGCGCATGACTCGTCCGTGTAAGATCGGTGTCTTCCTGCCCATCGTCGAGGGGCAGATGGATGGCGCGACGCCGCACTGGTCCGACGTTGCGGCGATAGCGCAGCGGGCCGAGGAGATCGGCCTCGACTCGGTCTGGATCCCGGATCATCTCATTTTTCGTTTTACGGAGGAGACCGAGACGACATGGGAGTGCATGTCCATTCTCGCCGCACTCGCCGCCGCGACGAAACGGGTGGAGATCGGCACGCTCGTCATCTGCACCGGATTTCGTAGCCCGGCGCTCCTTGCGTCTATGGCGAACACAATCGACGACATCAGTAATGGCCGGCTGATTCTCGGCATCGGCGCGGGGTACCATGAGCCGGAATACCGCGCCTTCGGCTTCCCGTACGACCATCGCGCCAGCCGCTTCGAGGAAGCGCTGCACATCATCGCCACTCTCTTGCGCGAGCGGCAGATTGACTACGAAGGCACATACTACTCGGCGCGGGAGTGCGAATTGCGCATCAGTGGCCCGCGCCCGCAGGGTCCGCCGATCATGGTCGGCACAACCGGGGAGCGGATGCTCGGCTTCACCGCGAAGTACGCCGATTTGTGGAATCGCTTCCTCGTCTTCGGCAACAGCAACGCGAGCGAAATCCCGCCGCTACGCGCGACGGTGGATGCGGCGTGCGCCGAGGTTGGGCGCGATCCCGCCACACTCGGCCGGACCGCCTCCGTGCTCGTGGACTTCATCAACCGGCCGGAGACGCCGCCTATCCACAATCGCCCACACGCGAATCCGACCCCGATCACCGGCTCACCGGAGGAGATGGCGGTACAGTTGCGCGCCTTCGCGGACGAGGGTATTTCGCACATCCAAATCTGGACCTCGCCGCGCACCGTCGAAGGCGTCGAACGGCTCGCGCCGGTGTTGGAGGCATTGGATCGGGGATAACGTGACGAGAATGTGAGGCAACTCCCTGTGCCTGCCGAGGACTTTGGGCAACCACCGGGGGATTGCCCCTACAGTACGAAGGCGGAGCAGCCCATGAAGAAGAGCACGGTACGGGTCGCGGTCCTTGGCGCGGGCGCGTGGGCGAAGGGGGCGCACATTCCCGGCTGGCAGCGCGACCCCCGCTGCGAGGTCGTCGCGATCTGCGATGTCGAGAAGGGGTTGGCAAGGGAATACGCCCGGCACTTCGGTATCTCCGAAGCGACAGACGACTGGCAGGCGGTCATCGCACGACCCGACATTGATGTGATTGATATCGTCACGCCCTCACACACCCATTGGGAACTGGCGACCGCCGCGCTCGCAGCGGGCAAGCACGTCCTCTGCGAGAAGCCTGTCGCCTACGACTTCCGCGATACGCTGAAGGCGGCGGAGACCGCGAGAGCGAAGGGACTGAAGACGAAACTCGGCTTCACCTTCCGCTACAGCCCCGGCGTGCGCTACGCGAAGGAGTTGATTGACGCGGGCTTCGTCGGCACGCCCTACATCTTCAACGGCTACGAGCAGAACTCGCAATGGCTCAACCCGCACACCCCCCTTCGGCAACTGAACCCGGACGCCGATCAGTCCGTCATTCAGGTCTCCTCATTGGAGGGGTACGGCGCGCCGGTCATTGATCTGAGCCATTGGTGGGTCGGCGCGGACTACGCGCACGTCGTCGGCACGATGCGCAACTTCGTCCCGGAGCGGATGGTTCGCGCGACGGGTCAGATGATGCGGATGAACATTGACGACGGCGACCTCTACCTCGCGGAGTACACCAACGGCGCACTCTGTTCGATCCAGACGAGTTACGTCACAGTCGGCAACTACCCTGGCATCGAGGCGCGCATTTACGGGAGTGAGGGTGCGATCATCTGCCGCCTGATCGAGGAGTTCGGTAAGGCGGAGACGATCAAGATCGCCACACCGGACGCCGTCGAGTTCGTCGAGCGGGAGATACCGGAACGGTTCTACCCGCGTGGCGGCAGCAACAACGAATCGTGGCGCTCGCTCTTCTACGCGAACCTGATCGCCAACTTCCTCGACGAGATCATTGACGACGTGCCGACACAGGGCGACTTCACCGACGGCGCGTGGGTGCAGGAAGCGATCAACGCCGTCGAATTATCCTTCCGCGAGCGACGGTGGGTGGCGCTGCCGCTGGAACGGTAGCAAGACAGCCGACGGCGAAGGCCCGAAGCCCTCAAAGGACGATCGCCGTGTTGGCTTCTCTAAAACAGTCATTGTGCCTTTGTTCAAATTCGCTCGTTTATGAGACGGTTCCTGAGCGCGGCGCGTCCGGTTGGAGGACCGCGCCCAAGACCGGGCTGACGAACTCCGCCGCGATGGCGCCCATATGCACGTCGTCCCACCCCCTGCCGCCCATCCACCGGCCGGAGCGCCGCCGCCCGAACTCCTTGAACCCGGCCCGCGCGTAGGCGCGCTGCCCCGCGACGTTCCACTCCGCCACCGTCAGACCGACACTCCGTAACCCCAAAGCGGTGAAGGCGTAGTCGAGCATTAGCCGCGTAGCCTCCGTGCCGTACCCCTTGCCGCGCGCGTCCGGCTCGCCGATCAGGATGCCGAATTCGGCGCTTCCGTTGCGATGGTCGATCTGGAACAGGCCAACCGTCCCAATGGGCCGCCACGTCGCCCGCTCGTAGACGGCGAAGTCAACGTCACCCTCGCCCGTCGCGTCGCGCTCGTACCGCGCGATCCGCTGTTCGAGGGTCTGCGGGAGCGGCGCGCCGATATTGCGCCGAGCCGCGAGGTCGTTGACCCAGCGCGTGATGAGCGGGACGAGGTCGCGCCGCAGCGGGCTGAGGGCAACCTTTTCCCCGACGATGTTGACGATGGGCGGGTCGGACGCATTCGTTTCTGTCATGATCACCGCCCGCCTCCCGCTCGCAGACCTCCCCGTGTCGCGATCTCCTGCACGTTGCTCCACTCCATGCCGCGCTTGCCATCCTCGATCTCGTGGATGACATCGAGGACAGCGGCATTGACGGGCGTGGGAATGCCCTGCGCGCGACCGGTTTCGACGATCACTGCCGTTTGCATATCCACCTCGGTCTTGCGTTTCTTGACGGCGAGATCGCGCCAGATGCCCATATGTTGCTTGACGGAGGCGCGCATTGCGTTCGCCATCTCCATCAGCGCGCTTTCGCCGCGCGCCAGTGCGTCATCGCCGGGCGCGAAGAGATTGGGATTGAACTCGCCGATGTTTTCCAGTTGCTCCGCCTGCGATTTCGCGACGCGATATGCCTCGGCGGAGGCTTCGTAGCAGACGCGGCGACCGAGCGGATCGTCCATCACCTGCGGCACCGATGCGTCCACGGTCGAGCAGGCGAAGGCCATCGCGCCATAGACAAGTTTGCCCCAGAGGAAGCCCCAGATATTCGTCGTCACCTGCGCGGGCATGACAGAGGAGAGCGTCTCTCGCAGCGCTTCGGCGCGCGCCGTCACGCGGCCATCCAGTTCACCGATAAAGATCGTCTGCTCCGCGCCGAGTTGGATGTGGCCCGGTTCCATCAGATCCGCACCGAAATGGATGAACGCGCCGACCGTCCGCTCCGCCCCGACGTGCCGGGCGATCATCACTTCGTTGAGGCCGTTCTGCAACGAGAGTACATAGCCGTCCGGCACGAGGAGCGGGCCGATCTGTTGCATCGCGCCCTCAGTCATGTGCCCCTTGACGCAGAGGAAGGTCACGCCGAGCGGGCCGCGCAGTGCATCGCCCCGAACGGCGCGCGGATGAAAGACGCGGTCGCCTCGGACACCGGTGATCCGCAGCCCGTGTTCATTGATCGCCCGGACATGTGCGACGTCACGGTCCACGAGCGTGATATCATACCCGGCGTCGGAGAGGAACGCACCGATCGTCCCGCCAATCGCCCCTGCGCCGACAATCGTGATCGGGACGCCATGCAGGTCATTCGCAGGCATCGTCGCCTCCTCTTTTGAATCAAGAGAGGGCGGTTCGCGAACCGCCCCTACGTTGTCCCTTCCTTTTCGGGAAAGGTCTGGGGGCAAAGTCGTTTCGACTATCGTAGCGCAGAATAACGCGCGCGAACAGCGAACACTACCTGCTTGACACCCCTTGGCGCCCCTGTTATAGTCAAATCTGCATAACCCGCTGCACAGAGCGAGGGATACCGCGATGATGGCAATGACGGAGCAGCAGATGGCAACGAGCGCGGCAGCATACGCCGCACGTCGTCATGCGCCCATTGTCGCTCCCGCCGCGCTCGCCAGCGCGGTTCTTTTCATTACCGGGCTTGTACTCCTTATTATCGGGCGCGTTGCCGTCGTATCGGTAACGCGCGTGTGCAATGGGAGGCGGGCGCCAGAGTAACGACGGACGGTACGACAGTGACGCAAGCGCCTCCCACCTCGGGGGGTCTTTTTGTGAGTGAACGACATGGAAGGAGTGGGGCGATGGTCGTCACACGCGAACGGGACGAACTGACGATGACGACACTGGCCGCGACGGCGCGCGCCGAGCACGCGGACCTGATCGCCGCGTGGCAGGGGACGCGCACGAAGGGGGCGGACGTTGTCTGCCGCGCGCTGATCGAGGAGGGCGTCGAGACGATCTTCGGCTATCCGGGGGGCGCGGTCATCCCCCTCTACGATGCCATCCCCCGCTATCCCTTTCACCATGTGCTCGTGCGGCACGAGCAGATGGCCGCGCACATGGCGGACGGTTACGCCCGCGCCACGGGCAAGGTCGGCGTCTGCATCGCCACCTCCGGCCCCGGCGCGACGAATCTTGTCACCGGCATCGCCACCGCGATGATGGACTCGTCTCCAATGGTCGCGATCACCGGCAACGTCGTCCGCTATCTGATCGGTAAGGACGGCTTCCAGGAAACGGACATCATCGGCGTTACGCTGCCGATCACAAAGCACAACTTCTTCTGTAAGACGGCTGAGGAGATCGCGCCGACGCTGAAGAAGGCGTTCCATCTCGCGCGTACCGGCCGCCCCGGCCCGGTGCTCGTGGACATCCCAAAGGACTGCTTCCTCGAAGAAGTCGCGTACGAGTACCCGCGTGCGGTGAGCATGCCCGGTTACCGCCCGACGATCATGCCGAACCACCGACAGATCAGATCGGCGGCGAAGATGCTGCGCGAGGCGGAGAAGCCAATTATCATCGCCGGGCAGGGAGTCCTGATCGCCGAGGCCGCCCCCGAACTGCTGGAACTCGCGGAGAAGGCGCAGATCCCGGTCGTCAATACCTGGCTTGGCCTCGGTTCCTTCCCGGAGAGTCACCCACTCTCGATGGGGCTTTTGGGCATGCACGGTCACGCGCATACGAACCGCGCCGTCAACCGCGCCGACGTGATGCTCGCCGTCGGCATGCGCTTCGATGACCGCGCGACGGGCCGACTTTCCTCCTTCGCGCGCAATGCGAAGGTCATCCACCTGGATATTGACCCGGCGGAGATCGGCAAGAATGTCCGCGCGGATGTGCCGGTCGTCGGCGACGCGAAGGCGAGCCTCCACATGCTCGCCGCGGAACTGGAACCTGCCGAGCATACCGAGTGGCTGGCGCAGATCGAGGAGATGAAGGAGGCGCATCCGCCACGCGTCGTCAAGGACCGCAATGGCGGCGATGTGCTCTCCGCGCAGTACGTCATTGATCGCCTGAGCGAATTGACGGACGACAATGCGACGATCGCCACGGATGTCGGGCAGCATCAGATGTGGGTCGCGCAGTATTACATCTTCAACACGCCGCGCCAGAACATCACCAGTGGCGGCCTCGGCACGATGGGCTTCGGCCTTCCGGCGGCGATGGGCGCCCAGGCAGGGAAGCCTGGGAGCGAAGTCTGGGCAATCGTCGGCGATGGTGGCTTCCAGATGTCCCTCCACGAACTGCAAACGATCGTCCAGGAGGGGTATCCGGTGAAAATCGGCATCATCAACAATGGCTACCTCGGTATGGTGCGCCAGTGGCAGGACCTCTTCCACCAGCGCAATCGCTCCGCGACGCCGATCTCCAGCCCGGATTACCTCCTGCTCGCGGCGGCATACGGCGTTCCCGCCCGCCGCGTGGAGACGCACGCCGAGGTGGACGCGGCGATCCGCTGGGCGCAGGAGATGGACGGCCCCGTCCTGATTGACTTCCGCACCGAGCGTGAGGCGAATGTCTATCCAATGGTTGGCCCCGGCTTCGGCAACGAGGAAATGGTCTTCGCGGATCCGACATGATGGGTTCGAGGTTCGAGGTTCGGAGGAGATGACCGGACTTCCTTCCTCGAACCTCGAACCCCAAGCCTCAAACCACAGGAGAACCCAATGACCGAACGCATGCATACACTCGTCTGCCTTGTCGAGGATCAGCCGGGCGTCCTCAATCGGGTGATGAGTTTGTTTCGCCGCCGCACCTTCAACGCGGAGAGTGTGACTGTCGGCCATTCCGAGCAGCCGGGCCTCTCGCGGATGACTTTCGTCTTCAATGGCGATGACGAGACGGTCGAGCAGGTCTCAAAGCAACTCTACAAATTGCTCGAAGTGCTCAAGGTGACAGACATCACGACCGAGCCACATGTGCGGCGGGAACTGGCGCTGATTAAGGTGAACGCGACGGCGCAGAACCGCGCGGACCTCATGCAGCTGACGAACATCTTCAACGGTCAGATCGTGGATGTCTCGCACAACCAGGTCGTCATCGAACTTTCCGGCCCGGCGGACAAGATTGACTCCTTCCTCGGCCTCCTCCAGCCCTTCGGCATCCGCGAGATCGCGCGCACCGGCACGGTCGTCATGACCCGCCCCAGCGC
>Ga0102924_1006816_pt1 | contig 10616 bp, 9 predicted proteins | sample PaiPotPPM11metaG_FD_80116 | JGI IMG/M metagenome (GOLD analysis project Ga0102924, IMG submission 80116) | Iron sulfur acid spring bacterial and archeal communities from Banff, Canada, to study Microbial Dark Matter (Phase II) - Paint Pots PPM... ...
CAGCTGCTCGCTGGCCGACCCCTTCGGGCACAGCCGGCCGCGCGAGACGGGGGAGTCGGGGTCGCCCTCGATCTGAACGACCTTGTCGCCGCCGCCCTCCACCCTTTTGACGTAGATCCGCTGACCGCAGCCGACCGCGCAGTACGGGCAGACGCTCTGCACGACACGGTCGGCGGTCGCCGTGCGCGATGCCATCGCCCGCGTGTGCTGCGAGGTCACCGCCGGCCCGCGGCCGAACACGTCGCCGGAGCGCACTTGCCGCACCACCGGCCACTCCAGAGGACTCCATCGCGTCACGTAACCAGCCTAGAACGCCCTGCTAGTCAGCCCCATCCGGGGTGCCCGCAGGCCGCACCCTGACGGGCGCGGGCCGGCGGGAACGCCGGTCACGCGGCCGCGGCCGGGGCGGCGGCGTCCCGAGCCTTGTCGTAGACGGCGATGGTCTCGTGCGCGATCCGGTCCCATGAGTACCGTGACCGGGCCCGGTCGGTCGCGGCCACGCTGAACGCCTCGAGCAGCATCGGGTGGGCGAGCAGCTGCCTGATCCGCTGCGCGAGCAGCGCCGGGCGGCCCGGCGGGACCAGGATGCCCGTCGTGCCGTCGACCACGGCGTCCACCTGGCCGCCGACCGCGGAGGCGATGACCGGGGTGCCGCAGGCCATGGCCTGCACCGCCAGGGTGCCTGCCGGGTCGTACTCGCTCATGCTGACCACCAGGTCGGCGGAGCGCAGGAGCGGCGGCAGCGCGGAGCGGCCCGCCTCGCCCGCGAACGTCACCTGACCGGACACGCCCAGGGAACCGGCCAGCTTGGACAGCCGGCGGAAGTTCAGGTCGTCGCCGAGCCTGGCGTGCGGCGGGCCGCCGGCCACGACCAGGTCCGCGCCCGGCACCTTGGACATCGCCTGCAGCAGGGTGGCGAGCGCCTCGTACTCCGACAGGTCCGCGACGGTCACCAGGCGCGGCCGGGCGGCCCGCTTGGCGACCGGCCCTTCCGGTGAGAACTCGTCGGTGTCCACGCCGCAGGGCACGACGCGGATCGACCGGCGCGGGACGCCGAGGCGGGTCAGGTCGGACTCCTCGTCGGAGCTGCCCGCCACCACGGCGCTCGCGGAACGGCCGATCGCCGGCTCCAGGCGAATGCGCTCGGTGCCGACGTCGCGGGCGATCACGCGATGCCGCCGCTCGGCGACGCCGAGGGAGTCGAACGACTGCACGACTGGAATCCGCAGGTCGCGGGCGGCCGCCAGGGCGGCGAGGCCGCTGGTCCAGCGCAGCGCGTGCACCACGTCGGGGCGGTTACGGCGCCAGCACTCGTGCAGCGGGCGGCTGAAGCCGGGCACCTGGGCCAGCAGGTCGGACTCGCCAGACCCGTCCGCGGGGCCGATGTACTTCACCGTGACACCCAGCTCAAGCTTGGCTCGCTCGGTGGTGCTGTGCCGCTGCGCGTACACGGTCACCTGGTGGCCCTTGCTGGCCAGCGACCGGCTCAGCTCAAGCAGCCTCGTGCCGCCTGCCTGCCCGGTTCCGTCGCTCGAAAGGGTCATTGCCTGCTGTGCTACCAGGGCGATCTTCATGGAGCCTCTCCTCACCGCATATATCCATCACGGCGAGCATGTCGAGGGGCCTGGAAGCTTCAGCGAAGGAAAGTGGCCGCGCGAGCACGCACGCCGAAAATGGCGTGGAACGTGCCTGCGTCGTAGGCACCACTGGGAGACAGCATAGCCGCGCCGGGCCGGGGATAAACCGGCAACACAGAAAAAATTAACCGGCGCTCGCTTCGCTCACGCTCGCGTAGACGGGAATCAGCTGGTCAGCGGCGGTGAGCCGGAGCATCTTCGCCACCGGGTCGCGCGGCGACGCGAGCGCGACCACGCCGCCCTGCCGGTCCATCGCGCGGTTGGCCCGCAGGATCACGTGCAGCGCGGAGGAGTCCATGAAGCGCAGGCCGGACAGATCGATGATCAGCGTGCGCGGCCGCTTGGCCACCTCGGCATCGAGCACCTCGTGCAGGGCGTCGCTGTTGGTCACGTCGGCTTCTCCGACGAGCTCCACTAGCGTGTACGGCTCGCTGCCCGACTCGACCTTCGCGACAGACGTCGTGAGCAGGTCCACACCCGTGTTCTACCACACCAACGCCTCCGCCGGTGCGGCTCAGCCCGCGGTCTCCCGCGCCCGCCGCGCCATGTGCATTCGGATCGTGGTTCCGCTCGCGTCCGACGTCAGTTCGACCAGGTCACAGACTTGACGGACGAGCCAGAGGCCGTGACCGCCCGACGCGTCAGGCGGGGGCCGGCGCCGCCCCGCGAGCGGGTCGGTGATCGTCCCCTCGTCGCGCACTTCGCAGACCACCTCGTCCGCGTCGTGCCAGATCGCGAGCGTCCCGGTCGACCTGGTGTGCCGCAGCGTGTTCGCCGCCACCTCGCTGACCGCGAGCACCAGGTCTTCGACCCTGGCGTCGGTGAGGCCGGCCTCCCGCGCCTGGCGCCGCACCAGGTCCCGGACCTGCGACAAGTCTGACTGGTACGTGTGGTACACGGCGTCGTCCGGCCGCCTCGGCTGACCGTCTATGTCGTCCACGCCGTCCATGCCGTCCGCCCCGTCCGACCTAGCCACCCAGGCCGCGCGGACCGGCGGCGGACCGGGCGGCAGCCGAGAGTCTGGCACGATGCTCCGCAGTACCCGCCCGGCCGGGTTTCAAACAGCCGCCGCCTCCTGCCCGGCCCCGTCGCCCGAGCCAGCGGGCGGCGCGGCCCCCGCACCGCCCGGGCCTCCCGCGGGCCGCGCCGCCTCCCTGGCGAGGAAGTCCTTGCGCCTGATCAGCAGCATGGCGCACACCGCGCCGACGAAGGCCACGCCCGCGGTCACGTACACCAGGTCGTTCAGCCCGGCCGCGACGCTCGACCGCAGCGCGCCCGCCACCGCCGCCCGGTCGGCCGCGGGCACCGAGGCGAGCGTCTGCGCGACCGACCCCTGGCGCACCGCGTTCCCGATGGCGGGCGCGGAGCCTGCGAGCGACGCAGGCAGCGCGCCCGGCAGGTGCCGCCCGATCGCCGACGTGAAGACCGAACCGAGCGCGGCGATGCCTGCCGCGATGCCCACCTGGCGGAACGTGTTGTTGACGCCTGAGGCCATACCCGCACGCTCGGGCGGCACGACGCCGATGGCGGTCGAGGCGAGCGGCGGGTTGACCAGCCCGGCGCCGAGGCCGGAGACGATGAACCCGGGAATCAGGTGCGTCCACGAGGAGTCACCGGAGAGGCCGCCCATGACGATCAGCCCGATGCCGACGAGCAGCAGGCCGGGACCGATCAGCCAGCGGGCGGGCACCCGCTCGCTGAGCCGCCCGGCGACCGTCGCCGTGACCAACTGGGCGGCGCTGATGATCGCCACCCGCAGCCCCGCGCCGAGCGCCGAGTAGCCGAGCACGTCCTGCAGGTAGATCACGAAGTAAAGCAGCACCGCGAACAGCGAACCGTTCATCGCGAACGCCGCGATGGACCCGCCGGTGAACGTGGGCACGCGCAGCAGCGAGAGGTCGAACATCGGATGCGCCACGCGGCTCTCGGTGACGCCGAAAGCCGCGAGCAGCGCCGCCCCCGCGGCCAGGCTGATGATCACCCCGGTGTCCGACCACGCGGTGTCTCCGGCCCTGATCAGCCCGTAGACCAGGCCGAACAGTCCGGCGGTGAGCAGCAGGAACCCGGGTACGTCAGGCGGCTCCGGCGAGGGCGACTTGGACTCGTCCACCCGCCAGAGCGTCACGCCCAGCGCGAGCACCCCGACGGGCACGTTGACGAGGAAGATGCCCCGCCAGTTCCAGTCGGTCGTGATCACGCCGCCGAGCACCGGGCCGACCGCCGTCGCGACTCCGACGACCGCGCCCCACACGCCGAACGCGGTGCCGCGGTCCTTGCCGCGGAAGCTGTTCCCGAGCAGCGCGAGCGACGTCGCGAACATCATCGCCCCGCCGATCCCCTGGCCGCTGCGCGAGACGATGAGCATGAGCGGGTTGACGGCGAGCCCGCACAGCAGCGAGCCGAGCGTGAAGATGATCAGCCCGATCGAGAACATCAGCCTGCGCCCGTACCGGTCGGCCAGCACCCCCGAGGTCAGCATCAGGCACGCGAGGGTCAGCGCGTAGGCGTCAAGCGTCCACTGCACGTCGCTGAGCCCGGCGTGCAGCCCGGTCTGGATCGCGGGCTGCGCCACGACGACAATCGTGACGTCGAGCAGCAGCATGAAGATCCCCGCGCACACCGCGATCAGGGTCCACCACTTCTTGTCCACCGGCTCTCGCTTCCTTCTCAGTCACCCCCATTTCACCGTGCCGCGGCGCTAAGCGGGTAAGCCGGGGCCCGGTTAGGGGCCCCGGTCTTCCCCCCAAAGGGGACGCGGGGCTACAAAAGGATCATGACAACAAGCAGGAGAAGCGCGACCTGGTTCGCGGCGACGGGGCGGGCCGGCATGAACCACCGGGCGTGGATGCGCAGCCAGGGGTTCACCTCCGAAGTGTTCGACGGCCGCCCGGTGATCGGCATCGCGACCACGTGGTCGGAACTCGCCCCCTGCAACGTCCACCTGCACCGGGTGGCGGAATCGGTCAAGCGCGGCGTCTGGCAGGCGGGGGGCTTCCCGCTTGAGTTCCCCGCGATGGCCCTGGGCGAGACGCTGCTTCGCCCCACCGCCATGCTGTACAGGAACCTGCTCGCCATGGAAGCGGAAGAGCTCATGCGGGCCAACCCGCTCGACGGCGTCGTGTTGCTCTCCGGGTGCGACAAGACCACGCCCGGCTTGCTGATGGCCGCCTCGAGCGTGGGCCTGCCCGCGGTCATGGTGACCGGCGGGCCCATGCTCAACGGCAAGTACCAGGGCACCGACGTCGGCTCGGGTACCGCCGTGTGGCGCTGGGAGGAGGACCTGCTCGCCGGCCGCATGACCGAACAGGAGTGCGCCTTCGCGGAAGGCTGCATGGCCAGGTCCAACGGGCACTGCATGACGATGGGCACCGCGTCCACGATGGCCTCGATGGCCGAGGCACTCGGCATGCAGCTGCCCTACTCGGCGACCTGGCCCGCCGTCGACGCCAGGCGCTACGAGACCGCGCAGCGGGCCGGCCAGGTCATCGTCGACCTGGTGGAAAACGACGTGACTCCCGACAAGATCATGACCAGGGCGGCGTTCGAGAACGCGATCAGGGTGAACGCGGCGATCGGCGGGTCGACCAACGCGGTCATCCACCTGCTCGCGATCGCGGGCCGCCTCGGCGTCCCCCTGAGCCTCGACGACTTCGACACCCTGATCAGGGACGTGCCGACGCTGGTGAACCTGCAGCCGAGCGGCAAGTTCCTGATGGAGGACTTCTGCTACGCGGGCGGCCTGCCCGCGGTCATGCGCGAACTCGGCGGCCTGCTCCACACCGGCGCGCTCACCGTCACCCGCAAGACCGTCGGCGAGAACGTCGGCGACGCCCCCTGCTGGAACCGCGACGTCATCATGCCGCTGGACCAGCCGTTCCAGGCGGCGGGCACGGGCACGGCGGTGCTGCGCGGCAACCTCGCGCCGGACGGTGCGGTCATCAAGCAGTCCGCCGCGTCGCCGCACCTGCTCAAGCACCGCGGCCGCGCCCTCGTCTTCGACTCACCCGAGGCGTACCACCAGGTCGCCGCCGACCAGGACCTCGAGGTCGACGAGGACACCGTGCTGGTCATCCGCTACTGCGGCCCGAAGGGCTACCCGGGCATGCCGGAGACCGCCAACGTCCCGCTGCCCGCCAAGCTACTCAAGCGCGGCGTCCGCGACATGGTCCGCATCTGCGACGGCCGCATGTCGGGCACCGCCTACGGCACCGTCGTGCTGCACGTCGCGCCCGAGGCCGCGGCGGGCGGCCCGCTCGCCCTGGTCCGCACCGGCGACTGGATCACGCTCGACGTCCCCGCCCGCACGCTCACCCTCGACGTCCCCGACGACGAACTCGCGACGCGCCGCGCCGCGTGGACCCCGCCGCCGCGCCTCGCCACCCGGGGCTGGACCTGGCTGTACACCGAGCACGTGCAGCAGGCCAACACGGGCTGCGACCTCGACTTCCTCACCGGCGCGAGCGGCTCCCAGGTCGGCCGCGACTCCCACTAAGAATCAAGTCCATTCCATTCCGAACGACTTCATGTTTCAAGTAGCGGGCCCTGCCGACGACCGGTGCGGGACGCAGACCGTGACCGAGCCCGGGCGGACCTTGATGCGCAGCTTCCTGCTGGCCGGGCGCGCCCCGCCGTCAAGTTCGAAGCGGACCTTCCGGTCAAACCGGATGCTGAACTTCCGGCCCCGGGTGACCTTGGCGAAGGGGGAACGCTCGGGGTGCCCAAGCGCGATCCGGCCGAACGTCCGGGCCCACTGGACGGGGGTCCCGGCCGTCACCACCCCTAGCTCAAGGCGCCCGTCGTCCGGTTGCGCCTGCGGGAAGGCCTTGACTCCGCCGAGGATCTCGCCGACGTTAGCGGCCAGCACGCACGCGATCTTGCCGTCGAAGAAGTGCTTACCGTCGACCTTGATAGAGGCCCGTACCCGGCGCGCGCGCAGGTTCCTGATCCCGGTGACGATGTAGGCGGCGCGGCCGAGCCGGTCCTTCGCGCCCCGGTCGGCGTCGGCGATCATCTGCGCGTCGAAGCCCGCGCCCGCCATCACGGCGAACCGCTCGCCGTTGACCGTGCCGGTATCGAGCCTGCGCCGGTCGCCGTGCAATCCGACCTCCACCGCCCCGGCGAGATCGCGGGGAATGTCCAGGTTCGACGCCAGCAGGTTCGCGGTGCCCGCGGGCAGGATCGCCACCGCCGTGTCCGTGTCCGCCAGCGCGTTGATGCAGCGCTGGACGGTGCCGTCGCCGCCCCAGACAAACACCAGGCCGGCCCCGTCGGCCGCGGCCCGCCGGGCGTACCCGGGGGCGCGGCGGCTCTTCTTCACCTCGTACCAGGAGGGATCGGTCACGCCCGCGCCGGCCAGGATCCGCCGGAGCTCGGGCAGTCCACCGCCGAAGCTCTTCCGCGAGTGCGCCACGACGGCGACGTCAGTCACGTCATGTGTCCTTCCTGGTCAGGAACCGCATATCGGTCACCAACGGGTCTGTCAGTAACGTGCTGGATATCCGTCACTACCGTATGGGCGGGCCGGCAAACCTCGCCCGCCAGCGCGGTCGTGACAAGGGCCCAGAAAATGGGCGTTAACCAGAAAGAAGACGGGCGTTAACCAGAAATATGCGTTAAGTGGTTTTCAACGGGCAGTAGGGGGCCCATGTTGCTCCCAGCCCGGCGCAGTCTGGCCCCAATCGCCATCGTCACCGCGGCGGCATTTGTCTTCGCGCTCCTGCTCCTGCTGGTGCGGCTGCGCTGGGCGCCGCTCGAGTCGGTTGATCACGGCGGCGCGGCCAGGCTCAACAGCCTGGTCGCGGGGCATCCGCTGGTGGTCAGCATCGTCAAGGCGGTCACCTGGCTGGGCAGCGGCGGTGTGCTGTGGACGCTGACCGGTGCCGCCGCGGTCGTGCTCGCCATCCGGCGGCGCTGGCGGCTCGCGGTCTACCTTCTGGTCACCGGCGCGGGCGAGCTGGTACTCGACCCGGTGCTCAAGGCGCTGGTCGGGCGGCTGCGCCCGGTGGTCGCGCACCCGGTCGCGTACGGCAACGGCGACAGCTTCCCGAGCGGGCACGCGCTCGGCTCGATCGTCTGCTACGGCGCGCTGCTCCTGGTCTTCCTGCCGGTGGCCCGCGGGCGCTGGCGCCGCGTCATGACCGCGGTGGTCATCACGCTGGTCGTCGCGATCGGCGTCAGCAGGCTCCTGCTCGGCGTGCACTACCTGTCCGACGTCCTCGGTGCCTGGGCGCTCGGCATTACCTGGCTTGGCCTCACCGCCTTCGCGTTTGAACTCTCCCGTCAGGTGGCCGGGCAGCCGGTGACCGACCCCGTGACCGAGGGCCTCGAGCCCGAGGCCCGCGCCGATTTGCAGCCGACCGAACCGGAGACAACCATGCGTCATGACCGCGCTCGCGCGTACGGTCGCACCGCCGCCGCCATCGTGGTGACCTGGGTGCTGGTCGTCGGGGCCATCACCGGCATCGGCAAGCTGATCATGATCACCCACAACGGGAACGGGAACCTGCTCGGCGACCATGTGATTCCGCACTGGTTCGCGGCGCACCGCACGCCCGCACTGAACCACTGGAGCCTGATCGTCAGCAACCTGGGGGCCACCCAGGACATCCTCATCGTGAGCGTCGCCACCTGCGTGGTGTTCGTCGCCGTCACCCGGCACTGGCGCCCGGTGATCTTCGTCGCGGTGGTCATGGTAGGCGAGTTGGCCGCCTTCCTGACCATCGCCGCCATCGTCAAGCGGCCGCGGCCGGACGTGCCGCACCTGGACTCGAACCTGCCGACGTCGGCGTTCCCGTCGGGCCACACGGCCGCCACCGCGTGCCTTTATGCCGGCATCGCGATCCTGGTGATCGGCCATGCTCGCGGCTGGTGGCGCTACCTGTTCCTGATCCCCGCGATCGTCATGCCGGCCCTGATCGCGACGGCCCGCATGTACCGGGGCGAGCACCATCCCACCGACGTCCTCGCCAGCCTGCTGTTCGCCGCGCTCTGGCTGACCGCGACCACGATGCTGATCAAGCCGAGCAAGGACGGTCATGACCGCCGCGGGCGCGGGCCGCTCGGGTTGCCCCGCCGCCAGCGGACCGCCCGTACCGGGGAACCCAGCCCGGAGGCCGATCCCCTGCCCGCGGGCGCGGCGAGGTCCGAACCACCAAACCACCGGGCGATGGGCGCGTAGGCATCTACTCAAAACTCGACTTATTCCCTGGATTCGCGCAATTGTTGACGCATGAGTGTGCCGGGGCGGCCGACCCTGCGGCCGATCGGGTGGCATTGCGCGCGCCCGTGCCTGATTCTCTTCGCCGCGATTCTCCTGCTGGGCATCGCGGCCTGCGGTTCGAGCGCCAGCCCGGTCGCCGCACGGACGGCGGCTCCGTCGGCGTCCCGGCCGGCGTCGGTCGGCGCGGTCACCGACATCAGCGGCACCCCCTGCGACCCGGCGAGCGCCGAGGTGGAGGACGCGGCCTGGCATGAGTTCGTCTACGCCGCGTGGATCTGCCTTCCCCGGGGCTCGGCGGGCGCTATGCGCATCGGCTTCGCCAGGTCCACCGACGACGGGCGAACCTGGAGCGCGCCCCTGGACATGCCGGGGTCCGTCCGCGGCTGGGACCCGGCGGTCGCGGTCGCGCCTGACGGCACGCTGTACGTGTCGTTCATGACCACCCGGGCGGGCTACATGCTCCCGGTCGTCGACGTCTCCCGGGACGACGGCGCGACCTTCCCGCAGTCGGTTGCCGTGCGGCCGCCGGCGAGCGGCAACTTCGGCGACCGTGACTTCATCACCGCCGGACCGCACGGGGTGGCCTACCTGACCTGGGACTACGCGCCGACCAAACGGTACGTGCGGGACCAGTGCCCACCGGGCGGCAGTTGCTCGTTCACCGCCGGTGAACTCAACGCGGTGATCCAGGCCTCGACCGACTACGGCGCTACCTGGGGCCCGATCAGCCACGTCAGCCCAGGCTTCCCGGACGGCGGCGCGGACCTCGCGCCGCTGCTGCTCGGGCCCGGCGGCAGGATCGATGCCGTCTACCAGGCCATGACGGACGCCGGCCCACCCACCTACCGGGTCGGTGCCGGGCACCTGTACTTCACCTCTTCCGCCGACGGCGGCCGCACGTGGACGCGCCCGGTCCTGATCGGCCCGCAGGCCGGCTCGATCGCCACGGCGGCCTGGTGGATCGACGGCGCGATCGCCCAGGACGCCGGCGGCACCCTGTACGCCACCTGGGACACCCAGGCCGCGGGAAGCGACACCGGATGGCTTGCCTACTCCGCTGATGGCGGGGTGACCTGGTCCGTGCCGGTCCAGGTCACCCAAGACGCGGCCCCGGTGCCGCACATCGTGCAGGCGGCGGGCGGGACACCAGGGCTCGCCTACGTCGGCTGGCTGTCGGACAGTTCCCATTCGGGCTACGCCCAGTACCTTCGCGTCTACCAGGTCGGCCGCGGCTGGCTCACCCGGCCGCTCCAGGTCTCCGCGCAGTTCGGCAGGCCCGCCGTCTGGCCCGGTGACACGTTCGGCATCGCCACCGTCCCCGGCACCCCGCCCGTCCTGGTCCTCACCTGGGGCAGCGCCGTTACGGGCCCGTCCCAGATCTACTCGGCCCGGGTCACCTTCTGACTCCGCCAACCGCGCTAGGCCCATGACGTGGGATACAACGCGCCCGCCTGGGGGCCGAAAGTATCCCACATGATGTCCTCCGCCGCGCGCAGCCTTTTCTTGCCGTAGATAACAGCAAGAAGCGCGTCGGCGGCCGCGCGACCTTCCACCGCGAGGAGATCCTCACCCGGTGGGCATAAAAAGCACCAAGGTCAAAACAAAACTCAACATCCAGATTCCGCCGAACGGGTTCGTGCTTCGCCTCGCCGCGATCGCGATCCCGTTCGGGGTTGACCGGCCCTAAGGACGCGGTCAGCTCCGCGTACAGCGCGGCGGTCTGCGCCCCCACCGTGTCCCAGGAGAACTCCGTCACGGCC
>Ga0102924_1006818_pt1 | contig 10611 bp, 6 predicted proteins | sample PaiPotPPM11metaG_FD_80116 | JGI IMG/M metagenome (GOLD analysis project Ga0102924, IMG submission 80116) | Iron sulfur acid spring bacterial and archeal communities from Banff, Canada, to study Microbial Dark Matter (Phase II) - Paint Pots PPM... ...
ATCGCAGCAGCGCAATAGTTGGCCGTCCAAGTAGTTACACGAGCCGCCAGTCCTCGTGCGCCGGGGCGGCTATGTCCGCTCGCCCAGTGCGCGCATTCCAGCCCGCCGGGCGGCCCGCTCCGCGTTTCTCGCACTCACGGACTGAACGGTGTAAAATCGATATTTCACAGCTCAACAGCATCGATCGTAGCGTCTTGACCTGCAGATACTGGTCATAGTCGGGCACCGTGACGACGAAGTCCCAGCTCAGGTTACCCGTCGGTAATAAACCCAGATATTGCGTTCAAATACGGGCAGTCCGCCGGCCTGTGACCTGGGTCATAGTTTCTGATTTGGTTTATCGGGCATAGCCAGCGGGTTTTTCGGGTTGTTAAGGCCGAAGCACCCAGGTGCAGTTGATGGTTGCCCCCGAAGCAACGCGCCGCCCTGACCCGTGTCACATCCGTGCACCCCTGCCGCAGCCATGCGCCGGCAGTGTCCTGGGTGAGAACAGAGCGCATTCCCCCCGCGCCCCAACCCCCAAGGTACGCCTTGTATCCCGTACTGAGTAACTCCCTGTCTCGAGTCCGCGATACCTATCGTTCTGCTAAACAAAAGCCAGTCGCCACCGGGGTCGCCGCCCTGACCGTGGCCACCGTGACGGGCGTCTCCCTCGGCGCGGCCTTCGGGCCCTCCGGCAACGTCGGCGCGGCCAGCATGCCCGCCCACTCGGTGTCGGTCAGCACGGCCGACAACGCCGCCGACGCGGCGGGGCGCGCGGACAGCCCGCTCGACCACGCGGCCGTGTCCCGCCGGCCCTCGCCGGCCGACCTGCCGCGTCACCCGGCGGCCAGTGCCCGGCTGGGCACCAGGCACCCGGCACCGGCTAAGCACCAGACGGCGTCCCGCCACGCCGCCGTCCGGCCCGCCGCGCCGCGGCACACCCCGGCCAAGCCGGCCGCCGCGAAGGCGCCGGCCCGGCATCCCGCCGCGCAGCACGCGGCTGTGCAGCACCACGCCGCGCCGCGCGCGGTCGTCCGGCACCAGCCCAAGGCCCGCCCCGCGGTGGCCCGGCGGCCCAAGCCGGTCGCGCCGCTGCGGCCGTACCAGATCTACGACTCGGTGACGCCGGGGCAGATCCCGGCCCACCACACGGTCGCCACGTACGCGACCGGCAACTACGCGGCCTCCCCGGCCGACGTGGCCGGCCGGCGGACCGTCATGTGGATCGACACCACCGGGTCGGACTACGCGGCCTCGGTCCTGGACGTGGAGCCCGGCGACGCCACCCCGTCGCTGGCCGAGAACTGGGCCTACCACCGGCTCAGTGAGCACCGGGCCGGCGTGGCCCGGATCTACACGATGATCTCGGAGTGGCCGGCCGTGAAGTCCGCGGTCGCCGCGCTGCCGTCGTGGATGCAGTCCCACATCCGCTGGTGGATCGCTGACCCCACGGGCAGCCCGCACATCGTGCCCGGGTCCAGCGCCACCCAGTGGTACTGGGGCCAGAACTACGACATCACCTCCGCGACGCCGCACTTCTAGCGACTGACGCTCCGGCCGCGCCCGGCGCTACCGCCCCCCGAGCGGCGGCGCCGGGCGGCCGCGTCCTCGGACTGAGGTCACTGCTCCCACTGGCGGAACACGGTGAGCAGGATGGCGTTGAGCACCGCGACTACCCCGAAGGCGATGGCCAGCACCGCGCGGCCGGCGACCGCCAGCGCGGCCACGGCCAGGGCGAAGACGCCCAGCTCCAGCGGGGCCCGGGCGGCCAGCGGCAGCCGGCGGCTCGACCGCGGCGCCGCGAACACGCTCCAGATGACCACCGCCGCGGCCGGCGCGAGGACGGCCAGCACCACCGCGGTCGCCCCGGTCCCGGTCTCGGCGCCCCAGTAGGCGAAGGCCGCGAAGGCGGCTAGCTCAAGCAGGAACTTCACGGCCAGGTTGGCCGGCCTCATCGGCGCCTGGTCCACTCCGGGCCGACGGCGTCCCAGGCCGACCCCCACCGGGCCAGGCGATGCCGCTCCAGGGTCACGCGGCATACGCCGTAGCTCAGGATCAGCAGCACCGCCGCCGCAGCGATGACGCAGATCGCCACAAACAACGCGTTGAGCACCATGTCGACCGGACCGGGCGGGGCGATCAGCGGATCGCCATCGCGATCGAGCCAGATGTGCACCGAGGCCCCGCGCGGGGCGTAGGAGATGTCCGGGGCGGTCAGGGTGCTCAGCAGCCCGGTGCGCCTATCGCCGTCGGGCAGCCGCCAGGAGGCCAGCGTCGTGGCGGTGGGCACCAGGACCGCGCTGACGTCCGGCCCCGGCTGTTTCAGCACCGCGACCGTCGGCCGAAGCCGGGCGGCGGTGGCAGTCTGGGCCTGATAGGTGCGCACGGCCAGGAACACGGCCGTGACCGTGGCGGTCAGGAAGGCCGCCAGCAGCACCGCTACGACGCATCCTTCGATGCGGTCGGACGGCCGCCGCAGCTCGTTCCGGCCCAGCAGCAGGCGCGCTAGGCGCGCTAGCGGGCCGGTCCGGCTGCTCATGACTACCTCCTGTGGGCCGTTACCAGGCTAGCTCGGGCTGGGCCCGAATCCACCTTGGCCACGGAGGCGGTGACTTTAGTGATTAGCCCCGGCTGTTCCGGGGCGCGCCCATCGCGGGCAGCCCGCCGGAGAGTCCGCCAGCTCGCGGCTGAGGGCTCCCAGCAAGCCGCCCGCCCTGGGATCGCCCGGAGACCGGCCCGGCCGTCATCTGCATCAGACGGCGAGGCCCCGGAATCCGCGCGGACCACACGACACCCGACTAGCCGAAGGTCACTGCGCAGAAGGAGAAACCTGAATTACCACATGTAGGGCATGATGATGGTACCGCCCGAGTTCGAGCTGGCCACGGAAAGGGTTCCGGCCTGAGCGGCAGTGTGGATTACCGCGCCCCCGTGGAATGACGTGAGGGCGGCGATGAGACCGAAGGCTACGAATGCGGTAGCCAGGATAAGAACGCTGCGTACGGCACGTACCCCGGCCGATGAATTACGAGAATGGCGCGAATGACGGGGCGCGTAGCTGATTACGGGCAGCGACGACTGACGAATCTTCACAGCAAGATCCTCTCGCTACTTAGCGATAGCAGAGTCTTCTACACGCCCCGCAGAGAAAGTACACCACCATCCATCTCGTGGTGTGTCATTTGGATAGATCCACGGAAAAACCCGACCAGCCATACCAGTGCCACCTGATAACACCATCTGGAATGCAATCGATCGCATAATGGGCACCGGCGCATATACCTGGCTTCGGCGCAGGCCACGGGGTTCTCAGAATCACCCGGATCGCCTGGCCGGGAGCCGTCAGAGGGGCTCTCGCGGGGTCGATCGGAACCGAGCTGGATGACGGGCGCGGGAGCGCGAATGACGTCCGGCCGAGCGCTGTTAATCAGGATCTTTCACGCGGTTCACTTTAGGAACTTCAGCACCATTGGTCACTTTCACCACTGAATACGCTTTATGTCACTCAGTGCCCAAATGCCTCACGCGTACCGGCCACGCTGCGTATACGCTCGGCGGACGGCGCGTCCGGCCAGGAATCCCGGGTCCGCAAACGTAAGCCTGCAACTTGCAGCGTCAATGTCACCGCCATCGGTATTGCCATGGTTATTGCCAAGTGAAAAGGAATTGGATATTTCCGTTTTCCCATTCCCGTCAGTTAGGATACGCATAGGAACCCCCGCAAGGGGTATTTAACCGGCAGCCGGATCGACGAATCCTAATCACATATAACCGGTAACTGTCTGCGAGCGCAGAAGATGCTAGGCGATCATGGAATTCCGGACGCTCGGACCGATTGAGCTCTGGTCGGCTGGCCAGCCCCAGGACCTTGGGTCAGCCCGCCTGCGCTGCGTGCTATCGGTCCTCCTGCTAGCCCCGCGCACGATCGTGCCCGCCGAAACCTTGATTGACCGGGTCTGGGATACCCGGCCGCCGCCCAAGGCCAGGGAAAGCCTGTCGGTCTACATCGCCCGGCTCCGGGCCTCGCTGCGGCAGGCGGTGGGCGACCGCGTGCAGCTGGCCGGGCGCACCAGGGGCTACATACTTGACGTGGATCCCGAGGCCATCGACGTGCACCAGTTCCGCGGGCTGCGCCGGCAGGCCGATGCGCTGGCCGCCAGCGGCGACTACGGCCAGGCGGTCGCCCTGCTGCGGCAGGCCGATGACCTGTGGCACGGCCCGGCGCTGGCCGGGATCCGCGGTGACTGGGTCGAGCGGATGCGCGACAGCCTGGAGGAAGAGCGCCGGGCGGCCCTCCTGGAGCGGGTCGAGTGCGAGCTGGAGCTGGGCCGGCACGCCGACCTGGTCGGCGAGCTGCACCATCTGCTGGCCCTGTATCCGCTGGACGAGACGTTCATCGGGCACCAGATGACCGCCCTGTACCGCAGCGGGCGGCCGGGCGACGCCCTGAGCCTGTACCGGGACACCCGGCAGCGGCTGATCGAGGAGCAGGGCACCGAGCCGGGACCGGGGCTGGCCGACCTGCATCAGCGCATCCTGGGCCGGGACGCCGCGCTGGCCGCGAGCCCGGTCAGCCAGCGCCCGGTCAGCCAGCGGCCGGTCAGCCAGCCGCCGGTCAGGATGGCTCCGGCTGAGACCCTGCCGACCGAGACGGCGCGGTTCGTGGGCCGGGCCGCGGAGCTGGCCGAGCTCGTCCAGCCGCATGGGTCCGGGCCGCAGGTCATCGTCGTCGAGGGCATGCCCGGCGTGGGCAAGAGCGCGCTGGCCGTGCACGCCGCCCGCCAGCTCAGCGACCAGTACCCGGACGGTCAGCTGTACCTCAGCCTGCACTCCCACGACGGCGGCAGCCCGCCGCTGGACGCGGCCGAGGCGCTGCACCGCCTGCTTCGGATGCTGTCGGTGCCGGCCGACCAGATACCGGATCTGCTCGGCGACCGGGTCGCCCAGTGGCGAGCCCAGCTCAGCCGCCGCCAGGCGGTGGTCGTCCTGGACGACGCGACCCAGCCGGACCAGATCCGGCCGCTGCTGCCGGTCACCGGCCAGAGCCTGGTCCTGGTCACCACCCGGCGGCGGCTGCTCGGCCTGGGCGACGCGCGCACGCTGACCCTGGACGTGCTGTCCCGCGACGATGCCGTGGCCCTGTTCCGGCGGGATGCCAGCGACGAGATCGGCCGGGACGCCGACCAGGTCACGACGGTGGTGAACCTGTGCGGGCGACTGCCACTGGCCATCCAGCTCACCGCCGGGCGGGCCGCCCGCGACCAGGCCGTGCGGCTGGGTGACCTGATCGACGAGCTGTCGCAGTCGCCGGCCCGGCTGGGCGGCGCCGTGGCGGCCAGCCCCGAGGTCATCTCGGCCTTTGACCTGTCCTACCGGGCGCTAGAGCCTGACCACCAGCGGTTCTTCCGGCGGCTGGGGGTCAGCCCGTGCGCCAGCTTCGGGCTGCCGGCCGCGGCCGCGCTGGCCGGCGCCACCCTGGCCGAGGCGGAGAAGGCCGTGGCCACGCTGCTGGACCATCACCTGCTGGCCAGGGCCGAGGGCGACCGGTACCGCTTCCACGACCTCATCCGCGGCTACGCGGCGGTGCGGGCCGCCCGCGATGATCCCGACGCCGAGCAGCGCCAGGCCATCGGGCGCCTGCTCGACTACTACCTGGACGCCACCGCGCGGGCCCGGGAAGCCCTGGGCACCAGGGAGGACGCCACCGCCTGGCTGGAGGCCGAGTGGCGTGACATCTTGCAGGCTGTCCGGCACGGGGGGCGGCATGAGTGGAAGGGCCAGTGTGCCGACCTGACCCACCTGCTGGCCGACTTCCTGGAAATCAAGGCGTGCTGGGACGACGCCGAGTCGGCCCACAGCCAGGCCCTCCGGGCCGCGCGCGACCTGGGCGACCCGGCCAGGATCGCGCGGGCCTCGCTCGACCTCAGCGCGGTCTACCAGCAGGTCGGCCGGCACGATGCCTCCCGCGTGCCGGCCGAGGAGGCGGCGGGCATCTACCGGTCGCTGGCTGACCGGGTCGGCGAGGCCGAGGCCGTCGACCGGATTGGCATGGCCTTTCAGCGCGTCGCCCGCTCTCGCGAGGCCCTGGCCTATTTCGACGAGGCGCGGATGCTTTACGAGGAGGCCGGGGACCGGCTAGGGGTGGCCGGCGCTCTTGGCCACGCCGGAATTGCTCGCTGGCATCTGGGCCGCGGCTCCGAGGCACTGAACCAGCTGAAAGAGGCGGTCAGTTTGTACCGCGAGGCTGGCGACCGGCGCGGCGAGGGCAAGGCGCTCAACAACCTCGGGCGGATTTACCTGTACTGCGGATATCACCGGGACGCGCTTAAGGCCTACGAGGACTCGCTGCGGATATTCAAGGAGATAGGCGGAAAGCAGAACCAGGCGATCCTGCATCACAATATTGGCAGCGTCTATCACTACAAGGGCAGCTACGAGCAAGGCCTCGCGCACTGCCGGCAGGCACTGGCCATATACCGGGAGATCGGCGACCTGCCCGACGAGGGCGAGGTGCTCAATGACATCGGCGCCATCTACCAGAGCGCGTCCTGTTACGAAGAGGCGCTAGTTCATCATGAGAAGGCGCAGCAGATCGCCGAGCAGACCGGGAACCAGGCCCAGCAGCTAGTCGCGCTGCGCCGGATCGCCGACATTCATCGTGGTCTCGGCCGGTACGACGAGGCCATCGAGCACTACCGGACCGCGCTCAGCCTGGTCCGGGAGATCGGCGACGCCTACGAGGAGGGCAAGATCCTCGAGGGCATCGCCGAGTGCACGCTGCTTAGCACCCAGCGCCCCGACGCGGCCCGGATCGTCTTCCGCCAGGCGCTCGACATCTTCGACCGGCTCGGGGTGCCCGAGGCCGAGGCCGCGCGCCTCCGCATCGAGACCATCGACCCGGCCTACGGCCTGCGGGTTTCCTGAGCTATCCCGCCTCCGGCACGCGAGTGACCTGGGCGGCAAGGCAGGCGTCAAGGCGGCTGCAATTCAGGGCACCGAGTCTGGATAGCAGAGCTGCCCAGCTCGTCCTGACCTCGGGGAGTCGCCATGGGCCGGAACCAGGGCCGTCACGCATCTGACTATCGCTGGTGGATCCCCGGCCGGGGCCGGCCGCGGAGCCGCGTCCGTGAGGCGGCGGCCCCGGCCGCGGAGGTCGCCCCGCCGACCCCGATGCCGGCCCTGCTGGCCTGCCCGGTGGCCGATGAAGACGACTTCCCCGACAGCTTCGCCGCCGACCTGCGGCTGCTGTCGGCCGGCCGGTCGCTGGCCGTGGACGACCGTTTCGCCCTGGACAGCCTGCTGGTCAGCGCCGAGCGGTTCCTCACCATGTTCCACGGTGAGACCCGCGCCGGGTCGCCCGACCGGCGGCTGTGGCAGGTCCGGCACGAGATCGAGCGGACCGGGACCTACCGCCACACGAGCGCCGAGCTGGAGTTCGGGGCCAGGGTGGCCTGGCGCAACAGCTCGCGCTGCATCGGCCGGCTGTACTGGCGCAGCCTGCGGGTGCGGGACCGCCGCGAGGTGACCGCCGCGCCCGACATCGCGGCCGAGTCGGTGGCCCACCTGCGCGAGGCGACCAACGGCGGCCGGATCCGTCCGCTGGTCACCATCTTCGCGCCCGACGCGCCGGGCCGGCCGGGCCCGCGGATCGTCAGCTCCCAGCTGGTCCGCTACGCCTGCCACCAGGCCGCCGACGGAACGATCACCGGGGACCCGCAGAACGCCGAGCTCACCCAGCTGGCCCGCGAGGTGGGCTGGCCCGGCACCCGCCAGCCGGGCCCGTTTGACGTGCTGCCGCTGCTGGTGCAGGAGCCGGGCGGCCAGGTCACCCGGCACGAGCTGCCCCGCGACGCGGTGCTCGAGGTGAGCATCAGGCACCCGGAGTTCGGCTGGTTCGCCGGCCTCGGCCTGCGCTGGTACGCGGTGCCGGTCATCAGCGACATGTACCTGGACATCGGCGGCGTCTGCTACCCGGCGGTGCCGTTCAACGGCTGGTACATGTGCACCGAGGTGGGCTCGCGCGACCTGGGCGACACCGGGCGCTACGACCAGCTTCCGGTGATCGCCGCGCGCATGGGCCTGTCCACCGCCAGCGACCAGACGCTGTGGAAGGACAAGGCCATGACCGAGCTCAACCTGGCCGTGCTGCACTCCTTCAACGCCGACGGGGTCACGATCACCGATCACCACACCGAGTCGGTGCGCTTCCTGCAGCACCTGGAGAAGGAGGAGGGACAGGGCCGGGCCTGCCCGGCCGACTGGACCTGGATCGTGCCGCCCGCCACCTCGTCGGCCACCCCGGTGTTCCACCGCTACTACGAGGACTTCAACCAGACCCCGAACTTCTACCGCCACCCAGTGTCCATGCGGTTGAAGTCGGCCGCGATCCAGGGCGGCGCCGGGGTCGGCGCCGGCGGCTATTCAGCCGGGTGACACCGGGGCTTTGCGTACCCGGATTACGTGATTCTGCGGACGTGCCCGCCGGGGCGGGCGGGTCAGGATCGGCCGTGACAGGGGCCGGGGGCGGACGCGCCCGGCCCGGCCGAGCAGAAAGGCATCACGGATCATGACCTCTCCCCGCACCCGGCTGGCCCAGGCCGGCGGCGCCCTCGCGGTGGCCGCCGGCCTGGCCGTGGCCTCCGGCGCGGCGCCCGCCGCGGCCAGCACCAGGACGCTGTTCGTGGCCGGCTACCACTTCAACGCGCCCAGGGGCAGCACGCTGACCGTGCGCGGCCGGATCACCGTGCCGCACTCGAGCTGCGGCCTGGGCACCTACGTGTTCGCCCCGGAGATCGAGGCCCGGTACTACGTGGGCACCGGCCTGAAGGTGGCCTCGGTCACCCTGGCCACGGGGTGTGCCGACGGCGTCTCTTACGGCGGCGATCCGGAACTGCTGGTCGACTCGCATAACCGGACCGTCCACCACCAGCTCCAGGCCGGGGAGACGGTGGGCGTCGTCATCACGATCACGCGATCCGGGTCCAGCGCGAAGATCTCGTTCTCCCGGCGGTCCTCAGTGACCGTGCACGGGCCTGGTGGCCGGCCCAAGGACGGCGTGTTCGTCAACGACGTGCCCAGGCCGCCGCGCTACGGGCCGGTCAAGTTCGCCGCCTGCCTGGTCAACGGCCGCAGGCTGGCCTCGCTCCGGCCCAGCGCCTGGACCGCCGTCAACCGGCACCACGCGGTCATCGGCCGGACCTCGCGGCTGAGCCACGGCACGGCCTTCACCGTTTCCTACTGAGCTCCTGCTGACTGGTCCTGCTGGCCCGGCCGGGCTAGCAGGACCACGACGGCGTCACCCTGGAGCTCATCCCGCTCGCGCCGCCCGAGCACCGGTGGCGGGCGGGCCGCAGGCCCGTGGTGTCGTCGTCATGGCTGCCACCTGATCCGGCGGCAGCATCGTCGTCCGGGGCCTGGCCGACGTCGTCCGGGCCGTGTGCGTGCTCAGGCACGCCCCCGCCACCGCCCGGCGGCTGCTCGGCCAGGTCCCCGGGGCCCTCTGGCATGAGAACCACGAGCCGTTCCGCTGACGCGGCCGGCGCCCGGCCGCCCCTGCCCCCTGGCCGGGGCGGCCGGAGCGACGGTCAGGTCAGGCTGGCGGAAACGCCGACCAGGGCCCGGCCGATGCCCACGTCGGTGCTGCGCGGCGGGGTCGCGGTCCCGTGCACCCGCTCGGCGTAGGCCGCGTAGGCCTGCGGGGCGACCTCGCCCAGGGCCGCGACCAGGTCCGGCGGCAGGGTGTCCGCGCCGCCCTCGTACATGACCATGCCCAGCAGGACCGGCACCCGCTCGGGCGGCAGCGAGGCCGCGCCCTCGGCCACCATCTGCTCCCACTCGGAGGCGAAGACGTGCCGCTCGGCCAGGGGCAGGATGAGCTTCTCCTCCAGGCCCATGTGCTCGTACAGCGCCACGGCGAGCCGCTCCAGCACGACGGCCAGCTCCTCGCGGTCCGCCCCGGCCGCTGCGTCGCCCCAGGTCTTCAGCAGCACCTCGGCCTGGCCGCTGAGGGCCTCGATGTTCTCGTGGTGGCTCTCGACCAGGTGGATGACCGGATCGACCTCCTTGGGCGCGCGGGCCAGCAGCCGGGGCCACAGCACCGCGTCCTCGCCCGAGTGGTGCTCGTGCAGGAACGCGACCAGCAGCTCGATGTGGTCGGCGACGATCCTGGACCGGTCGACCTCGCCCGCGGCCACGCCCCGGACCAGCGCCGGCAACAGCGCGAACTCGCGCCGGAACGCGGCGTGGACCACGTACATATCGCGGGTATCGGCGTAGGGGTTCCCCGTGGTGGACATGCTCTCTCCCTCTGGTTGCGGTTCTCCTGATGGGTACTCGGATTGCAGTGCCTGACCGGCCAGCCCGCACAGCACGGGCAGCCAGGCTGCTTCTAGCTGGTGCTCGTCGCCGTCGCGGGCGTCGATCTCGTCCACGTACAGGCGCAGGTAGGTCAGCCCGCCCTCGGCCCGGAGCTCCCAGTTGACGTAGACCGACGGCTGGCCGGGACGGTCGCCGAGGCTGTAGGACAGCCGGCGGAAGGGCTCGGCGACCAGGACCTCGCCGCTCAGCTGCCACTGGCCCCCGAGCGTCATGGTCACGGCGCTGTCCAGCCGCCAGTCGGACTCGACGGTC
>Ga0102924_1006819_pt1 | contig 10611 bp, 8 predicted proteins | sample PaiPotPPM11metaG_FD_80116 | JGI IMG/M metagenome (GOLD analysis project Ga0102924, IMG submission 80116) | Iron sulfur acid spring bacterial and archeal communities from Banff, Canada, to study Microbial Dark Matter (Phase II) - Paint Pots PPM... ...
ACCGAGAAGAGGGCCCAGTTGGGGTCCTGGAGCCAGGGGATCCGCTGCAGGTGCAGCGCGGTCATCCAGTAGTTGAAGAGGCCGAGGTTGTAATCCATCAGCCAGCTGAAGATGGTCGCGTTGACGAACAGCGAGGTGACGCTGGGGATGAAGTACAGGATTCGAAACCAGCCCATGAAGGGCAACCGCTGCGTTACCAGCACCGCCAGGGCGAGCGCCCCCGCCAGCCCCAGTGCCGCCGACCCGACCGTGTAGATCGAGGTGACGAGCAAGCTGTGCCAGAAGAGGCCGTCGCGCAGGACGTGGGCGAAGTTGTCCAGCCCGGTGAAACCATTCGACCCGGTGATGCCGTAGTCCTGCAGGCTCAGCCAGGCGGTGTAGATCGCGGGCCAGATGTTGAAGAGGACGAGGAAGAAGAGCGCCGGGCCGACAAAGAGGTACGCTGGCGCGTGCCGGCGAAGCCCGCGCGGCACTACCACCCGGCGCCCCAGGATCACAGGTTCGTCAGGTGAGCCTTAGCCGCCGATAGCCGCGGCAGCCTTCGACTGGGCGGCGCCCAGCACCGTCTGGGGGTCTTTGCCGTTGTACGCCGACGCGACCGCGTCCGACCAGGCCTTGTCGCCCTCGGGGAAAGCTTCCAGCTTGTAGGGCTTGGCGGTCTTGAGCTGTTTGAAGTAGGGCGCCAGGGCCGGGTCGTTGGCCCCGATCGTCGCCGGGTTCGAATACAGATCCGCGATCACCGGCCAGCGGGCCATCTCTTTGGCCATCCTGATCTGGTGCGGCGGCGCAGCCGCCCACTTCATGAACTCGAAGGCCGCCTCGCGATTCTTCGAGCCCTTGCCGACGAAGAGGCTTCCGCCGCCCTGGACCGACCCGGTGGTGTTGCCGTCCAGGCCCTTGGGCAGTTCAGTGGTGCCAAAGCTCACCCCGCTCTTCGTAATGTCGGGCATGTCCCAGGGGCCGGTGAAGAGCAGCGCCACCTGCTTCGCGATAAAGAGGAAGGTTGGCTCGTCCTGGCGCTTGGTCGGCGCCGGGCTGGTACCAACCCCGTACTTCCAACCGAGCTCGCTGTTCCATTTCAGTGCGGCAACCACCTTGTCATTGTTGAGCTGGACGCCCTTCTCGTCGCTCTTCAGCAGGTCTCCGCCGTTGGCGCGCGCCAGCCCCGAGTTGTTCCAGGCGCTGTTGCTCAGCCCGATCGCCTTCACCGGCTTGCCCTGGAACTTGAGCAGCTCCTTGCCGAGGTCGGGGTAGCTGGTCGTCGCCGTGGGCGGGGTGGCGTTCACCGATGCGAAAAGGTCCTTGTTATAGATGGTGAACAGGCAGTTCACATCCAGCGGGATGCCGTACCGATGGCCGGCCCACGTGACGTCCTGAAGCGAGTTCGGCAGGAAGTCGCCAGCCTTGCCCCACTTGCTCCACAGGTCGTCGACCTGCTCGGCGACTCCGATGTGGCCATAGACAAAAGCGTGCTGGTGCGCCACGTCGATCGGCGTTCCCCCGAGCGCGGCGGTCTTGACCTTGGCCGGGATGTCTTCCCAGACGGCGTTCGTGACCTGCAGCGTGATGTCCGGATAGGCCTTCTGGAAGTTCGCGTACAGCTCCGCGAACGGCGGCGCGTTGTAGTAGTCCGCGGCCAGCAGGATGGTCAGCGTCATCTTCTTGCCCAGGATGCTGTTGTTGATGGACGGGAATCCGGAGGGCACCGGGCCGCTCGGGCCGGCGGCCTTCTGCGTCTCACCGCAGGCGGCCAGCAGCGTCGAACCGGGGCCGATCACGGCGGCCACGCCACCTGCCTGGATCAGGTGCCGCAGCAGCACCCGCCGGCTGATCATCCCCTTGCTGACAAGCCGCTCGAGGTCGCCCCAGTTGATCTCGTCCATTACATGTCCCCTCCATGGTCGGAAATAGGCTGCTCGAAACCAGCCACGCGTCAATTCCCCAAATGGCGCCCCTCGCCAAACGCCGCGATCGTAACCCTCGATCCGAAGCGCGTCAAGTGGCGGGGTTTCAGCACGCAGGTGCGCTTGCGGCCGTCGGATTGCTGTCGATCATCACAATGCCTTCATTGATGTTCTGGGCGTCGTAGACGGCGCTTCCGCTGGGTTGCGCGGTGTAGAGCTCAACCAGGGCCTGACCTTGAGGATCGCCAATCGCAGGCGCTGATAGTGCCTTTCCAAGCGTCCGACTCTGGATCTCCATATCGGCGCAGGTGTCTTTGACCGTGAACCATAAAACAGATGTATCGGGAGGGAACTCGGCGAGTGCTATTGCTTTCGCCTCGTCAATCGTCGTATGAGGGTGGAGGTCCACCTGGTATCTCAGGACGCGCCCGTTCTGATGCTCTACAACGACGTACTTGTAGCCGACCTGCCCGTTGAGTAGAGGCAGGGTCGGGTCAGGGTTGTAGCAACAGCCCGGCGCCAAGCCAGAGTCGCTGGATGCCGCCGTATGGTGCCCATTCCAGTCCGCGTCCGTAGCGCCGAAGCCGGTAACGGTGGCTGCCGTGGGCGTCGGCGAGGAACTCGCGGTGGGTGACGGGCTAGGCGTGGGCGTGGGCGTCGGCGTCACCGTCGCCGTCGCCGTGTTGAGTGGCGTGGGTGAAGCAGTGGCTATAGGGCTGGCCCTCGGCGTTGCGGTGGGTGACGTTACATCCGCCACCGATCGGTGGAATAAGTTGGGAGGTGGTGCCGCTGTTCCCGTTGGGATAAGTTGACCCGACACGGCGGCGCTGACTACCAGGACGGTCATCAACAGCAGCGCGAAAATCGCCCAACCCGAAGCAACCGCGACCTTCCTACTTGAGCTCAGAAGGGGAAGCCGGTCACGGACACCCCAGGAATTAGTAGCGAGCAGGAAGAGAACCAGGACTCCAACAAAGAAAGCCGCGGCTGTCGGCTGGGAGCTGGTGACGGTGGCGAGCAGGAGTAGAGCGACGAAAGCGTAGGCGGCTGACGCTACCGCCTTCTTCCATAGCTTGCCCGACCTGAAGCCCGGCAGGCCGGATAGCCACGACCGGGAACCGTCGCTTACCATTACCCCTCCTCACGCAGGGACCGAATTGACCCTGGGGCCAAGGCTACAGTCATCGACGAGATTGTCAAGCTTGACACGACCGGTTTGTGGTGCGGTCAGCGGTCTGATCGAGCCAGCTTCGGATCGACAGAAATGATAGCAGCCCTGATTTATGTGCTATCATACGGTGGTGAGGCAGCTGATAACGCGATTGGACGAAGAACTGCTAACGAAGTTAAAGAGACGCGCAGCGGCCGAAGGTCGGTCCGTCAACGCTCTCGTCAACGATATCCTCGCATCCCAGGTTGGCGGCCGGTCAGCGAAGGCCGAGTTGCGACTCCGAGGAGGCGAGCAAATCGTGAGGCCGCCTCGACCCACCCGCACTCCCTCGCGTGAGAGTCTCCGGCGAGCGTCGCGAGGATGGGGAGCCACCGTTAGTCAGGCGCTCATGGAGGAGCGCGCGGCCGGCTGAGCCTTCTCTACGCGGATACGAGCGCCCTTGTCCGTGCCTACTTTGCCGATGAACCCGAGCATCGGGAGTTGTTAGCCCGTTTGCTCGAAGGCAACGAAGCAGTTGTCACCTCGGAACTCACACGGGTTGAATTCGCGAGTGCCGTTTCGGCGGCGGCCAGAACCGGGAGGACGAGGAGGCCCCGCTTGTTTTTAGATCGCTTCGATGCCGACTGCAGTAATGATGGGCCAATCGCGCTGTTGAGACTCGATCCTCACGACGTTTTCCCTCTCGCCTATCGACTGCTGATGGATCATGACCTTCGCACCCTCGATGCCCTTCACCTGGCTGTGGCCGCAACCTCGGCCACCGCCCTGGCCGGTGCCGACTCCCTGGTGCTGATAACGCGCGATGACCGGCAGGCTGCTGCCGCGGCGGCAATGGGTTTGGAGACAGCCTGACCTACGGTCGGGCCGCCCGCACCTTACTGCTTCCCACGAAGATGACGCCGGGCGCGGACAGGACGCCTTTCGGCGGCATCGGGAGGGCGTGCCTCCGCTTCAAGTCCTTATTGATCTCGAGCAGCACCCGGCCCAGATCCAGGGTCTTGACACGGTAACGGTTCCAGCGGTCCCGGCTTTTCGGCTCCATGTTCGCGGCCATCGAGAACCGCCAGACGCCGTCTCGCAAGATCGGAGCAGCCAGCCTGTGGAAGTCCGTTGAGGGCACCAGGAAGGTCGGATCAGCAAGGCCCATCACCTCCAGATCCAGGTAGGCGAAGAAATACCAGTAGAAGGGGCTGTTGACAAGCCGGTCGGCGCGGACGTCGAAAAAGATGTTGAGGTAGCGGACGTTCTTCGACATCTTGTGTAGCGTCGCCGCACTCTTGACCTGGCACGCCACTCCGACGCCGTACTGCCCACGAACATGAATTTCGTAGTCGCGTCGCTCGTCATCGCTCACCGGAGTGGCCAGCTCGATTCTGCCGTCGCTGCCCAACATCAGGAACTTGGCGAATTCGCGCTCGACGATCAAACCCTGCTGCACCGAGCTGATGCGCAACCCTCAGACTCTCCGAGCCCAGATCATGCCGGGAATCTCGAGCAGCTCCGAGGCCGCCTGCGATGTTGAGCCAATCCTGACGAGCTCTCTGGTTATCCCCATCACCTTCTTGCCAAGCTCGAGTTGCTTGACGCGGTAGGGGGTCCAGCGATCGTGAGACTCGGCCTCCATGCTGGCCTCCAGCGTGAAATGCCATAGGTCGCCTTTCCGGCTGGGGTTGGCATGTCGATGAAACTCCTCGGAGGGAATCAGGAAAGTCGGATCGGCGAACCGCATTGTGGCGGGGTTCAGAAACGCACAGAAATACCAGAATCGCGGATCGCTGACCAGTCGACTGGCCCGGACGTCGAAGTGAATCCGAAGGTACTGGGCGTACCCTCCCAGAGTCCCGGTTTCGAGGGCGCTCTTGACCTGCATTGCAAGTGCCGATCCGTACTGCCCGTGGATATGGATCTCGAAGTCACGCCGCTCCTCATCGGTCAGCGGCGCCGCGAGTTCGATCTTGCCCCCGCTCCCGATCATCACCAGCTTCGCGAACTCGTTCTGCGCGATGACGCCTTGCTGCACAACGGAAATCTTTGATGCAGGCCGCCGTTCCGTCACTCGATCACCTGGCTCTGGCCCCCACGCAGCAGGCACTCGAACAGTCCGTAGATATGACCGAGGTCACCTGCGCCTGGCCGATCCGGGTCGGGGGCCTCCCGGTTGACGATGGAGTCTGTGACGATCACGACATGAGCCCCGTCCGAATCCACGATGTTTTGTTTCCAGACGTCGGCTGAGCCGCGATCGTTCGCGATCACGAACCCCGCGCGTTTGCCCACTATGGTCAACATCGGGCCCTCGCCACTTTCCAGGACGGTGGCACCGATCGGTTGGGCACGTTTGACCCGATCGACCACCCTGGTGAAGCTCTCGTTGGAAGGCCTGATCGCGATCATGGGGATCAGGTCCACGCCGGCTGGGAACGAGGTCCTCGACGGAACGACAACATCCGCGGCTCGACGCAATTTCTTCAGAAGCTGCGGGCTGAGAACGCCGATCTGGACCTCGGAGTCGTGTGGCATCAGGTCATCCGAAACCTTTATCCCGAGAAGCGCGCCTTGCTTCTCAGTGCTCTTCAGTGGCGCCGGAGCATTGCGTACGCGGTAGCGGCCTCGACGGCCCGTGGGTAGTTCGAGGCTCCCCCATGTCTCCATTTCACCGTCCCGCTTGAAGTGCGCAACGATCCCGGCCAGGACGAGCGCCATCGGCCAGGACTCGCCACGCTCGATCTCCTGGAAACCGTTCGGGCGGACACCGACGAAGTTAGGTGTTACGGCGGCCTCCGCCGGCCAGCCGTACCTCCGGGCTCGCAGGAAGAGGTCAGGCGGACCTTCGGTGCCCTCCAGTTGGGTCAGAAGAGACCCTGGCGGCATCGGATTGCCGCTGTCCATAATGTCGATTGCTCGGTCCTCGCCCGGCATCAGCAAGAGGCCAGGTTGAGTATTTTCGTGGCCCATGACCGTCGCTATCCCTTCCAGGCTCTCGCTGCCGAGCTTTAGTTCCACCAGGAAGGCATCGTCGGACGTCCATCGTTTCCATGGTTCAGCTTCCATGAATCGGCGGGCCTGTTCGTAGAGCAAGACTGCGTCCTCACGCAGAAGGGGCTCGTCGGCTGGCTGGCGGTTCGCCATCTGCGTAATGAGGTGGTCGAAGACCGATTCTGCGCCCTGCTCCGGACTGACCTCCTCCACGACCGTGTCAGGGCGAAAGCCACCGTCTCGCACAAGATCGTCAACTACGGAACGCATCGCCTCTGCGAATTCGATGGGAATCTGAATTCGGTCCGGAACGCCCTTCGTGGTTCCCTTTCGTGGCTCCAATGCGGCGACCCGCAGGGCTGCAAATAGTGAGTCAGCGATTGCGGCGCCGGCCTCGACGGACCGGGTGCCTCTATTTGTGAGATCCAGCACCATAGTCAGGTAGGTCCGCTCCTGCACGTCGCGGAGCCAGAGGCGCAGATCGCGCTGCAGGACCAGCCAGGTGGACTCGTTGCCGGGAGCTACCTCCGGCTTCATGCGCACATTGTGCATCCTTTCCGACCAATTTGGACCTTGGCTGCTACCGTACGGTCTTCCAGGTCGTATCTATAAAGGAGGTAGTCGAGCTAGAATCGGGTCATGGTGAACGCCTCCCTATAACGGCCCTGGATTGGCCAGGGCTGGAATTTCAGGAGGTGCACCGTGGACCATTACCGCAAGCTGCTGGAAACTCCGTGCTGGGACTGCGTCATCGATGTCGTTGCCTGGCCTGCCAAATACTCGGATCGGCCAGATAGCGGAGACATCAACGTTGGGCTGATCTCAGGCCATGACTACCACAATTTCAAGAGTTGGCGTGGCAAGCTTGAGCGCATCCGCCAGGTGCTCAAGGGGGAGTCCTACCCGGCACTCTTCTTCTACTTCCGCGACGATCTCGATGGCTTTATCACCTCCCTCCAGGAGGCCGCCGAGGTGGCATTTCCGAAGCAGCCTTAGCCTTAGGCCCTATCTCGTACTCCGTCAAGCACGCCGTTAGACGGCTGCTTTGGCGGCCTGGAAGAAATCGGGAGGCATTTCGTGCTCGAGACGCCAGGTTATGGCCATGGGCCGATCGCCCTCGTGACGTAGATACCGTGCCTTGTCAAGGAATAGGAAGGGCGTTGCGCCGATAGATTCGCCAGCCGAACTGTCGCGGACAAATAGGAGAACCGAACTTCCGGCCGCCGCGTGATTGATATATCTCTGGCCCGTTCGAGACGCTGTTGACGTTGTGGACTGCGACTCCCAGTGAAAGAGGTCGGGGGATATTGGGTAGTCGCGGTAGCGGGTGGTCGGGGAGAAGCGCTTTTCGGATTTGTTCAGAGTGACGAGGAATAGGTCGGTGTTGTACTTTTCAATCCATCGCACGCCCTCCCGCCATTGAGGCGGCCTTTCGGGTGTTGCCTCGCCGAAGGCTGCGAGTATTTCGTTGCGCGTGTACCGAGCGTGCAGTTTCATTGGCACCTCAATCGGCAGGCCGGCATCGGCAATAAGATGGCTCGCGTTCGCCTTAAGGATTGCCAAGAGCTGGCGAAGCTCGTCGACAATATTTCGGCTACGGAAAAGTCGCCTTAGCGAGTCCTCAACGGTAGTTCGACTGTCGTCGCTTGACCAGAGATCAAAGTGGAGCATGTTCAGCAGGCGACGCTGCTGCTCGTCGATGCCTTGGACGCTACGTTCCGGCGCCGAGAGCCACTCGGTATACATGTCGGTGCGTACAGGGTCATCTATATGAAGCATCCGACTCAAAGCCTTGCCAAGGAGAGCCTCGTCTTTTGTTGAAACTCCGACGAATCCGGCCTGGCGGCGGATAACCGTCCATCCTGGGTTTGAACCGGAGTAAACGTCTGTTAGGTCAACGCCTGCCAGGCTAAGGAAATCCGCCAGGGAGACGTCACCTAGTTCCTTGAGCTTCTCGGCCAGCTCGGAACGCAGCTTGCCAATCGAGCCCCTGATGTTCTCGAGAATGTCTTTCTCGGATTGGCGATCGAGGCTTATGCTGCAGCCGGCTGGCAAGTAGGGAAATCCGCTTTCGATCTGCCCGAGAACCTCCCGTCGATTCGCTCCGAGTAGCGCTTTGAACCGAGCCTCAAATTTGAAGCGGCGATGCTGTTTCCCGATGAAGTCGAGGACGGTCAGCCCGGCCTTGCCCTCCGATCGCCGTAAGCCACGCCCCAGTTGTTGCAGGAAGACCACGGGGCTCTCTGTGGGGCGTAAGAACATCACCGTATCCACATCGGGAATGTCTAAGCCCTCATTAAATAGGTCTACCGAGAAGATGACGTTTGCCTTGCCATCGCGCAGGCTCCTGAGCGTTTGAGCGCGGTCCGCATCGTTGGACGTGCCTGAAACGGCAAGGGACGGAATCCCGGCCATTGAAAACCGCTCTGCCATGTACTTGGCATGATCGACGCTGACGCAGAATCCCAGGGCCTTCATTCGCTCCGGGTTCTCGACTATTTCGGAGATCGCGTCCAGCACCCTTCGGACTCGTATGTCATTGCCAGTGTAGATGCGGCTAAGTTCCTTGGCCTCGTAGCCGCCGCGCGACCAGGTGAGGCCCGAAAGGTCGACTCCATCGGAGACACCAAAGTATTGAAAGGGGCACAAAAGTCCTTGCTCAAGGGCATCCCAGAGGCGCAACTCGACCGCGATATGGCCGTCGAACCAGCGTTTGACATCCATGCCATCTGTCCGCTCAGGTGTTGCGGTCATCCCGACCAGGAGACGGGGTTTTAGATGGCTGAGCAAACGCGTATATGTCGGTGCCTCAGCGTGATGAAATTCGTCGACAATCACGACGTCGTAGAAATCAGGCGCAATGCTGGCCAGGTTGGTGTGATGTAGCGATTGCACCGAAGCAAAGACATGTTTGCCAGACTGGGGCTTCTCTCCAGCCACCATGAGCTCGCCGAAATTGCCGTCTCGGAGGACATTCCGGAAGGTGGCAAGGCTCTGCCTGAGGATTTCCTGGCGGTGCGCTACGAAAAGGAGGGAGGCGCCGGGCCACTCGTGGATTACGTCTTTGTAGTCGAATGCAGAGACTACCGTCTTTCCGGTCCCTGTTGCGGCTACGATTAGGTTCTTCCATCGGTTGTGAACGGCCCGCTCCACCTCGAGGCGATAGAGCATTTCGCGCTGGAACGGGTAGGGCTGCAACTCGAAGGGAAGGAGCTCAGTGGTGGCTTCATGGCTTTCACGAGCAATCGCAGCTTCAAAGACGCCTTTGTCATACGGCTCGAAGCGAGGATCTTCCCAGTAAGTCGCGAACACCGAACGGAACCTGTCCAGCAGTTCGGGAGAACTTGCTTCGGTTAACCGGACGTTCCACTCTAACCCCTCATGGAGGGCGGTGTGGGTCAAATTGGAGGATCCAATGTATGCCGTCGAGAATCCTGAGTTGCGGGTAAAGAGCCAGGCCTTGGCATGAAGCCGCGTAAAGCCGGTGTCGTAAGAAACCCTGATCTCTACGCCGAGTTTGGCCAACTCGTCCAAGGCCCGGACATCAGTGGTGCCCGTGTAGGTTGTGGTAATCAGTCGAACTCGAACGCCTCTCTCGCGAAGCCGCCGCAGTTCGTCCAGGAAGATACGGATTCCGCTCCAGACTACGAACGCGCACAGAAGGTCGACGCCGTCGGTGGATCCTAGTTCCTTCTTGACGGCCGCGCCAAAGGCAGGCTCCTGCTTGGCGGCGACCAGCAAGGCGTTTTGACTCAACGGAATGTCCGGCCGGCCGAGGGATCTGGGCGTTCCCAACCCGCCATCCAGTGCTCGCATGACCTCAATCAGCTGCCGCGACTCAACGTCGACCGCTTGATCGGAGAAAGTGTCCAAGCTCGGCGAGGCAGCTACTACCTTGGCAACCAGGTCGTTTACGAAGGCTATCTGCCGCCCCGGATCTCCCTGAAAATGGGGTGACATCAGGACCTTCTCGACGAGCGAGCCGAGATGGCCTCCCAAAATCCGGGCTGCCTCGGGGCGGTCGAGCTTCTCTAGTCGGTATAGCTGCTCGTCACTAGGCAGTCTGCCACGCAGCCCGTCAGTAAGGATGGCCTCATAAAGCCCTGGGACCAGTTCCCCGTTGCCCCCGCGATCCGGCATTCACCTACACTAGCTGGTGCCGTTGTGGCGACGTAGTCACGACAGCTTGCAAGGCGGGCTCGTTACACCGACCTCGAGTAGACGGTTGCGCGTCCGTCGTCCGGAGGAGGTGGCCTGGTTGAAGCTGCTGCCGAGCTTCATGGCAAGATCTTGCCAGGGACTAGAGCTGACAATGTGGCGCTGAGGACAATTGCATGAATCACCGTCTCGTTCGGGATTACCTAGTGTTTGGTGCCCACGACATGTCAGTCGTCGAGAAGCAGCACCAGCCTCGCCTCTACCAAGCCGTTTGCCACGAACCCGGTTGCAGCTTTACCGGCAGCGTCGCCACCGGTTCGAAGGCCGACGACGAACTCGTCCGGCATCGCGACGATACGATCCTAGCCGCCCAGCTTGCGACGTTGCCGCGCGGTGGTAGCG
>Ga0102924_1006820_pt1 | contig 10609 bp, 10 predicted proteins | sample PaiPotPPM11metaG_FD_80116 | JGI IMG/M metagenome (GOLD analysis project Ga0102924, IMG submission 80116) | Iron sulfur acid spring bacterial and archeal communities from Banff, Canada, to study Microbial Dark Matter (Phase II) - Paint Pots PPM... ...
GGTGGTGCAGGTGCCGCTGTTTATCACGACCGGCGATGCGATCCGCGTGAATACGACCAGCGGCGCGTATGTAGAACGTGTCTGATTTCATCACGGAGGAGAAGATGGCATGGACGCAAGCAAACCTTCGCAGGAAGAGCCTCATCAAGCCGCGCGGCATGATCGGCCATCACCCGCGGCGCACGGCCTTACCAGCCTCGATCAGTTGCAGCATCTCGTGCATCTGCTCGACCAGAGCGATGTCGCGGAATTGGAACTGAAACAGCCTGAAGGAGGGACGCGCCTCGTCTTGCGGAAGATCACCGCGCCGCCGGTTTCCGGAATGTCCGCGTCAGGGATGGCCGTCGTATCGCCGGCGCAGGATGGCGAGCAACTCTCTCCCGCCGCGCCGGAGGAAACGCGCAGCTTCGTTTCCGCGCACCTGGTCGGTATTTTTCATCATTGGGCCAGGCCCAAGGGCGGTACACTCGTAGCCGTTGGCGATCAGGTAAAAGTTGGGCAACTGGTCGCCACCATCGAGTCGCTGGACATTATCAACGAGGTGGAGTCGCCCGTTGCCGGGAAAGTGGTAGAGATACTTGTACAGGAAGGGCAGCCGGTAGAGTATGGGCAGCATCTCTTCGCGGTTGAACCCGTTGGGAATGAAGAGGAAGCATAATGCTATTTTCTGATGCGCCGCCCATTTTCAGTGTCTCCCAGATCGCTCGCTATCTCAAGGAACTGCTCGGTAGAAACGATCTTTTACAGGATGTCCGTGTCAGCGGAGAAATTTCTGGTTGCAAAACCGTCGCTTCTGGTCATTGTTATTTCACGCTGAAAGACGCGGAGGCTCAGATTGCCTGCGCTTTCTTCAAGAACGCGCGCCAGCGTTCCGTCGCGCCCGACCTGCATGATGGCATGGCGGTGATCGTCGGCGGCAATATTTCTTTTTACGGACGTGACGGAAAGCTGCAACTCTATGTTGACTATGTCGAACTGGCCGGTCAGGGAGCGTTGTTTCTGCGTTTCGCGCAACTCAAGGCCCGCTTAGAGGCCGAGGGGCTATTTGACGAGGAGCGTAAACGCCCGTTGCCGCCCCAGCCGAAAACCATCGGTATCGTCACTTCTCCTGAAGCTGCCGCTTTGCGCGACATGCTGCGCGTCTTGCGCACGCGCTATCCCCTGGCTGCGGTCGTCTTCGCACCGGCGCTGGTGCAGGGCGCGGAAGCCCCGGCTGCGATTGCCGCCGCCATCGATCTGCTCAATCAGCATGGTGAAGCGGATGTGATCATTGTTGGGCGCGGCGGCGGCTCCATCGAGGAGCTATGGGCCTTTAACGAAGAAGTTGTGGCGCGCGCCATCGCCGGTTCGCGCATCCCCATCATCAGCGGCGTTGGTCACGAGACGGACTTTACCATCGCCGATTTTGTCGCTGATTACCGCGCCTCGACTCCTACGGCGGCGGCAACGGCGGCTGTTCCCAACATTGCCGATTTCCGCCTGAGCATCCTGGACAAACAGCGCGTGTTAGTCACAACGATGCACGCCTGTCTTGAGGAGTTGGGTGAAACATTACAGCATACTGAGCGCGAATTGCTGCGCGCGCATCCGCAAAGCTTGCTCGATGCGCGCCGCCAGAGCCTGGATGATGCCGTCGCGCTGTTGCAGGATCGTTTCAAATATATACTTGCGCTGCGCCAGGAACGCCTCAGCGGCCTGGAATTGCGCCTGGAGACGCTCAGCCCTCTGCATACCATCCAACGCGGCTATGCTATCGTGCGCCGCGATAGCGATGGCAACCTGGTTACGAGCGTGCAGCAGGTAGCCGCCAGCGAGGCATTGACCATTCAGGTAGCCGACGGCACGTTCCCCGTGACCGTAGGAGCGCAATGAATTGCGCCCAAATCGAAATGATATCGCGTGTAGAAACGTACTATATCAGGCAGGGCCAGAAATCATTGAGTATGGAGGGGCGCAATAGATTGCGCCCGGAGGTTGCAAGATGACAGATACGTTATCGTTTGAAGATGCATATGCGAAACTTGACGCCACTGTTGCGGCGCTGCGTGATGGACAAATGCCGCTAGAGCAGGCTCTCCAATATTATGAAGAGGGTATGAAATTGGCGCAGTATTGTAATATCTTGCTGCAAAAAGCCGAACTGCGTATGCAGCAACTTGGAATGGATGAGCATGGTGACGTTGCTGTTCGACCGTTTGAGTTATCGTAGTCTATTAGGAGCCAGGTTAGTTGAAACGATGAGTGCATTGTTTGATAACCGCATTTTGATTTCCGCGTTTATTGCCTGGGCGATCGCCCAGGTGAGCAAAACCGTGTACGAGCTGATCCGGGAGCGTAAGCTGATACTGCGCCGCCTTGTCTCATCGGGAGGGATGCCGAGTTCCCATTCTGCCCTGGTGACAGGGCTGGCTACGGCCACGGGCCGGGTAGACGGCCTTGGCTCCGCCACTTTTGCCATCGCATTTATCCTCGCGGCTATTGTTATGTACGACGCGGCAGGTGTGCGCCGCGCCGTCAGTATTCAAGCACGTATCCTCAACCAGATGATTGACGAGGCGTTTCAGGGCAAACCCTTTGCCGAGAAGCGCCTGCGTGAGTTGATCGGTCATACCCCCTTCCAGGTTTTCATCGGCGGGTTGTTGGGCATCGGCATCGGCCTGCTCTTGACCAGGTAAACCTGTCTCTAGCAAACCTCCACCATATTGACAGGTTGTTATATAATAACGCACAACGTATGATCATTATCTGGATCATAGAGTCCTTTCACCCATAAAGGAGGGATGCCGCTCACAACATCGGAGATGAGCAAGCCGACCTGCTCTCTGGTACATGCCCTCTTCCGTATCGCTCATGGTGTTCACGCGCGGGAATATGTTTTTTGTATTACCGCACAAGAAAAAACCTGGCTACAACATCCGACACACAAGGAGGCTGCATCTCATGGCTTCAACCAGCATTCGCGAAGTCACATCCCAGGCAACGCTTGAGGAGAAGAAAAAGCTTCGCAAAGAGTTCAACTACCTCGACATGATCTTTTACACCGTCGCGGCGCTTATTGGTATCGACACGCTCGGCGCTGTTTCTTCCAATGGAGGGCAGGCGCTGACGTGGCTCCTCATTTCAGCCGTTACGTTCTTTCTTCCCTATGGCCTGTTGACCGCCGAAATCGGCAGCACCTTCACCAAAGAAGGCGGTATGTACGAGTGGTGTAAGCTGGCGGGAGGTCGCTTCTTCGCATCGCTCGGCGCGATGCTCTACTGGATCTCCAACCCTCTCTGGATTGGCGGCACGTTGTCGGTAACGGCTTTAGTCGCCATCAAGACCTTCTGGTTTGGCAACCCCAACTACCAGTTCGGCGGCAGCAATATTTCCAATGCCATAGTTGAAATGCTGATTGCCCTCGCTTTCATCTGGGGAACCACCTGGTGTGCCATCATGTCCCTCAAGTTCGGGAAATGGCTCTCCGTCTTTGGCTCCTATGTCAAACTGGCGCTGCTGGGCGTGTTCGCGGTGCTGACAATCGCCTTCTTCGTCAGCGGCCATGCTACCGGTCAGCACCTGGCATTCACTGACCTGATCCCGTCAGGCAACTGGGGTATCATCTTCAGCGCCATTCTGCCGGTGCTGATCTTCAACTGGGTCGGCTTCGAACTGCAAAATGGCGCGGGTGAAGAGATGGAGAATCCCCAGCGTGACGTGCCGCGTTCGCTGATTCGCGCCGGTATCATCGCCGTGCTGGCCTACGGCATTGTGATCGCTGTCATCCTTTTCGCGCTCAACAAGAGCCAGCTATCGAGCGCCACCGGATTCCTGGCGGCCTTCCAGGTGGTATCCGGTGTCCTGCCCGGCTCGGTTGCAACTGTCGTCGGTTGGGTGATTGCTCTCGGCGTGGTCATTGCCCTCGCTTCCAGCGGCGGCACATGGATCATCGGCGCCGACCGCACTTATGCCATTTCGGCGCTTGATCGCACGGCTCCATCGCTGCTCGGTCGTTTCAGCGGGCGCTATGGCACGCCGATCGCCGTCAACACGATGTCCGGCATCACCGCTACGGTGGCGATGGCGGCGGCCATCTTCATTTCCTCCTTTGCCAGCCCTAACAGTAACATCCAGATATTGTTTGGTCTGGTCCTCGGCTTTACGATCTCAACCACGACGCTGTCGTACCTGTTCATCTTCCCCGCCTATCTGATCTTGCGCTACAAATATCCAAACATCCGCCGACCATACGTGGTTCCCGGCGGCATGGTGGGGGCGTGGATCGTGACGATCTTGCCGCTGGCCTACGCCGCCCTGGCGAGCTTCTTCATCCTCTGGCCCGCGGCTTCTACGGTTGCCAGCGCTGGCGTGAGCCGCCTCACCTACGAGTTGAGCCAGCTCATTCCCCTCGGTATCATCTTCCTGCTCACCGTCGTGTTCTATGTCTGGGGACAAGCGGAGAAACGGAACCAGGATGTCGTTGTTGAGGTAACAACTGGCGGCGAAGAATTCGCAATCGGCGCGGGCGGCGGCGAGTAACTATCGTGAGTGTGTTTCGCCTCTGCCATTAAAGGCATGGATGGCCCGGTGTGATCGGCTTACAAGCGTCACGCCGGGCCATCTTTTGCTTCTCTAAAAATGAGCCTCCTGGCCGTTTCTTAATATATTGAATATAGGTTGCAGAAGAGCAACTCAACAATTTCGCGCCATGAAAATTTCATAGAATATTCAATAACTGTGAAGCATTATATTGAAATATACCCGACAATCGGTTATAGTATTACCTGGTAAAGGAAATTGCGATGCCTGTACACCGGCGGCGCAAGAGACATACTTGAAGAGCGGATAGAGCGTGAGCCAGTTGGTGGGGCGCTTCCATTGCTATCAGCTATTCAATTGCTAGCTGATCCACTAGTTCATACATCCGGATTTTACCAGACCCTTGACACATTTGTGTTATTAGATATATAATTTTCCCATAGGGGGAGGAGTATTCTAGGGGTTATACATTCATAGCTTTTAAGTTTGGATAACTCCCTCACCAGCTAAACTCAACTATAAGTCGAGTAAGTGTGTTCCAGTAAAAGGAGTCACCTTATGCATAGATGGCGTTCCTGACTTCCTAACCTGCGCTTAGAACGCTGAGCGACGATTTCCCGTTCATCCCAGATGTAACAACTTAACTTTCATATTGATTCCTCGATGCTGAGCCAATCATAGGATTGTTGTACCTTTATGTCGGAAACAAGTAGTATATATAGCCAGGTTGTGACCCTGGTGTCCATGTCGTGCATCACGGGGGGTAATAATTTATGAACTCAGGAAGCTATGAGCATGTAGAAACTCCTCTCTTGACGGACGTAGGGCGGCAGCAAGTAGCCGAGTGGAATGCTACGCGGAAGACATATCCCAGGGATACCTGCGTCCCTCAATTAGTCGCGCTGCAAGCGTGTTTGAAACCGGACGCCGTTGCTCTGGTCGATGGCGACCAGGCGCTCAGTTATCGGGAACTGAACCAGTACGCCAATCAGCTAGCGCATCACCTGCGTACTCTGGGCGTGGGACCGAATGTGCTGGTTGGGCTTTATATTGAGCGATCTCTTGATATGGTGGTGGGATTGCTGGGTATTCTCAAAGCTGGCGGCGCTTACGTGCCGCTTGATCCTGGCTACCCATCCGAACGACTGGCGTTTATGATCGAGGACGCGCAGGTTTCCGTTCTCGTTACGCAGCAGCGCCTGGCTGCGCGTCTCTCCGGGGGCATTACACGTTTAGTCTGCCTGGATACAGACCGGGCGTTGCTAGATCAGTATTCCGACGGCGAACTATCCGCGAGTGTAGCCTCTTCCGACCTGGCTTATGTCATTTACACTTCAGGCTCGACCGGGCAGCCCAAAGGCGTGCAGATTACCCATGACAGCCTGCTTAACCTCGTGTTCTGGCACCAGCGCGCTTTTACCGTGACCGCCGCCGACCGGGCGACGCAATTCGCCAGCCCGGCCTTCGATGCGACTGGGTGGGAGTTGTGGCCTTACCTCACCATTGGAGCCAGCGTATATCTGTTCGGTGAGGATGCTCGCGTTTCGCCAGAACTGTGTCGGGACTGGCTCATTCGCAGCGGCATCACGATCACGTTCCTGCCGACGTCGCTGGCTGAAAGCATCATGACGCTGACATGGCCCGCGACCACAGCGCTGCGGTTCCTGCTGACTGGCGCGGACGCTCTGCATCATTATCCATCAGCGGCGCTGCCGTTCATACTGGTGAACAATTACGGACCGACGGAGACGACAGTCGTGGCGACATCCGGGCCGGTTCCTCCATTGGAGCAGGCCGACATGCCGCCGTCGATAGGACGGCCCATTGACAACACCGAACTCTACATCCTGGATGAGCATTTGCAACAGGCGCCAGTTGGTGTTCCCGGTGAACTGCATATCGGTGGGGCTGGCCTCGCGAAAGGCTACCTCAATCGTCCCGAACTTACCGCCGAAAAATTTATCGCGCATCCCTTCAGCGACGAGCCGGGCGCGCGCCTCTACAAGACTGGCGACCTCACGCGCTGGCTCCCGGATGGGCAAATTGCCTTCCTGGGACGCATCGATCATCAGATCAAGATTCGCGGCTACCGCATCGAGCCGGGAGAGATCGCCTCGGTTCTCGATAGCCTGCCTGCCATCCAGACGAGCGTGGTGATCGCTCGCGAGGATACGCTCGGCGATAAACAGTTGGTGGCCTATGTCGTGCCGGTTCCTTGCGCCCGTGTCTCGGCTAGCTTCCTGCGCGATATGCTCGCGAAGCGCCTGCCCGACTACATGGTTCCGGCGGCGTTTGTGCAATTGGATAAGCTGCCGCTTACACTCAACGGCAAAGTGGATCGCGACGCGCTGCCCGCGCCGAACACGATGAATACGGTCGGGGATGACACAGTCGCGCTGCCAGGCACGCCGACGGAGATGCGGCTGCACAAGCTTGTCGCGCCCCTGCTGGGTCTGGAGCAGGTGGGTGTCGATGACAACTTTTTCCTGCTAGGCGGGACGTCGATGATGGGGACGCAGCTTATCGTGCGGATGAACGAAACCTTCGGCGTCGATGTTCCTTTGCGTACTCTCTTCCAGATTCCCACTATCCGGCGCTTAGCCACCGAAATAGAACGACGTATTCTTGCTACGTTCGAGACAATGAGCGATGAGGAGATCGCGAGCCTGCTGCAATAGGGCAAGGAAGCATGATCTCATAGATCCTCGATATCAAGGAGGAGCGCAGCCATGTCTACCGAAACGCCGTCAATGATGGGCCAGCAGGACCCGACACTGAGTCTCTTTTACCTGCTGGAGCCTGATGTGCTTGGCAACCCGTATCCCCTGTATCACCGGTTTCTGAACGAAGCCCCGGTCTACTGGGACCCCTTTTTGCACACCTGGGTCGTGACTCGCTACGCCGAGGTCATTACCGTGCTGACGCACTTCTCAGCCAATCGCTCGCCTTCCCCGGAGCAATTGACCGGGATGGGCCTGTCGAAGCTTGTCCCACTGGCCCAGGTACTGGTGAAACAGATGCTCTTTCTGGATGGTGCGGCCCACGCGCGCATACGCGGGCTGGCGGCGAAAGCCTTCACTCCCCGGCGCGTCGAGCAATTGCGCTCGCACATCCAGGAAATTACGGAACGCCTGCTGGATGTCGTGCAAGATACAGGTCATATGGACATGATTGCTGATCTTGCCGATCCACTGCCCGCCATTGTCACGGCGGAACTGCTTGGCGTCCCCACCTCCGACTGGCGGCAATTGACCGCGTGGTCTACCGACTTCGCCGAGGCTCTGGGCAATCTCCAGCACAACCCTGATAATTCTGGCCGTATTCTCCACAGCCTGGAGGAGATGTGCGCCTACTTCCGCCATGCTATCCGCGCGCATCAGGCGCATCCGCGCGATGATCTCATCAGCGCGCTGTTGACGGCGGAGGTGGACGGAGACCGCTTGAGCGAGGAAGAGGTGGTAGCGAACAGTATTATGCTTATGACCGGTGGGCAGGAGACGACCACCAACCTGATCGGTAATGGCACGCTCACCTTACTGCGCCATCCCGACCAGCTTGAGAAGTTGCGCGCCGACCGCTCGTTGATTCATTCTACCATCGAGGAAATGCTGCGTTACGAAAGCCCTATTCAGTATACCTCGCGGCTGGCGCCGGAGGATTTTCAGCTCGGCGGACAAACCATCCACAAGCGACAGGCCGTCCTCGCAGTCATGGGAGCCGCGAATCGCGATCCAGAGCGATTCCCCGACCCAGATCGCTTCGATATCTGCCGCCAGGATAACCGGCATCTCGCCTTTGCGTGGGCTGCTCATTTCTGCTTCGGCGCTCCATTGGCGCGGATCGAAGCTCAGGCCGCGTTCGAGTCCATGCTGCGCCGGATGCCCAATCTGAGTCTTGATCCTGTTCCGACAGCGTGGCGCGATAATCTCGGTTTTCGTGGCTTAATCATGCTGCCCGTCAGCTTTTAGCGTCCCTATCCCACCGCGCTTGATCTAAGCGCGGTGGAACGCGAGGGGATGAAGGTTGAAATTGGAAGGAACCGTATGCCGGATACCTCTGATATGATGGAAGTCAGGCGCGCTCTCCTCGAAAAATACCTGCGTGGAGAGCTGCCGAAAACGCCTCTGCCGACTCGTGTTGATACGCTGCGCCCTGAGGAGGAAGGGCGGGGCAAACCCACGCCCCTACAGCGGCGTGAACACGTTGTGCCTATTCAAACCGGCGGCTCAAAGCGTCCGCTTTTCTTTCTGCATGGGGATTGGACAGATAAAGCGTTTTTCTGCTATCCATTAGCGCAGAAATTGGGGCCAGATCAGCCATTTTACGTACTGGAGCCGTACAACTTCGACGGTTTACCAGCGCCGCCCTCGATCGAGGTGATGGCGGCGGAACATATTCAATCCATGCGCGGCATTCAACCGGAAGGTCCGTACATGCTGGGAGGGTTTTGCAACGGAGGACTCACGGCCTATGAGATGGCGCGCCAGTTGCGTGCGGCAGGGCAAGAAGTTGACCTGCTCGTTCTTATGGATTCTATTCCGGCCCGCTTCCGCTTTATCTGCGCGACGATCAGGTTCATCGGCAAAGTAATACATCTCGGCCCGGATCAGCAGTTGAACTGGTTCCTGCGCCTGGAACACGCTTTTCGCTTTATTATCGATAGAAGATCGGACGACTTTGAGCATATCAAGACCACTGATCCGCGCATCGCATCGTTGTTTCCACCGGTGGAAAGCCTGCGTAAAGAGTACCCGGCGCTGTTTTACTGGGCGACCTCAAATTATCATCCTGTCTTTTACGCGGGCAAAGTCACCTTGTTTTGGGACGAAAAGGAGCCGGTGCGCAGGAAGTGGTGGCATACGTGGGCAAAGAGATACGATCGGGAGGTTGAAGAGTATATCATTCCAGGTTCGCATATGACCTGTAAAACGGAACATCTCGACGGTATGGCCGAACATTTAAGTGTGTGTTTGCAGAAAGTAGGGGCGGTGGCTCAGCCCCGCCCGTGAATGCGTGTTTGCAGTAGGGGCGGTGGCTCAGCCCCGCCCGTAGCCTCCCGATTTATCGTGGAGACAAGGATAGCGCCCATGCAAGAACAGCGACAGTATCCCTGCATCAGCGTCGTCATTCCTGTGCGGAATGAAGCGCAAAATCTCTATTACATTCTGCCGCGCATTCCGTCGTTTGTCAGCCAGGTTGTGCTGGTTGATGGGCATTCAACCGACGATACTATCGAGGTCGCGCAGAAGCTGCTGCCCGCGATTCAGATCGTCAGGCAGGTTGGAAAAGGCAAAGGAGATGCCGTGAAAATCGGCCTCACCACCTGTACTGGGGAGATCATCATTATGCTGGATGGTGATGGATCGACCGATCCGAGCGAGATGGCGCGCTTTGTCGAGGCGCTGCTGGAGGGGAATGATTTCGCGAAAGGCTCGCGCTTTCTGCCAGGGGGTGGCAGCGCCGATATAACGCCGCTGCGTCGCCTCGGCAATGCTGGCTTCTGTACGCTCGTCAACGTGCTGTTCGATGTTCGGTTCAGCGACTTATGTTATGGCTATAATGCGTTCTGGAAGTATTGCCTTGATTTTATGGAAATCGACTGCTCCGGCTTCGAGGTAGAGACGCAGATCAGCCTGCGAATGCAAAAAGCCAACCTGAAAATAATCGAGGTTGCCAGCATGGAACACCCGCGCATCTACGGTCAGAGTAATCTCCGCACGTTCCGCGATGGCTGGCGCGTCTTGAAAACGATCATGAAAGAACGCTTCCTGGACGTTTCGTCACCGCCGAAACCGGAGAGCGTCGTCGTTTCTTACAGCCTTCCTATAAAGGATGCTCAGGAAAGGTAATGATTGAGAATGCTCGCGCCATCTGAGAAAAAACCAATACCAATTCTTCTGTATCATAGTATTGCGGACCATGCTGCTCCAAAGTTCAGGCAGTTCACTGTATCGCCCGCGCTCTTCGCCGACCATATGGCATTCCTGCGACGGGCAGGTTATACCCCTCTCACCGTCACACAGTTCGTCAATGCCTGTACGCGGGAAGAATGGACGGGCGGAGACAAGCCCCTCAACCCCACGTCCATCGA
>Ga0102924_1006822_pt1 | contig 10607 bp, 5 predicted proteins | sample PaiPotPPM11metaG_FD_80116 | JGI IMG/M metagenome (GOLD analysis project Ga0102924, IMG submission 80116) | Iron sulfur acid spring bacterial and archeal communities from Banff, Canada, to study Microbial Dark Matter (Phase II) - Paint Pots PPM... ...
CCTGAGAGCCGCCCGGCGTGGCCGATCCGGTGGTCAGCCCCAGGGAGGCGGTCAGCGCGGGCGCCGTGCTGGCCACGATGCGGGCGCCGAGGAACCCGAGGCCGATGCCGACCACGCCGCCGATGATGCCCATGGTGATCGACTCGCCCATCACCTGGCCGATCACCCGCTGGCTCCGCCAGCCGAGGGCCTTGAGCGTGCCGAACTCCCGGACCCGGCGCGCGACCGCGGCCATGGTGAGCAGGCTGGCCAGCAGGAACGCGGCGACCAGCACCGCGATCGCGAGCCACTTGCCGAGGTTGTTGGCCAGGCTGGATGCGTTGGACAGCGACCCGGTCACCTCGCTGGCCAGGTCGGCCGAGGTGGTGACGTCGGCCCCGGGCACCGCCTGCTGGATCTCCTTCTGCACGCTGGCGATGTCCGCGGAACTGTCGGCCGCGACGTAGATGGTATTGACCTTGCCCTTCATGCTGGCCAGCGCCTGAGCGCGGCCGAGCGGGATGTAGATGTCGGTGCTGGAGTCACCGGCCGGGTCCGTCACGATCCCCACCACCGGGAACTTCGTGTTCGCGATCGTGACGTCCGATCCCACCTTCAGGTTCGACGACTTCGCGTAGCTGGCGTCGACCACGGCCACGTCGGAGTTCGCGTCGGACGCTTTCAGCGTGCGCCCGGAGCTGAGGGTCCCGTTGCTGAGCGGCCCGAGCGGCTGGCTGCCTGAGGCAAGATCGACGCCGTTCACGGTGACCTGGCTGCCGAGGTTGAACCGCCCGGGGCCGCGGAACCCGCCGGTTCCGCCGCCGCCCCCGCCTCCGGGCGCGCCGCCGAACTGACCGCCGCCGCCACCGCCGCCGCCGCCCGAGTTGAAGTCGGGGATCGTGAACGTGGTGTCCACGTTGGCGGCCGTCACCGCGCCGGCCGCGGCCGCGACGCCCTTCAGCTTCGAGATCTTGGTCACCGCCGAGTCGTCCAGACTGCCCAGGCTGCGGGTCGCGGTGAGCTGGTCGAGCTTGACCGTCGCGCCCGGCTTGAAGTCGAAGCGCGACCCGGACCCGAAGAACGCGCCCGCGCTCGGCGACGTGGTGACGGTAGCGGCCGTGCCCACGCCGTACAGGTTCTGCAGCACGGTGCCCTGCGCGGCCTTCACGCCCGACGACGCGGCGGTCACGGTGATGACCAAGCCGATCCCGAGGGCGAGGCCCACGGAGATAAATATGGCCTGGCGCATCCGCCGGCGCAGCTCACGCCGGAGATAGGTAAAGAACATGGAACGCTCCTTGTGGGGACCCGGATCCGCCGTGGGACGCGCTGCGGCGCGCCGCGTCTTGCTGCGCCCGCCGGGCGCACTGACCTGCGCCGGTACTGATAATGGGCACCGACGCTGAATGGATCCTGAAGGAGCTCTGCGAAGTTGCCTGAATGCTTGGGGGCCGGTCAGGCCGCCCGGGTAATCAGCCCGCCGACCGCCGGGAAAAGAGCAGCAGCCATATGTCGGTTGTCCGCCAGGCGCGGATCAGCCGGAAATTCTGTCCGGGCAGGACGTGACGGGGATACGGCCCGAGCTTGACCACCCATACCCGCTGGACCCGGGCGAGGCGCTGCCGGAGCACCGAAGCGCTCACGTCCCTGCCGATGAGATTTCCCGCCTGGCTCGGCGTTTGCGCCTGGGCGATATCGTCGAGCCGGGCGAATCCCGACGGGTAGGCGGCCGGGAAATACTTCGTGTCGGTGCCCAGGTACAAAACCGCGTCGCCGGGGCGCTTTCGCGCGGCGACGATCGCGTTCGCGGCCCGGATGTCGGTCCCGTGGCCGCCCGGCACCCGCGCCGCCCGCTGGGCGGGCAGCCCGAGCGCCGCGATCAAGAGGAGGCAGACCGCGGCCGGGCCCCAGGCCAGGGCCCAGCCCGGCACCCAGGGCGGGATCTCGGCCGGGCGCGCGGCCGGCCGCCCGGGCGGCGGGAAGCTCAGCGCGGCCAGGCCGGCTCCGGCCAGCAGCGCGGCCGCCGGGACGCAAAATAGGACGTAGCGGAACGTGTACACCGGGTCGGCGAACGAGACCGCGATGAGCACCGCGGGCGGCAGCACCAGCCAGGGCAGCGCGAGCGCCAGCAGCCCCGGAGGCCAGCTGGCCCGCAGCGCGGCCGGGCCCGCGAGCGCGTTCAGGAAGATCGCGAGGCCCACGGCCAGGGCCACCGCGAGCAGCATGGAGGTCGGGCCGATCAGCTTCCTGAGTCCCTCGACCACGGCCAGGTTCGGCGGGGTGAGCCAGCTCAGCGCGGCGCGCTGCCGGTAGCCCCAGACCAGCACCGGGCTGGCCAGCACAAACGCCGCGCCCACCGCCGCCAGCCACGCCAGTAGTAGTGAGCGGGCTCTGCTCGCGCCCACGCCAGCGCCGGGGCGGCGGCAGGCCAGGGCCACGGTGATCGCGTGGGCGGCCACGAGCAGCAGGCTGAGCACGTTCACCGTGCCCATCACGCCCAGGCACACCGCGTACCCGGCCAGCCAGCCGCGGCGGCGGCCGGGCGCCTGCAGCGCGCGGACCAGCAGGTAGCTGGCCGTCGCGGCCAGGGCCGTGACGATCGCGTACTCCCTGGCGTCCTGCGCGTACAGGCTGACCTGGGGCAGCACGGCGAACGTCAGCCCCGCGACCAGTCCGGCCCGCGGCGACACCAGCCGCCGGCCCAGCGCGGCCACCGCGGCCGCCGCGCCCGCCATGGCCAGGGCCGACGGCAGCCGGGTGACCAGCTCACCGGTCCCGCCCAGCCGCTGCACCGCCCAGATGATCACGTAGTAGGCGCCGTGCACCGCGTCGATGTGCCTGGTCATCCGCAGCAACTGGCCGAACGGCCGCGCCGTGGCGGTCATCGTCGCGGCCTCGTCGCGCCAGTAGGACGGCCCCGTGATCTGCCACAAGGCGATAACCAGCGTGACCGCGGGCGGGAGCACCCGCATCCAGGCCGGACCGGGGTCGCAGGACGGCGGCTCCTGCTGCCCGAGCTCCGTCTGGCCCGTCCGGCCGCGCGGAACCACGCGGGCGGGCACGATAGAGTTATTCCGCGCGATTGCGCTTAGTAATCGCCCGACTGCGTATAGAGATAGAGCCAGATGTCGCTGGCCCGCCAGGTGCGTACCAGCCGGAAGTGCAGGCCGTCCAGCACGACCAGCGGCGTCGTGCGCCCGTACTCGATGACCCAGACCCGTGCGACGTGGGTCAGCCGCTGCCGGACCACGGACTGGGGCAGGAACGTTCCGACCAGCGTGGCCGACTTGATCGGCGACTTGGCCTGGGCGACGGGATTCAGCTTGCGGATGCCGTACGGGTAGGCCTGGGCGAAGTTCTCGGCCTTGTACTCGAGGACGGCGTCCCCGGGCCGCATGTACTCGGCCACGATCCGGTCCGCCTGCCGGACGTTGTCGCCGTGCCCGTCCGCGCCGCGGTCATGCTGCTGGCTGGGAATCCCGAGCACCCCGATGACCACCAGCGCGACCGCTCCGGCCACCCAGCCGAGCGCGGCCAGCCCGGCCCCGGCCAGCAGCGCGATTGCGGGCACGCAGAACAGGATGTACCGCTGCGTGTACATGGGCGTGACCAGGTACGATCCGGCCAGCAGGATCAGCGGGGGCAGGATGAGCCACGGCAGGCACAGCGCCGGCAGTGACCCCGGCCAGCTCAGCCGCAGCCGTCGCGGCCCGAACGCCGCGCTGACCACGATCCCGCCCGCGATGACCACGACCACCGCGATCAGCATGGTCGTCGGCCCGAACAGCCCCGTGAACTGTCGCAGGGCGCCGTTCCCGGGGAGCCCGAGCCAGGCGTTCGTACCGCGCTGCGTGTAGCCCAGGGCCAGTACCGGGCTGGCCACTACGGCGCCCGCCACCGCCGCCGCCAGCCAGCCCAGCGCCAGTGCTTGCCTCGGGGGGACAACCCCCCCAGACCCCCCCGCGCGCCATCCGCTCGGGCTGAGGCGGGATCCACCAGGATCCCCCGCGTACGCTCGCCTCGGTCCAGCCTCGGGCTGGCCGTCGCGGCCGACGCCTGCCTCGTGCAGGCACCGGATGGCCACGGTGACCGCGTGGGCGACGATCAACACTAGGCCGAAGATGTCGATGAAGCCCAGGGCGGCCAGGCAGGCCGCGTAGCCGGTCAGCCAGCGGACCCTGCTCCCCTCGGGCTCGGCATCGAGGGCCCGGATCAGCAGGTAGCTGGCCACGGCGGCCAGGGCGACCGCCATCGCGTAGGGCCTCGCGTCCTGCCCGTACCAGCTCACCACGGGCAGGACGGCGAAGACGAGGCCGGCCGCGAGCCCGGCCCGGGGCGAGACCAGGCGCCCGCCCAGCGCGGCCACGGCCGCCGCCGCGACGGCCATGGCCACCGCCGACGGCAGCCGGGTGACCAGCTCGCCCGTCCCGTCCAGCCGCACCATGACCCAGATGATCACGTAGTAGGCGCCGTGCACGGCGTCGATGTTGCCGAGGGTCCGGAACAGGTTGCCCAGCGGCCGCTGGGCCGCGGACATCGTGGCCGCCTCGTCCCGCCAGTACGAGGGGCCCGTGATACCCCACAGCATGATCACCAGCGTGACCACCGGCGGGAGGGCGAGCATCCACGCCGTCCCGGCGCTGAACGCCGCGCGCCGGCCAGGCGCCTCGCCGCCGCCCGCCCCGGCCGCCCGGGCCACGACCGGCTGCGTGCTGGACGAGCTCACTGAACGTGCCGCCTTCCAGTCCGGGCCTACGACGGGTCGCTCTGGCCTACGACCCTACGCAACCCGACGTACCCGCGCAGCCCAGACCCCGCACCCCCGCGCCGCACCCCTCGCACCCCATTGGGTCGATGGGCCATCCACCGCAATCTATTGCGGTCGATGGCCCATCGACCCAAATGGTGGCCGGGCGGGCGCGCCGGGCCAGCCGGGCGGGCCCGCCGGGCCGGGGGGCGGTCGGCGGTGGCCCGCCGCGGTGTCAGGCGCCGCGCATGGCGCGGATGGACTCGCGGAGCGAACCCATGGTGGCCAGCACCGCAGAAGGCTCGTACCCGCAGTGGGCCATGCAGTTCGCGCAGCGCGGGTCCTTGCCCCGCCCGTAGGAGTCCCAGTCGGTGGTCTCGATCAGTTCTTTGTAGGTCGGGGCGTACCCGTCGGCCATCAGGTAACACGGCCGCTGCCAGCCGAGCAGCGAGTAGGACGGGATGCCCCACGCGGTGCAGGCGAAGTCCTTCTTGCCCTCGAGGAAGTCCAGGAACAGCGGGGTGTGGTTGAGCCGCCAGCGCTTGCGGTTGCCGTCGCCGAACGCCTTGCGGAACAGCTCCCGGGTCTCGGTGACGCCCAGGAAGTGCTCCTGGTCGGGCGCCTTCTCGTAGGCGTAGGCCGGGGAGATCTGCATCTGGTCGACGCCCAGGTCGTCGTTGAGGTAGTTGAGCACGTCGATCACGGTGTGCGGCGTGTCGGTGTTGAAGAACGTCGTGTTCGTGCTGACCTGGAACCCGCGCCGCTTCGCGTCCTTGATCGCCGCGACGGCCTCGTCGAACACGCCCTCCTTGCAGACCGACTCGTCGTGCCGCTCGCGCAGCCCGTCGATGTGCACCACCCAGGAGAAGTACGGCGAGGGCGTGAACTTCTCGATCTTCTTGGGCATGAGCAGCGCGTTCGTGCACAGGAACACGAACTTCTTGCGCGCGATGAGCTGGCGCACGATCTCGTCGATCTGCGGGTGCATGAGCGGCTCGCCCCCGGCGATCGAGACCATCGGCGCGCCGCATTCCTCGATCGCGCCCAGCGCCTGCTCCACGGGCATCCGCTGCTTGAGCAGCGTGTGCGGCTGCTGGATCTTGCCGCAGCCCGCGCACTTGAGGTTGCAGGCGAACAGCGGCTCGAGCTCCACGAGCAGCGGGAACTTGTCACGGCCGGTGAGCTTCTGGCGCAGCAGGTAACTTCCCACGCGCAGGCTCTGGCGCAGTGGCATCGGCATTATTGCTTCAACTCCTTGGGAAGCCCGAAGCGGATGGATTCGGTGGCGACCACGCGCTCGCTGACCTCGGTCTGGCCGAGGCCGGAGAGCGCCTCGATGATCTGGCCCACCACGGCGGGCGGCGCGGACGCGCCGGCGGTCAGCCCCACGACCGACGTCCCGGCCAGCCAGTCGAGCTGGATGTCCTGCGGCCCGTCGATGAGGTAGGCCGGGGTTCCGGCCCGCTGGGCCGTTTCGACCAGGCGCTTGGAGTTCGACGAGTTCGCCGAGCCGGCCACCAGCACCAGGTCGGATTCGGCGGCGATGCCCCGGACCGCGAGCTGGCGGTTGGTCGTGGCGTAGCAGATGTCATCGCTGCCCGGCCCGCGGGCGGACGGGAACCGTTCGAGCAGCGCGTCGGTGATGCCGCTGGCCTCGTCGGCCGACAGCGTGGTCTGCATCAGGTACGCGACCCGGCCCGGGTCCTCCGGCTGCAGCCGGGCCACGTCGTCCACGGTCTCGATCAGGGTCATGGCCTGCGGCGCCTCGCCCAGGGTGCCCTCGACCTCCTCGTGCCCGGCGTGCCCGATCAGCGCCACCTGGTAGCCCTCGGCGGCGAACCGGCGCGCCTCGACGTGGACCTTCGACACCAGCGGGCAGGTCGCGTCGATCGCCTCGAGCCCGCGGGCCGAGGCCGTCTCGCGCACCTCGGGCGACACCCCGTGCGCGGAGAACACCACCACCGCGCCGTCCGGGACCTCGTCCAGCTCGTCCACGAAGATCGCCCCGCGGCCCTCCAGGTCGGTCACCACGACCTTGTTGTGCACGATCTGCTTGCGCACGTAGACCGGGGGCCCGTGCCGGTCGAGCACCCGCTCGACGATCTCGATGGCCCGCTCCACGCCCGCGCAGAACGAGCGCGGCCCGGCCAGCAGCACTTGCCGCGGCCCGCAGGCCGCCGCCCACTTGGCGAGCACGGGCCCGGCGCGCCGCAGCGAGCGCAGCGCGGCGATCCCGCCCGGCACCGCCCACGGGCTGAGCAACGGACGCGCCGGGGTGTCCGAGACGGCCCGGATCACGGCGGCCGGGCGGCCCGCCGCCGCGGTCAGCAGCGCCGCCGACTCCATGTCCACGGCCAGCGCGCCGTCGCAGGCCTGCCGTTCCCGCCCGTCGCGGCGCAGCAGGTGATCGACGGTGACGACCGGGCCCGCCTGCGCCCGCAGCCCGGCCCGGCGCAGCTCCCCGACCAGCAGCGGCGCGGACGGGAGGCGGAAAGACTCGCCGGTCGTCGGGCGGGTCACCTCGGTGCCGACGACGATGTCCCCCAGCCGGAGGTCGGCGGACAATCCTCCGCCTACTCCGCTGACCACCAGTTCTCCGAACGATTCATGGCTGAGCCGGGCCGCCTGGGCGGCGGCGCGGGTCACGCCGTAGCCGCTGCGCCGCACCTCGCCGGCGCCGCCGAGACCGCGCCGCGTGGCCAGGGCCTCCAGTCCCAGCGGAGAGCACACGACCATCCGGTCACTCATGAGGCACCCCCTGTGTCGCTCGCCGCGACGGCCGCCCCGTGCAGGTAGCGGCCGAGCGCGCTGATCGGGAACACCAGCCGGTACAGGTGGTAGTTGATGTAGAAGTCACCCGGGAACCCGGTCCCGGTGAACTGCGGCTCGTCCCAGGTGCCGTCGGGACGCTGGGTCTGCGCCAGCCACCGGATCCCGCGCTCGATGCTGGCGTTCTGCGCCGGGGTAGCGGCCTCGCCGCCCGCCGCGAGCAGCGCCAGCAGCGCCCACGCGGTCTGCGAGGCCGTGGACTCGCCGCGGCCCGACCAGCCCACGGGATCGTCGTAGGAACGCAGGTCCTCGCCCCACCCGCCGTCCGGGTTCTGCCGGGCGACCAGCCACGCCACGGCGCGCCGGATCGGCGGCTTGCCGGGCCGCACCCCCGCCGCGATCAGCGCGGGCACCACCGCGCCGGTCCCGTAGACGTAGTTCGCGCCCCAGCGGCCGAACCAGGACCCGTCGCTCTCCTGCGCCCGCAGCAGCCAGGTCACCCCGCGCCGCACGGCGCGGCTGCCCGCCAGGCCCTCCGCGGCCAGCGCCTCGACCGTGTGCGCGGTGACGTCGGCCGACGGCGGGTCGACGACCTCGCCGAAGTCGCAGAACGGCAGCTTGCCCACGAGCCGGGAGGTGTTGTCGGCGTCGAACGCGCCCCAGCCGCCGTCCCGGCACTGCATGCCGTTGAGCCAGCTCACGGCGCGGTCCAGGGCTGCGGTGGTCTGCGCCGCGCGGCGGCCGCCGTGACCGGGCCAGGCCACCCGCCGCAGCGCGAGCACGACCTCCGCCGTGTCGTCGACGTCCGGGTAGCCGTCGTTGTCGAACTCGAACGCCCAGCCGCCCGGCGCGAGCCCGGGTCGGCGCACCTGCCAGTCGCCGGGCCCGTGAATCTCCTCGTCCAGGACCCACCCGGCCGCCGACCGCAGTCCGGGGTGGTCGGCCGGCAGGCCCGCGTCGCCCAGCGCGACCATGGCCAGCACGGTGTCCCAGACCGGGGACTGGCAGGCTTCGAGCCGGCGGACCGGCCCGTCGGGGGTGTCCTCCCAGATCGTGAAGCGGTCCAGCCCCGCGAGGCCGCGGCTGATCACCGGATGCTCCCGGCCGTAGCCGAGCAGGTGCAGCGCGATCACCGAGTAGACCCAGGGCGGCTGGATCCCGCCCCAGCAGCCGTCCTTCTCCTGGCGGGCGATGATCCACTCGGCGCACCGGCGCAGCGCCGCCGTGCGGACGGCCTTGGCCGGCCGCAGCCGCTGGACCCGCCGGTGGTACACGTGCAGCACCTGGTCCAGCCGCTCGAACACGGTGGCCCAGGCGTCCGGCCCGGAAGCCGCCGGGGGCTCAGCGGACGGGTCGGGCCGCAGCTCGTTCAAAGTAAATGGCAGGGATCGCACCGGCCGCAGGGTGCACACGACGGTCAGCGGCACGATGGTCTGGCGCGCCCAGCACGCCCAGTCGTACACGTTCAGCGGGAACCAGGCCGGCAGGTAGATCATCTCCGGCGGGATGACCGGCAGGTCGTCCCAGGACCACTGGCCGAACATGGCCAGCCAGATGCGGGTGAACACGCGGGTGGCCGGGATCCCGCCCGCGGCCCGGATCCAGGCGGCGGCGCGGCTCATGTGCTCGGCGTCCGGCGCGTCGCCGGCCAGCCGCAGCGCCACGTAGGCCTCGACCGTGGTGGACAGGTCGGCGGGGCCGCCGCGGAAGTTGGCCCAGGTGCCGTCCGCGCGCTGACCGGACCTGATCCACCGGGCCGCGGCCGCGGTCTGCTCCGCGGTCCGGATGGCGAGGAACTCCCGCAGCAGCAGGTCCTCGGCGTCCATGGTGACGTTGGTCTCGAGCTCGCCCTGCCACCAGCCCTGATCGTGCTGCAGGCCGAGCAGGTGCCCCACGGCCTGGTCCAGGGCGGTCCGCGCGGTCTGCGCCGCGGACGCCCCGGACCCCGCGGCCGACTCGCCGGCGCGGGCCTGTGTCACGGTCATGCCGGCCTCACTCTCGCGCCGCCTCTCCGGTTCACCACTGGCCGCCTCTCCGATTTACCACTGGCCGCCTCTCCGATTTACCACTGGCCGCCTCTCCGAATTCACCACTGGCGCGCCGTGATGAACTCGGCGATCCCGGCGAACTCGGCGCGCACGTCGGCGGGCATGTCCGTCTCGTCCAGGCACTTGCCCGCCGCGGCCAGCGCGGTGTCCGCCTCGGCCTCGGCCCACTTGCGGCCCCCGGCCTCCTCGACGAGCCGGGCGGCGCGCACGAGCTCGTCCTCGCTGAGCGCCTCCGGACGGGTCAGCAGCGCGCCGAGTTCCCGTCCCGCCTCGGTCTCGCTGGTCAGCGCGGCCACGACCGGCAGCGACTTCTTCCTGGTCCGCAGGTCGGACATGACCGGCTTGCCGGTGATCTCCGGAGAACCCCAGATGCCGAGCAGGTCGTCGGTGAGCTGGAACGCCAGGCCCACGTGCGCCCCGAACCCGGCCAGGCCCATGGCCAGGTCGGGGGGCGCGCCGACGTAGACGGCTCCGATGCTGCAGGCGCAGGCCATCAGCGCGGCCGTCTTGTCCCCGGCCATCTGGCGGCACTGGTCCAGGGTCACGTCGTCGCGCCGCTCGAAGGCCAGGTCCGCGCCCTGTCCGGCGATCAGCCGCTGCACGGCCGCCGACAGGCAGCGCGAGGCCCACAGGCCCTGCGGGGCCGGGCCTTCCAGCAGCAGGTCCTGGGCCAGGGCCAGCAGCGCGTCACCGGCCAGGATGGCTGCGCCGATCCCGTACACGGTCCAGGCCGTGGGCCGGTGCCGGCGTTCGGTGTCGCCGTCCATGATGTCGTCGTGCAGCAACGAGAAGTTGTGCACGAACTCGACGGCCGCGGCGGCGGGCACGCCGCGCTCCGGTGCCGCGCCCGCGGCCCGGGTGGAGAGCACGGCCAGGGCGGGGCGCAGCGCCTTGCCGCCGCTGCCCTTGCCGACCGGGCGGCCGTCGGTGTCGGTCAGGCCCAGGTGATAGGCGGCGACCACGCGGACGTCGGGGCTGAGCCGGTCCACCGCCCCGGCGATCGCCGGGCCCACCAGGTCGCGGGCGGTCTCCACACCCGCCGGGATCGTGGCCGTCATGACGGC
>Ga0102924_1006823_pt1 | contig 10607 bp, 9 predicted proteins | sample PaiPotPPM11metaG_FD_80116 | JGI IMG/M metagenome (GOLD analysis project Ga0102924, IMG submission 80116) | Iron sulfur acid spring bacterial and archeal communities from Banff, Canada, to study Microbial Dark Matter (Phase II) - Paint Pots PPM... ...
AATCTGCTCACGCAGGGCGATGTACTTTTGGTATTCGTTGGTGGTGATGTCATTAGGCATTGATGGTATCTCCAATCTTTACTTTTGGTTACCATCTGGCTATCATAGGGATAGAGCAGGTGGCAACACTTTCTCGACAATGCCCAGTCAATTTCTTTGCGGGATAGGCTGGGCTTTAAAATGCGCTACATGGTACTTGTGTAAGCGTCCAGATCTTCTTTCTTGATACGCAATTGCGTCCCTACACGAAAAGCCTTCAATTTCTTCTCTTTGATAAGCCTCCGTACGGTCTGGACTGAGACTTGCAGCATATCTGCTACTTGCTCAACGGTGTATATCATAGTTGGGTGCCTTTATAGCGGACGTATACCGTTTAATCTGATGATACCTTACAGTTATTTGTTTGTCAATACAGGTAGTTATTGATAGCTAAATGGCCTCCAATATGACCTAAGTATCAGTATCCTGTCTTTGCTTGGCTGTTTGGGGAATTGACCACTGCAATTGTGATACTTACAGGCCTCTGGTTGCTCTCTCTGATCAATCCCTCTTCCAGATGAGATATCTTGTGTGTAGGTGACTCCTAGCAGGGGTCTTAGCTGAGAAAGAGAACATAGCGCTTTTGTGTATGTCTAGACAGGTTGTCCATGCTCTCTACTCTCATGCGGGCAGTCATCGCATGTTCGAAAGTCGGGTCTGGTGTGCAGCTGCACATAGAAGTCGTGTCGTCCTTGTACTCCAATGATGGGCTGCAGACGTCCTCGGACCTTGATCTTTTGCCCATGGATTGCTCGGGGAAAGAGGTCGGCGGCTGCTTGATAGGGAACAGCATGCAAGTGGCAGAAATCAGAGAGGTAAGTGAACCCGCCTGGTGCTGTGGCTTCTGGCTTGGGTGGCGCTTTCTTGGGTGGTGATACAGCTTCTATCTGCTGACGGAGGATACGCACTTGATTCTCCAGATCGGTCACCCTGGCCTCGAGTGCTGACATCTTGTTCTGGGTTTCCCTTGGTCGGACTGTGAGCGAGTAATGCCATGCTTCTAGGTCCTCGCTTGAGACCTCTGCTCTATTGGGATGAGGATAGCGAGCTTTGAGCTTCCCAGCTGCGATGGCCCGCCGGATGGTTTTGTCAGAAATAGTTCCTAGTCGTCGTGCTGCTTCTGCAATGGTCACATACTCCATAGCTTGCTCCTGTCTATACGCATTGTCTATATGAAGCAGTATAGCACCGTTTCTATAACACGTCTAGATACTGTGTCCATAGAATGGTCCTCTTTGGGTGCTTCCTCATGGGAACAGAGGAGAGAAGATGACAAGGGAGAACGGCTCTTTGTGACCATGTATCGGAGATTATGACTATAATCGTTGATACCCTTTTCTTCTCCTTTCTAGAAAGAACTAGAAGCTAGAAAGATACGCTTTGAAGCAATATGAATGCTATATATTCTAGGAATAAGCGTATTTTCTGGATATTATGATTTCTAGAAGATACTCTCTAGAGCATCTTCATGATTTCTATAGATTTCTAGCAATTTGTGCTATACTATACAGAAGAAAGGAGGCTGCTTTATGAGGTACTACAATGCCGTGCAGGCTGCAAAAGAAATTGGAGTGAGCGATAAAACCATCCGCAACTGGATAGAAGAGGGAAAATTAAGCTCTGAACGCACCCCTTCGAATCGACTTGCTATCCCTGCAAGCGAGGTAGAAAAGCTCAAAAAAGTGTATGCTCGTTTCTCTGGGCAAGAAGAGAGCCATGCCGAGATCCTTGCCCTCTCTACTCGTCTGCTTGACCTAGAACGCCATTGTTTTGCCCTTGAGCAGAGAGTGAGTGAACTTGAGCACCCAAATCCGACTGAGAAGGCCATACACCCGTCTCTCTCGTCCTTTCCCTCATATGATAGTACCAAGCCGGTTTCACCGCCTCAAAAACGCACTCCAGTGGCATCTGTGAGTACTCCTGTTGATGTACCGCCTGGAAGTATGCTGTTTGCTGATTTCGCGGAGAAATATGGGATTCCACGTGGCACCATGTCCCATCATGTCCGAGTCGGGATTGCTGGGGAGAAGATTGCAACGGTAGACCGACCGAAACCGGGCAGACCGGAACATACCGAGCGCTGGTTGACTCCAGAACTCCAAGAACATGCCTTAGCTTACTGGCGTCGTCATGGGGTCAAGTTCAAAGAGCCTGATGAGACGGGACACTCGTAGCATTCGAGGTGGATCGAGCTCATATGGAGGGTGGAATTGCGACTAACTGAGGCTAGAGGAATTTAGTTGCTCTCAAAGATTCCGTTTTTTGAGGATAGTACTTTTGGTGCGTTTTCCGAAGCTGAGTCCCTCATCCCTATAAGCAGACCTCTCCCGCTTTTTCCTCGAGTGCTAATCTTTCGGGCAGGAAAGCAAGTCTGCTCATCCGTACACCTCTGGGTGCTCTGATGCCGATAGCTCGGCACGATGAGCAGCTAGTGTCAGGAATGACAGGCGATTCGGGTGAAGACTATGGATCGTTGGGGACAAGCAGGAACGTGGGGAACCAACAATCCAACATATCCTTCAAAAACCGTTGGGGTAGATATATCATTGGGAAAAGGTACAGACGTTCAGGGAAATCGTTCCACCAGAAAACCGATGCGTCGGGAACCGGGTCTGCATTTCAGGTTCTCGACGCATTAGGATGAGAAAACTTGGTGATTAGCTGGCTTAACCAGCAAGTCTTGGTCTATGACTCATCGGCATTAGTTCTGGTGGAACTCGTCGGTTTCAGGGTTCGAGTTGAGGTCGCTCTGCTCCAGCCAGTTGAAGCATTCTTCGATCTGTAATCTGGTGTTATCTACGTGTAGTTGTATATGTTCTAAGGTCAGTGTATCCAGTTCCTGATTGGTGAGTTGCTTGTCGAGGTTCTCTTGTGTTTTGAGAAGTCCTTCTAGTTCCTTGTGCTTTGCTTGGTTGGTTTTTTGAGAGGTCTCCCATTCTTTTTGAAGAGTGGTTAGGTCTTGCTGTAGCTTTTGGGTTTGTTTAGGTGTCTTTGCTTGAGATATTTGGTCAGTAAGTATGCTTCTAGTTTGGATATATTTTTCTTGTTGCCTTTGGAATCGTCTCTCGAAGAAGCTGCGACGGTACTCTGGATTTCTCATGTTTGTTTTATGTCTATTATATGCATCTCTATTGTATTGAGATAGTGTTTTGCCTTGTCTGTCGGCAACAGCTTCTCTTTCTTCTCTATAGTATTGAGATAGTGTTTTGCCTTGTCTGTCGGCAACAGATTTTTTTATGTCTCTATTATACTGATATAATGTTTTGCCTTGTCTGCTGGCAGCAGATTTTTTTACGTCTTTATCATATTGTTCTGGTGTTTTGCCTTGTTTCTTAGCCGCATTATGCTTTCGTGTGGTGCTTAATGAGCGATGGTAGAGTTGAAGATAGCTATAGGTTGGGCTGGTAGATTTAATCTTCTGTTGCTTTATGTAGGTTCTCACTTTTTTCCATTCGTCTGGGGAAAGGCGATGAGTTTGTAGTCTCTCTGGGATATTTCCATCTTGAGCTTGAGTGAGCTTAGCCCTTGGGTCATGTGTCTTCAGCGTATGCACTCGGTGAACAAGGTCCTTTAGCTCGTTGTCATTCCAGGGGATTCGTTGTCTGGTTGGAGCGTCTTGATAGATCTTGCCGTTGTCTCTTTCATTATTGGGCTCTATTCTGATTGGTGTCGTAGTTGGATAAGAAACTTCTGTATGTGTGGTATCGTGTGTGTTGAAACTGTCCACGGCATAAAAATGTTGACTCTCGTAATCCAAGAAAATTCTAATAGGATTAGGGCGTGGATTTTCTGAGTCGCCAGCTATAACGGTCTCTCTATCTATTCCGCTGTGGCGGTCAGTTACAATTATATCTCGATTAGCACCAATTAGTCCTGTCTCTTCCAAGTAGATAGCGAGTTCTGCTCCTGGTTCGTCACCGAGTTCGAGCATATCATGTTCGCCTGCCATTCGTCCATGCTCGTTTTGTCCACCCTCCCAAGGTATTCCGCGCAAGTGGCTTCGTATGTTCTGGACCTCTATCTCTAATCTCATGTCATTCCAGTCTGGATCCCATTCCCTGGTATTGGGGTTATAATGGGCCGCTGTCAAGATGGCACGGGGACCGCAGTCGTTGTTGTCTCCACTGACTGGGATGAGTTGTTGGTCTTGAATATCCTGGGGAACTTCCGGGGTGAGAAAAGTGTTGTGAGCTTTTTGTTCGAGTTCCCATAAATATAGATTGTGTTGTAAGGGTTCTGCATCCTTTTTATAGCTGTTTGTTGCTGCTAATGATTTATTTTCCTTTGTTTTTAGTTCTGCATTTAATGATGCTAGTTTGGATGATTTTTCTTTAAAATTATCTTGTAGGCGGTTGAGTTCGCTTTCAGTTTCGGTGTGTATGATGTTTGAATAGAGATCTTTAGAATATTTCTTGCGTTGTGCATTTATTGTATTTATTTCATGTGCAATTTTTTCTTGTTCGGTTTTTATTTGTACTATTTCTTTTTTATGGTTTTCTAGCTCTCCATTTGCTCTTTCGCGCTTGTTATCTAGGAGAGTAATAGCTGTTTTTGCGGTTGATGAATATGTATCTGTTAATTGTCTGATTTGTCTGAGTAATTGGTAGAAATCTTGGTATTTTGTGGTTGATAAGGAGTTTTTTAAAGCACCTTCTATGAGTGGATTTAGTTCGTATGTCTTTTGTTGTAGCTCTTGATGGTATTTTTGACATCTCGTTACATATGAATCTAGGAGAGTTGTGTGAATGGGATTCTCTGAATGTAAGGAGATTTCGCTAGGCTCGTGGAGGTCTGAATGGGCCACTGAGGAAGGTGGGGGAACCTGATCTGATTGTAGTCGTTTGCTTGTTCTGCTTCCCTCAGATCGATCTGCATTGTACGCGGAAGATTGCTGGGATGATTCGGCTTCTGATGATGTTTGTGATCCTCTCCCTGCTCCGAAGGCGTCTGCGTGTCTCAGGCGTTCAACAAGAGGATGTGGATATTCTGATCTTATCCCATGCGGGGCTGTTGGTCTAAAGTGATGACTGCTACTTGCTGATGTAGTTGAATGATCGCCTTCAAAATTGTCAGGGCTATCGGGCCTTTTTCTTTTTCGTAGAGGGTTATCACCTTGCTTGTTAGACATACTATTTTTCTCCTTTTTTATAGAGCTTGATGGGATATTTATAATAAGTGAAATAAAACGAGTACTGCTAGTAATAGTATCTAAAATGTCTCATTGTGTCAAGTCGAATCGGGGGAAAGTTTCTTGCACGCCAGCACGCCGGAACGCCGATCTTGCACGCCTTTGTGTGGTTGTGCTATACTTTGGTAATAAGAGAGGCAGAAGTTGTCTTTCAGGTGGTGGCGCAAGTAAACCCCACCGCTTAAAATACATTCTTGTTGGGACCTCATTTCAGTAGCTTTCTCGTTTTTGGCTCCATATTCCCTTGTTCCTTCTCTGTAAATCCGCTTGGGGACTGCTTTCATCGCCCTTTTTTACTTCAGCAGCTGCTTGGTACTTTAGCTACTGAAGTCTCTCTGGCCTTCTTGTTTTCAGCAGCTACCCCGTTCTATAGCTACTGAGATTTCTCTGACCCTTCTGTTTTCAGTAGCTATCCAGTCCTTCAACTGCTGAAATTCTTTGGTTCTCTCATTTCAGCAGTTGTATAGCATTCTAGCCACCCAGTAGCAGGGCTGCAAAAATGATCATGCCTATTTCTAGTGGCTACCACACGTGAGGGCCTGACGTTCTGGATCCCAAACAGTTTTAGGAGTGCCACATTTGACACACAGAGCATACACGGGTCCTCGTGGCTTCTCTATCGAGAATAGTTCGGTAGTATCCTTTGATTGCAGTGGATCAGCAGCGACAAAAGAGCGATTTGCCTTATCATGAGTGGATTCAAGCTTTTGGCGTAGTACTGAACATCGCTCAGCAAGATCTGCCCTCTTATCGATGTTATTGACTAGACAGTAGACCTCATATGCGTCAAGCTTCTTTGGATGGCTGCCATTCCTGCCATAATCGGTGGCATATTCACCACTTCGATCAAGAGCTACACTTGGCGTCCTTTCACCTCTCCACGCTGCAGGAAATTTCCCCCTTTTATTTACCTCAACCATATTTTCAATGCGATTGCTACGATTAAAATTTGCTATCACCTGTTTGGCAAGATCTCTATCACTTCCAGCCTGAGTTATTACTGAAGGGTTGATTCCAATAACCCCCCCTGCACGCTCGCTCTTATCCTTCTCACGTGGTTGTATCTTCCCACGCTCATTTAGAACGATCGAGAATTCCTCGATCAGTGCAGCTGGTGTAACCGCATCGGTGACGAGCTGGGGTAACTTCTCTAGATCAGTTGGGTCAACTTCCTGTATGCCGGCTGCATGTGGAGCTGGCAATAGTACATATGCAGTGCAGGGGAAGACCTCGTTTCCGATTCTCTGATAGAGAGGCCATGAAAGGGCATTATTTTTTTTGTCTAGACAGGGGTAGCACTCTGGAATATCTTCAAGCTCGGGACAAATCTCCAGTGCCCATAACCGTGCTACCTCTGGGTCAACTGGCCGATCAAAATAGATCTCCAGGTGCCCACGCTGGCGTTGACGTTGCCAGTATACAGGGGCCGCTCCTGCTCGTGCAAGAGAGAGCATATAATCCTGGGCCTGGTCGTTGTGCTCTGGCTGGTCAATCTCAAAACAAAGTACGAATGTTTTCCCGTCAGCACTACGTAACCAAGAACCATAGATGTGGTCTATCTTCCCAGCAATGAATGCCTCGATATCAGGCTGGTAGTCTTCTTTTTTGGAGAGGTATTTATCACTAGATTGTGTGCTACCTGTGGCCCAGATGATACGAGGGGTACCACGTCGTTTCGATAGCCACTCTTGCAAGATAGTAGCAGAGGATGCACAGGGGGGGTTATTGGAATCATCTTTTGCCGTAAGACCAACTTGATCTTCTGGATAGTTATTGGATAACTGGGTCAAGTTGGATTTATGGGAAGCCGTAAGACCAATTTGGTCTTCTGGGTCATGGGCACTTTCAATGACAGTAGTCTCTAAATCGTAGTCCTCTATTTCGTGCTCATAAGCCGTAAGACCAATTTGGTCTTCTGGGTCATCAGGGGGTAAAGGTGGCAGGAACTCGGGCTTTTTATCGTAGACTACTCCACAGTCCATGCAAGTGTAGGTAACTTTTGTATCCTTTTTTATTCGACAACTGCCACATCTGCAATATATACGCTCTCCACCATGGTTCCTATCTTTTTCAGCTTCAAACATCCTTGGGTAGGGAGTACGCTCTGTTTGTTTGATATAGGTATTTGTGGCTACTACTTGCTTTGTATCTTCATCTCGAACTTGCTCTAGTTTTTTTCTGAGACCACCTATACTGTTACAATGTGTAAGGCACTTCTGAAGTGTTTTTGTTGCCATTCCTGTTTTTTTTGCAATATCATCTGTATCTTTGATTAATATCCATCCATCTGAGTCAGGTTCTTTTGAGTGAGTCTCTATCACCGTTCTGTACAGTGCCGCTTTCTGGTTTTGGCTCATTATTTTAGCTGGCACACGGTCTAACTCATCTCTCCAGTCGAGCTGTCTTTTAAGTTGGCGATTTCTCTGATTGAGGTTTGAGATTACCTTGTCTTGCTCTTCTACCCTTGCCTCTAATTGAGCTATCTTTTGGTACGCATTCTCTAGTTCTTTAGGAGATACCATTTCCTGAGAATCATGTATCTCAATTTTTGGGAAGGTTGTCTCACTTACTAAAAGTAAGTTGTTTTTTTGTTTTGTAGCTGGTATACTAACCATAACTAGTATCTCCTTGGGTTAAACTGGCCCTGGGGTTATAGTAGACATGCCCTGAAACTCATGTCTACTATAATTTTTGGCCTCTGGATGGCGCAACTCTCTTCGGCCATCCTCAAATAATACTGGCTGCTGTCCAGTCGCTTCTGTGGTCACGATCTACTCACCTGACTTTTGCTGCAAGAGCTGTTTGATAAGGCCCTTTAGTTCTGCGATATCGCCCTCTACTTTGTCAAAGTGGTTGTTGACATCATCCTTTGTAGCCATGGCTGTTTCGAGTCTGCTGATATCATCCTTGGTTGCTGTTGCTGCAAGGCGTTTACCGTGCTCTTCAAAGAATTTAGAGTGGCCACTCTGGACAGTTTTGACATCAGAGATAGCTTCTGTGTGCTCAGTGTAGTGTTCCTGCAGTGTATCAAGCCACGTGTTAGAGACGGTTTTCAGCTCTTGCTTGATAGCCTCAACATCCACATTATGAACATCGACTCTGATCGCTTTCATTTCTTCAGTCTTCTGCTCCATGTGTTTTTTGAATTGCTCAAATTCAGTTCTGGTGATGTATTCTTCCATGCTGGTATCCTTTCTGATGTGCTCTTCAAATTATGCCATAAGTGTGAGTTCCGGTCTGCCGTCAACTGGATCGGGGCCGACAACAAGCGGTCTCCCTTGCCTCCTGGCGTGCAAGGTTCTCATCTCAGACTCAATTCTGTAGCGCGTCCTGTCTGGCAAGCTCTGTAGTCTAGCTATAGCATCTTCCCTCCCACACATCAATGCTCCCACCAGCATATTGTGCCCATAGTGTGATTTACGAGCCTGATCGAAGGTGTCTGGTATGGGCTTATCGTTTGCATCATATTGTGGCTGCAGCGTGCCAAATATCGCTCTCATCTTCTTAGCTTCGTACCATTTCATCGCGTCTAGTGCCAACACTGGGACGTTTACGCAACTGTCATGCGTGCCACAAACAATACAATTTACTCCGTGGTCCCACTCGGCGATGTTGAGACTGAAGAGGTACCAGTCGCTCGATCGAGCGAGAATGACAGCTCTCAACCGCTCGCTCTTATTGTCCAGACGGATAAGAGAGATACTACATCCATGCAAGGTTCCTATAAGTACTTGTACCTTGAGAGCAGACTGTAGGTTACAGAGTTGCAGGAACACATCATGCTGTTTGTATTGAGTGTAGCGTCTCTCTTTGGGCATTTACATATCTCCTCTGTCCTTGGGTCCGTCAATTTCACGGTAGTCTGCTGGAGGCAACTCCAGGTTCTTGTCGACTTCTGAGATTGCCATATTCATGGCCTTATCTATCGTCTTCGTGAATCGATCCAGGAAGATGATAGCCGATCGGCTCATTACATCCTGTACCTCGGTGCTCACCTTCGAACTCCGTTTCTGGTTTTCAACTGCCGAGTCAATTTCAGAAATCACCTGATCAGAGGATGCTTCAAGCTGGCGACGTGTTGCCTCTTGAGTAGCAACCAGTTGGTATGCTTCCCCTTTGGTTTTTTCTTCCAGGACAAGCTTCTTAATGGTCGTGACTCGCCAGCCAAGGTACTTGGCACATGCAAAGTCTGAACCTATGTAGATCGCGACACGACCAGTGATCAGGGCATAGGTAAAGAAATCAAGGTTCGTGGGGTTCCAGAACTTCTTTAAGTAGTAGAATTGTCCCATTGCTGAGATGATAGAGAAGAATATCCATAGCACTCCTATGCCAGTCGTAAATCGTTTGAGGCGTGCTTGTTCAACTCCATCATCAATGCTGGCCGCGTATCCTTCTGCATACTGCCATATGAACGTACAGGCTGCATACACCAACTCAGCAACGAGTGCTGCAGCGTACATGTTGACACTAGTCTGATCAGCAATGTTGAATGCCTTGCCGGTAAAGAGTTGCCCTAGTTCGCTGGTTGTAAGTGCGATGATAGCAAACGGGATTGTGAGGCACACAAAGTCTAGGTATTTCAGCATGACCTTTGTATGCAATGCATCGGTCAATCCCTTAGCATTTTCGATACGGGCCATACGACGGGCCTTTAGCTGATCGGGTGTCATGGTTGTTGTCGTGATAGGCAACTGGGTATTCTGGTGTATGGTGATAGTGGGAGGCGCTCCCATGGTGGCAGTTTGGGCGACGGTAGCAGGTGTGTTTCCTGGGTCCTTTTTCCCTCCCACGAGTCGCCCTAAACTGTCTTTTATCTTGCTCAGTCTTGGCATTCTTTTTTACTCCGCAAAGTGAAAACGTTTTGTAAACGAAAAGCTAAACAGCATGTTTGATGCACGTTAGTTGCACGTTTAGATGGGCTTGTGAAGGGGCTTAGTGACACGGTACTGATGAGATACTGCCACAAAAGTTTTTAGCTAAACCGCTTCTAAAACCATCTCAAAACGATTTTTTACTGTGTTCTTTGACTGCTCTGGGAAGTCCTTTGTTGCGTGCCACTTTGCGAAGAAGCTTTCCTCTGTTCGTTGGCTTTGCGAAGTGCCTCTCTCTTCTTCTCCTTCTTCTCACGAATGGTCTGGTTTTCAACTCTGAGATTAAGCTGCATAGCGGCCTTCTGGCGCTTGTTTAGAACGCTGTGAAGTTGGGCATACGTGGTCAGCATGAACTCAGAATCAGCCTCCTCGAGTCCTTTGATAATCTGCTCACGCAGGGCGATGTACTTTTGGTATTCGTTGGTGGTGATGTCATTAGGCATTGATGGTATCTCCAATCTTTACTTTTGGTTACCATCTGGCTATCATAGGGATAGAGCAGGTGG
>Ga0102924_1006826_pt1 | contig 10603 bp, 7 predicted proteins | sample PaiPotPPM11metaG_FD_80116 | JGI IMG/M metagenome (GOLD analysis project Ga0102924, IMG submission 80116) | Iron sulfur acid spring bacterial and archeal communities from Banff, Canada, to study Microbial Dark Matter (Phase II) - Paint Pots PPM... ...
CCACCACGACCAGCGGTTTGGCTTGGAAGGTCCCCGGCCGCATGGGCGACTCACCCGTGATCGGCGCCGGCTGCTACGTCGATGGCGAAGTCGGTGGCGGTGGATCCACCGGGCGCGGCGAGGAGAACATCCGGGTCGCCGGGGGTCATACGGTGGTCGAGTTGATGCGGCAGGGCAAGAGCCCCACCGACGCCTGCCTGGAGGCCCTGCATCGCGTGCAACGCAACTTCCGCAGCGACCCCGAACGGCTCAAGCACTTCGACCTTGCCTACTACGCCCTGCGGGTGGATGGCGCCTTTGGCGCCGCCACGTTGTGGAACAATGACGGCGACCAGGGACAGAGGCGACAGTTCGCCGTGCATGACGGCGTCAACCGCCTGGTCGACGCCGCGTATCTGTTGCGCCGCTGAATCTCCAAGGGGGGACAAGAAAATGACGGCTCTGCGTGTCTGCTACAAAAGCGGCGCTCGATTCGACGAGAGTTACTACACCTCGAAGCATTTAGCACTCGCCGGCGCGGTCATGGGCCCACACGGGCTGAAGAGCGTCGAGATGGTCAAGGTCACCGCCACAGGAAGCGGCGCACCGTCGCCCTACCAGGTCATCTTTACCGCGTATTTCGAGTCGCCGCAGGCGCTGCAAACGGCGCTGCAGGACCCGCGCATGCCCGAGGTGCTGGCCGACATTGCCAAGTTTCACGACGGCACACCGGACTTGCTGATCGGCGAGGTCGTGATCAGCGCGTCCATGACCGGCGGATAGTTGTCGGTTGGCATTCGGCGGCAGCCCATCACGCGACGCGTCGAACGAGGCAATCGCCCAGCGATCTCGCCGTCACTTCTGCTTTTCGCCCAGGATCTCTTCCTCTTCCTTACCCTCGGCGCTGAGCGTGAGCAGGACGCTGTAGTCCTCGAGCGTGGTGGTGTCGCCGGTGACGCGATCCGCGGTGACCAGCTCGCGCAGCAGGCGGCGCATGATTTTTCCGCTGCGCGTCTTGGGGAGGGCATCCACCAGGCGGATCTCATCCGGGCGTGCGAAACCCCCGATCTCCTTGCCCACCCAGGCCCGCAGTTCGTCCACCAACTCGGGTGACTTCTGGACAGCGCCTTTTACGGTGGCAAAGACGACCAGCGCCGAGCCCTTGATCTCGTGGGGGCGACCGACGACCGCGGCCTCGGCGATGGCGGGATGGCGCACCATGGCCGACTCGACCTCCATGGTGCTCAGGCGGTGACCGCTGATGTTGATGACGTCGTCCACCCGGCCCAGCACCCAGAAGTAGCCGTCGGCATCGCGGCGCGCCGCATCCCCGGTGAAGTACAGGCCGAGAAACTTCGACCAGTAGACGTCCTTAAAGCGCGCATCGTCGCGGTACAGGGTGCGGAACATGGAGGGCCACGGCCGGCGCAGGATCAGGTAGCCCTGCTGGTTGGTTCCCACCGCTTGCCCCTGGGCGTCGACCACGTCGGGAACAATACCGGGAAGCGGCAACGTGGCCGAGCCCGGCTTGGCGCCCACCGCTCCCGGCATGGGAGCGATCAGGATGCTGCCCGTCTCGGTCTGCCACCAGGTATCCACGATCGGACAGCGTTTCTTGCCGATGACCTCGTAGTACCACTGCCAGGCGGCTGGGTTGATCGGCTCGCCCACCGAACCCAGCAGCCGCAAGCTGGAAAGGTCGCGGCCGCTGGGCCACTTGTCCCCCTGCCGAACGAAGCTACGGATGGCGGTGGGCGAGGTGTAGAACACGCTCACGCGGTATTTCTCGATCACCCGCCAGAAGCGATCCGGTTCCGGCCAGTCCGGCGCCCCCTCGTACATCAGCGTGGTCGCTCCCATGGAAAGCGGGCCATAGATGATGTAGGAGTGCCCTGTCACCCAGCCGATGTCGGCCGTGCACCAGTAGGTGTCGTCCTCCTTGAGATCGAAGACCCATTGCATGGTCATGTGGGTCTGGAGCAGGTAGCCGCCGGTGGTGTGCACCACGCCCTTGGGCTTGCCGGTGGTGCCGCTGGTATAAAGCACGTAGAGCGGGTGTTCGCTGTCCAGCTCGACCGGCGGGCAGACCTCGCCGGCGCCGAACATCAGGTCGCTCCACCAGAAATCGCGCTCGCGCTGCATCTCGATACCCGAACCGAGGTGCTTGTAGACGATGCACTTGCGCACCCCGGGGCACTCCTTGAGCGCGTCATCCACGTTGCGTTTGAGGGGAACTTCCCGGCCCCGGCGCCGACCGGCGTCAGCGGTGATGACCAGGGTGGCTTCCAAGTCGTCGATGCGCGTCTTCAGCGCCTCGGCGGAGAACCCGGCAAAAACAATGGAGTGCACGATGCCCAAGCGAGCACAGGCGAGCATGGCCACCGCCGCCTCGGGCACCATCGGCATGTAGATGATGGCCCGATCGCCGGTCGTGTAACCCAGCCCCTGCAACACGTTGGCGAACTTGGCGACCTTGCGATGCAGCTCCTGGTAGGTGAGAACGCGCTGTTCGAAGTTCTCCCCCTCCCAGATGATCGCGGCCTTGTTCTTGCGCCAGCCGACCAAGTGGCGGTCGACGCAGTTGTAGCTGACGTTGGTGCGTCCGCCGACGAACCACTTGGCGAAGGGGGGCTGCCAATCGAGGACCGTGGTAAACGGCTGGAACCAGTGCAGTTCCTGGCGGGCCAGGTCGCCCCAAAACGTCTCGGGATCGTCGAGGGCGGCTTGGTAGAGGGCGGCACGCGCCGCGGCTCCGGAGACGCGCGCAGCGGCGACAAAGGCATCGGCGGGTGGATAGATCTCTTGGCTCATGACGATTCCCCAGCCCCGCATGATAGCGCGCTCCCCTGTTTTCCACCCGTCGGCGGTCCCTTTCCGGGGACTATAATTGCAGGGTCGCGACCGCTCGGGTCGCGTCGGGAGATCAGCCATGGCAGCCAGCGACACCTTGCAGAAACCGGCCGCAACGCGCGCCGCTTGGATCGAACAGCGTCGCCGGCGCCAGGCCGCCGCCGGGCAGGACGTGATGACCCAACTGTACTTCGCCCGCCAGGGCGAGGTCACCGAGGAGATGGAGTTCATCGCGGCCCGTGAAAAGATCTCCCCAACGCTGATTCGTGATGAGGTGGCGGCGGGCCGCATGATCATTCCCGCCAACATCCGCCACCCCGAACTCGAGCCCATGGCGATCGGCGTGGCCTCGCGCTGCAAGGTGAACTCCAATATCGGCAACTCTTCGGTGACCAGCGACATCGCCGGCGAGCTCAAGAAATTGCACGTCTCGGTGCATTACGGCGCCGACACGGTCATGGACCTCTCGACCGGGGGCGAGATTCCCGTCATTCGCGACGCCATCCTGCGTCACTCCCCCATTCCGGTCGGCACGGTGCCCATTTATGAAGCCCTGACCAAGGTCAAGCACATCCGCGACCTGACCCGTGAGGTGCTGCTCGAGACCATCGAGAGCCAGGCGGAGCAGGGCGTGGATTACATGACCATCCATGCCGGCATCCTGGTGCAGTACCTGCCGTTGGTCGCGAATCGCATCACCGGCATCGTCAGCCGCGGCGGCAGCATTCTCGCCCAGTGGATGGTCGAGAACCACAAGCAGAACCCGCTCTACGACTGCTTCGAAGACATCTGCAAGATCTTCCGCAAGTACGACGTCTCGTTCTCCCTGGGCGACAGTCTGCGCCCCGGCTGCCTGCACGACGCCAGCGACGCGGCCCAGTTCGCGGAACTCAAGACCTTGGGCGAACTCACCACGATCGCCTGGGAGCACGATGTGCAGGTCATGATCGAGGGCCCGGGCCATGTCCCCATGGACCAGATCAAGCTGCAGGTCGACAAGGAGGTCGAGCTGTGCCACGCCGCGCCCTTCTACACGCTGGGCCCGCTGGTGACCGATTTTGCGCCCGGCTACGACCACATCACCAGCGCCATCGGCGCCGCCATGATCGGCTGGTATGGCGCCTCCATGCTCTGCTACGTCACCCCCAAGGAGCACCTCGGGCTGCCCAACGCCGAGGATGTCAAACAGGGCCTGATGGCCTACAAGATTGCCGCCCATGCCGCCGATATCGCCCGCCATCGTCCCGGCGCCCGCGACCGCGATGACGCCCTGTCGCACGCCCGCTACAAGTTCGACTGGAAGACGCAGTTCGAGCTGTCGCTCGACCCCGAGACGGCGCGCGCCATGCACGATGAGACGCTGCCCGAGGAGGGCTACAAGGACGCCGCCTTCTGTTCCATGTGCGGGCCCAAGTTCTGCTCCATGAACATCTCCGCCAAGGTGGACGCGTACAACGCCGCGACGTTGGGTCTGGGCAAAGACAGCATGACCACGGGCCTGGTGGCGCTGACCACCAGCGCCAAGGCCAGTCTGCAGGCCGAACGCGCGCAACCGGTTCCCGAAACCATCGCCGGCGACTGACCCGCGAACTTCCCATGTCGGCATACGACGAGCGCCTGCGCGCCGAGTTCAACCGCTGGGCGGAAGAGGGCATGGGCGCCCGGATGGAGCGCTCCCACGCCGGCATCACCGCCAAGACGCTGGAGCGGATGCAACTTCGCCCCGGCCACCGCGTCCTCGATCTGGGCTGCGGGGACGGTTGGGCCAGCCGCCTTCTGGCCCGCCTCGTCGCCCCGCAGGGTAGCTCGCCCGCCGCCGGACAGGTCGTGGGCCTCGACGTCTCCGATGAGATGATCCGCCGTGCACGCACCAGCCACGCTGCGGTCGACAACCTGCTCTTCGTCTGGGGCGCGGCCGACCACATCCCCTGGGCGGAGAATTTCTTCACCCACGTCTTCAGCGTCGAGTCGTTCTACTACTATCCCGACCAGGAGAAGGTACTGGCGGAACTGTTCCGCGTCGTCGCGCCACTGGGCGAAATTTTTCTCGTCATCGCCCTGCACCGCGAGAACCCCGGCGCCTTGCGCTGGCTGGAGCACATCAAGGTTCCGGTGCACGTGCGTAGCGCGGCGGAGTACGAGACCATGCTGCGCACCGGCGGCTGGCTCGCGGTGAGCACCGAGCAGTACCACCCCGAGGACCCCACCACGCTTCCTCCCGACGATCCCCACCTCGACCCCGGTGGTGAGGACCCGCACGAACGCGCCCTCCTGATCCGGGCCCGCAAACCCGACCTGCTGGTTCCCGGCCGCGGCATCGAGGTTTGGGTGTAAGCGACCGACCGTAAGGGCAGGTGTAGAGTACTGTCAGGAGGCGACCGGTGCTGCGGTTAATCATGCCTTGGGCGCTCGTATTCACCGCCCTCTCGCCCCTTGTCCTCCTCTGCCAAGAGCCAAGTTTTCGTACCGCAACCGCCCTCGTGATCATTCCCGTGGCTGTCCATGACAGGCATGGAACTCCAGTGCGCAACCTGCCGCGGGCGGAGTTCACGGTGTTGGTGGATGGTCATCCGGTCCAACTCGCCGGATTCGAATCAACAGCGACTCTGTCGGCCCCGTCGACTCCCGAAACCGGCGTGGAGCCGGCACCTGCGCCCAGCTTCACGAATATGCGGGGTCAGGACGCCCTGTCCGGATCGGGCAACCTCGTCATCCTCCTGGTCGATTTCCTCAATACATCACTGGCCGACCGCCTGGATTTGCGAACCCAAACCTTGAAGTTCTTGTCGCATGATCTGAAGCCGACGGAACGGCTCGGTATCTACGGTTTAAGCAGCTCGCTGGTGGTCATCCAGCCCTTCACACGCGATCCCGCCGTGTTGGCCACGGCAGCCCGGAACATGCTGCAGGGAAAGGCGATGTTGTCGCGCGACCCGATCCAAGGCCAGCCCTTGGATCGACCGGGAATCGACCCACACAAGATTGAAGTGACCGAAGGGTCCGATGCCGCTATCGAGCTCTTGAGCGCTCGTTCGGCCCGGATCGCCTCAAACTTGGACCAATTCGATCGCGCGGCGCGAACGTTGGCCGAGTTTCGCCAACTGGCACGCGCATTCAGCGGTATACCCGGCAAAAAGACCGTCGTCTGGCTGACCGGCGACGCTTCCCCGCTCAACCCTTCCCTGTTGTACACCGTGCTTCTGTATGAGCCGGAATTGACGACCTTGCGGACGCCATGGTGGCAGATCGCGAAGACCTACGAACTCCTAGAAGCTGCGGGAATTTCGCTCTTCCCAGTCGATGCTCGCGGGCTGCGCAACCAAGGCCTCAACCAAGCGAGCGAGGGCCTCACACATGATGCGTTCCGCCAGAGCATCGGGGAAAGCCAGGCGACCGACGAGAGCGTCTACTCCTCGGTGACCGACATGCGGCAAGGAGAAGCGGCCAATGCTTTGCTGGCCATGCAGACAGCTGCCGCTGAAACGGGCGGGACCGTGCTGCAGGGCAGCAATGACGTCGCCAAACTGCTCGCTCAAGCGCAGGGATATTGGCAGTCCTACTACGTGTTGGCCATCAAACCGCCTCCGGCCGGTGAACGGGCCACCTACCACCGCATCACCATCAAACTGGCTCACAAAGGGCTGCGCCCTACGACCCGGCGCGGATTCAGTGTTCACCCCTTGGACTGGGTGGCAGCCGACCATGAAATCCAGAACGATATCGCGGAGGTGACACAGTCGGAATTGGATGCAACGGGTCTGGCGCTGCGGGTCACGCTCCAGCCGGCCGTCGTCCCTGAAGGTCGTCGGACCATCCCACTCAAACTGCAAATTGGCGCCGCTGATCTCACAACTTTCACCCGGGATACCGAGTTGGGTTATGACCTTACGGTGGCCACCGTCATCCGCGACGCTCAACGACGAGTCTTGGCCAGCCACAGTGAACGTCTCAGCGCCACCTTCTCCCATGCCAAGTGGGCCGCCATGCGCCAAGGCAGCGTGCCTGTAACATTGAACCTCGATGTCCCAACGGCAACTTCCGGCACGGCGCGCGTCCTCGTTCGCGACAATGGAAATGGACGAGTAGGGTCGGTCACCTTCACGCTCCCGTAACGGACACCTCCCCCTAGCTTCCGGAACGCAACCGGCCGCGCAGTTTGAGCGCATGACCGCCGTCGGTGGTGCTGTAGATGACCTTGATCTTGTCGCCGTATTCCAAGTGGCGCTCGCGCAACGCCTCGCGCAGTTCGATGGTGTAGGGGAAAGTACGCAGGGCCAGCGGATTCTTGAGATCCCGGAGCGTGATGGCGGCGTGGCTGAAGGTCTGCACCAGCCCGGTAAAGCTCTGCGTTTCCTTGATCTTCTTCTGTTTGAGGTGAATCGCCCTCCCGGTCACGGTCTGTGCGGGAGTCACCACCGCGATACAGAGCAGAGTTGCCAGCGGGATCGCAGTTCGAAATAACCTCATCAAAGACACCTCGCGCCCCATCATAGTGCGCCGGCCTGGGCGGAACAAGCCGGGCGGGATCCCGCCTCCCACCTTCAGCCGCGCGGCGAGTTCAGTGGAACCCGGTGCTTGGATTGGTAGGCGTCGATCTCGGCCATTTCGTCCTTGGAAAGACGGAAGGTGGCGGCGCCCACCACGCCTGCGACCTGGTCCGGGCGGCGCAGTCCGACGATGGCGCCGGTGACGGCCGGATGGCGCAGCGTCCAAGCGATGGCCACCGCCCCGGGCGTCAGCTCGTGACGCTGGCCAATGGTGCGCAACAGCTCGACCAATCCCAGGTTGGCGGTCAGCCACGGTTCTTGAAAGCTCTTGGAGCGCTTCCGGAAATCGTCCTCCGGCAACTTCGCTATCCGCTCCCGCGTCATCGAGCCGCTCAGCAGTCCTGACTTCATGGGTGAGTAGACGATCACGCCGGTATTATGCTGCTGACACCACGGCAACACCTCGTCCTCGATCTCCGGCGAGGGCAGCGAGTAGGGGGGCTGCAGCGAGGTGATGGGGGCAACGGCCGCGGCGCGCTCCAGTTGCGAGCGGTTAAAGTTCGACACCCCAATCCAGCGTACCTTGCCCTCCTTTTGGAGCGCCGCCAGCGTGCTCCAGCCTTCCTCGACATCGACGTCCGGCTCCGGCCAGTGAATCTGATAAAGATCGATGACGTCCACCTGGAGGCGTCGTAAGCTGGCCTCGCACTCGCGGCGCAGCGAGTCCGCCTTCAGCACGCCCTGGATCGCCCTCTCGTCGTTCCAGACCCGCTCGCACTTGGTAAACACGTAGGGCCGCCGCGTCCGCCCTTTGAGCGCGCGCGCGACGATCGCCTCGGAGTGCCCGTAGCCGTAGATGGGGGCGGTGTCGAGCCAGTTGAGGCCGGCGTCGAGGCCGGCGTGGATGGCAGCCACCGACTCGTTGTCATCCTGCGGCCCCCAGCCGAACGTCCATGGACCACCGATGGCCCAGGCGCCGATGCCCAGCGGGGTAATGGAGAGATCGCTATTGCCCAAAGGTCTCTTTTGCATCGCAGTTCATTCTAAACGCGCGGGCGGTGGTGAGCGGAAAGCGGTCGCTTTCACTCTTCAATTTCCATACACGCCAGTTTACGGCTGGAGCGTGCCCGACACTTGCAGCCGGTCCTGGTTGTCAATCTGTTCGCCGAACAGGCGAAAGGCGGGGTAGTCGCCCGGGGCGATGCTGGCGGCGCCCAGCGCGACACTGCGATCGAAGGTCAGATCCTGCCCCTGCAGCCGGAAGGCCGCGTGGAAACGGCCGAAGGCGTTCTGCAGGTCGACCGGCGCCGGCGCCTGCGGTTGCCGGAACGGCGGCGGCAGATGGACCCGGACATGCGCCTCCTCGAAGCTGTCACCCGGGATGATGAGCGGGAACACCCGGCTGGGTAACGAGGCGTAACGCGCCAACAGGCCCACCGAGCCCACGATGTGCTCGATGGCCCACGTCTGTCCGTCGCGGTGGACGAAGTCCGGTACCCCGGCATCAATGTGCACGATCAGCGGCTCAGTCGGCTTGTCGAGGTTCTCGATCGACCCTCCCGAGGTGGAGGCGTTCGGGTAGGTGGTCAGCGCCAGTTGCTGGTAGACCTGCGGCAGGCGATTCTCGGGAACATTGTTGAGCCAGTCGCGCACCTGCTGGCCGGTGGGCCCGCGAAATTCCAAGGTCAACTTGAGGTTGGCGTCGCCCGTGGGCTGAACCTGGGCATCGGCGTCGAGCACGATTCCATCCAGCGTCGACACGACGTTGGGAACATGCGTGAACACGCCGGGTCCGGCGTGATTAGCCAGCACGGCCAAGCCGCCGCGGACCGCGGGGTTGATGTAATCCTCGTGGGCGAAGTCACCGCCCAAGTCGAACCACGCATCGCCGACGCGGATCAGCGGGTATTGAAACGTAAAGAGGCTGGGGATCTTCAGGCTGGCGTTGTCGGTAACCGCCCGCGCCACGGCGAAATCAAAGGGCACATGAGCCGCGGACAGAAGGCCGAGGAAGGTGGCCAGGCGGTTGCCGCTGCGATCCTCGAAGTACTGGCCGGCAGGGGCCAGGCCGGCCCCCTTCACCGGGCGGATATTGGCCAGCACCCAGTCGAAGAGGGCGCGTGCCTGCAGGGCGGCGTCCGGCTGGCCGGCCACCAGGCGGGCCGCCTCCGCCTGCATCGCCGCCGTGGAGCGCCCCAGTTGGAACAACTGGTCGCCGAAGTACTGGCTGATCTCGTCCCAGGTGAGCGGCGAGCTGACCCAGACCTTGGGCACCAGCTCCTGCTCGGGCGGCATGTTGGGCTCGCGCCCCAGGAGGCGCGTCTTGCGGATCAACCACTCGCGCGCGCTCCAGCCCTCGTGGGTGCTGACCACGGGCGGTTGCGGAAACCGCTCCTCGTCGATCAGCAGCGGCATGTCCTGCGGCGTCAGCACGATGTAGTCGGAGTAATGAAACGGCTCGCGGCTCGAGTTGAACACGAAGAACATGTCGTTCTCGAGGGTGCGCGGAATGGCGCTGGACGGGCCGCGGTGCATCACGTACTCGGTCTCGATGAAGTCGCCCGGCTCGAGCCCCGGCATGGTGATGCTGCTCAGGTTGCTGACGTTCTCGGGCAGCAGCGTGGTGCCGTCCGGCTTGATGGTTCGAATGGCCAGCAAGTCGCTGCCCGGCGGGATGTTCTGGTCGCCATGCAGTTGAATGCCGGCGGTGTCGAGGACGCGGATCACCTGGTGAATATAGGAATCGCGGGTGGCGTCGGCGTTGAGGCGATCCACCATCTGGTCGAGCACCAGCACCGAAGAGGCGTTGGGATACTGTTCCTTGCCGGGCGACTCGCGCATGACGTCCTCGGCGGAGTGGTACCACGGCTGCCAGAACTTGCTGTCGGTGAGGAAGTCGGCGGCGTGCCGCAAGGCCCCGCGCCGGAACTCGCTCTGCCGCAACTGCGCGATGCCGGCCTGCCGGGAACCGGCCAGGCGGATCTCGGCCACCAGGCCCGCCACCTGGGCGTCGTCAGGAAAGGCCGACAGGGCGGCGCGGGCCGCCGCGTCGGCCCCGGCCGCGTTACTGCGCAGCAGGGCTTCCAGGTACTCGCGGCGCAACACCGCTGAGGAGGCATCGCGGCCCACCGCCGCAGCCAACATGGGAACCGCCTCGGCGGCCTGCCCATGATCAAGGTCAAAGCGCGCCAGGAGCGGTTGCGCGTTGACGTCGCGCGCCATCTGTTGCTCCAGCGCCCGGGCCGCCGCCTGGTCGCCTTCCGCGGTGTAGAAGGCCAGCCCGGACA
>Ga0102924_1006829_pt1 | contig 10599 bp, 5 predicted proteins | sample PaiPotPPM11metaG_FD_80116 | JGI IMG/M metagenome (GOLD analysis project Ga0102924, IMG submission 80116) | Iron sulfur acid spring bacterial and archeal communities from Banff, Canada, to study Microbial Dark Matter (Phase II) - Paint Pots PPM... ...
ATCGCGCAAATGGGCCTGGTAACGGCGGTCTTTGGCCTGAGCCAGGTGGTGACTGGTATTTTCGCGGGTTGGCTGGCCGATCGCCTGGACCGTCGGCGGCTGATGATTTTCTGCGATACCGTGCGCATGGTGCTCTATTGCTCTATCCCGCTGGGCTGGTGGCTCTCCGGTCCCCATCTCTGGCTGATCTATGTGGTCGTCGCGCTTGGCTCCGGCCTGGGCATGGTCTTCCAGGTGACGTATATCACGGCGGTTGCCAACCTGGTTGATCCCGATCAGATTAACGAGGCCAATAGCCGCTTGCAGACCACGGTGGCCGTCTCGTTTATCCTCGGCCCCATCCTGGCTGGCGTTGTCTCCGGTGCTTTTGGTCCCAACATAGCGATCGCGGTTGACTCGCTCTCGTTCGCGATCTCGGCCATCTCGCTCGTGCTGATTCGCCTGCGCCCGGTGACCAGTGTCTCGCCCGCTGAGCTGTTGCGAGCCGAAAGCCTGGAGCAGGCCGCTCTACCCCAGGACGCGCTATCCCGCCAGGGGTTCAGGCAGGAGTTTCTCGCTGGCCTGCGTTTCCTCTGGGACCAGCCGGTTTTGCGCTGGCTGACCATTCTGCTCTTCTTCACCGGCCTGCTGAACGCTGGCGCGCTGGACATCTTTATCTTCCATATCAAACGCGACCTTGGCCAGAGTGATAGCATGGTAGGAATCGTGTTTGGTCTGGCCAGCATTGGTGGTGTGCTGGCTGGTCTGACCGCTCCGCAGATCCGTCGCCGCTGGGGCTTTGCCGTTTGCTGGATTGGCGGTTTTATCGCGCAGTTTATCATGCTCGCCCTGATCGGCCTCTCAAGCGACTTGCTGTTAATCGGCCTGCTGGCGGCCCTTTTCACATTTACCTCGACCATCGTCGGCATCTGCTCGATGTCGCTACGCCAGCAGATCACGCCCGATTACCTGCTTGGGCGTGTGACCTCGGCCTTCTGGACTATCACCTCAGCGCCCGCGCCCATTGGGGCCGCTCTGTTTACCGCGCTGACTGGCCATATCGGGGCCGCGGCGGTGCTCTGCATCGTAGGGATTGGCGGCGCGCTGATCTCCAGCATTGGCTTCTTTACACCTATCCGCCAGCGCCATCCAGAACGCCAGAGTAATGTATAATACTGCTGGAAGTTTTCAGTAGACCTGCCGGGTTCCACACAACAATAGCAGGGAGAACATTGTTTCATGAAATTGGGATTACAGGTTCCCGTCTTTACGTATCCTCAGGGTCAAGAAAACCTGGGTGACATGTTCGGGTTAATTGCCGAACGAGCCGAACGGGCCGGTTTATATAGCCTTTGGGTGATGGACCACTTTTTCCAGATTGGTTTTGCCGGGCCACCGGAAATGGAAATGTTAGAGGGATGGAGCGCGCTGGCCTTCGCAGCCGGGCGCACCAATCATATCAAGCTGGGTACTATGGTGACCGGAATTACCTATCGCTATCCGGGCCTCCTGGTGAAAACGGCCACCACGCTCGATGTGCTTTCTCACGGTCGGGCGTATTTCGGCATTGGGGCCGCGTGGAATGAGGAGGAGCATCAAGGGCTGGGTGTGCCGTTTCCACCTCTGGCAGAGCGTTTTGAGCGCCTGGAAGAGACGTTACAAATCGCGCACCAGATGTGGGCTGGTGATGAGAAACCTTTCGCGGGCAAACATTACCAACTCCAGCGGCCACTCAATTCGCCGCAGGCTGTGCAGAAGCCACACCCGCCCATCCTGATCGGTGGCGGCGGCGAGAAGAAGACCTTGCGACTGGTCGCAAAATATGGCGATGCGTGCAATCTCTTCGCCCGTATGGGCAACCAGGAGCTTCAGCATAAGCTGAATGTGTTGCACGAGCATTGCGAGGCCGAGGGGCGCCCCTACGCCGAGATCGAGAAGACCACGCTCAATTCGATCGCGCTGACGCGTGATGGCAGAAATGGCACGGTCAGCCCGTCGCAAGCGATCGAGATGTTCGCCTCCGAGGCTGCTATGGGCATCGACCAGGCCATCTTCAGCCTGCAAAATGTCCACGAGCTGGAGCCATTCGACGTGCTGACAACCGAGGTGGTGCCAGCGGTTGAGAAGCTGGCGGTCGCGGGCAGGTAATCTGCACATTTAGTCCAACACATTCACTCACGTGGGCGAGCATCTTGGCCGGCTCGTGAGGCCAAGGTGGTGCGGTGCAGCGAGCAGGACGCACACAAGGGGCGTCCCTACTATGGACGGGGTATTTTTGTGTCTTCGCGATTTTCGCGTGAAACGGCTCTATGGCTTGGATTTCCTGAATCCATCCGCCCTTGCATCCCAACCCCGTCCATAGTAGGGACGCTGCTCGACTGCGTCCGGGGTGGGGTGAGTGCTCGCCGCTATCAAGCCCGATTTTGTTGGAGTAAATGTGGCGAGCATCGGCGTGGGGCGGGATGCGGCGCCCTGGGCATGAGCCCATCAAACCTCAATAATTACTAAAACCCCGTTCTGCCTTCAACATTGACAAAGATCAACAATAAGTGTAACCTTTTGGCCATAAAAACACTTCTATAGAGTAGTGAGGGCGGCAGGCCGGAAAGGACGGCTGGACTCCTCAAGGGTACCTTTATGAGCTAATCCTCTTTATTTCTATCACGATAACAAGAAGAAGTATGTTTTGAGAGAGGGATTTCAATGGCACGTTCTATAGAGAAGCCGCCGCGTCAGCGTGGTCTGAGCCGGATTTCTGCGACCGTGACCCTGGCCTGGTGGCAACTCCGTCTGACCTGGCGTCTGCTGCTGGTGGCCGGGGCTGGCGTGGTCGCTGCCGTGATCCTGGTCTGCACGGTGCCGCTGTATTCGCAGGTGGCTATGAGCGCGGGGCTGCGAGACGCGCTCAATACACCTGGCAACTCCTGGGTCACGATCCACAGTCAGGCCAATCTGATCTCGCAAGCCGCTACGCAGAAAATGAGCGGACAAATTCATCAGGAATTACAGCAGAATCTGGGGCAGGCTTTCTCCAGTTCACAGTTTTCCGCGCAAAGTCCCGGCCTGCAAGTTGGGGCAAATAATCAGATCCAGCTGATCGGCTGGGCGATGAACGGCACCAGCGAACATGTCAAATTGTTGGCGGGCCGTCTGCCACAGGATGGGGGGAATACGCTGGAAGTAGCGCTCACGCCCCAGGGTGCGAAAGACCTCAATCTGCAGGTTGGCTCAACGATCAGCGTGCCGATGCAGTTTCTCAACTCGGATGCGAATCAGATCGCGTTGCCGCTCCCGCTGCATATCGTCGGCATCTTTCAGCCAACCGATCCCAGTGAAAGCTTCTGGCATGGCACCAGCTTTAACAGCCAGGTTGTGAGCCAGCAGGGTTCACTCTATCCATCGTTGGTCTCCAATAGCAGCTATATGGCGGTGCTGGACGCCGCTTCAGCACAGATGGACAATGGGAATCCCCAGAATGGAACCACTTTCGAGACTCCCACCGATCTCTACTGGTACTATAATTTTGACCTCGCGCATCTCGATAGCAATAATCTTGATACTCTGGATAATGGCTTAAATAACGTGCTGGTGAGTATTTCCAATCAGCCGGTCATTGATCCGTTCGTGTCTAAAACCACCTCAAGCGGTCCCAATAATCTGATCGACGGATATAATAACCGCATCGCGGTGGCTCGTATCCCGCTGCTCAGCCTGGCGTACTTGATTGCCGGATTGATGCTATTCTTCGTCAGCTTAATGACTGACCTGCTGGTGGATCGTCAATCGGAGTCCATCGCGGTCCTGCGTAGCCGCGGAGCCAGCCGGGAGCAGATTTTTAGCTCGCTGATCACGCAGAGTATAGGTGTGGGCATCATTGCCTTTCTCGCCGGTCCACTGCTCTCCGTGCTGCTCGCGCGCTTCCTGGCCACGGTCACGCTCTCGCCACATGATCAGGGCGCGGTGAGTGTCTTGCTGGATAATCCGCTGGCGGCGGCCTTGAATCTCTATCTTGCCGCTCTGGTCACTATCGTCGTCTCAATCCTGGCCATGTTCTTCGCCATTAACCGGGCCTCGCGCATGGATGTCCTTGCGCTGCGCCGGGAGTCGGCGCGCACTACACGCGGGCCTGCCTGGTTGCGCATGGGCCTGGACATTCTGGCGGGCGTGATCGCGCTGACTGGTTATGCCTTCACGGTGTATATTACCAGTCCCGGTATCCTGGATGCGCGCACGCGCGTGCTGTTGCTACCACCAATGACGCTGGTCGGAGCCGTGTTCCTCTTGCTGGGCTGCATGCTGCTCTTCCTGCGTGTCTTCCCCTTTATTCTGGAAGGTCTCTCGAACCTGTCAGTACACAGGCGAGGCGCGACCTCCATGCTGGCCGTTGCGCAGATGGCGCGCGCGCCACGCCAATCGCTCAGAATGACCTTGCTGCTGGCTCTGGCCGTGGCTTTTGGCATTTTTAGCCTGATCTTTAGCGCCTCACAGGCCCAGCGCATTCCCACTGTCGCGGCCTACCAGGTCGGGGCCAATTTCAGCGGCACCTACCCTGTGAAGTCGAGCCTGAGCCAGCAATCGCTGGCTCAACAGGAAGCGGCCTTTAAACAGCTTTCTGGCGTCACCGCCGCGAGTGTGGGCTATACCTCCTCGACAACGGGTGCGCAAAGCGGAGCCAACGCGCCGATTGAGCTGCGGGCGGTCGATGCCAATACCTTTGCGCAAACCGGCCTCTGGGACGCGCAGGATTCGAACCTGTCACTGAGTGCGCTGATGCAACAACTGGTGAAGCAACGTGACGCAGCCGAGGGTCAGCAGGTTGTACCCGCGATCGTGGATTCGGCTGCCTGGCAAACGCTGAGCCTCACCCTCGGCGCGCCCTTTACACTGACTGATCTGAACGGCACGATTAACTATAAGGCGGTGGCCGAGGTCAATCGTATTCCCACGATCAGTGATAGCTCGACGGCCAGCGGAACCAGCGACTATGTTGCGCAGGGCGGCGTGCTGGTGGATTTTGCGACCTATCAGTCGGCTGTGCAAGCAGTCAACGCGGCCAACGCATCCGCGCAACCGGGTTCCTCAACCCAGGCCCCGCAGGTGCCGCTTTTGCCCGCTAACACCGTCTGGTTGAATACGAAAACCGACACAGCCTCGCTCAATAATGTGAGGTCCGCCCTGGCCTTTGGCCCCCTGCACCTGGTCAGTGTCAACGATTTGCAGGCGCAAGAGAGTACTATGGGCAGCGATCCACTCTACCTGGCCCTGCTGGGTGTTTTGCTGATCGGCGCGGCCACAGCTCTGCTTCTGGGTCTGCTGGGCAATATGACCGTCTCATGGCTAAGCGCGAAGAGTCGCTTGATCAATTTCGCTGTCATGCGAGCCCTGGGCACGGCACCGAGGCAGATCGCCAGTATCCTGACCTATGAACAGGTGATTGTCTATGCAACCGCGATCGGTCTGGGCATCGCCTTTGGCCTGTTGCTCTCCTTCCTCGTGCTGCCGGCCTTTGTCTTTACCTCGTCGCTCGGCAGTGCGGCGACCGGAACCGGGGTGTTTTATATCACCCAGAGCGTGCCACCTATCCAGATGATCATTCCGGGCGTGTTGCTGGCCCTGGCGGTGGGTATCCTGGCGGCCATTTGCATTGTCGCGCTAGGGATGATGGTACGCATTGTCTCGCGGCCAGCTTTGAGCAGCACCCTGCGTTTGAACGGCGATTAAGCAATAATAAGCAATAAATAAGAGGAGTAATCATGCCAGAAGCAATTGTTACCTGCGATAACCTGGTAAAAATTTATAAAGTCGCGGACCTGGAAGTGGTCGCCTTGCAGGGCCTGGACCTGGAAGTGGCGCCCAGCGAAATGATGGCGATTGTGGGTGCCTCCGGGTCGGGCAAAAGCACGCTGTTGAATATCCTCAGCGGGCTGGACGTTCCCAGCGCCGGACGAGGGATCGTCGATGGCAACGACCTGACTCGTTTGGGCGAGGCCCAGCGCATCGCGTACCGTCGGCATGTGGTTGGGCATATCTGGCAGCAGAGCGGGCGCAACCTGCTCCCCGAACTGACTGTCGCGGCGAATATTGAACTGCCGCAACTGCTGGGCGGCGTCAAGTCCAAAAAACGCACGCGCCACGCCGAGGAGCTTTTGGAATTGGTAGGTTTGAAAGGCTTTGGTAAGAAGAGGCCCAACCAGCTCTCCGGCGGTGAGCAACAGCGCGTCGCCATCGCCGTGGCCATTTCCAACGAGCCGAGCCTGCTGCTCGCCGACGAGCCAACCGGCGAACTGGACTCGGTGACCGCCAGCGAAATCTTCAAGCTCCTGCGTTCGCTCAACCAGCGGCTGGGGCTGACCATCATCACCGTCACTCACGACGTCGCGATCGCCGCAGTCATGGATCGGACGATTGCTATTCGCGATGGGCGCACCAGCACCGAGACTGTACGCCGCGAAGAGCCGTTGGAAGCGAGCGAGGGGTTGGTGGGCAGGGCCAGCGCGGTCATCGGCCTCTCCAGCGAGACGCACCGCGAGTCGGTTCTGATCGACCGCGTCGGACGCCTGCAATTGCCCAAAGAAGCGCTGGATAGCCTGGCCTTCCAGGGCCGAGCCGAGGTGCGCATTCTTGACGACCATGTTGAACTCTGGCCGCTTGAGGCCCTGGTCTCGGCCAACGCCAATGGAAATGGCAAGAAAGACGCGAGCAAATAAATAGTGCAGCGAAAATGATAAGGAGCTTTATTCATGGTAGAACAGGCAATCGCAACAACCATTGTCGATGCGCATGGGATTGTGCGTGATTTTAAGGGTGGTTCAGGCATTGTACATGCTTTACGCGGCATCGATTTGTGCATCCTGCCTGGTGAACTGGTCGCGCTGCGCGGGCGCTCCGGTTCAGGTAAAACGACGCTGCTCAATATTCTGATCGGTCTGGATGATCCCACCCGTGGTAGCGTCACGGTGCTGGGGCGGGCGCTGGCGAGGATGAGCGAGACTGAGCGTGCGCATTTGCGCAGCCATAACGTGGGCATGATGTTTCAGAACGCTCATCTCTTCCCCTCGCTGACCGCGCAAGAGAATGTGGAGATCCCGCTGCGCCTGGTGCGCATGGAGCCCGCGCTGCGCACCAAAAAAGCGCGCGAGGCGCTGGAGCGCGTCCATCTGGGGCCACGCGCCCACCATCGCGGCCTTGAGCTATCGGGCGGTGAGCAGCAGCGTGTGGCCCTGGCGCGCGCGCTGGTGCACGAGCCACAGTTTATCGTCGCCGACGAGCCAACGGGCAACCTGGATTCAATGACCGGGCGCGACATCACCGCCCTCCTGCGCGAAATTACCCATGACACCAAAATCGGCATGTTGATCGCCACCCACGATATGACAGTGGTTGGTGTCGCTGATCGCGTGCTGAAGATCAACGACGGTTTGCTCTCCGAGGAGTAAGTATTCATGGCACAAACAACGACGGCCCGGCCAGCTCCACGACGCAAGCCAGCTCCACAGCGGCGCGCGCGGCGAGGCACCCGCTCAACTTTCTCGTCAATGGTGACGCTGGCGGGTTGGCAGTTGCGCACGACCTGGCACTTGCTGATGGTCATCGGCCTGGGCATCCTGGCCGCAGTTGTGCTGGTCTGCGCGATCCCACTCTATGTGCAGGTTTCGCTGAGCGCGGGCATCCGTCACACTCTGGCGTCAGACCCTCAGAACCTCTATATGAGCGTGCACGCGCAGAGCCAGCTCTTTTCGAGCAGCAGCACGCAGGGCGTCCAGCAACAGCTAACAGGCGATCTGCAGGGAAACCTGGGCAATATGATCTCTGGCACGCCTACGCTCTCCACGCAAATGCTTATGGATCAGGCTCCAAACACCTTCCTGCGCGTGACGGGCGAGGATGTGAGCCACGCGTCTGGCCATGTGAAGCTCTTGCAGGGACGCTTGCCCGCGCAGAACAGTGGGGACACGCTCGAATTCGCGGCCACCGCTCAGGGCGCGCATGACCTGGGTTTGCAACTGGGCAAGGTCTTTACGCTTAAGTATTTCCTGGTCCATCCACTCTCGGTTCCTCCTATTCCACCGACGGCGGAGCCTATAAAACTCCAACTGGTGGGCATCATCGCGCCTGCGGACGCAAGCGATCTGTACTGGCACAGCGAAACCTTTATGCCAGAAATTCGTAAGCAGGGTCTGCAAACTTTCGAAACGCTGCCAATCCTGGCATCCAACACTGAGATGATGGGCATCTTGGACCAGCTTTCCAGGGGACCTGGCGCGCTGCATGATGGCACACAGTTTGCGAATCCGCCCGATCTCTACTGGTACTATAACTTTGACTTTTCGCACCTCGATATTAACCAGTTGCCGAATTTGATCGCTGGCCTGAAAAGCTCGCTCACTGACGTCTCCAATAATCCACAAGCTCCGCCTTACGTGCTTGGAACAACGGCGAGCGGACCACTGAACGTCTTGCAAGGATACACCGGGCGCGTCACAGTGGTCGAATTGCCGACAACGTGCTTAGCATTCCTGATCGCGGGGCTGACGCTCTTCTTCGCGCTGTTGATGACCGATGTGCTGGTTGAGCGGCAGGTGGCGGCGATTGCCCTGCTGCGCAGCCGAGGAGCCAGCGCGCGCCAGGTCTTTGGAGCTTTGCTTAGCCAGGGTGTCGGGCTTGGGCTGATCACCTTTGTCGCGGGTCCATTGCTCGCAATTCTAGGGGTGGTTGTCCTGGCCAATCTGACCCTGGAAGCGAACGGGCGCGTGGCGCTTGGCCTGATTACCACCGATCCGATTACGGTAGCGCGGGGACAGCTTGAACGCGATCTGATCGTAGTGGGCCTGGCGCTGTTGGGCATCATCCTGTCCATTCTGCGCGTGCTGCGCGGCAATATACTCGTCCTGCGGCGCGAGAGTGCGCGTTCGACGCACAGGCCTTTCTGGGTGCGCGTCAAGCTAGATCTGCTGGCGGCAGTGGTGGCACTGGCAGGTTTTGGCTTCTCCGTCTACATCGAGAGTCCGGGCGTGTTGGATGTGCGGGCTCACACTCTGATTCTGCCGCTGACCTCGTTAGTGGGCGTGATTTTCTTGCTGCTGGGCTGTTTGCTGCTCTTCTTACGTTTCTTCCCGGCCATGTTACGCCTGGGCGAGCGCCTGGCGGCGCGCAATCGCGGAGCCGCACCAGTGCTGGCCATCGCGCAGATGGCGCGCGCGCCCCGGCAGTCGTTGCGCATGGTGCTGCTTTTTGCCCTGGCGGTGGCCTTTGCGCTCTTCACCTTGATCTTCAGTCAGACGCAGATGCAACGCCTGAATGATATCACCACCTATCAAGTGGGCAGCGATTTCACTGGTGTGATTCCAGACGTGCTGCAGGGCGGTACCTGGAACTCCCAGATGACCTTCTATCGTGGAATCAAGGGAGTCACATCGGTCACCCTTGGCACTACAATATTCATGGAAGGGGGCACGAACCAGCTTCGGATCAATGTCAATGCGGTGGACGCCAGCACTTATGCCCGGACGATGTATTGGACGGCGCAAGATGGCAGCCAGCCGATTGGTGCGTTGACCAGCGCTTTGCAACGCGGCAAGGCTGAGGCGGAGAAGAAAAACGTTGTTCCGGCCATCATTGATGACGCGATGGCACAATCGCTAAGCATCGGGGTCGGTCAGCAATTCGTGCTGAGTGACTTCCATGGGCCGATCAACTTCGTGGTGACATCGGTCGTCCATTATCTGCCAACCACCTATGATACATCGAGTAGCACAGGCGTGGATGCCAGCATTCCCCAGGGCGGCGTGCTGGTCGATTTCCAGACGCTGAGTGATATTGAGGTGGCGGCGAACCAGAACGGGGTTGCGCAGACACAAGTCTGGTTACGTACCACGGATCAGCCCGCGGACCTGGCGAATGTGCACGGCACTCTGTTCAAAGGCATCTATGCTCTGAACAATGGCGAGGACCGACGCGCGCTGACCCGGAACCTGGCGACTGATCCACTCTATGGATCGATCCTCGGTATCCTGGTGCTGGGAGCGCTGGTTGTGTTGCTACTGGGTCTGGTAGGCAACCTGCTGGTCTCGTGGTGGAATGCGCGCAGCCGCCGGACGAGTTTCGTTATCTTGCGCGCGCTAGGTTGCGCGCCGCGTCAGATCGCCCGTGTCCTGCTCTGGGAACAGGGCATCGTCTATGGCTTCGGGCTGCTTTTGGGAGCCATCCTGAGCGTCGTCTGTTCGCTCGTGCTTGTGCCCGCGTTCATTTTCTCGCCTCTGGTCGAGACCGGCATCGGGACAGCCACAGCCACGGCAGAAGATTTTTACGTGGCGCAGAGCGTACCGGGAGTACAGGTGGTTACGCCGCTCTTGCCCATGCTGGCGTTGCTGACCGGGCTGGTCGCTATCTGCGTGCTGGCCCTGCTCCTGATGCTGCGCGTGGTGATTCGCCCGCAGGTCAGCCAAACCTTGCGCGTGGATGAGGATTAGGCTTACGCATCGGTCCTCTTTGCAAGAAGAGAGCGTGATAAATAGCTACGAAGACTGAAAGCGAGCGAAATGGAAACTGTCCATTTCGCTCGCTTTACTCTTCGTAGAGACCCTTGCAGGTAGGTGCGAGAGTTGCTATTCGCATAGTGAC
>Ga0102924_1006830_pt1 | contig 10598 bp, 8 predicted proteins | sample PaiPotPPM11metaG_FD_80116 | JGI IMG/M metagenome (GOLD analysis project Ga0102924, IMG submission 80116) | Iron sulfur acid spring bacterial and archeal communities from Banff, Canada, to study Microbial Dark Matter (Phase II) - Paint Pots PPM... ...
AGCGCCCGGGCGCTTGCCGTGACGGCCCTCGGGGCCGATCCGCGCATCACCCGAGTCGTGTTGAGCGGGTATTTTCATACGAGCGGCCGGTTCGATGGCCGCCGGCGTGATGTGACATTTACCGCCCGGCTCTACCGCGACCGGCTCCTCGATGTGCCGCCCGCCCTGGAGCCGGGCGCCGCGCTCGCGCAGGCCGGCGACGTCTGGTACAGTCCGGACCTCCTCGCCGGCGCGCTGGTCGAGCGCGCGGCGATGCCGCACGATCCCCACCTGCCGCCGGGGATGCGCGCTCCGGGGCCGGCTCTGGCCGGCGACCGGAGCGTCGAGTCGGCCGAGCGGTTCCGGGGGCGCGTGCTCGACCGCATCGTCGAGACCAAGGACCGCCTGGCGGCGTTCCTCTTCGGCGTCGAGAGCGGCGGCCGCCTGTGGCGCGGAAATCCGCGGCGCCGGGAGATCGCGCTGACGTTCGACGACGGGCCCAGCCCGCTCGCGACCCCGCTGCTGCTCGCGATTCTCCACCGGTACGGCGTGCCCGCGACGTTCTTCGTGATCGGCGAGCACGCGCGCGCGTATCCGTACCTGGTCGCCGAGATGGCCGCGCAGGGCCACGAGGTGGGCGACCACACGTTTCACCATCCGAACATGACGACCGTGGACGCGGCGACGGCCGCGCAGGAGATCGCGGCGGGTGCGGAGGCGATCCGCGCCGCGACCGGGGTGCGGCCGCGGTGGTTCCGGCCGCCCGGAGGGGATTACACTGTGGGCGTCGCCGACGCGGCGCGGCAGGCCGGGATGGCGCTCTCGATGTGGACCACGAACTCGGGGGACTGGGCGCTCCCGCCGGCGAAGATCCTGGTGGAACGGGTGCTGGTCCGGGCGGAGCCGGGCGCGATCGTGCTGATGCACAACGGGACGCTCAACACCGTGCAGGCGCTGCCGCGCATTATCGTCGAGCTCCGCCGGCGCGGTTACCGATTCGTCACCGTCTCCCAGCTCGCCCGGAACGCCGAGTGACTGCGATGCCGCCTGAGACAAGCCTGCGCGACCGGCATATGACCTTGATCGAGCACCTCGAGGAGCTGCGCCAGCGCCTCATGTATTCGGTGCTCGGCCTCCTCATCGCGACCGGCCTCGGCCTGGTCTTCGTGGATGCCCTCCTGCGGCTGCTCCTCCGGCCCACCGGGAACATGAAGCTGACGACGCTGACGGTGCTCGAGCCGTTCCTCGTCAAGATCAAGATCGCGTTCCTGTTTGGATTCGCCGTGAGCCTGCCGTGGACCCTGATCCAGGTGTTCTCGTTTGTCTCCCCGGCGCTCACGGACACGGAGCGGCGCCGGATCGTCCCGTTGGCCCTGCTCGGAGGGGTGCTGTTCAGCCTCGGGGTCGCATTTGGCTACCTGTTCGTGCTCCCGGTGAGCACGCGCTGGCTCCTCGCCCAGGCGGGGACCCAGTTTCAGGTCCTGCTGACCGCGAACGCGTACATCTCGTACGTGCTCTTCTTCCTCGTGGTCGTCGGCGCCACGTTCGAGACCCCGCTGGTCATCCTCTCCCTGGCCGCCCTCGGGGTCGTGACGCCGCAGACCCTCCGCCGGGAGTGGCGGATCGCCTACATGGTCATCGCCGCGATCGCCGTGTTCGGGACCCCCGACTGGAGCCCGGTGACCATGCTCCTCGTCGCCGTGCCCATGGCCCTGCTGTACGAGTTCAGCATCATCCTCTGCCGGATCCTGATCCGCCCCGCCACCCCACAGCCGGCCCGCACCGGCACGTGACCGGGCGCTCTGGGCGCCTCTGTTGCCCGTTCGGCGTGGCCGCGGAGGCGGCAGGCAGGGAACCTTTGGGAGGTCCTTCCGTATATCCGTGTAGTAAGTGGCAGTGCCGTCAGTGTTAGTGCCATCATAAGATCGGGCAAGAACAAGGGAGGAAAGCCATATCATCCGGTTTGGGGCCCCGGTCCGGCTGTTTTCTGCTATAATGTCCTCCGGCATGTTCCCCTCTTCGTCGTTCTCTCAGAGACACTCGCGACGGCCGATGGCTGCGGCAGCGCTGCTGGTTGCCCTGGCGGTGCTCACCCCCGGCGTGTCCGGCGAGGCGGGGGCCGGGTTCCCGCCCGCGCCGTCGTCTCAGATGCCGTCCGACTGCACGACCCAGGTGCCTGTTCTCGTCATTGGCGGGACCCCCGCCGGCGTCGCTGCGGCGGTTTCGGCCGCGCGGGCGGGGACACCGGTGATCGAGACCGACGCCCGGCCCTATCTCGGCGGCGACCTCACCGGCGCAATGCTCAACATGCTGGACATGGACTTTGACCGCGACGGCCACCATCTCGCCCGGGGGATCTTTCTCGAGATCTACAAGCGGCTGGGCATGACCTTCGACGTTGAGTTCGCCAAGAAAGTGTTCATGGACCTGGTCCGCCACGAGCCGCTCATCAACCTGCAGCTGTCGACGCGGCCCGTTGCGGTGGTGATGCGGGGAGGCTGGATCTCCGGGGTCGTGGTCGAGGACAAGATCCACCACGAGACCCAGACGATCTGCGCGCAGCGCGTTATCGACGCCACCGACGACGGGGACATCGCCGCGATGGCGGGTGTCCCGTACACCCTGGGGCGTGAGGGCTCGGGCGTCGATCGGGCGATGATGTCGGCCACCCTGGTGTTCGGGCTCGGCGGCGTGAACTGGGAGCAGGTCATCTCGGCGATCTCCGGCCACGCGACCAAGCATATTCTGCGCGGCGGCGTCTACCATGGCAACGTCTGGGGGTACGGCCCGATCATGCGCATGTATCGCCCGACCCAGCCGGGCGTCGCGATCTACGATCTCAACATCGGGCTCCAGAACGACCGCTCGGTCCTGATCAACGGCCTGCTCCTCTTCGGGGTGGACGGCACCGACCCCACGTCGATCGCGGAGGGAATGCGGCGCGGCCGGGCGGAACTCGATCCCCTGATCGAGTATCTTCGCGACATGGCGCCCGGCTTCTCTCACGCGTACCTGATCCGGCCGGCGGACTACCTGTACATCCGTGAGACCCGGCACATTCGGGGTCTCTACACGCTGACCGCCCAGGATGTCGTGGACGGCCGTGTCTTCTGGGACGCGGTCGGGGTGGCGAGTTATCCGATCGACCTGCATCCGTACAAGCCCGGCGAACTGAATCCGTACGCGCCGCGGCGATACGTGTACACGATTCCGTTCCGGGCCCTGGTGCCGGCCGGCCCCGGCAACCTCATCTGCGCCAGCCGCGCGATCTCGGCGTCGTACGAAGCGGCGGGCTCCGCGCGGGTCGTGCCCACGACGATGGAGATGGGGCAGGCCGCCGGCACCGCGGCGGTGCTCTCGATCCACCAGAAGGTATCGTTCCGGCAGCTCGCCGAACGCCCGACGCTGATGCACAATCTGCAAAGCATGCTCCACGTACAGGGCGTGTATCTCCTGCCGGAAACACTGATCTCGGCCGGCGAGACTCCCACCCCGTTGCCTGAGCGGTCCGACATGACCGGTCCGCACGCCGTCCAGTCCACGGGAACCCGCTAACCAACCATCGCCCGCGAGAGCGGGCGACCGGCGATGCCCGAGACCGTGCACGCAAAACTTCCCCCAGGGCAGTATCGGACGGACAAGTGGCCGGTGCTGCACCACGGCGGGATCCCGCGGATCGACCTGGCGGCGTGGGACTTCACGGCGGCCGGCGAGGTCGAGGCGCCGGGGCGCTGGACGTGGAACGAGTTTACCGCCCTGCCGCACACGGTGGTGCGATGCGACATCCACTGCGTGACCGCCTGGTCGCGATTTGACAACACGTTCGAGGGCATCGCGGCGAGGGAGATCTTCCAGCGCGTCCGGCCCAGGCCGGACGCGGCCTTTGTCATGGCGCACTCCTATGGCGGCTACACGACCAACCTGCCGCTCGCGGCTCTCCTCGACGACGACGTGGTGTTTGCGTTCACGCACGACGGGAAGCCGCTTGCGCCGGAGCACGGCTGGCCGTGCCGCCTGGTCGTGCCGAAGCTCTACTTCTGGAAGAGCGCCAAGTGGATCAGCGGCATCGAGCTCACGCGCGAGGACCGGCCGGGATTCTGGGAGCAAAACGGCTATAACATGCACGGCGACCCCTGGAAAGAGGAGCGATACTCCGACCCCTGGTAGCGCGGTGCGCGGGCGTCCATGATCTGGAACGTTCCGGCCGAAACGATGCCGCGGGAGGAGCTGGCCGCCCTCCAGCTCGCCCGGCTCCAGGATCTCACCCGCCGCGTCTACGAACGGGTCCCGTTCTACCGCGCCGCGTTCGACCGCGCCGGCGTCCGGCCCGAGCAGATCCGCACCCTCGACGACGTCCGCCGCCTGCCCTTCACGCGCAAGGCCGATCTCCGAGACCACTACCCGTTCGGACTGTTCGCCGTGCCGCTGGACCAGGTGGTGCGCCTCCACGCGTCATCGGGCACGACGGGCAAGCCGACTGTGGTCGGCTACACGCGCGCCGACATCGGGGTGTGGGCCGAGGTCTGCGCCCGCTGCCTCGCGGCGAGCGGCGCCCGCCCGGGGGACGTGTTTCATAACGCCTACGGGTACGGCCTCTTCACCGGGGGCCTCGGGATGCACTACGGCGGCGAGCTCATGGGACTCACCGTCGTCCCGGTGTCGGGGGGGAACACGGAGCGGCAGCTCCTGCTGATCGAGGACTTCCAGCCGCGCGTCATCGCCTGCACGCCGTCGTACCTGCTGACCCTGGCCGAGGCGGCCGCATCTCGCGGCCTCGACCCGCGCCGGCTGTCGCTGCGCTGCGCCGTGCTGGGCGCCGAACCGTGGACCGACGCGATGCGGCGGGAGCTCGAACGCCTCATGCCCGTGCGGGCCGTCAACATCTACGGGCTGAGCGAGGTGATCGGTCCGGGGGTCAGCAACGAGTGCGTGGAGGCGCAGCGCGGGTCGCACGTCTTCGAGGACCACTTTCTTGTGGAGGTCGTCGATCCGGAGACCGGCGGGCCGGCGCGCCCGGGCGAGCCGGGGGAACTCGTCTTCACGACGCTGACGAAGGCGGCGCTGCCCGTGATCCGCTACCGGAGCGGCGACATCGCGTCGCTGGATCCGTCGCCGTGCGTGTGCGGCCGCACGCACGCGCGCATGTCCCTCGTGATCGGACGGACGGACGACATGCTGATCATCCGCGGCATCAACGTCTTTCCGTCGCAGATCGAATCGGTCGTCGTGCAGTTTCCCGAGCTCTCCCCGCACTATCAGCTCGTCGTCACGCGGGAGCGCGCCCTCGACGCGCTCGAGGTCCGGATCGAGGTCGCGCCGTCGGCCGCCGCGGCCGCACCGGGTGCGTTCGACGCCGCGGCCCCCGCGCTTGAGGCCCTGCGCGGCCGGGTCGTCGAGCGCCTCCGAGGCGTGACCGGGATCGGCATCGCGATCGTCCTGGCGGCGCCGGGGACGCTGCCGCGCAGCGAGGGTGGCAAGCTGCGGCGGGTGGTCGACAACCGGCGCCCGTAGGCAATGTTCCAGGCCGCAGCGCTCTTCCGGAGCCCCCGGCGCGGAGACACGGGCGCTCGGGGAGGGGTTGTCGCCCCCGAGTGCGAATGACCGAGGGTCGCAACCACGGCAGGACACTCGCTGCGGGCCTGCGCGCATTCCGGTTGGGGGTGCTGCATGGATTGGATCGAGAGACTTTTCCACGTCTCCCTTGATGGTGGAGACGGTTCACTTGAGCTCGGCATTGTGTTCGGGGCGGCCATCGCCTTGGCCATGATGGTTGCCGGAGCCGTGAAGTTGATCCCCGCGGTGCGCTCGTGGGTCACGGGCCGGTCGAAGCGGGCGGATGCCGTCTCGGTGCCGCACGCGAATCGTTCCCGCGGTTAACGCGGGAGCGCCCCCGCGCGCTAGCACTCGCCTCACGGTCACCTGAAACTTTTCATTCTCTCGGCATCGGCAGAGTGGCGTTGGACCTTTCTCGGCGCTACTCTGCGAACGGCTTTTTGGCCCGGTGGCCACCTGGCTGGCGCCGCAAGACGTATCCGCGCGTCCGTATCCGCGTGTCAATTGGGAGGGGTGTTCCGGGCATTCAGAATTGTTAACTGTTGACAATTACGCCCGCGTGTGGTACTTATAATGTCACCTCCTGTCTCCATCCTCAGGATAAGGGGACAGGACCGGTTGGTCATGCGAAGCAACCCGACTCACCCTTCGACTTCCCGCAAGCTCCTACGGCATTCTCTCGCAGATGGCGTCAGAGAGGCCCTGGTCCAGGCTGTCCTCGATGGCCAGTTCGCTCCTGGGGACCGGCTGATCGAGGCGAACATTGCGCGAGATCTCGATGTCAGTCGCGGTCCAATCCGAGAAGCCTTTCGTGAGCTCTCGGAGCTGGGTCTGCTGGTTCTTACTCCCCACCGAGGGGCCCGTGTCGCGGTGCTCGCCGAGCGGGATGCGCACGAGATCTACAGCCTCATGGTGATCATCGAACGGTTGGCCTTTCGGCTTGTGCAGCGTCGGTTGTCCGAGGCCCTCCTGGCGGATCTCAGGGAAACCCTGCGTGTGATGCGCACGGCAGCAGCGCGCGCAGATGTCCTCGGGGTGGCGCGGGCAGACCTACAATTCACCGATGTCGTTTTCCGGCATGTGGCGCATCGCCGCCTTCAGCGCTTCTGGCACAGTTTGAAGTATCAAAGTTACCTGCTGGTCAGGGATTACGCGAACCGTGTTTATCCTTCGCTTCCCGCGGTCGTGGAGCATCATACGAAGATCGTGCATCTTCTCGAGAATGCCGGGTGGGATGAATTGCTTGCCTATCTGGTGGAGAACGGCGAGCGTATTGAGGCGCGGTTGTTGGAGTCCTCGGACACTGTAGGCATTCCCACGTGACCTCCCGTTGCCGGCGGTGCAGACGGAAGAGATCGCCCCGAAGGGTCCGGTGCCGGGGGATCCTCGCGGACGGTGGAAGGGACAGTTCCTGCCATATCAGAGGGTGAGCGCACTCGAGTCAGTGAGAAGGGGTGAGACGATGCTACGCAGGCTCGCGGTCGTGCTTGTCATGCTGCTCATCATCGGGGTCATCGGGGTCCCGTTCTCGAGCGGCCAGACCGGATCACAAGTGATCGTCGATCAGGGGACGGACACCGAAAGCCTGGACCCGCTGTTTACGCAGGCGCGGTTCAGCGACAACATCATGCTCACGATGTTCGAGACGCTGGTCACCCGGGACAACCAGATGCGGTATCGTCCGCTCCTGGCCGAGAGCTGGAAGATCCTGAGCCCGACCGTCTGGCAGTTCAAGCTGCGCAAGGGCGTGCGCTTCCATGACAACGAACCATTCACCGCCCAGGCCGTCAGGTACACCATCAATCGCCTCTATGATCCTGCGATCAAGGCGCCGAGCTTCCTCAAGGGCTTCCTCAAATTGGACCGCGTCGATGTCGTGGACGACTACACGGTGAACATCGTGACCAAGGAGCCGGCCCCTCTCATGCTGGAGTGGCTGGTGTACTTTTACATGCTGGCGCCAAAATACTATAGCGCCCTGACGCCTGTGCAGGCGGCGCTGCGTCCCATCGGGACAGGCGCGTACATCTTCAAGGAATGGGTCCGTGATGATCATGTGACGGTGACCGCCAATCCGCACTACTGGGGACCGAAGCCGCAAATTCAGACGCTCATCTTCCGGCCGGTGCCCGAGGCGGGGACGCGCATCGCCGATCTGCTGTCCGGAGGCGCCGATATCATCGTCAACGTTCCGCCCGACCAGATAAACCGTATCAACGGCTCCTCTATCGCCGCCGTGAGGACGGTCGAGGGCGGCCGGGATATCTTCATCGGGATGCGGACGGACCGCTCCGCGCTCAAGGATCCCCGGGTCCGGCAGGCGATGAACTACGCGGTGGACGTCGACGCGATCTTGAAATCTCTCCTCAGCGGCAGGGGCCGCCGCATGGCGACGCTGGCGAACGCCGACGTGAATCCCGCGGTCAAACCGTACCCGTACGACGTCGCCAAGGCCAAGGCGCTGCTGGCGGAGGCGGGTTGGAAGCTGGAGAATGGGGCGCTCGTGAAAGATGGGCAGCCGTTCCGCGTGACGCTCGATACGCCGAACGGCCGGTACATCCGCGACAAGGAGATCGCCGAAGCGGTGGGATCGTACCTGCAAAGCATCGGCGTTCAGGTCAAGGTCAATCCTTTGGCCTGGCCGGTGTATTCCAAGAAAATGTTCGATGACGTGAACCCCGCCGACATGTATCTGCTGGGGCTGGGCTCGTCGTTTGACGGCCAGGACGAGATGCGCTACCTCCAGAAGGACTTTGGCTACAACCCCACGTTCTGGAACAACGCCGAGTTTGAGAAGCTGTACAACAGCCTGAACCTGACGGTCGACCCAAAGCAGCGGACGCGGATCCTGTACAAGCTGCAGGAGATCGCCCACGACGACCCGCCTATCATTTACCTGTACAAGCAGATCGACTACTACGGTGTCAGCAAGCGGGTCAACTGGGAGCCGCGGCGGGATGAGTTGATCATCCTGGGAGACGCCTCTGTGAAACAGTAGATCCCGGACGCAACACGCCGGCGGCATTGGGCTCGTCGCCTGGCCGTCAGCTCTTGCTGGATCGCGCGCGGGGAGGAATACTAAATGACACTCGATGGGATCGGCGGGCCGGGCGCAAAGACGTATTCCGCGCTTGCCTTTGAGCACGCGGCTCTGGCGGGTCTTTCCTGGCCCTATATCTCGATCCGTGGGGCCTCCGAGGGCCCAACCGTGTGCATTACAGCCGGAATGCACGGATCCGAGTACGCGGGCATCGAGGCGGCGCTCCGCCTGGCCGGTGAGCTTGAGCCTAGTCGCGTGCGGGGCCACGTGCTCATCCTGCCTGTGGTGAACCAGCCGGCGTTTTGGGAGCACGCGGCGGCAATCGTCCCATTGGACGGCAAGAATCCCAGCCGGGTCTTCCCGGGCCGCCGTGACGGGACGGTCACCGACGTGATGGCCGCGTATTTGTTTGACGAGGTCTTCTCCCGCTGTGATGCCCTGATCGACCTGCACGGCGGCGACCTCATGGAACGGCTCACCCCGTTCACCATCTACCAGGAAACGGACGATCCCGCGCTGGACGCGAAGTCGCACGCGCTGGCCGCAAGCTATGGGTTCCCGATTGCGGTCCGGCGGGCAAAGGATGTGCTGCGCCGCCCGGTGCCCGGCTACATGCAGGCGGCGGCCGCCGCGCGGGGGATCCCGGCGATCGTGGCGGAAGCGGGCGGGGAAGACCAGGCGAAACCGGAGGATGTCACCGCCCATCTCACCGGCCTGCGCCGCGCTCTGGTGCATCTGGGGCTGGTGGCCGGCGAGGCCCCCCGGCCGGTGCTCCGGCTCGTGGAGTTCGTGCTGGTCTTCGCCGAACAGGATGGGCTCTTCGCATGGATCGCGGATCTCGGCGAGCGCGTGCGGGAGGGCCAGGTCATCGGCCGGTTGCGTGATCTGTGGGGCCGTCCCGTTCGAGACGTCGTCGCGCCCGTGAACGCCGAGGTCCTCTTCTTCAACACCAGCATGGCGGCAAGGAAGGGACACCTGCTGTTCGGACTTGGGGCGCCGGTTTCAGAGCGGTAACCTGGTGGGAGCGTTTGTTGCCCGCCGGCTGGCGGACTCCCTGATCGTCCTCGTGGGGGTCAGCTTTCTCGCCTTTGCGATCCTGTTTCTCTCGGGGGATCCGACCTATCTGATGATTCCGGAGAACTACACGCGCCAGCAGATCGCCGAGTTCCGCCACCAGATGGGATTTGACCGTCCGTGGTACGTGCAGTATGGCGATTTCATGCGCCATGCCGTCCGGGGCGATTTCGGCACATCGTTGCGCAGTCAGCTGCCGGCCCTGCCTCTTGTCCTGGAGCGGATGCCCGCGACGCTCGAGTTGGCGGGGGTTGCGATGCTGCTCTCGCTCGCGGTATCGCTTCCGCTCGGCGTCGTGTCGGCCACGCACCGCCGGACGTTGATCGACACCGCGAGCATGGTCGGCGGGCTGCTCGGGCAGTCCACTCCCGGATTTTGGCTCGGCCTCCTCCTGATCCTCATCTTCGGTGTCGAGTTACGCTGGTTTCCGGCTTCCGGCCGTGGAGGCCTGGCGCATCTCGTCCTGCCTGGCGTCACGCTCGCCATGTACTCCATGGGGCGCAATGCCCGGGTGGTGCGCGCCTCGATGCTCGATGCGCTTGGCCACGACTTCATCCGCACCGCGTACGCAAAAGGGGTCCCGCGCCTGACAGTCGTCTACCACCACGCCCTGCGCAACGCGCTGCTCCCGATCGTGACCCTGATTGGGCTCGACTTCGGCGTCCTGCTCGGCGGGGCGATCATTACGGAGACCGTGTTTGCGTGGCCCGGGGTGGGCCGGCTTGTCGTGAACGCCATCTACCAGAAAGACTTCCCGATCGTCGAGGCCGCCGTCGTCGTCATCGCAGCGGTGTTTGTGATCTTGAACCTCTGCGTGGATTTGACCTACGGGTACCTCGATCCACGCATCCGATATGGGTGACGCATGGCGGCGTACGCGTTCCGCCATATCCGCCGCTCGCCGGGTGCCATCGCCGGCTTCCTCTTACTCGTGTGCATTCTCGGGACGGCG
>Ga0102924_1006833_pt1 | contig 10593 bp, 10 predicted proteins | sample PaiPotPPM11metaG_FD_80116 | JGI IMG/M metagenome (GOLD analysis project Ga0102924, IMG submission 80116) | Iron sulfur acid spring bacterial and archeal communities from Banff, Canada, to study Microbial Dark Matter (Phase II) - Paint Pots PPM... ...
CGCCACAGCAAAGCGTCGCTGGCGCAAATAACATTGATCACCACGACCGAGACGGTTACGCTCATGGTAACGGACAACGGCCAGGGCTTTGACGCGGCGCGGCGAGACTATGCAAGCGTGGGTCTGCTTTCCATGCAAGAACGGATGAAGACGTTGGGCGGAGACATCCAGATCGAGAGTACGGCTGGTACAGGCACACACATCGTCGCCCATTGCAATCGCTTGGGCATGAGTACAGGCGAGGAAGAGCTATGAGTGATACCATTTCGCTGCTGATCGCTGATGACCATATTCTCGTGCGGCAAGGGATACGAGCATTCTTAGAGCTACAACCGGACCTGTCGGTGATAGGCGAGGCCGACTCTGGCGAGGCGGCAGTACGCATGGCGGCGGAACACGCGCCCGACGTGGTGTTGATGGATCTCGTGATGCCCGGTATCGGCGGTGTAGAGGCAACGCGGCAGGTCAAGCAGGTCAGCCCACACTCGCAGGTGATCGTTCTCACGTCATATCACGAAGACGAATATATCTTCCCGGCGCTGCGCGCTGGCGCGCTTTCGTATGTCCTCAAGGATATCGGGCCGGAGGCATTGGCGGATACCGTGCGCAAAGCTGCGCGCGGCGAATCGGTGCTGCATCCGCGCGTGGCGGCGCGCGTGGTACAAGAATTGCGCGGCGCGCGGCGCGACATGCCGAACCTCTTCACGGATTTGAGCGAGCGCGAACTGGAGGTGCTGCGCCTGATCGCGGTAGGACGCTCGAATGCCGACATCGCCGCCACGCTGGTGATCAGCGAGAAAACGGTCAAAGGGCATGTCAGCAATATCCTGGGCAAGCTCCATATGCTGGATCGCACGCAAGCGGCAGTAATGGCCTGGCAGCAAGGATTAATGAGGCGACAGGATACATAAAAGTGGTAAGAAGAGATGTTTCTGCTGCTCAGTGGGCAGCAGAAACATCTCTTCTTACCACTTTTATAGCATCAGGTTATCGTCGTTTACGGGTAAATGCCGCGCGTCTGCGTGGCTTCGGCGACGCGCGCGATTGCCAGCATGTTAGCCGCCAGGCGCATGTCGCAGGAATATTGATCGGCCTTTTCCGCGACAGCCGCGAAGGAACGGTTCATGATCACTTCGAGCCGGGCCGTGATTTCTTCGACGCCCCAAAAGAAGCTTTGCAAATCTTGCACCCACTCGAAGTAGCTGACCGTGACGCCGCCAGCGTTGGCGAGAATATCAGGCACAACCACGATGCCGCGCTTGAACAGGATAACATCGGCTTCGGGCGTAGTCGGGCCATTGGCGGCTTCGGAGATAATGCGCGCCTGAACGCGCCCGGCATTAGCCTCCGTGATGACGCCTTCGACCGCCGCGGGGATCAAGATGTCGCAGGGAACTTCGAGGACGCCCTGGACGCTCACCTCCTGGGCATTCGGGAAGCCAACGACGCTGCCGCGCTCTTGTTTATGACGCAGCACCAGGGCGGGATCGAGGCCAGCTTCGTTATAAATGCCGCCGTGCGTGTCGCTGACGGCAACAATCTTGCAGCCCTCGTTGTAAAAGAGGCGAGCTGCTACAGCGCCTGCATTGCCAAAGCCCTGAATGCTGACACGCGCGTCGCGCAGGGAGATCCCATTGCGGCGCGCCGCCTGGCGAGTCACAAAGAGAACGCCGGTCGCGGTGGCATCGTTGCGGCCCTCGCTGCCGCCGATGGAGAGCGGCTTGCCAGTGACGGAGGCAGGTACGGAATAGCCCTCGTGCATGGAAAGCGTATCCATGATCCAGCTCATCACCTGTGGGTTGGTGTTGACGTCCGGCGCGGGAATATCGCTGTGCGGGCCAATCACGATGGATATTTCCGTTGTGTAGCGGCGCGTCATGCGCTCCAACTCAGCCGGGCTCATGTGTTTCGGGTCACAAATGACGCCGCCTTTGGCCCCGCCATAGGGGATGCCAACGACGGCGCACTTCCAGGCCATCCACATCGCCAGCGCCTTCACTTCGTCAAGGGTGACATCGGGGCTGTAGCGGATGCCGCCTTTCGCCGGGCCGCGGTTGACGTTGTGCTGGACACGATAGCCGGTATAGGTTCTGATATGACCGTTATCGAGTCGAACAGGGAAATGAACAATCAATTCGCGTTTGGGCTGTCGCAGAATCTCGCGCATATCCTCAGAGAGGTTGAGCTTATCAGCGGCCAACTCGAATTGCTGCACCGCCATGTGATAGGGATTGACTGCGGCAGATTTCACTTCATCGTGCATAATCTGCGTCTACCTTTCTACGAGTGAGCAACGTCCATCCTACGCTGATGGCGTCTCACCCAGCTTTGATCGTAAGAGTTTTTGAACGCTCTCGGCCTTTGCCTGGCCGCGAGTTGCTTTCATGACCTGTCCTACCAGCGCTTGCAGCGCGTTCGTTTTGCCGCCCTGGTAGTCAGTAACAGCTTTTAGATTGTTGCGTATCACCTCCTCGATAATCCGTTCGAGTTCTCCCTGATCGCTAATGGGAGGCTTGATCCCCTTTCGCTCGACGATGGCCTCTGGCAACTCGCCAGAAGCAAAAGCTTCGTCGAGGATCTCTTTTGCTTGCTTACCTGTGATCCGCTCTTTGTCGAGCAGGTCAAGCAGGTTTGCCAGCGCGGCGGGAGTCAAGGGACTGGATTGTATTGGCACGGCGTTGGCCTTGAGCAAGCGCACCACCTCGCTAAGCAGCCAGTTGCTGGCGGCTCTGGCGCGCGCTTTGCGGTCGCTCGCCTGCGAGACAGCCATCACCTGTTCAAAGTAATCGCCCAATGCTTTATCTTCCGTCATGACGTTGGCGTCCTGCGCCGTCACGCCATACTCGGCGCTATAGCGCGCGCGGCGCGCGTCCGGCAACTCCGGCAATTGCGCCCGCAGCTCCGCGACCCATTCGCGGCTGATCAGCAGCGGCGGCAGATCAGGCTCCGGGAAGTAACGATAGTCATGCGCCTGCTCTTTCGAGCGCTGCGAGACGGTAATACCTTTCGTTTCGACCCAACCGCGCGTCTCTTGCACAACAGTTCCACCTTCACGCAGCAAAGCAATTTGCCGCTGCACTTCGTATTCAAGCGCGCGCTCGACGGAACGGAAGCTGTTCATGTTCTTGATCTCAGCTTTGACGCCAAGCTCCTGTTGCCCGCGCGGTCGCACGGAGATATTGGCATCACAGCGCAGGCTTCCCTCTTCCATACGTCCGGAGGATACACCCAGATACACCAGAATCTCACGCAACTTTTCCATATACAGCCGCGCTTCTCCTGGTTCGCGCATATCCGGTTCGCTCACGATTTCCATGAGCGGAGTGCCGGCGCGGTTGATATCGATAAGGCTGTACCCCTCGTGATGCAGCAAACGTGCGGTATCCTCTTCCAGGTGAACGCGCGTAATGCCGATTTTTTTGGCCTGACCATCATGTTCAACGGTCAGATAGCCATTGCGGCTCAGCGGAACGTCATATTGCGAGATTTGATAACCCTTCATAAGGTCGGGATAGGGATAATTCTTGCGGTCGAACTTCGAGTATTCAGGAATGGTGCAGTTGAGCGCGAGCGCCGTCATGATGGTATAGGCCACGGCCTGCTGGTTAATGACGGGCATTACGCCAGGCATTCCCATACAAACGGGGCAAACGTGCGTATTAGGAGCCGAGTTGGCATAATCGGTGCTACAATTGCAAAACATCTTGCTTCTGGTGAGCAATTGCGCGTGAACTTCCAGGCCAATCACGATCTCATAGTCTGTATTAACGCGGCCTTCAGGCGCGATTGTCGTCATAGCTTCTAACCTCTACCTTTATGTAATTTCATCCCAGCCGTTCGTGTCTGGTTCCTCACCTGTGCGTAGTCTAGTCCTTTCTCAGCTTTTCGTCAAGACGGGCATCATTCCGGGCCTCCATTCTTGAGGGAGAACTCGTAGGGGCGTGGGCTTGCCCCGCCCTGGTGAGCAACCATGTCTGGCAAGCGGGCGGGGCAAGCCCACGCCCCTACTCATGTCTGGCAAGCGGGCGGGGCAAGCCCACGCCCCTACTCATGTCTGGCAAGCGGGCGGGGCAAGCCCACGCCCCTACTGAGGAAACGACCAGAAAATTTTTCTTGACAACGCGCAATGATTAGGGTACAATTTAGCACGTAGCCGTTGAGCCTCGTTCGTCTAGCGGTCTTGGACGCCGCCCCTTCAAGGCGGAGATCATGGGTTCGAATCCCATACGAGGTAGTTCCAAAAACCATGACGTCATAACACGTCATGGTTTTCGTTTGATTTACACGGGGAGCCGTGCAGGCTGAACTACATAGGCCGCTATTCCCTTTGCCTTCGAGAAGGCATCGGGTCTACGTTTACGCACGATGTTATATGCGCCATTCACATCGGCGCAAACGATCCTACCGTCTTTCGTGCGGTAGAGGCGGTTTCTTCGTCCAATGCGTTTCCCGCTGAACGTATAGACTGTCTCATCATCAGGCTTGTAAGCTGGGATCTCGTCCAGGTCCAGAAAGCTGGCTTTGCTGGTATAGCTCTCTTCCGTGATCTCAACAGTAATCCCAACCAGTTCCGCCTTGTACCTGAGCATGTCGATGAAGCGGGCATGAGGAATCTGCACAAAGTTCTGGTTATTGCGCCTGCCTATCCTGGTTTCCTGTTTCCAGAGCGGGTTTTTCCCGATGATGATGGTTCCCACGCCCTCTTTGACCAGAACGTCGATGATGCGCTTGCTGGCCCGGTGCAGGTAATGGTTGATGCGCCGGTTGCGCGTGTTCGTAATCCGCTCCATTTGCTTCGTCACCCGGTCGCGCTCATCTTTGGACAGCTTGAGTTTGAGTTCCTTCATGCGCTTGTTGTACCACTGGTTCCACGTTTTAATGGGGCGACCGTTAACCAGAAGAGGGACAAAACCCTCGCGGTTTGATGCTATCGCCGCAAGATTCGTGACTCCCAGGTCGATCCCCACACAGATAGAGGGATCGACGTTAGCTGGTGTGGGCGCTTTGGTGTAGACCACCTCCACCACATAATAGCCGTGACGGGGAACAATTCGGACTTGATTGATCGTGGCCGGGTCTTGTTTCGTCTCAATGGTGATGGGTAGCATAGAGGGCCTGATGAGACCACGCTTCAAGCCTTTTTTGCCTCTACTAATGGCCTGGATAGTGTAGACTAGAATGTTGCGCCCTTCGGTCTTGTGCTTATATTTCGGGAGACGGGGATGTCCTGTGAAAGTCTCAGGATACTCCTTATAAGCTTTGCACTGCTCAAAGAAGCTCACCCAGTTGTTATGCAAACCTTCCAGGACCTTTTGTGAGACTTTGGCGGGCATCGCTTTGTAAGCTTCATGCTGCTGCATAAGCTTATCTATGATGTTGCAATTGAGGTACTTGCCCTGGAAGATGTAGGCTTGGCGGATCTCATACAGCGCTGCATTGTAGAGATTCTTGGATTTGAACGCGGCTTCATCGATTACGGCATAGCGCGGATCATCTCGCTTGATGACGTGTTGCTCAACCAGTTGCATCCTCTCCCCCTTGCTGTTGCTGATTGGCTGAAAGGATCAAGGCCAGATAACTGATGGTAAAGCCCAGGTGCGTGAGATACGGCGGGATCGACCAGTTCAGCACCCGCCCAGTCAGTTGCGTGCGCCGGTAGACCTGCTTGGACAATTCGCTATCGACAAACTCAATAATATCATCCTCTGTCCAGGCTTTCTCAAAGTCCTCGTCAAACATGCCTTCTTCAAAGGTGGCGATTCCCTCCTGAACCCCTTCTTGAAAGTCAGGTTGGTTGAGTAGCGTGGTCAGAATCGAAACTAACGGTTGATCGGACATGGCGTGTGCCTCCTTTGCACCAACTACTGAGCGTGCGAGCATCCTTCGTTAATCATGCCAACCACCAAGCCAAGCGCATACAGGTACGACGATGGTTCGGTGTTGATCATTTGGCAGAGCCGACGATCTTGTGCGCGAACACGGCGTGTCAGGTTGCGCTCCACGACCTCAATCATCTCGGCTTCGGTTGCTAACGATTCGTCAAAGTCCACGAACATCTGTGGAGCATCCTGCAAGCCTTCGCAAAACTCAGGATGCACCAGCAGAGCGGCAAGGAACGGAAATGGGTGTGCGACTTGCTCCTGGTCAAGCATCGGCTGTGCCTCCTTTACGTGTTTGACAAATGACACTCAATACAGATATCATCCTACCTGAGAGTCTCAACCTCTAGTGATTATTAACTATCGCTAACATCCGAATAACTAACATATAAGTATTATAAACTAACGATAGCACTCATGTCAATCAATCACCTATTTTTGCTCTCATCGAAACCTCATGTTATAATGAGCAGTAAACTAAAGCCACTGGATGTAAGTAGTATGTTCGAAGAACTGATCACCTCAGAAGAGGGCATTACCCTGTATGCGGAAGTTGGACTCTCACAAAATTCCTTCTATCGTCATGCTAGAGAAGGGAAAATTAGAAAATCCTTACCGAGTGAGCGACAAAGGGGCGCGCTGTACAACAAACAGGATGTCGAGCGAATCGTCGAATACCAAAGAGCGAAAAATAAAAAGCGGTTAGCAGCCGTCAGGACTCTCGATGAGCAGGAAGGCAAGACCGATTGGTTTACCGAAAGCGATTTACCGCGATTACTGACCCTGGACTACGAAATGTATGGCATAGAAGAATCGCTTGACCTTTCCATCTCACATGGTTGGTTGTTAAGAAATCGCTATATTTGTCGTGTCCTCTATAATGCCAAAGAGAGAAAAGACCTCTGGGGCTACATCACGCTTATTCCAATGGAGAAAGAAGTGATTTTTAAGCTATTACGGCGTGAAATGCACGAGCGGGATATTGCACCGGCTGATATCTTAGTCTATGAGCCAGGAAAAGTATACGACATCTATGCCGCGTCGCTGGTGATGAAACCAGAACGCCGGAATCTCTTGCGAGGATTGCTGAACAGTATCTTCAATTATTGGTGTGGCCAGTACCCTGAGATTAAACTGTCAACCATTTATGCCTATGCCGATAGTACTGATGGGTGGTATCTGATTAAACACTTCTTCTTTTCTCCACGGTATGACATTGGGGAAAAGGTTTATGAACTCAATCTCTCGCAGCCTAATCCTTCCAAGCTTATCACGTTATTCCAGGATTGTCTCAGAGAGCGTGAGAGTGCATCAGTTGAAATACGCTAACAAGTTTATTTTACAAGCTTGCTCAGATTTGTCACCATCGATAAGTGTACACTGTGTCATATGAAATATACTGATGTCACAGGTAATCGCCGCGGGCGCGATAAATCGGGCTGCCGGTCGCGATAAATCGGGCCCCTACGGATAAGGAGATGAGCGATGTTTAGCGTTGAAGAAGCTCTGGAACGCATCCTGGCAGGCATCGTGCCGTTGGCCGTTGAGCGTGTGCCGCTGGGCGCGGCGTTGGGACTGGTACTGGCGGAGGATGTGAGCGCGCAAGAGGATATGCCGCCATTCGCCAACTCGGCGATGGATGGCTTTGCCCTGCTGAGCCGCAATAGCCAGCCGCGCGCAGGGCAGCCGCCGCGCCTGCGCGTGATCGGCGAGGTCGCGGCTGGTTATGTGGCCGAGCAAACGGTGCAAGAAGGCACAGCGATGCGCATTATGACGGGCGCGCCCGTGCCGCCGGGCGCGGACACGGTAATCCAGGTCGAACTCACGCGATCGGGGGGAACGAATGGAGATTGGGTTGAGATTTTGCAGGAAGTCGCGCCTGGGAATAATATTCGACCCGCCGGGGAGGATATGCGCAGCGGGCAATTGGTGTTGCAGCGCGGCAGCGAAATCGGGCCGTGGGAGATCGGCGTGCTGGCGACGCTGGGCTGGCCGACCGTGCCGGTGACGCGCCGCCCACAGGTAGCGATCGTTGCCACCGGCGACGAGGTAATCGATGTCGATCAGCCGCTGCGCCCCGGCAAGATTCGCAACAGTAACAGCTATCTGCTGGAGGCCGCCATTCACAAGGCCGGAGGCGTGCCGCACCGTCTGGGCGTGGCGCGCGACACCGTCGAGAGCCTGCGCGAAAAATTCAGCGAGGCCGTGCAGCACGATCTGATTGTCACCTCCGGCGGCGTGTCCGTGGGCGACTTCGACCTGGTGAAGAACATCATGGCGGAACAGGGCGAGATCAATTTCTGGCGCATCAACATGCGCCCCGGCAAGCCGGTCGCCTTCGGACATATCGGGGATGTGCCGCTGCTGGGTCTGCCGGGCAACCCCGTCTCGGCGGCGGTGACTTTCGAACTCTTCGGACGCCCTGTGATCCGCAAGATGGCGGGGCAGACGCGCCTGCTGCATCCGCAGGTAGAGGTGGTCGTCGAGGATGGCATCAGCGAGCGGGTGATGCGCCGCCACTATGTGCGCGCGCGCGTCGAGTGGCGCGACGGGCGTTTTGTGGCTCGCACGACCGGCAATCAGGGATCGAACATCATGACCTCGCTCCTGCACGCTAACGCGCTCGTGATCGTGCCGGAGGGCGGCGTCACGATTCCCCCTGGCGGCACGGCCAGCGCTATGATGCTTGATTGGCCCGAAGTGTAGAGGCGCGGGCTTGCCCCGCCCTGATGAGCAACCATGTCTAGCAAGCGGGCGGGGCAAGCCCGCGCCCCAACGGAATTCGGCCAGTTTCTCCAAATGGATGCAGACCCTATTGTTACCGATGCGTCAGGCGGTAGCGCAGTTGATCGCGCGTCAGGTGGAGGAGTGCAGCCGCCTGCACCTGGTTGCCATGACAGCACTCTACTGCCTGCTGGATAAACGTTTGCTCGATGGCTTGCAAGAAAGCGGGCATATCTATCCCTTCGGGCGGGAGTTCAAAGCGTTCCAGCGCCTCGCGCAGGCGCGTCAAGGCGCTGCTCTCCGCTCTGCGCACCTCTTCTGGCAAATCGTGCGCGCGAATCACCTGCCCGTCACAGACAATGCGCGCGCGCTGGATCACGCCGAGCAACTGGCGCACGTTGCCAGGCCAGGAATAGTGCTGCAACAATTGCAAAGCCTCGTCGCTCACCCGCACAGGAGGCATATCGTCAGTGTGCAATACACGCAGGAAATGGCTGATTAGCGACTCGATATCCTCCGGTCGCTCGCGCAACGGTGGCAGCGTGAGGGTGATCACTTGCAGGCGATAAAAGAGGTCTTCGCGGAACAGCCTCTGGGCAACAGCAGATTTGAGATCGGTATTGGAGGCGGCAATGATGCGAAGATTGACATGGAGTTCTTTCGTGCCGCCGACGCGGCGAAAACTGCGGCTTTCCAGGAAACGCAGGAGCTTGGCCTGGACATTGAGAGACATCGCGCCGATCTCGTCGAGGAAGAGCGTCCCGCCGTCGGCTTGCAGGAGATAACCCGCGCGCGTGTTTTTCGCGTCCGTAAAGGCTCCGGCTTCGACGCCAAAAAGTTCGGTTTCAAACAAGGTTTCGGGAACGGCGGCGCAGTTAATAGCTACGAACTGATAAGACGCGCGCGGACTCAGAACATGAATGGCGCGCGCAATGACATCCTTGCCTGTACCGCTTTCCCCTTGTAGCAAGACAGTCGCCGCGGGGCGAAAGGCCACCTGTCGCACTGTCGCCACGATCCCACGCATGGCTGGACTGAGTCCCACAATCAAGCCGACGCGAGCAAACACGTCATCTTCTACCGTGCCAACAGTATCAGTCATCCGCACTGATATGCCCTTTGTCGCCATCACACACCTCACAACATGCATTCAACCTGGATTCATTCAGTGAGAGCAATGAATTGCGCCCCTACCGCCCGGCGGTGGCATAGACGGGTTGGGACGAGTAGAGAGCGCCGCTGGCCTGAAATGGCTGTAGGGGCCGCGGATGCGCTACCCAGCCCTGACCAGGCACAAATGTCGCGCCGTTGCCGCCGTTGCCCCACTTAGACTCGTTCTCGAAAGGCAATGTTGCCGCGAATGATGGCGGTGCGGCCATTGACGAAGTTTGCACTGGAGCAGTGACACGCGCCTGAGGAGTAAATCCGCCCGTAACTCCGGGCATAAATGGCTGAGGCGTTACAGGTGATACTTCTTGCGGAGACGCGGGCATTGACGCCGTCAAGGAGAAACGCACCAGACCCATTGCCCACAACTGACCTACGACACGGCACATCTGATCAACAGACATTACCAGTTGCAAACACATATCCTGCAAACTGGTGCGGCCATCGACGCGCGTGATCACGCGCCATTGCTCAGGGGTAATAGCTATTTGAGGATTATGCTCGCGCAGCAGCGCCAGATCAACCGGCAAGAGAACCATATTCGGGCGCAAAAATGACGTATCGACACTGCGATCCACCAGCGGCTCCGTGACCGGCTGCGGCGGTGTGATCGTCGCCACCAGACTATCATTTACGGCGTCTGATATTGATGATGTCAGCTCGGACAGGTCTCCGCTCAGGGCAAGACGCGGGGTTTCGGTTATAACCTCCGCCATGTTCAACGATGCTGGAGAATGCAATGGGGCCGACGCGGGCGGCTTTGCTGGAGGAGAGTAGGTTTGTTGCTGTTGTGGCGGCGGCACATGAGCAGAAGGCGCTGCCG
>Ga0102924_1006835_pt1 | contig 10593 bp, 8 predicted proteins | sample PaiPotPPM11metaG_FD_80116 | JGI IMG/M metagenome (GOLD analysis project Ga0102924, IMG submission 80116) | Iron sulfur acid spring bacterial and archeal communities from Banff, Canada, to study Microbial Dark Matter (Phase II) - Paint Pots PPM... ...
CCCCCGACCTCTTCGATCGGGTGGTGGCGGACTGGCCCGGCGTCGAGATGGTCCATCTCACCGACAACCACCGGTCGACTCCCGAGATCGTGACACTGGCCGAGGCCGTCCGCCCCCCAGGCGAGCGGGCCCGGCTGGCCAGCGCCCGTCCACCGGGCCCCGTCCCCACCCTTGTCGCGCACGCCGACGCCACGGCGGAGGCTGACCGCGTCGCCGGTGAGCTCGCAGCGCGTCGGGCGTCGTCGGCTCCGTGGAGCGGCATGGCGGTGCTGGCCCGGACCAATGCCCGCCTGCGCCTCGCCGCCACCGCGCTGGACCGGGCGGGTGTCCCGTGGCGCCTGCGCGACCCACGCCCGCTGGCTGACCGTCAGTCCATCAAGCGCTGGCTCAAAGAGCTGCCGCCCCGATCCCCTGCGTGCGACCTGCGTGAGATCCTGGTCGCGGTCGATTCGACGGACCCCGAGCTCGATGTGGATCGCGCCGCGCTGGTCGGTGCCCTGTCCGAGTTCGAGGCAACAGTTCCGGGCGGCTCGGTCGCAGGCTTGGCCAGTTGGCTCGACGCGACTGGGGTCACGGCAGGGGAGGTACCCGCCGCGGGGGTGGACCTCGCCACCTTCCACCGGGCCAAAGGGCTCGAATGGTCCGCGGTGTGGGTGGTCGGAGTTGAGGAAGGTCTCGTCCCGATCGCAGGCGACTCCGCCACTCTCGCCGAGGAGCAGCGCCTGCTCTATGTGGCCCTGACCCGCGCCCGCGAGGAACTGACCGTGTCATGGGCTGCCGTCCCCTCGCGCTGGGTCCCGGCGCTCCAGGACGCCCGGGCGGGCATGGCCGCCACGGCCTCACCCGACGACGCGCACGCCCGGCTGCAGACCATGCGGGCCACCTTCTCGCCGGCCGGCGCCCAGATCCGGCTCGCCGCGCTCAGGGAGTGGCGCGAGTCAAGGGCGCGAGCGGCGCGGATCCCGCCGGGAGCGGTGTTCGCCGATCACCTCCTTGTCGCCCTTGCCCGCGAGCCGGTGACCTCCGAGGGTGACGTGATCCGGCTCGCCGGTGCCGCCGGGCGGCGCGCTCGGCTGTGGGCTCCGGAGGTGCTCAGGGTGCTCGAGGCCGCTCAGTAGCATCCGATGATGCACTTCCGCATCGAGCAGCGGTTCGGGCTGCCACTCGATGACGTCGAGGCCGCGCTCTACGACCCGCGCTTCATCACCCGGATGGCCGAACTGCCCCGGCTCGGGAACCCTCAACTCCTGGTCCACGACATCGACGGGGTCACCCTGCACCAACAGGTCCGCTACGCGTTCGCCGGGCAGTTGTCGTCGTCGGTCCGCGCCGTGGTCGATCCCGATCGATTGACCTGGATCGAGGACAGCACCACCGATCTGAGCGCCCACCGGGCCGAGTTCCGGATCCTGCCGGATCACTACGCCTCCCTGCTGCGATGCAACGGCACCTTCGCTCTCGACCCCGGCGCAAACAGCGGGTGCGTCAGGGTGGCGGAGGGCGAGATCAAAGTCAGCGTGCCGCTCGTCGGAAGGAAGGTGGAGCGGGCGATCGTGTCCGGCATGGACGAGCACGCCCAGGCCGAGGTCGGATTGCTCGAGGAGTGGGTGGCGAACGGCACCTCTTGACCGCCGGGTTAGCATGGCGGCGTGGCGCAGTGGTTCTCCATCGAGGTGCTCGACGGCTCCTACTCCGCCGCGGGGTGGGCCGAGGCGTTCGGCGACAGCCTCGTGACCGAGGCGCTGTTCGACGGCGCCTCCAACTGGGACTGGCACCGGCACTCGTGGGGAGCCGTGCTCGAGGTCGAGTTCGCCGACGAGGAAGCCTGGACCCGGTTCCGGGACTCGCTCGCTGTGCTGACCGCGCTCGATGCCGTGCCCGACCCGATCAGCGGCCTGATCATCTACAAGGGTCGCGGCGGCAGCGCCGGCGGACGTGAGCCCCGCCGGGTCCGTCCTCTGACCGGCTCAGGAGCGGCCGCCCTGCCGCTCCCTCTGGCGACCCCGGATCAGTGGGCGGTGTTTCCCGAGCCGCCTCGGCGCATGCTCGGCCTCAACGCCTGACCGACTGGTTCCACCGCCTCCTACGCGAAGTCGATCACCAGCGGGGCGTGATCGGAGGGCTGTTTGCCCTTTCGGGCGTTGCGGTCCACGATCCCCCAGCGCACCCGCTCGGCCAGGGGCTCGGTGACGAGGACGAGGTCGATGCGCATGCCGCGGTGGTTGTGGAAGTCGCCGGCCCGATAGTCCCACCATGTGTAGAGCCGATCCTGGTCGTACAACAGGCGGAACGCGTCCCTGAGCCCCCACCGCGCCATCGCTGACAGCTCGGCGCGCTCCTCGGCACTGGTGTGGGTCGAGCCCGCGAAGCGACGGGGATCGAACACATCCCGATCGTCGGGAGCGATGTTGAAGTCCCCGCACACCGCCAGCGGCGCACCCGGTGACGACGTGGCGGCCAGCCAAGCCCGCAGCCGCCTCAACCAGTCAAGCTTGGCGGCGAACTGCTCGGAGTCGAGACTGCGCCCGTTCGGCACATACACGCTTGCGACCCGGACCCCACCGCAGGTTGCAGCCAGCAGCCGACGCTCCGCGGCCACCTCGTCGGTCAGGGTGGCGCCGACGTTCGTCGCATCGTCCCCGAAGCCGGCGGTGACGTCCTCGAGCCCGACCCGGCTGAGGATCGCGACACCGTTCCAGCGTCCGTCTCCGTGATGCGCCGCCTCGTAACCCATCGCCGCGAACGTGAGGGTGGGGAACAGCGCGTCGGCCATCTTCGTCTCCTGGAGGCACAGCACGTCAGGCTGGGCGTAGGCGAGCCATTCCTCGACCCGCGTCACCCGGACCTTCAGCGAGTTCACGTTCCAGGTGGCGATGCGCACCGCGCCACCGTAGGGCGACGGGCGGCGCCTTACTTCGTGGCCTTCGTCGCCTTCGTGGACTTCGTGGCTTTTGCCGTCTTCGTTGGCGCCTTGGTCGCCTTCGCCGTCTTCGCCGTCTTCGTCGGCGCCTTGGTGGCCTTCGCCGTCTTGGCCGCCGATGTCGTCGTCTTGGCCGCCTTGGTCGCCTTGGTCGCCGGCGTTGCCGCGCCGGCCGTCTTCTTTGCCGCCGTCTTCGCCGCTTTGGTTGTCTTCGTCGCCTTGGCCGCCTTCGCCGCCTCCGCGGGCGCCTTGGTCGCCTTCGCCGTCGCCTTGGCCGTCTTCGCCGTCGGAGCCTTGGCGGTCTTCGCCGTCGTCTTCGCCGTCTTCACAGCCGTCTTGGTCGACTTCACTGCCGCCTTGACCGCCACCGTGGCCGTCTTCACAACCTTCGCGGCCTTCGTCGGCTTCGCCGGGGCTGGTCCGGGCTGTTCGGGCGCCTCGGAGATCTCCGCCTCGATCGTCTCGGGCAGGGGTGCGCCGGCGACGTGGGCGAACTCGGGCAACGCCAGCTCGATGCCGCGCCGTTGCGGGTCGAGTGCCTGCACCACGAACTCCCGCCGCTCCCCGCGGTTGAGCACGTCGCGCGCGGCGCGAGGCGGTGGGTCACCGAGCGCGCTGATGGGGACGTAGCAGCGGGCCACACCGGCCATGACGAAGGCCCCATGAGACGTGAACGTCTCGACCTCGCCCTCGACGATCGTGCCAAGCGGGTGGGCCGCAATGAAGTCGAGGAACGGCTGGGCCTCATTGACCGGCTCGGCTGGTCGCGACCCGCGCTTCTTCCGACGGCGTTTCCGGCTGCCACCCCCGCTCACCGACTCCTCGGTCGCGGTGGCGATCGCCTCCGCGACCCGCGCCGCCTCCCGGGCTTCCTTGCCCTCCTTGGCGCTCTTCTTCGGCGGGGGCTTCTTCGGCATCGGCATCGGGCCGAGCGGCTCACCCGACAGGGTGGGCGCGCCGACGAGGGCCGGGCGACCGCCCTTCTGCTTGGCCTCTTTGACCGCCTTCCTGCTCTTCATGCCCCGTACCGGCGTCCGCGGGGTGAAGATCCAACCGATGCCCTGCACCGGCTTGCCCCCGATGAGACGGTCTTCCTCGAACAGCCACTCGTGCTCGCCGTGGAACTCCTGGAACGAGTCGTTCGAGAGGACGGTCGCGCCGATCTTGCCCGCAATGCGGAGCAGGAACGCGTCGCCCCGGCCGATCGCCCCCGCCGGCGGCGACACCAACTCGGCGTTGGCCTCCGCTTCCTCGAACTCGGCCACCTCGGACGGATCGATCCGGTGCCCGAAGGTCGCGTCGACGACAACCGTGACCTCGGTCTCGGGGTATTCGTTGAGGAACGCCAGCACGGCCTCGTTCAGCTGCTTCAAGCTGGGGAGGGTGCGGCCTTCGGTAGCGATGTTTGAGCCGTCGACGACGACACGGCGTGCTGCCATTTCGGAACGTCAGTAAAGCACGCAACGCCACCCCACCTGCGGACCCCCCGCCGGCCGTAGCATCGGCAGGTGCGAGACGACACCAGCGCAACGGTGACCGCGCTCCTCCGCGAGCTCATCCGGAACGGTTGCGTCAACGACGGCACCGTCGCCTCCGGACACGAGGAGCGCAACGCCGCGGTTCTCCTCGCCTCCCTGGCCGGGCCCGGCCTCGACATCGAACGGTACGAGCCACAACCGGGCCGCGCCTCCGTCGTCGCCCGCATCGAAGGGTCGGACCCGGCCGCGCCCACTCTGGTCCTGCTCGGCCACACCGACGTCGTTCCCGCCAACCCCGACGGCTGGCGGCGGGACCCCTTCGGCGGCGAGGTCGCCGACGGGGTGATCTGGGGCCGCGGCGCGGTCGACATGTTGAACCTGACCGCGTCCATGGCCCTCGCCACCCGCCACCTGGCCGACTCGGGATGGCGGCCCCGAGGGACGCTCGTCTTTGCCGCGGTCGCCGACGAGGAGGCGCTCGGCGACCACGGCGCGGGCTGGCTGACGGAGCACGAATGGGATGCCGTCGGCGGCGAGTTCGTCATCACCGAATCGGGAGGGGTGCCGGTCACGACGCCCGCCGGCACCCGGCTTCACGTCACCGTCGGGGAGAAGGGCGCGATGTGGTGCACGCTGCGAGTGCACGGCACGTCAGGCCACGCGTCACGGCCCCTGCGAACCGACAACGCGCTCGTCAGCGCGGCTCGGCTGGTCGGCCGCCTCGCCGAGTTCCAGGGGCCGGTGCTGATCGGCGACGCGTGGCGGCGTTACGTAGCCGGCATGGGCCTCGACGAGGACCTGCGCGCCGCGTTGACCGATCCGGCGAGGGTCGACGAGGCGGTGGAGCGAATGCCGAGCGTCGACCTGGCCCGTGTCGCCCACGCGTGCACCCACACCACGATGGCTCCTACCGTCATGCGGGGCGGGACCAAGACGAACGTCATCCCGGACCGGGTGGACCTCGACGTGGACATCCGGGCGCTGCCCGGCCAGACCGCGGACGACGTGCGCTCGCTGCTGCTCGACGCCATCGGCCCGGATCTGGGGGCCAAGGTCGAGATCATCGAGCTCGTCGACGACCCGGCGACCCTGTCGCCGGTGGACACACCGCTGTGGGACGCGCTCACCGCGGTCTCGAGCCGGCTCTCGCCGGGCACGACGTGCCTGCCCACGATGACGTCGGGGGCGACCGATGCCCGGTTCTACCGGAGGAAAGGGGCCATTGCGTACGGCTTCGGATTGTTCAGCGACCGCATGACAATCGACCAGTTCAGCGCCATGTTCCATGGAGACGACGAACGGATCGACATCGAGAGCCTCCGGTTGTCCGTGGAGTTGTGGGAAGCGCTCGCCCGGCGCTTCCTCGACTAGACCTGAACCAGATGAGCGTCAAAGCCGTCCTGTGGGACTTCGGCGGGGTGATCCTGGAGTCACCGTTCGACGCGTTCGCCCGCTACGAGCGCGAGCATGGGTTGCCCGCCGACTTCCTGCGGGGCCTCAACACCCGCAACCCCGACGCCAACGCGTGGGCTCGGTTGGAGCGCAACGAGGTGTCGATGGCGGAGTTCTGCGCCCTGTTCGAAGCGGAGGCACAAGCGGCCGGACACGTCATCGACGCCAGCGAGGTCATGTCGCTGCTCTCCGGCGCGGTCCGGCCCGAGATGGTCGAGGCCGTCCGGCGATGCTCGGCCCGGATCCCGACAGGCATGATCACCAACAACTTCGTGGGGTTCGCCGACGCGCCGGTTCGTGACGACCTGGCCGAGATCCTCGAGCTGTTCCACGTCGTGATCGAGTCGTCCAGGGTCGGGCTGCGCAAGCCCGATCCCCGGATCTACGAGCTGGCCTGCGAGGAGTTGGGCGTGACGCCGCCCGACACCGCGTTCCTCGACGATCTCGGCATCAACCTCAAGCCGGCCCGTGCCCTCGGCATGACGACCATCAAGGTCGCCGACCCGTCCACCGCCCTCCGCGAGCTCGAGGCCGCCGTCGGATTTCCGGTCGCAGCGACGTAGGGTCGGGGTGGACCGACCGCAAACGGCTAGGAGGAACCCCATGGGCGACGGCGAGATCACCAAGTCCGAGGACGAGTGGCGCGAAGAGCTGAGCCCCGAGCAGTACGCGGTGCTACGTCAGGGCGGGACCGAGCGCGCTTTCACGGGCAAGTACTGGGACTGTCACGATGACGGCACCTACCACTGCGCCGCGTGCGGCGCCGAGCTGTTCGACAGCGCGACCAAGTTCGAGTCGGGCAGCGGCTGGCCGAGCTTCTGGGAGCCGAAGGTGTCCGAGGCGGTCCGGCTCATCGAGGACCGCAGCCACGGCATGGCCCGCACAGAAGTCAGGTGCGCCCGATGCGACTCGCACCTCGGTCACGTGTTCAACGACGGGCCCCGACCGACCGGGCAACGCTTCTGCATGAACTCGGCATCCTTGGCCCTCGAGCCGAAGGGCTGACGCCGGGACCGCCGGCCGCGGTGTCAGCGCTCGGCGAACGTCCGGGCGAGGAGGTCCGCTTCCTCGAGCTCATGGAAGGTCGAGGACCCGGCGGCGGGCGAACCGGCCTCGGCTCGAGCCACATGGCGGAGGGCGAAATCGTCGCGAACGAGCCTGTGCAGCCGGCCGTGAACAAACGACCACGCCCCCATGTTCTCGGGTTCCTCCTGGACCCAGACCACCTCCTCCGCCCGCTCGTAGCGGGCGAAGACATCGACCAGTTGCGACGCGGGCCAGGGGTAGAGCTGCTCGACCCGGACGACGGCGGCGGGCGCGCCGGCCGACGTGCGCCGATCCATCAGTTTGTAGGCGATCTTTCCCGAGCAGAGGATCACCTGGCGCACCGAGGACGGGTCGACCACCGTGCGATCGTCGAGCACCTCCCGGAACGAGCCCGTGGTCAGCTCGTCCACCGGCGACTGGTACTCGCGCAGCCGGAGTCCGGACTTGGGTGACATGACGACGAGCGGCTTGCGCACGGTGCGCAGGACCTGGCGGCGCATGAGGTGGAAGAACTGGGCTGCGCTCGTCGCGTTCACCACCTGGATGTTGTCGCCGGCGCACGACTGCAGCCACCGTTCCAGGCGAGCCGAGGAGTGCTCCGCGCCCTGCCCCTCATAGCCGTGGGGGAGGAGGAGGACGAGTCCCGATGATTGGCCCCACTTCTCCTCGGCCGCGGTCACGAACTGGTCGATGACGATCTGAGCCCCGTTGAAGAAGTCGCCGAACTGTGCCTCCCACATCACCAAGGAGTCTTTTGCCACGACGGAGTAGCCATACTCGAATCCGAGGGCGGCGTACTCGGAGAGCAGCGAGTCGTAGCAGAAGAACCGGCCCTGATCGGGAGCCAGGTTCGCGAGCGGCACGTGTTCGGTGCCATTGGCGTAGTCGACAAGAGTGGAGTTGCGGTGGCTGAACGTGCCCCGGCGCGTGTCCTGGCCCGCAAGCCGGACGTCGACTCCCTCCAGGAGGAGCGACCCGTAGGCCATCGCCTCGGCCAGCGCCCAGTCGACGGTCCCGCCGGCAAAGGTCTTGGCCCGGTTGGCGAAGATGCGCTCGAGCTTCGGATGCACCGTGAACCCGGCGGGGAAGGAGTGGAGCGCGGACGCGATCCGTTCGAGCGTCGAGCGGTCGACACCGGTCGGGACGGAGGGGAGCGCGTCGCTCGACTCGGGCGGTGAGGGCAGCGATGTCGGCTTCGGAGGGGCCGACGACCTGGTCTCTTCGAGCGCGGACTGGAGCCGGGCGTTGAAGTCGTCCATCGCCTTCTCTGCCTCGTCCATGGTGAGATCCCCGCGCTTGATCAGGGTCTCGGTGTAGATGAGCCGAACCGAGCGGTGGTTCTTGATCCGCTCATACATCAGCGGCTGGGTGAAGCTGGGATCGTCGCCCTCGTTGTGACCGTGGAGGCGATAGCAGATCATGTCGATCACGACGTCTTTGTGGAACGCCTGGCGGAAGGCAAAGGCCAACCTTCCCACTCGCACACACGCCTCGGGATCATCGCCGTTCACGTGGAAGATCGGAGCCTGCACCATCTTCGCCACGTCGGTGGCATAGACAGACGAGCGGGCCGACTCCGGGTTGGTGGTGAAGCCGAGTTGGTTGTTGACGACGAGGTGGACGGTACCGCCGGTTCCATAGCCGCGCAGCGCGGAGAGATTGAGCGTCTCCGCGACCACGCCCTGGCCGGCGAACGCCGCATCCCCGTGGATGAGGACACCGAGGACGGGATAGGTCGTGTGATCATCGCCGGCGTCCTGCTTGGCCCGCACCATGCCCTCCACGACCGGGTCGACGGCTTCGAGGTGGCTGGGGTTGGACGCAAGCGAGACCGGGAGCGTGATCCCGGAGAGCCCGGTGAGCTTGCCCGTCGCGCCGAGGTGGTACTTCACGTCGCCGGAGCCCTGGGTCGACGCCGGGTCGATGTGCTCGAACTCGGCGAACAGCTCGCCGTAGTTCTTCCCGACGATGTTGATGAGCGTGTTGAGCCGGCCCCGGTGGCCCATGCCCAAGACCGCCTCGGTCACGCCCGACTGGGCCGCCTCGTCGAGGATGGCGTCGAGGAGGGGGATGGCCGACTCGGCCCCCTCGAGGCCGAACCGCTTCTGCCCGACGTACTTGGTCCCGAGGAAGCGCTCGAAGGCCTCGGCCGCGTTGAGGCGGCCCAGGATGTGGCGTTGCTCCTCGGGCGAGAGGGTGGCGGGAACGCCCTCGACGTGGTCTTGGATCCACCGCTTCTGGTCGGGCTCCTGGATGTGCATGTACTCAACGCCGATGGTGCGGCAGTACGCGTCGCGAAGGATCCCGAGGATGTCGCCGAACGGAAGGATCTCATGGCCGGCCAGCCCATCGGCGTAGAATTCCCGGTCGTTGTCCCAGATCGACAGGCCGTAGGTGGCGGGGTCGAGCTCGGCATGGAGCTCGGGCCGCTTGGCCTCGAGTGGATCGAGGTCGGCGATGAGATGACCGCGGACCCGGTACATGTTGATCAGGGTCTGGACGTGGACCTGCTTGGCCGCCTTGCGCCGTTCATCCTCCAACGGCTGGATGTCACGCTGCCAGCGAACCGCGGCGTACGGTACGCCCATAGATTCGAACACTGCGTCGTAGAAGCCGTGCTGGCCGACGAGCAGCTCGTGGACATACTTGAGGAACAGGCCCGATTCGGCGCCCTGGATGATGCGGTGGTCGTAGGTGGACGTCAGCGTGATCACCTTCGACAGTCCGAGTTGGGCAGTCACACCGGGGTCGGCGGCTGAGAACTCGACCGGGTACTCCAACGACCCGACGCCCACGATCAGTCCCTGGCCCGGCATCAGCCTCGGCACCGAGTGCTCGGTGCCGATGGTTCCCGGGTTCGTCAGCGACACCGTCGTGCCGGCCATGTCGTCGGCCGTGAGCTTCTTGGTGCGGACCCGGCGGATCAGCTCCTCATAGGTGGTCCAGAAGCCGTGGAAGTCCATCGACTCGGCACCTTTGATGGCCGGGACCATGAGGCTGCGCGAGCCGTCGGGGTTCTCCACGTCGACCGCGACGCCGAGGTTGACCCGGGTGTGGCGGGTAACGGTCGGCTTGCCCGCGTCGTCGGTGCCGAAGCTGGCGTTCATCACCGGCACCTCGTGCAGCGCCTTCACCACGGCGAAGCCGATGAGGTGGGTGAAGCTGACCTTGCCCCCGCGCCGGCGCGACAGGTGGTTGTTCAGGATCTTGCGGTTGATCTCGAGCAGCTTCGCCGGGACCCGGCGGACGCTTGTCGCAGTCGGCACCGAGAGGCTGGCCTCCATGTTGGCCACGATGCGGGCCGCGGCGCCTTTGAGCGGGGCCGTGGTCTCGCCGTCGGCGGCCAGCGCGGCCGCCCTGGCGGGTGCGGGTGCGGGCGCAGGTGCGGGCGCTGGTGCAGTCGCGGGGGTGGGCGGTGCGGGGGCCGGAGACGCGGCCGCGTCCGACCGCGGTGGGGCGGTCGCCTGGCGGTAGTTGGCGAAGAACTCCTGCCAGCTCGAGCCCACCGATCCCGGGTCGGCCTGGTAGCGCTCGTACATCTCCTCCACGAGCCACTCGTTGGGCCCGAAGGAGCCGGCCGTGCCTGCGTCCTCAACCATGATGGCGTCGATCCTACCGACCGCCGGCCGCAGAACAGCCCGGTAGCGTGGCCGCCATGCCGGCCCAGTTCATCTTCACAATGCGCGACCTGCGGCG
>Ga0102924_1006836_pt1 | contig 10592 bp, 9 predicted proteins | sample PaiPotPPM11metaG_FD_80116 | JGI IMG/M metagenome (GOLD analysis project Ga0102924, IMG submission 80116) | Iron sulfur acid spring bacterial and archeal communities from Banff, Canada, to study Microbial Dark Matter (Phase II) - Paint Pots PPM... ...
GTAATACGCCTCGCCGGGTGCCATAGCGAGAGAGATGCCAACCAGCTCGGCCTGCCAGGGATCGTCAGAGGTAGATTCTGTATCCATGGCGAACGTGCCAGCCCTGCGTAAGCTGCTTGCCAGAACGCGCAGCATCTCCGGCGTGTTGACGACCAATGTGCTGGTCTTTTGCGGATCGTGGCTATCCATAAAGAGTAGTGGCGTTTCGATAGTGCCGCCCTGCCCAGCGGCTGGCAGGCGCAATTTGTGTACCACCTCGCCAGCGGGTTCCGCCATCTCAAACAGGTTGAGCTGCGTTGGCCCCACTTGTTCCCCCTCAGAATCGACCTCAATCTGCATCGCCGCGGCTTGTTGGGGGGTATGGTGTTCCTGCGCTGCCTGGGTCAGGGGTATCTCGACTTCGTCCATGTCTGGCGGCGCGGGTGGGTCCATAATCTGTACCACGCCCAATGGTGGTGCGGTCAGCAGATCCTCGTCCTGCTCCTCAACCGGTGCGCTGATTTTTCTCTGCGCGCCACCCTCACGCGCCGTACTGACGCCCAGCAGCCTGTCAATGAGCGTGCGAAACTCCAGCTCTCGGAAAAGCTCGACCGCGCGTTCCTGGTTGATCTGCCCCACGCGGCAGGCAGCCAGGTCCAGCTGTACCGGCGCGTCGCAGACAATCGTGGCCAGATACTTGCTCTGCCGCGCTTCTTCTTCCTGTCCGCGCAATAGACGCTGCTCTTTCGGCGCTAAATCGTCGAGGTGGGCAAAAATATTTTCGATCTCGCCGCCGTATTCGGCCAGCAGCTTTTTCGCCGTTTTCTCGCCCACACCCTTGACGCCGGGAATGTTATCCGAGGTATCGCCCACCAGTCCTTTGTAGTCCGGGACATGTGCGGGCGGCACGCCAAAGCGCTGCCGCACCTCTTCAATGCCATACTCAGTGACCTCAGTAATACCCTTCTTAGCGGCCATGACCTTCACATGCTCGTCCACCAGTTGTAGAGTATCCATATCACCGGTCAGAATGATCGTGTCCACGCCTTGTTGCGTGGCCTGGCACGACAGCGTGCCCAGAACGTCGTCGGCCTCAAAGCCATCTTTTTCATAGATGGGAATGCCAAAGGCCTCGACCACCTCGCGAATGCGCCCGAACTGTGGACGCATATTATCCGGCAGCGTCGGTCGGTGCGCCTTATAGGGTGCGAACTGCTGATGGCGGAACGTCGGCGTCGGACGGTCAAAGGTCACGGCGATATACTCAGGTTTTATCTCGTTTAAGGCTTTAATCAGCAGCGAGGTGAAGCCAAACGTCGCATTCACCACCTCGCCTTTTTTCGTGGCCAGCGTCTCTGGCACAGCATGATAAGCACGATGGATCATCGCGTGACCATCGATGAGCATGAGCCGTTGACGTTCATTGGATGCACTTTCTGTCATACCATTATCCATTCTTCAACTTTGTCTAAAATCCGGTCGCTTTCTTCGTCTATTGCATGGGTAGAAATAGTTCCGTTCCGTTTCGTGCGAATTCACTCTATTTTAGGACATTTGTGACGAACTGTATAGTGTAGTTAACTGGCGAACAGCGTTTAGTTGGTTGTACGCCAGGATACGTTAGGGAGTGTTGGATGGAGAGTGCCAAAGAATCTCCCGACCTGAAGCTACCGTCATTGTAGGCTTACAAGAGCCGTTATCACTTGAATCTGAAGGAGATGTTCTTATGGCTGAAGATCCAGATGAGCTGCTTACAGTTCGCGAAGTTGCCAAACGTTTGCGCGTCGATGATACCACCGTACGCCGCTGGATTAAAAGCGGTGCGCTTGAAGCGATTACCCTTCCCCACAAGGCAAAAAGACAGGCTTACCGCGTCAAGCTATCAACAATGAATAAGCTGCTACAAGCTCCTTTGCCGAAGCAATAAGATAACATGGGAGCGCATGAATATTTAAATGTGATTCATGCGCTCTTTTTTTTGCTCTCGTCCTTCGTATATCTGTGCTTGTCAATAGTAGGTATAGTTACACTAAGAATAAACGATATGCAACCACTCGGCAGAGTGGTTGGTTATTCTGAATCATGACTGGGCAGGAGGCTCAGGACGTTGCCAGTATCTCTAGAGCGGGCGGGAGAGCATCGGTGCTCTTTGCGTTCGGGAGAGCAGGCCGCTCTCCTCTGTAGGGGCTGGCGCTTTGTTGAACCAGTAGCAGAACAAAGTGTATTTGAGGGGACGAAGAACTATGAAAATAGCTATGATTGGTGGTGCGGGTTTTGTTGGTTCTCACCTGACCCATGCCTATTTGAATGCTGGACATGATGTTTTTGTGATAGATAGCCTGGTCCATGGGACGCGCGAATCAGTTGATCCGCGCGCGCGTTTCTACCATCTCGATATTCGCGATGGCAAGTTGCAGGCTGTGTTGCAGGCTGAACGTCCCGATATCGTCAGTCATCACGCTATCCAGCGCGAGCATACGCTACCCTGTGAAGGCTCGTTGATTGACGCGGATGTGCATATTCGCGGCCTCTTGAACGTGCTGGATGGGTGTGTGAATGCCCAGGTTGCAAAATTGATTTTCGCCTCAGGCGGCAATTCCCTCTACAGACCTCAGCTGCTCCAGAGCGCTGAAGCCACACAGCCAGTGAACGAGGAAGTTCAGGCGTGCCCTCTGCACCCTCAAGACATTAGCAAGATCGCCGGTGAATGGTATGTCCGCTATTATGCCCAGCAGTATCGCCTGCCTCATCTCATTCTGCGCTACGCCGATATCTATGGCGAGCTCGACGCGGTGCGCGCGTGGCATCCACTGACCTCGTTTCTGGCTCAGCTCGCCCGCCAACGTCGCCCGGCTATTCGCGGTACCGATCGCGATGTGCGTGATCATATTTTCATCGATGATGTCGTGCGCGCGAATCTCTGTGCTCTCGAACGAGGACAGAACGAGACACTGCACATTAGCTCTACCCAGGGCTATAGCCTGAAGCAGTTCTATCATGCCGCGACGCGCATCTTGCAGAGCGAGATCCCGCCGCTCTACCTCTCCTCTTCTCCGACCGAGCCAACCGCGATTGTCTTAGATAATCGCCGCGCCAGCCAGGTGCTCAAATGGCGGCCGGAGATTGATTTCTTGACCGGAGTTGGTCTGGCCGTGGAACGCTTCTGCGGCAAGCCCGTCGAGGTGCATACAGAGCCGTTGACGATCAATCGGTCCGCTGAAGAGACGCCTCATCCTGAGCCGTTGACAAGCAAACGAGCGGAGCAGGTACCTCACCCTGAGCTGCTGACAATGAAGCGAGGAGAGGCAGCGTCGCGCTCTACTGCGTTGGTATAAATATTCCTCTTTCATGTGGACAAGAGCGCGCCGGGAAGGTGGTTGCAGCTATCTTCCCGGCGCGCTCTTGTCCACATGAAACTTATTGCTGTAGTCCGCTGACCACGCGTGCGTACTTCTCTGCCAGGGCTTGAGCCTGCTCGTTGGAGACAGACTCGGCTATGACATGGAAAAGCGGGCGATCGGCGTCTGGCAGAACCAGCACCCATTCTTTGCCCAGATCGATCTTAATGCCATCAATCGGCTTGGCCCGGCGCTCCCTGTACTGCTCGCTCAGGATGCGCATGACCTTGCCCTTGTGCTCCCAGGGGCAATTGACCGTGGTGCGGCTCATATAATAGACTGGCAGATCGTCCACCACCTCAGCAAGGTTTACCTGGAACGTTGCAAGTAATTCCAGCAGCTTGACCATGGCCAACATGCCATCAAAGGCTGGCTGAAGCTCTGGGAAGACATAGCCGCCCACGCCATCGCCGACCAGCACTACGCCTTCGCGTCCTGCCGCGCTCATCATGGCGTGTGCCAGAACCTTGGTATGCAGGACCTGTCCATCATAGTGCCTGGCGATATGCTGGAGCGCGCTGGGGGCCGTAACCGGCGCCGCGATCACCCCGTTGCGGTGTTTGCGTAGCATCAGGCTGCTCATCGCCGCCAGCATCTTCATGCCGTCCAGGATACGTCCCTGATTATCCACTACCCAGATGCGCTCGCCACCCGGATCGATGCGGATGCCCAGATCATTGTTGAGCGTTGACGTGATCGTAGCCAGGCGCTGCAGATCTTTGTCCACTTCCTCCAGGGTGCGCGAAACCTGTTCGGTTTCAGGATTTCCGTTAAGCACGATGACCTCGCAGTCCAGACGGTTGAGAATGCTCTGCAGGATGTGCGAGGTGCTGCCATTGGCGTAGTCGACGACCAACTGATATTTGCGCTGCTTGATCAATGGGACATCAATGACCTTCAAGAGGCCATCCAGGTAGGGAGTGATGACATCTTTATTCTCTAGCACCTCGATCGAACCCAGATCATCCAGATAGACCCGGCGGAAGTCTTCGCGGAAGTAGAGGTTCTCGATCTTGCGCTCGATGGTTTTGTTGATGTCCAGGCCGTACTGGTCAAAAAACTTCATATCGACGATGCGCTGGTCGTGTGGCGAGAGGCGCACATGTACGCCGCCTACCGCGTCGGTGTTGCGCACATAATAGCGCGCCACCGGAATGGGCACCTGGTTGATATCCTGCACATTGATGCCTGCCGACGGCAGGCCCGCGACGACCGCGCGTTTGATCATACGCGAGGTGCGGTGCGAGGAATCGCGGTTCAGGCAGACAGTTGCACCTTTCGGCAGAATCGCTCCATAGGCCGCGCCCAGTTTGGCCGCGAAATCAGGGGTCAGATCGACATTGACGAGGCCGCTTACGCCGAAACGGCTGAATAGCCCGCGTCGGCCTTGCGATCCCCAGATAATGCTGGTATTGACGACCGCGCCCGCCTCGATCTCCTTGTCCGGCCAGATCTTCACGTTCGGCTGGACGATCGCGCCTTCCTGCACAATCGAGTTATCGCCGATGACCGAGCCCTCAAACATCACTGCCTTGCTCTTGATGCTTGTGGCGGAGCCAACGATCGCCCCACGCAACTCGGCCCGCTCGCCGACATACGAATTATTCCAGACAATACTGCGATCAACCTGCGCGCGCTCATCAACAATGGTATAGTGCCCAATGATGCTCGGCCCGTGAATGATCGCCCCATCTTTCACCTTGCAATCGTGCGCCAGGTAGAGTGGCCCGTAGAGCTGTGTCTCCTCGTCGATCTCCACTCCCTCTTCGCACCAGATATTTCCGCCAATGTTCTTCGCTGGAATCTCCACGTTCACGCGCCCATTGAGCGCGTCCGCGTTGGCGCGCATGTACTCGCTCAGGTTGCCAACGTCGCACCAGTAGCCGCTGGAGACATAGCCATAGATCGGATCGCCCTTTTTCAGCATGTAAGGAAAGAGTTCCTGACTGAAGTCATAGGGTTTATCCTTTTCAAAGTAACTGAAAATCTGCGGGTCGAGGACATAAATGCCCGTATTGATGGTATCGCTAAAAACCTCGCCCCAGCTTGGTTTCTCTAAAAATTGGGAGATGTGTCCATCCTCGTTGGTGATGATCACGCCAAATTCCAGGGGATTATGCACGTGCGCCAGGGTCAACGTCGCTAGCGATTTTTTGCTGTTGTGATACTCAATGATTTCGGTCAAATTGAAATCAGTCAACGCATCCCCGCTGATCACCATAAATGGTTCAGTCAGGAGGTCTTCCGCGTTTTTCACACTGCCCGCAGTGCCGAGTGGCACATCTTCGCGCGAGTAGCTAATGCGCATCCCTAGTTGTGAGCCGTTGCCAAAATAGTCTTCGATGTTACTCGCTAAATATTGTACGGTGACAACGACTTCGGTGATACCGTGGCGTTTGAGCAAATTTAGTATGTGTTCCATGACTGGCTTACCAGCGATGGGGACCATGGGTTTCGGGCGCCTGATCGTAAGTGGCCGAAGCCTTGATCCCTCCCCGCCGGCCATGACAACCGCTTTCATAGAAAGGCCTCCTCAGGCTTAGAAGACGAGAAAAAAATGAGAGACGGCGCAGCCTTGCCACGCCGCCTCAATTGTACTACACTGACCCGGTGCGCCGCAAGCTGATGCATCGCGGCGCGCTCGTCTCTATTCGGTTCACTCTTCCTCAATTTCCTGGCCGGTAGTCTTGGAAGCGCGTCCTTTCAGGTCCAATCACTGATCCGACCATGCTCGACCAACCAGCGGACAAAACGATGGTGATTCGTGATCCGCGTGGCCTGGCGTTGCTCGTAGTCTTCGCGCAGTGCGATTAACGTGCTGGCCTCTTCCACGGTGAAACCCTCATCCAGGAGGGCGTCGATCAACAGGTCAAGAAACTGTTGCTGCATATGCATTGTCCTCCTTCCAACACTTCATCCAGTCAGGTAAACCTACTACACGTACGAATAATAAGCTCTGTTTGTGTAAAAACCCTACGGTGGATACCTCTCAGCTTTGAGAAAAGGCTCGCTGTAAAACGCAATGGATACGTTGACTGTATGTATGGAGCACGTAGGTAACTGCACAATTTTCTCAACTCAGGCATCCGGTTTCTCGTTACCCACTACATAAAGTATAGCGTGTTCTGACAAAATTGTGTAGGGGTATGAAGGATTTGCACGAAATACGGGGAAAGCCGCGTGGACCACGCGGCTTTCCCCGTATTTCGTGCAAATCCTTCAATAATATGTTTAGCTGACTCCCCACGATTCGTTGTGGATATAGTGTTCGATTTCACCGTCGTTATCGTAGTAGTAGCTCAAGGCATCGTATACCTGGGCGAGTGAGAGACGGTGAATGCTGGCAATCTCTTCAGGGTCGCGACCCGATTGAAATTGCAAGACGATATGCCGCACACCTGTGCGCGTGCCCTCAACAATCGGCTCCCCGCCGTAGATAGTGGAGTCCCGCACAATATACGGGTGCGCGGTACGTTCAATAGACATCGCTAGCCGCCTTTCCCAAACGCCTGAATGGTCTTGTCTTTTCTGGCTTCCCGGTCGTCACGGTGCGTATTTTACCACAGGTTTTCAAGGTGTTTCAATATTCCGTATTCCGCGCAAGATGCCTGGCTCTGCTCTGCTTTCATGTCGCGTCTGCTGCCTCTTGTAGCGTTTTTCTCCATGATGAAACCCTGCATTGATTTTGCAGAAGTAGTGCCTCTGCTTCTGAACCTTAACCATTACCGGGCGCACATCTTTTTCATCCCGGTGAGCGGATGGGTATTTTCACGCATTTTTCACATTTGTGGTACGCGTATAAAGCGGCCTGTCAGAACGCTTTAGCTTATATTGCTGCTTGCTTGTTGTCAGTGAATTTTCAGAAAAACCTTGACATCTCTTGTGCCGGCAAGGTACACTATGGGCAATGAAAGGAGGTGGTGTGTAAATGGACCAACAACGAAGCTGCATAGGCAGCGCGATGATTACCCGCACCTTCCAGTTGAGAGGTGCCCGGCGCTAGTGTCGGGACGGGCTCACTGGTAGGTTGTATTTATCCCTACCTGTGCAGCATTCCCCAGAGTGGTTGCGAAATAGACCTCGCCGCTGCTCTGGGGATTTCATCCACTTGATCAGCAAAACTGCTTCCGCTGTTAGGAAGTGGTTGCTTATATACTCACCATTACCCGCTGCGATACGCTCGCAACTGGCATTTTTCTGAGAATGTTGTTATAGGGCGGTTCCATTTTCCCAGGTTTGAGTCTCTTCGTGTGGAAGCGCGAGATACTCTGGATATGTGGAAGAAGAAATGATGCACGATGCACCTGGCTTCGATGTAGATACCCTGCGTCTCTTATTGCCGACACACGTTGTTGGCGTTGGCGAACGTTTATGGTATGTGCCAGAGGTAGAATCGACCAATACTCTGGCTATGCGCCTGGCCCACACGCGGCCAGAAGAAGGGCTGGTGGTGCTGACCGATAGTCAGACTGCTGGTAAAGGCAGACAGGGCCGTCGCTGGGTTGATACGCCGGGATGTAATATCCTTTCCTCAATTCTCCTGCGACCGCTGTTTCCCCCACATTTGCTGGTCATGCTGGCGTCTCTGGCTGTGGTTGAGGCGATCGCTCAGACCTGTGGGGTCGAGGCAACAATTAAGTGGCCGAACGATGTGTTGATTGAGGATCGCAAGGTATGTGGCATTCTGATTGAGACGGGCCACGATGTGGACGGACGCCTGATAGCCGTCGTAGGGATTGGCTTGAATGCGAATGGGCATCTGCAGGGCCGGGTTGAGCAAAAAGGCGTTGAGGTGGATCTGGCAACTATTGCTATCACGCTCGAAACAGCTTGCGGCCATCCGGTTCACCGAGAAGAAATCCTTGCCCATTTGTTGATCGCGTTAGAGCATGAGTATCTGGCTTTACAACAGGAGGTTAGTGAACCTCTAGTGGCAGCGCCATTCAAGGGACCTGTCGCCCGTTTGCTTCGAGAACGTTGGCAGAATCAATTGTCCACGTTAGGGCGCACTATTCAAGTGCATCAGGGAGACGGTGTGGTTGAGGGTGTTGCAGAGGCCGTGGATGACAATGGAGAACTCCTGCTCCGTCGTCATTCGGGTGAACTGGTATGTATCACCTGGGGAGTGGTTGAGCACTTTCCTGGTTAGCCACCTATCCGTTTACATAGGTGTTGGATTTGTAGGATGGGAAATCCTACCGAAATCAAGAAGGGACCATGACTATGGAGACACAAGATGTTTTCCTGACAGAGGACGGACGACATGACGCAATCAGTAAACTTGAGTTTTTGCGAACTGTTAAACGAGCCGAGGTCGCGCAATACCTTCATGATGCCAAAGAATCAGGGGATGTGATCGACAATGCGGCCTATGAGGACGCGAAAAATGAACAGGCGCGCCTGGAGGGTCGTATTCTGGAGCTGGAGCAACTGCTGGCTACGGCGAAACCGATAAGCAAAATCTCCACCGATGAGATCTCTCTTGGCTCCGTGGTGCAACTGCGAATCGCTGATGGCCGTGAGTATCATTATACGTTGGTCGGAGCCTATGAGGCCAGGCCCAGTGCAGGCCTTATTTCCAACGAGTCGCCCGTTGGAAAAGCACTGCTAGGTCATAAAGTGGGTGATGTGGTGATTGTGTCTACGCCCGGCGGAGTCAAGGAATATACCATTTTGCGTATCGATTAAGTCACAAAGCAGAACAAAGAGGACGACCGCTGGAGAAGTCAACGGTCGTCCTCTTTGTTCTGCTTTGTGACAGATCTCTGTAAATTTCAGTGAGACAAACATTCGTTCGACTCATCGGTTCAACCCCTTGTGGGATGCTCTCTAATGGTGTAGTATACACGCGAGCAGAACGAGAAGGAAGAAGCCAGAGGCTATGCTGGTCTACGAGTACAAACTAGATGGCACACAACAGCAATACGCGGCCATTGATAAGGCGATCAGAGTTTGCCAGTTTATTCGCAATAAGTGCTTGCGCTTGTGGATGGACGAATATGGCATCTCCAAAAATGATCTACAGTGCTATTGCGCGGTGCTCGCGAAAGAGTACTTGTTTGCTTCTCCTCTCAATGCCCAAGCCCGTCAGACCAGTGCAGATCGAGCATGGTCTGCGATCCAACGCTTCTATGACAACTGTCATGAACAGAAGCCGGGCAAAAAAGGCTATCCACAATTTCAGCACGACAATCGTAGCGTGGAGTACAAAACGACTGGTTGGAAGCTCGATCCTGCTGGGAAACACATCGTTTTTACTGATGGTTGCGGGATTGGACGCCTACGCTTGGTTGGCAATAAAAAGCAGAAGATTGCCACCTTCCCGATCAAACAGATGAAGCGCGTTCGTCTGGTCAAACGCGCCGATGGCTACTACGTCCAATTCGCCGTGCAGGCTGAGCGCAAGGTGGAGCATGTCGCAACGGGCGCTCAGGTGGGCATTGATGTGGGATTGAAGGAATTCTACACGGACTCCAATGGCAGCACGATCGCCAATCCGCGCTTTTTGCGTAAAGCAGAGAAGAAGGTGAAGCGTTTCCATCGCCAGTTGTCTCGTACGCAGAAAAAGTCAGCCAATCGTATCAAAGCACGGCAAAAACTGGGCAAAGCGTATCTCAAGGTCAGCAGGCAGCGCGAAGATTTTGCCAGAAAGACGGCAAACGCGCTGGTCACGTCTCACGACTTGATTGCCTACGAAGACCTCAAAATTGCCAATTTCGTCAAGAACCACACTTTGGCCAAGTCAATTAGTGATGCGGCATGGGGGCGTTTTCTCTCATGAGTCCAATATTATGGCGTGATTCACGCGGTTCCGGTCATAGCCGTGGCCCCGCATTTCACGAGCCAGCACTGCTCTGGCTGTGGCTGTATAGTCAAAAAAAGCCTGAGCGAACGGACGCATCGCTGTGTTCACTGTGGACTGATCATGGACCGGGACGAAAATGCGGCGAGGAACATTCTCGCCCTGGCTCTCGCATATCTCAAGGCTGTACCGTGGGGCACACGGAAACAGGCGGGCCGCGCCCCGCGTAAAGCTTCTGGACAGAAGACCACTACCGTCCTCTCAGCAATGGGGGAGCGGCAAGCCCACTGGATGAAGGAAGAATCTCCGCGCCGCAGAGGACGGGGAGTGTCAGAATAGGAGCACATTTCTGGAGGAGAATTCAATTTTTTTATGACTGAAGAACGTGATGTGCGTGTACAGCGCCTCCACAC
>Ga0102924_1006838_pt1 | contig 10589 bp, 7 predicted proteins | sample PaiPotPPM11metaG_FD_80116 | JGI IMG/M metagenome (GOLD analysis project Ga0102924, IMG submission 80116) | Iron sulfur acid spring bacterial and archeal communities from Banff, Canada, to study Microbial Dark Matter (Phase II) - Paint Pots PPM... ...
AATCTCCCATTCCGTCGCCGCCATACTCGCCGTAGATCACACCCGCCGCGCCGTGTCGATCCCCTGAGCGCTCCCGCCGCTCAACCAGACCCGTGCACGGGTTGTTTCTGCTCAGGCCCTAAGCGGCCTTCGCCGACCATGGGCGCCACGGCTCCTCCGTCACATCGATCTGCCCCTGCCGGGGCGAAGCCTCCCAACGCGTTCGAGCGCCCTCTCGCCAGAACCGCAGATCGAGCGTGGCACGCCCCACGCGCAGCCCATGGAGCGTCACGTCGGGCAACCAATCCGGCAGCACCGGGTCGACCCGGAGCCGGCCGTGCGGCGCATCGGCGGCGAGGCCGAGGATCGCTTGAAGAAGATGGAACACCGAACCGGCGGCCCACGCCTGCGGCACGTTCGCGCCCAGGTACTGGACCGGGAATGTGCCGGGCTGTCGCTCGACTCCAGCGTAGAGCTCGGGCAGCCGGTGGCTGGCGAAGTAGCTCGCCGCCCTGCTGATGTCGCGCGCGACCCGCGCCGCTTCGGACGCGAAACCGTATCGCTTGAATCCGAGCGCGATGATGCCGTTGTCGTGTGGCCACACGGAGCCCAGCTGGTACGAGAGCGGATTGTAGGCGGGGTTGGCCGCCGAGAGCGTCCGGATCCCCCATCCGCTCCACATATCGCGCTGCAGCAGCCGCGCCACGACCGGCGCAGCGCGATCGGGCCGAACGATGCCGCTCCACAAGCAATGGCCAGGATTCGATGCGATCGTCTCTATACGCGCCTTCTTCGGATCCAGACCGAAGGCGTAGAAGCCGAGCTCTTGGCACCAGAAACGCTCCTCGAAGCGTTGCTGAAGGTCGGCAGCCTTGCGGCGCAGCGCGCGTGCTTGCTCCGGCGCGTCGAGCGCGTCGTAGACTTCGGCCATCCGCATCCACGCGTCGAACACGTAGCCCTGGAGCTCGCACAAGGCCTTGGGTTGGGGGACCGGGCTGCCGTCGGGGTACACGACGGCGTCGCTCGCGTCCTTCCATCCGACGTTCTCGTAGCCGCGATCGCTTCGCGTCCGATACTCCTGGAAGCCGTCACCATCGAGGTCGCCGTAACGGTCGATCCAGTCGAGGCAACGCTCGGCAATCGTCCGATAGCGATGCAAGAGCGTGTCGTCGCCGAGCCATTTCCACGCTTCGTGGAGCGTGATGAGATAGAGCGGCGTCGCGTCCGCGGTGCCGTAGTACGGCGTGTGCGGGACCTTGTGAAAGTGCGCGAGCTCGCCGAGCCTCAGCTCGTGCGGGATCTTTCCGGGCTCGGCATCGTGCCAGTCGTCCATGCCCGTTGCTTGATAGCGACCGAGCGTCTCGAGCGCACCGCGCGCAAAGCCCGGGTCGACCGGCATGCTCTGCAAGCTCACCACCAAGCTGTCACGCCCGAACAGGGCGACGAACCATGGCACTCCCGCGGCGGGCACCCAGACGTCGGGCGCCGAGTCATGTTCGTGCAAGCGCAGCGCCCCCAAGTCTTCTACCGATTGCCGGAAAAACCGGTAAACCTCCTCGTTGGCCGAAGTGAGCTTGGTCGTGCGCTCTTGCCACTCCCGCTGCAGCTGGTCGAGCGCGATGTGACCGCTGTCAGGGTCGCAGCCGCGCAGCGGCTCCAAGGCTTTCCCGTCCAGGACGAGCACGTAACGGCAGCACGTGTGCCAGGTTTGACCGGGAGCGAGCGTGATCGCGAACGTGATGCGTCCGTTGGCGAAGTGGGCAGGCGAGCCACTATTGTCCAATCGGAAGATGAATGATCTCCGGAAATCTCGGTTCGCGTACGTCGCCCGCAGCTCGCCACGCTCGTGGTCCCATTCGCTCTCGATGTGCCCACGGCGCACGAACTGATGAGACTTGACCTCGAACAGATCCGCGAAGTCCGACCGTGTTGCGATCTCCAGGTTGAAGCGCACGGCGCCCAGGCCCAGGTTGGTGACGTCGAGGTCCTCGTGAATGCCGTCTCCGACGGATCGGCTGATCATCAATCCCAACTTTCCGGCGGGGACATCGCCATCTTCGGTCGCGAACGGCGCGTTGGCCAGGTAAACGCGCGCGGCATAGTACGAGACGGCGCTCGAGCTGAGCCGAACCCACGGCTCGCCGTTGGCGGAAATGGCGTAGTAGCTCAGGAATCGCGTGTCCCCGGCGAAGACCCCTTGCTCGCTGTTCGCGGCAATTTCTCCGCCGAGATCCGTGACCATGAACGTGCGGCCAAGATTGATCGTCAGAACCGGCGGCCCGACGTTGATCTCGATGGGCACGAGCGCAACATGGGGGCGCGACGGTTCCCGCGTCAATCGCGACCGACGCCCCGCACTGAAATCCTCGCGGCAGGCCTCGCCGAGGAGCAAGCCGTCGTCGTCGACGACCGGCACGAATTGGAGCTCGTGGCGCCCTTCGAAGAGGGCACGCGCCTCGTCGGGCGATGCGCGTACCGACAGCTGCGCGCATTCGGCGTCGACGAGGTCGTGCACGATGAGCAGCCGAGGCAGGAGCTCCGCCGAGAGCCGCTGTCGGGCCGTCTCGGGGTGCAGCGCGCCCTGCAGTCGGCCGCACGCGTCGACGACGAAGAGCGGCCGCGGGTCGTGCGTGAGCAGCTCGACCAGCAGGTCCGCTGCGCAGGTCAGCGCAGGGACGTGGCGCGTCGGGTGGAGCGGGATGGGAGCCCCCGACAGCGCTGGCTCCGTGCGCGGCGGACAGCGCGGGCCCAGACGATAGAGCGAGCCCCGTCCAGGGGCCGGCTGACCAGGGTCGCCGCGCCGCAGGCGCACGCGAGCCGCAATATGAGGTGGTAGTCGGAGCTCAGCTCGGAGAGCAACACGACCGACGAGATCGGGTCGCGCGACGTGCCGGCCAGCAGCGCACCCATGCCGAGCAGCGAGAATGCCCCGGGTGGTGTGCCCGGCCATACGTGCGAGACGCCGGCGCCGACCAAGCCGCCGATCAAGGCGCCAATCGAGAGCATCGGTGTGAGGAGGCCGCCCGGGACCTGGGCCGCCTGGCACGCGGCCGTGGCGCCGAAGCGCAGGATCGGCAGCGTCACGAGTAGAGGGATCGCGAGATCGCCGTGCAGCGCAGCGTCGGCGGCGCCGTAGCCGTTCCCGAGGAGGTGCGGCAGCCATGCGGACGCAACGCCAAGCGTACTGAGTACGACGAACGGCATGAACGGCGCGAGGCGCGCGCTGCGATCCTGCAGCGCGGCGAACCACCGCAAGCCCTTGAGCACGAACGCGGCGACTGGACCCAGCGCAGCCCCGAAGAGCAGCGCCACTACGAGAACGGCTGGGCGGCCGAGCTGGTAGAGCGGGATGTGATAAGTCGGCTGTTTGCCCAGCACCGAGCGTGACACGGCGGTCGCCACTGCGCAGCAGAGGATCACGGGGCCAACCAGCTCCAACTCGATTCGGCCGAGGAGTACCTCGAGGTGACCAGGACGCCCCCGGAGGCGGTGTGTGCGCGGTGGAGGAACAGTCGGATCGTCGTCGTGGCGACGCCTGCGATCAGCAGGGCGCCGACGCGGCGGAGCGGCGATGCGGCCGCGAACGTCGAGCGGCTGGCCGAGGTCCAGACCAGCTGCTCGACGAGGCGAAGGAGCGCTAGCAGCCCGACACCGGCGATGCCCGTCGCCGCGCCGGCGATCAGCATGAGCGCCAGAAGGGACGCGCCGGCTCGAGCCCGCGCGGGCAGAGGCCGCCGTTCGCGCGAGAGCGGACGCGGACGCGGAAGCGAAAGCAACCGCACGACCAAACCGGCGGCGCGCCGTTCGCGGACAACGAACGCCGAATCGGGAGTGAGTCATGGAGCAGGCGGAACGGGTAGAGGTCCTGGTGCTGGGCAGCGGCGCGGGCGGCAAGCTCCTTTCGTGGGACATGGCTCGAGCAGGCCATCGAACGGCCGTCGTCGAGCGCAGGTGGGTCGGCGGCTCTTGCCCGAACATCAACTGCCTTCCAAGCAAGAACGAGGTCCGGAGCGCAGAGCTGGCCGACGTCGTCCATCACTCCGGGGGCTTCGGGACCGCCGCGACGGGCGTTCGCACGGACATGCCGCGTGTGCTCGCGCGTAAGCGCAGGATGGTCGAAGGCCTCGTCGCCATGCACCTGGAGCGGTACCGCGCGAGCGGAGTGGAGCTGAGCCGCGTCACCGTCATCGAGCGCGGTCCGCAGGTACTCGGACGGGAGGATCCGGATGTCGCCGAAGCGCTGCAGCGGCTGTTCGCGGACGAGGAGATCGAGGTCCTCCTGAACGCGCAGGTCGTGCGCGTGGAAGGCCGGCGGGGAGACCTCAGCGTGACCGTTCGCGCGGGCGGTGAGGAGAAGACCATCCCCGCGAGCGAGATCCTGGCGGCGGCGGGCAGGACGCCGAACACCGGCGGAATCGGTCTCGACGTTGCGGGGATCGAGCTCGACTCGCGCGGCTACATCGCGGTCGACGACCGCCTCGAGACCAGCGCTCCGGGCGTGTGGGCTATCGGCGAATGCGCCGGTAGCCCCCAGTTCACCCATATCTCCGAGAACGACTATCAGGTCATCAAGGCCAACCTTGATGGCGGGAATCGCTCGACGCGCGGGCGACAGGTGCCCTTCTGCGTCTTCACGGCCCCGCTCGCTCGCGTGGGCTTGAAGAGGTCGAGGCGCGCGGCCACGGGGTCGCGGTCCGCATCGCAACGCAACCGGTGACCGAGGTGCTCCGCACGTGGACGACGGGCGAGACGCGCGGCTTCATGAAGGCGCTCGTTCACGCGAAGCGCGACGACATCCTGGGGTTCACCATGTTCGGGGCGGAGGCGGGTGAGGTCATGGCCGTGGTGCAGACAGCCATGCTGGGCGGGATGCCGTATACGAGCCTACGCGACGACGTCCTCACCCACCCGACGATGGCCGAGGGGCTGGGCACGCTCTTTTCCCGCGTTGCCACGTAGCCGGCCTCGAAGAGACTCGCACGTGACGACGTGCAGCGCGTCCTCTTCAGTCCCCGCCTCCCCCCTCATCGACGGCTCCCCCGTCGCCGGGAGCCATCTCGGTGTATTTGAAGAACTCCATCGACGAACTGTTTTGGATCAGGTAAAAATAGAACTCTCCGGTATTAGAAATAAAGGGCACTGCGCCCGTATTGTATACTGCATCCCCCGGCATGGGGGTGCCGGTAACGGACGCGGGTAAAAGCAGATGTTTGGCGCTCCACGGCCCCCAGGGATTGTTTGCGTAACGGAAATACGAATTGCCGTTCACGCCTTCCATGTACACCAATACATATTCTCCATCCAACTGCCCGCCTTGCATCTTGAAATAACCGGGCATGTTGCCGACTGGCCCCACGATGGCCCCAGAGACGTCCGTCAAATCGGTTGCCTCCTCGTATTTCTGGACCCAGCTCGTTCCGTTCCAGTACTGCCTTGCGTTGAAGTCTTCGACGCTTCCAGCCGGAACCCGCGAAATCACCAGGTTCGATTTGTCGTTCCATACTCCGTACTCGTTCGTTTCGTCCGCACCCAGCATGTAGATGTTGCCGTCGTCATCGTTCCAGGACGCCAGATTTTCGAACTGAACCACCCGATAGTAATTGCCAGATTGTGCATCGTCGGCATTCGGGCTGAATCCACTGGGAATGGTGGGATAGTACATGTATGGCAGGGAATCGAACGCCACCAGCGTAGTCCAATCCACCTGACCGTTGACGATGGTATACCTCATCAGCTGAGTGGCGTTTGCCTTGAACGGGGAGCAACAGCTGGCATCGTTGTGAAGAACGAAATAAACGTAGTTCCCCACCGAAAAGGCGCCCATGTTCCATGGACTGCCACCGTATGCGTTCCGGGTGGCGGTTGATCCGGCTTTGGCCGACAAGAGGAGTTTATTCCCCGAGGTGTCGTATATGCGCACCGCGCACAGGCCATACATGTCGAGGAACCCCCAGTTGCCATCGCCAGATACGGGGTTGTAAGTGATCTTGACGTACCTGGCGGATGTTCCGTTCAGGTTGATGGCCATGTCGTAGCCTGCGGGGCCTGACCCGCTGGCCTGTGGAATTTGGAAGGGGTACCCGCTTCCGGTATATTCTGTATAGGCATTTCCATCTGCCGAAGTATATATCTTGATATTCTGCAGCCCCTTGTCGGTACCGCCGGCTTGATTGAAATTCCATATGTACATGTTTCCTAGGGTTCTCACACCATAGGAATCCAGAATGATGTAGCTGTTTGCGGTCGACGGCGAGTGATCGGAGAGCCACATTTTCATGTAGTCCGTATCGTGGGTGTCAGTCGTGGCCCTGATGCCGCTCATGCCGTAGTTGTTGACGAGATTCCATGCGACTGTGCCGCCATACCCGCTCTCGGCCCGTGTGGTATTCCACAGGTTGCTATAATCAGCCTTCTGTCCATTGGTGCCGTATATCCAGCTCATCTTCGAGCTGTCCGGTGTCACTCCGTTATATACACCGGCAGTGCTGTTGAAAAAGTGGCCGCCGAAGTTCGAGTCGTTGAATAGAACGACCGAGTTGGTGCTCGACATCCCCAATGCCTGACGGTCTTTTATTTCGAGGGGAATCCACTGAAAGCCGTCGCCATTGTGGCCTGTGTTGTTGAACACGGCGTTCCAATCCGGTGCCGGCGTTACTTGGTACGTGGGTGGTGGAGGGAGAGGGCGCGGGGAACCGGTGCCACCGTCCGACCCGGTGCTTCCCGAGCTGGTGCCGCCGCTGGAACCCGAGCTGGCGCTGCCGCTGGAGCCCGAGCTGGCGCTGCCGCTGGAGCCGGAGCTGGGGCCGCTGCTGGAGGCGGAGCTGGCGCCGCTGCTGGAGCCGGAGCTCGAACCGCCGCTCGAGCTCGTGCTCCCTGTGGCGTCAGAATTCGCTCCAGCGTCCTCGCTCGCTCCGGTTCCGCTGTTGTCGTCCGACGAACCACACGCGGCCAACGCGCCCAAGGTCACCGCGAGCGCGCAGCAGACCGACCGAGGTGGACGCCTCCATGTCGTATCACCACGTACGTTCGACGACGCCCTGGTTGTGTCAGCGAGTCTCACACTACAAAAAAACTCGCATGCCGGACTTCGGCTCACTTTTCATTGCCCGCGTCATTGCCCGCGCCAAGGCGTACCGCGCTCCTTCAGGCATCCGTCCGCGTCGTCGGCCGCTCCCGGCGTGGGGTTAGCTAGTTTGCCATCGCCTAGGGTGCCATCACGACCACGGCCGACCCGTTGTACGAGACGACCTTGTCGGGAGTGGCCGTCACATCCACGCCGACGCCATGGTTAGCCCCGACGAAGACGACGTTGAACGTCCTCGTCGTGGGCATCCCTGGGTAGCTTCCGGCCGGGGCGCTGATCGTCAGCTGCTTCGCCGATTGGCTCCACGAGAACATGATCGTCGAGTGCGCGCCGTTCTCGTAGTTGTAGGTGTCGCCTTCGTCCTCGTACAGCATGAAGGTCGCGTCCTGCCCCTCGTAGACACGGATCTCGAGCGGGTCGATGCTCTCGTTGGCGTACTGAATCATGGGACCCATCGGCACGATCGAGCCCGCCCTCGCGTACAGCGGCATCTGGTTCAACGGAGCGTTGGCCATCATCATGCCACCGCCCGTCACCGTCGATCCGGCCCAGAAGTCGTACCAGGTGCCGGACGGCAGGTAGAGGGAGCGGCTCGTGGCGCCCATCGTCGTCACGGGATTTACCAGGAGCGCAGGGCCGAACATGAACTGATCCGTGATGCCGTAGACCTGCGCATCGTTCTGGAAGTCGAAGACCAGCGGCCGCATGATCGTATAGCCCGCGCTGGTGACCTGCCAAGCCAGCGAGTAGATGTACGGCATCAAGCGATAGCGCAGTTGATCGACGACGAGCATGTTGGCCTTGCCCTGCGCGCTCCACTGGGATCCGTAGAGCTCCTTGGAGGCCTGCCCGTGAATGCGGAAGGTGGGGCAGAACGCGCCGAACTGGAACCACCGCGTAAAGAGCTCTTCGCTGGGCGTGCCGAAGTAGCCGCCGATGTCGGTGGTCCAGTACGGCATTCCGGAGATGGCAAAGCTGAGCCCACCGGGGATCTGCGCGGCGAACACGTTGGGATCGGCGTTGATGTCGCCCGACCAGCAACCTGCGGCGTATCGCTGCTGGCCTGCGAAGGCGCTGCGAGTGAGGACGTACACGCGCTTGTTGTTGGGGCCCATGCTGCGCCAGCCCTCGTAGATCCCTCGAGTGTGCTCGAGGGGGTACGCGTTGATGTTGAACGCGCCCTTCCCGAGGGCCGTATCGGCGGAGTGCACGTTCACGCTGCCGGGGTAGCCATCCGGCTCGGTGCAATCCGCCCAGATGGCGTCCCAGCCGTAGTTGGCGAGCAGGCGATCGTGGTCATATTGGTAGGCGATTGTCCGGGCCATCGAATTGAACGTGTCGTAATACTGGTATCCATCGCCCGACCCCGGATAAAGAGCATTGAGGGCGTTGAGCGAGTTGAAGGGATCGAGCTCGCCTTGGACCATGGGCGTGGGTGGGTTTCGCGTCTGGTACTCCGGCCAGATCGAGATCATCGTGTGGATGTTGTCCATGTGCAGCTGCGACACGATCCCGGCGGGATCCGGATACCGGCTCGGATCCATGAGCTGCGAGCCCCACATGTAAGGGCTCCAGTACTGCCAATCCTGCACGATGACGTCGACGGGGATCTTGTTGCTGCGGTAGCCCTGATCGACGGACTGGAGGTCCGCCGAGCTCGTGTAATGGTCCTTCGACTGAAAGAGGCCATAGCTCCACTTGGGGAACAGCGGCGCCGCGCCCGTCGCGGCGCGGTAGAGCGCGATCACGTGATCGATCGTGGGCCCGTAGAAGTAGTAGTAGTCGACCATGTCGCCGGTCTCGGAGCTGAAGCTGTACTGGGTGTTACCCGCGGCGTTCCCGGCGAAGTTCGTGATCGAGGGGTTGTCCCACAGGACCCCGTAACCCTTGTTCGAGACCACGAGGGGGATCTGGATCTCGGTGTTGTGATTTTGCATGGTGAGTGTCGACCCCTTGCGGTTGATCACTCCGTCCTGATGCTGGCCGAGACCGAACAGGGCTTCGTCCTGCGGCGAGTTCCACGCGGTTTGAACGGTGTTGGTGGCGACGCCCTCGACGGTCGCCGGCGTGACCGCCTTGCTGGCCTCGGACAACAGCGAGTTGCCGGTGAGATCGGCGAAGGTTACGAGGCCGGTCGCGGTCGCGACGTTCGCCTGCATCCGCGCGGTCGTTATGGTGAAGGTTCCCCCGGCGTCGGAAACGCAGAAGCTCGGGGTGCCCCAGGTCGCGTTTACCGAGAGCGACGTCTTCATCGGAAGCGACGATGCTGTCGTGTACTCGACGCGGATGACGTCATCCTGACAAACCTCCAGCCGGAGCAGGCCGCCGTTGACGGTGAAGGTCACGCCCGTGGCGTCGACGGAATAAGATCCGCCGTCCGGAGGCGGCGGTGGGCAGACGAGCGGCGGCGAGGAGTCCGCCTGGGAGGCGTCTCCTCCGGACGCGTCTCCAGACAATCCAGCGTCGGACGCGTCGGGAGTAACGGCGGCGTCCACTCCGCCGCCGGAGCCGGGCGTCCCGGTATCCCCGCCTCCTTGGGCTGCGTCATCGACCCCGGCTTCGGCGGCCCAGTCACTCCCGGGCGAGCACGCGGCGGTGACCACGACAACGGCCACGAACAGGACGGAGATCGAACCTTTGCTGCAACCTGACATCATTTCCTCTAGGGGCGTGGCGTGTCGCCGTTCTCGAAGGTTCACCCGGACCATGGGTGGGTGGCGACGAGACCGGATGGCGATCACTACGTGCGTGCACTACGTGTGGGAAAGACATACGGAAATGTCCATCACAACGTGCACGAACACGCGCTCCACATACAGGCCCGCGGGCCCATGTCGGCAGAACGTCGGTGATCATCGAACGATGTGCCGCGGGCCGTACGCGTCTGCCCGTAGTCCATGGTCGCCGGATCTCAATGGCTAGTAGCGTGCGCGGCTTCGCGATGGTTGGTGCGGCGCGGCGACGCCGGTCCGGCGTCCGTGGTTGTGCAGGCGAGCGCGAGCGTCACGGCACCGAATCCCGCAAGCCGATCATGTTCGATCGCGTCGCGTCGCCGCGCTTCGCTCCCTGGGCCCATTCTCGGGATCGGTGATCGACGCAGCCGGCGAGCGCCACGAACCCACGCTGAAGGGCCGGAGCATGTGCCGCGCCTGAACCGCGAAGTCTCCAGTCGGAGAGGCAGATGGCTCGATTTCCTCAGCAGCGTGCTCACCCGTGCGAGCGCTGGAGCGCCGGCGCTCTCGGCTTCCGCGCAATCGTTCTCGCTACGACCCTCGTCGGTTGCGCAGCGACCTCGAAGTCGCTGCGGACGGAGGCGCAGCCACCGGCGAGCGGCGCAGTTCGGAGCGGCATCGCCGAACCCGCCGTAGACACGGATCGTGACAACGGCGTGGCGAATGCCTCGAGCTCGGCGCATGAACCCGCGACACACGAAACAGGCAGTGCCCAGGGGCAAGGGCAGGGAAGGGATTCCGCGTGGACCTCGTTCGTACAGACGAGGCTCGACCACCTCCGGGCGACCGTAGAG
>Ga0102924_1006840_pt1 | contig 10587 bp, 9 predicted proteins | sample PaiPotPPM11metaG_FD_80116 | JGI IMG/M metagenome (GOLD analysis project Ga0102924, IMG submission 80116) | Iron sulfur acid spring bacterial and archeal communities from Banff, Canada, to study Microbial Dark Matter (Phase II) - Paint Pots PPM... ...
GGTGTAACCCTTCGCAATCAGCCACTCCGCCGCGTACTCAAAGTCGTCGAAGACATTTTGTTTTTTGTCCAGCATTCCGTTGCGATGCCATTCTTCTCCGAGCTCTCCACCACCGCGTAGATTTGGTTGTGCAAATATTCCGCCGGCCTCAACCCACGCCGCTGCGCTCTCGAAGAAGTAAGGAGTCAGGTTGTAGCCAAATCCACCATAGCCGGTGAGCCAAACCGGGCGGGCGCCGTCGCGAACGAGTCCTTTTTTATAAAAGAGAAACATAGGCACGCGCGTCTTGTCTTTCGACTCAAACCAAACTTGTTCAACGGTGTAGGCTTTCCCATCGAACGGAACACGCGGACTGGCCCACGAGTCTATCTGTCCGTTTTTTACGTCGTAGGCATAAATAGTCGGGGGGACGTTGAACGAGTGAAAATTAACAAATATATTTTGCTCGGCCCAGTCGCCGCTTGAGCTTGCCACAGCTCCAATGCCGGGGAGCGGGACATCGCCAGCGGGTTTACCGTCTGCGTCAAACACTTTCAGTTGCGACGAAGCATTGCGAACGTATTGCACCAGGATTTTTCCGCCGGTCAGGCTGACCTTTTCAATTGCGGCATCAGTCTCCGGGATGATTTCCTTCCAGGCTTCCGGTGCGGGATTCTGCAAATCCACGCGAAAGACGTGCCAATTGGGTGCCTTCCAATTAGTGGAGACGTACAAGGCGCCGCCTTGAATTTCTCCATAGAAAAGGGCGGGGATATCTTTCACGACGGTCCGTATTGGACCTGCAGTTTGCAGGTCTTGAAAATGAAGTTCGGATTGCGCACCGAAAAATACCCTGATGAGAAGGTAGCGGCCGTCTTCGGAGAGTTGCAGCCCGATATCTCGATCGCGACCGTAACCTTTACCGAAGTTTTCCTTGTCTTCCGTGACCGGAGCGCCCAACACGTGATGGAAGATGCGCATACCTTCGGGCTGCATGCGCGGGTAATATACCCCGCGATTGTCGCGTTGAAATGTAACTCCGCCGAGATCTCCGTAGAGTCCCTTAGGAAGCTGTTCCGCTAGTTCTTTGTGAGTAGCGGTGTCGAGAAAGTGGACGACTGTTTCGTCTTCACCGCCGGCGCGAACGCCGTAAGCCAAGAGCGAGGCGTCATAGGAAACGTCTAACAGTTGTACGCTGAGTGAGTGGTCCGCGCTCAGTGGATTCGGGTCCACCATTACTTCGTCAGCGCCCTTAAGACCGTGACGACGGTAAATTACCGATAAATCCTGGTCCCCGCGGCGCTTCAAGAAAAAATAATCGCCGTTGCGCGCGAGCGGCACGTCAAACGAGTCAACCTTCATCAGATCGCTGAGACGTTTCGTGATTTCTGCGCGGTTCGGCACGGCATCGAGCAACGCGGCGGCACAGCGATCCTGCGCTTCAATCCACGCGCGCGTTTCCGGACTATTCTGATCTTCGAGCCATCGATACGGGTCTGCGATAGAGACGCCATGAATTGTTTCCACAACGTCGTCCTTGCGTGTCGGCGGAGGGCATTTGTTGTCCGCAGAATTTGTCTGCGCGCGGGTGCGAGGAGGATTGAGTCCTACAAAAGCTAAAAAAATGAGCGAGGAAATAAACCGACGAACGCTATGGGGGTTTAACCGTAGCGAGCAGAACGCAAAGCGCAGCCGCGCGCATTCTTGTAGCGAATCCATTTTGCCTTCTTTCGCCCCGACCGGTTAGGTGGCACCGATGCCTACCATCCCCGGCTTGAGAATTATCGCAAAAGCCTTTCCAGGTTCCAATTGGCAGGAGCGCAAAGGGAATGGCGCGAGTCTGTTAGAATTGAAGCAATGCCGATACCTCACGATGTGCGAAAAAAACCGATGGACGTGAAAGTACGCGTCACGACCGGCGAGGGTGTGGATGTTACATGGTCCGACGGCCACGCCAGCCACTTCGATTTTCCTTATCTGCGGGACAAGTGTCCGTGCGCGCTGTGCAATGACGAACGTGAAAAAAAAGCGCGCGTAACCTCTGGTGGAGGCAATTCTCCGAGTGCGGTGCTGCCCATGTTTAAACCTCGCGTGACTGCGAAGAGCGCCACCGCAGTCGGGAACTACGCGATCCAGATAGAATTTTCTGATAGTCACGCGACTGGAATCTACAGTTTCGAACATTTGCGCGAAATATGCCCTTGCGAGGCTTGTAAACGCGAGTTCCAGACCGTGGCGGAATAAAGCTGCTCGTCGGAGCGAAGCGCTGCTCTGCCCGACAGTACACATTGATTCGGCATGTGACTTTCCGTCAGCAAGAAAGAAATTGCGAACGCGCAACACTTTGTTTTTGCGTCAAATTCAACGTATAGTTCTTCACCGACCTTCATAACGTATGTCATCCGACTCCACCGGCCACATTTTCACCCCTGGTAGGGTACGCCCCGTAGCCAAAGTGCTCGTGGCCACTACGGCCATGCTGGCGTTCATTTCATTCTGGCGGGCCGCTGCGATCGTTCTGAACGACCTGGCGTCGTCGGCCTACTACGCCGGTGGCGAAGCAGAGCAATTTATCGGCAAGACCGCTCCGTGGTTCATCCTCGGCATCATGCTGTTTTCCTATGCCGTGCGCGCGATTTATGTAGAGAGCTGCAGCATGTTCGTGCGCGGCGGCGTGTACCGCGTGGTGAAAGAAGCGCTGGGCGGAACGCTGGCGAAATTCTCGGTATCGGCGCTGATGTTTGACTACGTGCTCACCGGGCCAATCAGCGGCGTTTCTGCGGGCCAATATTTCGTAGGTGTGGTGAACGAACTATTTGTCTTCGCGCATATTCCCATTCATCTGCACGTGAACGGCACCGCGGCGGCGGTCGCTATCGTAATCACGCTTTATTTCTGGTGGGAAAATATTAAAGGCGTTCCGGAATCGAGCGGCAAAGCGCTGCGGATCATGCAACTCACCACGGTGATGGTGATCGTGCTGATCGGCTGGTGCTTTTACACTTTGTATGCCCGCGGCGGCTGGCACCTTCCTCCCGCGCCGTTGCCCCAGAACATGAAGCTCGACAAGGGGTCGCTTGGCTGGCTGGATAAATATCAGTGGGCGCACGCGATTACTCTGATTGCAATTTTCGTCGGGTTGGGCCATTCGGTGTTGGCCATGAGCGGCGAGGAATCGCTGGCGCAGGTTTACCGGGAAATAGAGCATCCCAAGCTTCCCAACCTGAAGAAAGCCGGATTGATTATTTTCATTTACAGCCTGGTATTCACCTCGCTGGTCTCTTTCTTTGCGGTGATGATTATTCCCGACAACGTGCGCGGAAGATTCACCGAGAACCTGATCGGCGGACTGTCCATGCATCTTGTGGGGAGTTTTCCTGTACGGCTCGCGTTTCATGTGTTCGTCGTGTTTGTCGGCGTGCTGATCCTTGCGGGCGCTGTCAATACGGCAATTGTAGGATCCAACGGAGTGCTGAACCGCGTATCGGAAGATGGAGTGCTCACCGATTGGTTTCGCCATCCGCATTCGCGGTTTGGAACCACTCACCGAATCATCAACATGGTGGTGGCATTTCAAATCATCACAATTCTCGCCAGCCGCGGCGATGTGACCTTCCTGGGCAACCTCTACGCGTTCGGAGTGATTTGGAGTTTTGCCATGAAGGGCATTGCGGTTCTGGTGCTGCGTTATACGCATCCGCAGGACCGCGAATACCGCGTGCCGCTCAATCCGGTAATTTTCGGCGTAGAAATTCCGATTGGCCTGGGGCTGATCACTCTGGTGTTGTTCGCGATTGCGGTAATTAACCTATTCACGAAGCCTGATGCGACCATGGCGGGAATTACGTTCACGCTAATACTCTTCACCGTCTTCGAAATTTCCGAACACCGCATGCACAAGCGGCAAGCAGGCGCGGCGCACGTCGAGCTGGATCAATTCAATCTTACGAAGGAAGCGGAGCTAACTCCTACGAGCGTGGGCGTTGCGCCCGGAAATATTCTTGTACCCGTTAGCACCTACTACGCGTTGTATCACCTGGAAGCCGCTCTGAAACGGGTAAAGGGGATTGACGCGGAAATAGTGGTGCTGCATGTGCGCATGCTGCGGCGGGCCGCTTCGGGTGAGTACGATCTGGATGCCGATCAGCTCTTCAGCACCATCGAGCAATTGTTGTTCACCAAAGTCCTGGCCATTGCGGAAAAAGAAGGGAAGCCGGTGCGGCTGGCCGTGGCTGCCGCAAACGATTTGTGGGAAGGCATTTTGCGCACGGCCATGAATCTGCAATCCAGCACGATTGTAAGCGGCAGCTCGTCCAAGATGCCTGTTACCGAACAAGCCCGCGAGATTGGGTTAGCCTGGGAACGCATGCCGGAACCCCGGCCACGCTTGACACTGGAAATTTTCACGCCCGCGGGACAGGAATATATTTTCTATCTCGGTCCGCACGCCCCGCGCTTAACGCCGAAAGAAATTGATGTGCTTCACAAGATGTGGCTGCAGTTCAGCGAAAAACTGCCGGGGGAAGAACTCCACCATCACGACATCATCCATTTTGCGCTGACGGAGTTGGAACGCGAGATTGCCGCGGGTCAGGGGGATGAAGTCCTGGAAAGGCTACGCGACCATCTCCGGGAGATTCAGACGCGAAGACTGAACCCTCCTGCAGAGCAATTGAACTTGCCTCCCAAGCCAAATTAATGAGATTTGTGAAAACGGACTTGCTCGGCCCGTCCCGACTTACGCGCGAAGTTCCGAAGTGCAATTCGGACAACGCACAGCTTTGATCGGGATTGCCGTGAAGCAATACGGGCATTCCTTTGTGACCGGTGCCGCAACCGGAACAGGCTTTTTCCACCGGTTTACTTGCCGTATCACCATAAAAATCACGAAGGCGACGATCAGGAAATCAATCACGTTGTTTAAGAACACTCCGTAATTGTCGTCGGAGCGCCCGCGGCCTTCGCGGCGACCAGCGAATCGTAATGCGTACCTGAGAGGCTGAAAAAGAGGCTCGAGAAATCCACCTTTCCCAGAATTAATCCAATGGGCGGCATGATTACGTCAGCCACCAGCGATGTGATGATCTTCCCGAATGCGGCGCCAATGATGATGCCGATCGCCATGTCCAGCACGTTGCCCTTCATCGCAAATTCTTTGAATTCTTTCAGCATGGTCTGATCCTTTTGATGCTGGTATTTTTTATTTTCTAGGTCAGGCTGGGTGGCCTGCCTTCGTTAGACGGACCGGGCCGAATTGATGAGGCTGACGTTATCCGTAAGCGGGCTGACTTGCAAGAGCGAAGCATCTCTTTTATTTTCTAGATGGACCGGATCTACCGTGCTTCTTTCCCTCGAGTGAACAGCGCAACGCCGAGCAGGCCGCGAAATACCAACACAACTCCGGCAAGCCCCAAAAGCAACGGGATGTAGCCCCTATGGAAAACTGGCATACACAGCACGAGCGAGCCGACCAACACAAGCGATCCAGCGCGTATTTTCGCGGACGAGCCGACTAGCGTAGGTTCACGCCGCACCCATGCGCGCGCGCCCCAATAGACAAAGATAATTCCCAGTGCGACCAAAGCTGCGGGCCGAGTCGGTAATCCTACGCGCCCGGACATAGCTAGCAGTATCAGCAGCGCTCCCAGCAACAAAACGATAGCCTCATTGAGCAGCTGGAAAAGTTTTGCCGTTGTCAGCATACGTTTTCTTCAAACAACGCGACGATTGCCACTGATTGCGGGGCACGGCTATGTCGCAATCACACATGCTTACGTTGTACGCAACCCAGCCGTGGCGCGGTGGACATGGAATGATACAATTAAACTTTTGGCGTGTCGCATCATCATCGGCCGGCTCTCGTGGAGGAGATTTCAGTGCACAAAGTGATCATTATCGGAAGCGGATGCGCCGGCTTGACTGCCGCCATCTATGCGGCGCGCGCGGACTTAAAACCGCTCGTTCTCGACGGCTATGAACCCGGCGGGCAGCTGGCTCTGACCACCATGGTCGAAAATTTCCCCGGGTTTCCGGATGGAATCCTGGGACCCGAATTAATCGAGAATACCCGCAAACAGGCGCAGCGCTTTGGGACGGAGTTTCGGTCGGGCGCGGTTACGTCGGTGGAGCTCAGCAAGCGGCCATTTAAAATTGAGGCGGGAAAAGAAACTTACGAATGCGAAGCGCTGATCGTCGCGGCCGGCGCGTCGGCGCGAATGCTCGGGATTGAATCAGAGGGCCATTTGCTGGGCCACGGAGTTTCAACCTGCGCAACTTGCGACGGCTACTTTTTCAGAGGCCGCGATATTTTGGTTGTTGGCGGCGGCGACACCGCAATGGAAGAAGCCACTTTCCTGACGAAGTTCGCCAAGACGGTCACTATTATGCATCGGCGCAACGAATTTCGCGCGACGAAGATCATGCTGGATCGCGCTCGCGCGAACGAAAAAATCAAGATTCTTACGCCTTACGTCATTGATGAAGTGAGCGACGTGGAAAAAAAGTCGGTCGAGATGGTTACCCTTCGCAACGTAGATACCAACGAAAAAAAGACCATGGCAACGGAGGGAGTTTTCGTAGCCATCGGCCACGACCCCAATACGAAAGTCTTTAAGGGGCAACTTCAGTTGGATGACGCCGGCTACATCCTCACTCACCACGGCTCGAAAACAAACGTGGAAGGTGTTTTCGCCGCTGGGGACGTGCAGGATCATCACTACAGACAGGCGGTCACTGCGGCAGGCTCAGGCTGTATGGCGGCGATCGACGCGGAAAAATTCCTCACCGGACTCGAAAAGTAGTGTTTTCGCCCTTCCGGCAGCATAATCTCTGCTCCGTGAAGCTTTCACCGCTCCCCATTCTTACCTCGCCTCAAGCGGCCTTCTGATGCGCTCATTTCTTTTGCATCTTTCCGAGAAAAAGTGGCTCGCGCCGATGATCATGCACAATGCGGTAAGCCGACGCGTCGCGCAAAGATTCGTCGCCGGCGAGTCTCTTGATGACGCCATCGAAGCCGCCCGAAACGTCAACAACGCGATGCAACTGGCGAGCCTCGATCTTCTCGGCGAGAACGTTTCAGATGAAGCCGGCGCGCGGCGCGCAGCGGAAAACTACCTTTCCATTTTTAAGCGCATCGAGAAAGAGAAGCTCGATGCCAATGTTTCGCTAAAGCTTACGCAGCTCGGCCTCGACCTAAGCGAGCAGCTGTGCCGGGAACTTCTAGAGGGAATTGTCGCGCACGCTACGGCGCAGGGAAATTTCGTGCGTATCGATATGGAAGGTTCTGCCTACACCGAGCGTACGGTCGAAATGACCAAACGGGTTCGCGCTAAGTTCTCTGGAGTGGGTACGGTGATGCAGGCGTATCTTCGCCGCGCGGAAAAAGACGTTCTGGACCTGCTCGCAGCGGGTTGCCGCCTGCGCCTCTGCAAGGGCGCGTATCAAGAGCCGCCGGATATTGCGTTTCCGGACAAGCGCGATGTGGACGCGAATTATGTGAAGTTAATGAAGCTGATACTCCCCAGCGGAATTTATCACGGCATTGCCACTCACGATCCCGCCATGATCGATGCGACGAAGAGGTTTGTGCTTGAGAAAGGTATCCATCGCGACCAATTTGAATTTCAGATGCTCTACGGCATCCGCACGGATTTGCAGGAACAGCTGGTTCGGGAAGGTTTTCGGCTCCGTGTTTATATCCCATACGGCACCGACTGGTTTCCTTATTTCATGCGCCGCCTGGCCGAACGCCCGGCGAACCTGATGTTCTTCGTGCGTAACCTGCTTCCTCGAATGTCGCGTCCTTCCGCGTAGTGATTCCTCCGAATTTCAAGCCTTACGGCAGACGGCGACGCCGTCGCGGAGCGGAATGATGATCGGGAAAAGCTCGGGCGAGGAATAAATCAGCTTGTTGAATTGTTGGATCGCACGCGTACGCCCGTCCGTCGATTTTCGAGAAACCTTGCCGGACCACAGCACATTGTCGGTCAGCAGTAATCCGCCGGAGCGCAGGCGGGGAACTGCTTTGCGCAAGGCGTCCGGGTATTGGTGTTTGTCCACATCAATGAAAATCAGATCGAATTCGCCCGGAACTTGATCGATTAAGTTCACGGCATCGCCAGTCATGATCTGAATGCTATTTTCCACTCCAGCGCGTTTAAAGTAACCACGAGCGCGCGTGGCATTAGCCGGGTCGCCGTCGGTGTAATAGACCTCCGCCTCAGGTCCCGCCGCTCGTGCCAGCCAGATGGTGGAATATCCGATAGCAGAGCCCATCTCGAAAATTCGTTTTGCGTCGGAGATTTGCGCCACTAAATAAATCATTCGCGCAACCACCGGGCCGATGATGGGGACATCGTGCTTTTTGGCGTAGCGCTCCATTTCTGAAATGACCTCGTCGCGCTTAGGCAGCAGATCCGCGAGGTACTCTTCGACCTTCGAGTTCAAAATACCGGACATTTTTCTCCCTCCAGGAATGAGGTAAGTAACTAGCCGAGCGCTTCAACCGGTTTCAATTCGTAATTCGCGAGACCCGAAATATATCTCCGATGGGCAAAAGCACAATTTCCGGTACCACGATCGTCTCGTTCTGCGCAGCCGTCTTTGTCAGAAGATCGCGGAAGGCTTGCTCAAAAACCGGACGGGGCCGCGTGCCCAAGAAGAAAAGATTGATGTGTCCGTCGCGCGTGTAAAAAACTGTTTGCGGCATGGTGCCGGTCCATGCCGGATTCACCCCGTGATAGAACGCGTCAAGGTCGATGCCGGGTTTCTGCCGGTAATTCGGAAAATGCGGCTGCGTGCGTGCGATAAAGCGGCGAACGAGATTCATGTCGGAATCGTCATCCATGTTAATGCCAACCACGTTGACGCCCTGGGATTTAAATTCAGCGGCTAATTCGACGATTAGTGGATATTCATCGCGACACGGCTCGCACCAAGTAGCCCAGAAATTAACGACCAGAGGTTTGCCCTGGTATTTTGCGAGGACTTGCTGATAGCCAGCCAGGTCGATGATGGCCGGATCCGGCGTCTTCGCAGCTGATTGGGAACCGCCGGTGGCTGCCTTCGCCGCGGAATTCTGCGTCCGAGCCGAGCCAACGACAGCGCATAAAAATAGCAAAACTAAAGCGAAGATAAGAAATGGAAATTGCGATGTTCGTTTCAAATGCCACCGTCCTCGGTCGTCATTCTAACGGTTTAGACGTCTCGCCGACAACTTTCGCCGCCAACAAGATAAGGACCATGGCCTACGCTTGTACCTGCTATTATTTGGTGATATAAAAAACGCATAAGGTTGGTTTGCAATACTCCGGGAATATCCGGGAACGTGAAGCTTTGAGGAGAACGGGAAATGGCCTACGTAATCGCTGAACCCTGCATCGGCACGAAAGACACCGCCTGTGTTGACGTCTGCCCGGTGGATTGCATTCACCCGCGAAAAGACGAGGCGGAGTTCGAAGCCGAGAAAATGCTTTATATCAGCCCTGATGAATGTATCGACTGCGGAGCTTGCGTCCCAGTTTGTCCGGTAACGGCGATTTTCGCGCTGGAAGATTTGCCGGAGAAGTGGAACAGCTTTACGCCCATCAACGCCGATTGGTACAAGAATAAGAAGGCCTAAGAAGTCTTTCTGCAAAGGCAATTGCGGCTGGCGCAAGATTCAACACGGCGGATCATTTGGTCCGCCGTTTTTGTTAACGCGCAGATTACGTCTCGAGCCCCAGCACTTTGCGGCCTTCCGGGCTGATCCGGCTTGGGTCCCACGCCGGTTCCCACACGATCTCGACCTTTACGTCGCGTACTTCCGCAATGGTCGCAATCCGCGCACGCACTTGCTCGGGAATCGCCATCGCCGACGGGCATCCCTGCGTCGTCAACGTCATTTTCACCGCGACGTTTCCTTGGTCGTCGGATTGCGCGTCGTAAATTAGCCCCAGATCGACAATGTTGATCGGGATCTCCGGATCGTAGCACTGCTTCAGCGCGTCCATGATTCGCTCACGATCGACCGTCATCTGTATTCTCCTCGCTTGAACTCTTCCTTTATTCGATGCCGTTTGGGCGTAAGCGTTGCGATAAACGTTAAGCCAGCGTTTCATAGCCTCCTGCGGGTGTCAATCGTTCGAGCGTTTGCGCCACGTGAACTGGCTGATACACTACGAGTTCTTCTGGCTTTGGGGAGCTGGATTCATCGCCTAAGAATGGATACCTTGGGCGGCATGTACAGAGGAGCAAAAACCATGAGAGCAAAATTCCTTGTCCTCTTGATACCCGCGATGCAATTGCTATTTTCTTTCGCACCTTCCCTGCAGGCACAGCATGTCACTCACAACGACAATGGTCCCCCGGCAAAGAGCATTACTTTGACGGCAAAGAACTTTCAATTTGATCCGGCCATAATTCACATCAAGGTTGGGGAGAAGGTTCGTCTTTTCGTAACCGCCCCTGACGCTACGCTGGGGATACGGATCAATCCATTTCCAGATGGCGCCACCGCTGCTACGCCGCCCGGTTTGTATTTTGTCTTTGGCGAAGACTGCTGGAAACTTAGAAAGGGTGAAACTCTCCCCATCGATGTGGTGGGTGATACCCCGGGCACCTATTCATATA
>Ga0102924_1006842_pt1 | contig 10586 bp, 9 predicted proteins | sample PaiPotPPM11metaG_FD_80116 | JGI IMG/M metagenome (GOLD analysis project Ga0102924, IMG submission 80116) | Iron sulfur acid spring bacterial and archeal communities from Banff, Canada, to study Microbial Dark Matter (Phase II) - Paint Pots PPM... ...
GAAATTACGTCAGCGTTGTACAAATGGGTCCATTGATGATTGCGCCCTTTCTTTCGCTCCTCGGGTGGCGGTGGATTGTCCGGGTCACCTCGCAGCCAATCCTTGATGACGTAGTGATATAACTGCTTGGACCAGAGCATCCCCGCAAAACCCTGGCGCATGACGTTCTTCGCGTCTGCGGAGAGATCCTGAGGAATGACCGTTGCGTAAAATTCTTCCGCCTCACGCCGCCGGAGCGCGAACGTTTTGTCGAAGGCGTTAAACGCGTTCGTTTCTTTGAAGTCCGAGTCGGCAAGTCGCATCCTTATTACAACGGTCTCACAGGAACCGAGTGACAGTTCGTAATGGGCGGCTGCCTTCGAGCCAACAAGTTCGGTGTTGACCGCTTCCTTGACACCGTGCACGATATGGTCGTTGATCCCGTCTTTGACGAAGCGAGTGACATTCTCAATTCCAAATAGCCTTCGAGCATTCGTCTCGTTTTCGGTAAAGAGAAGTTCCGGAGAGCCTTCACAATGGAGCCAGCGGGTATTGGACTGATTCTGGTTCACCGCAGAAAGGTTCAGTTCGATGACGGGATTGGGAGCGGGGCGCGCTTCGTGCAGCCTCGGGCGTCGGACACGATTTCCCCACGACCACGTATTGCGGAACCAAATTGTGGGCAGAACCCGAAGATTAGCAGCTTCCGGGCCACGATTTGTAACCGTAATTTTGATCAGAATATCCTCGACATCGGCCTTGGCATATTCCACGAACACGTCGAAGTAGCGATCTTCGTCGAATACACCGGTATCGAGCAGTTCGAATTCCGGTTGGCCCTTGTCGCGCTGTCGGTTTTCCTCCACAAGTTTCGCGTAAGGAAATTCCGCGTGGGGGTATTTATAGAGATACTTCATGTACGAGTGCGAAGGCGTGTTGTCGAGATAGAAATAGTATTCCTTCGCGTCCTCGCCGTGGTTCCCTTCGTTTCCAGTTAGACCGAAAATCCGTTCTTTTAGGATCGGATCACGCTCGTTCCACAGTGCGAGGGCAAAGCAAATCACCTGTCGGCGATCGCTGATTCCGGCCAAGCCGTCTTCGTTCCAGCGATAAGCACGGGAACGGGCGTGGTCGTGTGGCAGGTATTCCCAGGCATTCCCGTGTGGGCTATAGTCTTCACGCACTGTGCCCCATGCACGTTCGCTGAGGTAGGGACCCCAGCGCTTCCAATGCTTCTTGCGCGTGCGAGATTCGACCAGTCGAATTTCCTCGTTTGTCATGACAGTTTTCGCACTTCAAATCGGGCTTAGCTAAGAAGCAAACTCACCCGAAACTTGCAAATCGCCGTGCCGAGGGCCGAGTCCGGTATCGTTCACCGGATCGTCGATGCTTAGATCGCCCTGTAGAGACTGGGATGGCAAATCGCGGACAAGATCAAGGTGCCAGTCGTTTCTGGACCACGTGGTGTGAATGTCGCTACTCATATCTCCTCTACTTCTCCCCGATCTCGGTTGCGTGCCATCGGGTTGGCGCACCACTGTCCGTCTCGTATCCCCATTCGGATCTCACCGGGTGTAACCGGATCCGTGGACCGATAGTACCTGTCAGACAGACACTAGAAGCTGGTCTCATAAACAGATCCTTGGCAACAAGACTACTCACAGGTGATAAAGCTATGGTAAAGATAGGGGTTTTTCGGAAACCTGAACTTCCCTCTGGTTACTGAGTGTTTCGATCTGTCCGATGCGCTCCTCCAGTCTCTTCTGTCCTTCGGCGGGCGTATTTGGCATTTGCTGCGCTAAGATCACGAACGTGCGCAAAAGTCGAATCGCTCCTTTTGGTGAATACCCAGCCTCCAAGGCGAGTTTCACGCCTTCGCGGTCGGCTGCTAGTTCGTTGTCGTGCCCATACCCGGGTAGAAAATCGTCAACCTTGAGCTCTTCCATTCTGTCAGTAGAAAGATGCTTCACCGCAAGAACCTTGATAAGCCGGTCGCGACACTGATTGAGAGCAATGTGCTCGACCTCATGTCCGAGCACTGCGGCTAATTGATCTTCGCTGTCCATATACGCTAGGATGCCGCCCCCGACGAGGATCTGCCCTCCGGGCAGACCCACCGCGTTCTTGAAGGCAGGGCTCGGATCGAAAAGAAAACGATAGGGAAGTTTGCGTTGTGCGTGAGCAGCAACCCTGTCGCCCACGGCCTGCAGGTATTCGTCGATTTTCTTCGTCTGGGGAGTAGACCGCATCCCCTCCTTTTGGGCAAATTCTTCCGCTAGGATTTGTCCCGCTCGGACCTCATCTGTGTCCGTAATTGAGACTGTGGTTCCTGAGTTTTGCCCCCGTAAGACGATGGTTAGTAGCAACACTAGTGGTAGCTTCTTCATAGATCCCTAGATTCCTAGCACCTTGCTTCATAGTTGAAAAACAATGAGCCGGAGCTTCGCGAGTGGTCTGCTTACCGTTCTGCACCCAAACTAGAATCCGCCCCCTTCGTCAGATGTATAGCCAAGCTCCCATCATGCACGGACCCTAGAATCCACACGTCGCCCGGTGATGAGACAACGCCAGTCCACAAGAGATCACAAGGAAATCCGTCCTTCGTTGGGCTGGGACTAGCTGCCACTGTCCAACTGGTCCCGTCCCAGTGCAATAGCAATGTCATCTGGTGCCCTGATCCGTCGGCCACGAAGTAGGAACCAAACGCCCAGATGTCGTTGGCTGAATTTCCCGTCAATCCAAGCAAACGGTTCGACTGATTCGCGCTATTCGGCCCCATATTCGGACTCGGTACCACCGCCCAACTCGTGCCGTCAAAGTGCTCGATCAAGGTCAGCGTGGCAGCCTGCTTCGGAGGCGCGACCGGCGTGGAAAAGCCCACCGCCCACACATCGTTCGGCGCTAGCGCCAGCACGGCGTTCAACTTGTTTGTGCCCTCGCCTACATTGGGAGTTGCCACACTCTTCCAGTTCGTGCCATCCCAGTGCATCGCTGAGGTTGTGATGCTGTCTGAACCGTTGAATCCCACCGCCCAGGCATCATCCGCGGCGTCGGCGGACGCGCCAAACAAAAACTGATTGTTCGATTCCACAGTTGTCGCCGTCCATTCTGTGCCGTTCCAGTGCTCGAAAAGCGGAGACACCAGCCCAGTGCCGAGGTTCACTAGGTTGCCGATCGCCCAAACGTCATTCGCCGAACTGGAAGTCATGGCGAAGACCTCCGCCCGCTCTCTCTTCCCGAACTTGGGGGCCGGAAACAGGCTCCACCTGGTTCCATTCCACTGCTCGATCACTTGCCCCGGATGTGCCCCGTCAGTCACGTTTCCGGCCGCCCAGGCCGAAGTCGGAGAAATAGCGACCACCCCCTGCAGAAAGCTGTTGTTGTCGCCTTTGATCATTGGAGCGGGAAACGCCGTCCACATCGTGCCATCAAAGTGAATCGTCGACTGCCCCACCGCCCAAACATCGTTTGGGGAAGACGCCGAAGCCGCAAAAAGCTCGCTGTTGGGGTTGTCGTTCGGGGTTGCTACCACCTCAAAAGTCGAGCTAGTCTGCGTTTGTCCCTGCGCCGGCAAGTCATGAACAAAGGCAACAGTCAACCCGAACAACGTTAGCGCGCTAAGCGTAAGTCTCACGATTCCACCTCAATGGTACTGACTTAAGGATGTGTCGGTTTGACCTTCACCAGTTGATAACTAAACGCCAGCCCCTCTTATTCCCTGCTCACCGTTATGTTTTCGCGCGAACCCTCAGGACGAGTGTAGGTTCCGCCTCCAACAGTCGCGCTGGGGCATTGAAGATTCTGTAAGGCGTTGGGATTTTTCAGCGGAGAACCGGACTAAGCCGACAGGACAACCATTCCTTCAGCCCGGCTCACACAAGGCAGCACATATCCAGCATCTTTTTGCTCAGCCGTCAGCCCTGCTTCCACGTCCATCTGAACGGTGCCGCTCAGAACTCGCGTAGCACACGTACCACATTGGCCCTGGCGACAACCAAAAGGAATCTGGACGCCGTTTCGCTCTGCCAGATCCAGCAGCGTGCTCTCGGAGGAAATCTGGCAAACCTTTTCCGAGTGAAGAAACACGACAGTCTCGACTGCCCCCGCTTCCAGTGGACGAGACTCAGTGGACGGTTTGCCCTCCCCAAAACTTTCCTGAAGGATCCGGTCCTGGGTTACGCCGAGAGTCAAAAGAACGTGGCGCGCGTTGTCCATGAATCCATTGGGACCGCAGAGAAAGAAAGTTGGTAAATCGAAATCGGTCACGCTCTGGGAGACAAATTCCTCAGTCAGGCGCCCGCTGCGCCCCTTCCAGGTTGCATCTAGTCTCGACAGGCACAATTCATACTTGAAATTGGGTAAAGACTTGCTAAGCCTTGACAGCTCGTTTTTGAAAATGATGTCCGCACCCGTGCGGACACAATATAGCAGCGTCACAGGAGTGGCGAGTTTGAGATCGTCGATATAACACAGCATCGAAATCATGGGTGTGATCCCGCTCCCAGCCGCAATGAGAACTATGCTCTTCTGGAGTGTCTCGTCAAAATAAAACCGTCCGTACGGTCCGCTTGCTTCTACCGCGAGGCCTGGCTTCGCTCGCTCATTAAGAAAAACCGATACACATCCATTCTCCATGCGCTTGGGCGTGATTTCGACATAGTTCTCGTGGGCCGGCGAGGAGGAAACGGTGTAAGACCGCCGTACTCGTTGTCCATCAATCGTCCATTGGAACGTCAGGAACTGACCTGGCTTAGCACGAACCCGTCTTTCGTCTAGAATCTGGAAGCGCAGCGTCTTGGTGTCGTGCGTTTGCTGCTCGATCTGTGACAGCAGAAGACGTATTGGGCTCTTCGCGTTGTCGAGGTTGGTCGGTGGGGTCAGCCGCGTGGGAATCTCCCGAACGCCCGATGACTCCACGGAGGCGCGCGGTTGGCTTCTCTTCTTAAACACCAAGACGCACTGGACCAGGCACACCGCCACGACCAAACCGGTCGCGAGCCTCAGCGCCAAGCTTCCAGGGTTCGCCGAACGAAGAAGTTCGGAAAGGGTGGGGATGGACACAAGCGCGAATGAAGTCACGAAGATTGCTATTCCCAGTGCCTTCAGCGATGAATGGCTATGCTGGTAGCGGCGTGCGATCAGTATCTTCAGAAAGAGAAGAGGCACGAGGACGAGTACAAGCGCAATATGCAAAACCAGGTGCGTAGGGAGATGACCGGTTATTCCGACACCTACAAGTCTCTGACTCATGCTGTAGACCATGATGCAGAGCACAATCACAAATAAGTACCCGCCCGCTTTATGAAGAGCGATCAACCGGGTTTTCGTCATTCCGTTGCGCGAGGGCTGGGAAGCTTCCAGCATCACCACCACGTTCGTGGCGGCTAGTGTGACGAAGGCAATGCCGGCCACAATAGCGGAAATATTTAGCATAGACGTTCATCCCTCTGAGCCGCACCATACGGTGCCGATGTTCTCGCTAGCCTTGTGTTTCTTCGAGGTTCGCGGCCATTCGCACTCTGTTGGTTTCAACAGCCTCCCCCCACGATTTATTCCAGAACCGGATGCGTTTTGGTTTTCGAACACTCCTAAGATCTTGCCAACGCGATGGCTTTCAAGAACTACGATGTAAAAAGGCCGCCGCCCCGGTGATAGGACGGCCTTGCGTTTCTTGCAACTCCTTCTTCTTAGCTCCCACCGCCGATGGCTCGTAGGGCTGCAACAATCGAGCCCACGATACAAGAACCGATCAGCAAAGTCAGAGCGCTCAACAATAGACCGGCCAGCAATTCAACAACACGTTCCAGCATTCGTAGGTCCCTCCGTCTCGAGCGGCGCGTGTGCCCGAAGCCCGTGTATTCAAACAATTGGCGCACGGATTGCCGTGGAGCCTGCGTTCTGAGGAACTCCAGCTCTCCGAACGCAGGCTCCCTAGCGCCCTCAAATAACCCAGTGCGTCCGCAGTTGTAGATCGGCCACCAAACTGAGTTGCGGCAACTACATACTTCCTAAGTCCTGGTCAAACACTATCGCCTGTTTTAGATGGCGGAAGTCGATCTCTTTAAGCATTGACATGCCTGCGCCTGTCGCTTCGGTCATGATTGAGTCCTGTGTGACTTGAGCGTCATTCGTCTTCAACGTCCCAGGCACCGTGATCACAGTCTTCCCGTTCTGCTGGAAACTCACTTGCACCGCAGGGCCGGTCCCTTGCCACTCCACTTTGTAGTTGCCAGGTTTCAGTTTGGTACCGCCGATTTGCACGGCATCAAAGATCTCGACCGAATGAGCGTTGTTGCGTGCGGCGTAAGCACTTCCGCCAAACCCGAGCAGGCAAGTCAGACTAAGTAGAGCTGAGAAATACGATGTTTTCATGATTTGTCCTTCTTAAAACGTTTTGAGTGTCACTATTAATAACCGTGCTTAGCGCGGTTTTATTCCCCGAGGTATCTCTCGAACCATTGCAGGTGTGGAGGTGAGATGCGGTCGCGCGGGATATTTATTTTGAATCGTGGAATTCGGGCAAGCCAATGCGGCGCATAAGGTCTTCAAAGCGCGGGTCCGAGCGGAGAGGATCGATTCCAGAGCCTCCCAAGATCTCCAAGAAAGACCACGTTTTCACTCGCGGCAGAAGCCTCCTAGAGTAAAATGACACAATATTTTCATTGGACGCCGATGATGAAAGTACTCTTGTTGCGCTTCAAATCTGAAGGATAAGCGACGCCCCGATTGGAATCATAGGTGGTTATTTTCTTAACCTCACAAGAAACCCGGGCGCTCTGGGCCAGCAGTAAAGTAAAGAATCGATCCGATGCTTACACGACGAAGGTTTCTTGCCACCGCAGCCTGCACCATGGCAGCAGCACGTCTTCACTCGCAGGACCAAAGCAAGGTCCGGGTTGCCCTTAGCATCCCCAAGGATGCGACTGGTCCGCGTATGCCGTTCGACTTTGTCGGCCTGTCGTATGAGGTCCAGCAACTCGCGGATCCCAGTTTCTTTTCGGCGCAGAACAGCGGCTTGATTCGTGAGTTCAAGGCACTCTCGTCAGCCGGTGTTCTACGCCTTGGCGGCAACACCAGCGAGTTCGCTTACTGGAAACCTAGGCTTGACTCTCCCGAACCAGAGCATCCTCAAGTGCGTGAGGTCGTGGGCGAGCCGAAGGCTCATTACTATGCGGTCACGGTCGAGGCAGTCAGGAACCTCGCGGCGTTCCTCCAAGCCACAGGTTGGAACTGCATCTACGGCATCGGGATGGGCACGAATACGCCGGCACGCGCCGCCGAGGAAGCAGTCTTTGTAGCCGAAACGCTGGGCGACCGCCTGCAGTATTTCCAGATCGGAAACGAGGCGGATCTATTTGACCGTCACCTGCGCGATCCGAAAACATGGTCAGCGAAGACGTACTTGCAAGAATGGCTCGGGCTGGCGCGTGCTATCGAAGCTCGGGTGCAGGCGGCAAAGTTCGGCATGCCTGATGTTGCGGGCAAAGTGTCATGGCTGACTGAGATTGCTGACGAGTGGCGTTCCACAAAGGTCCCGCCCCGCGTCACCACCCTGACTCATCATTATTACTTTGGTGGCCCGGCGACGAACCCCGAGGTCAACATTCCGAATCTGCTGAAACCGGCGACGATGCAGAAGGTGCAGAACACAGCGAACATCGCTTCGGCCGCAGCGAGCAAGATGGGTGCGAGCGTACGTATGACCGAAGGCAACACTTGCTATAGCGGAGGCAAACCGGGTGTCTCCGACGTATTTGCCGCTGCGCTTTGGTCTGCCGATTATTCGCTGCTGTTGGCCAGTAATGATTATTCCGGCGTCAATCTCCACGGTGGTACTGGCAAATCTGTGGCCAATTCCGTTGGCGGATCTCTGCCCGGCGACGCGCTTCTCGAAGCGAAGGGCGAGACTCCCGAACAGATTGCCGCGCATCCGCATCCTTTCTATACGCCGATTGGGACATTTGGCTCCGACTATGTGTTGGAGCCAGTCGCGTACGGGCTCAAGTTTGCAGGCTCGTTCAGCGGCGGAGCACTGTTAAAGACCGACTTCTCGACGAAGCTGCAAGGTGCGGGAGTCAATGCAACGGCCTATGCCGCGAAACTGGCCGGTGGCCAGACCTCGGTGATTATTCTGAACAAGGACGCGGTAGCGGACGTCGATGTTGAACTCGATTTTGGTCACGGCATGAGCGGAGCGATGAAAAGCGAAACATTGCATGCACCAGCACTCGATAGCCGCGAGGCGCACATTACGGCGTCAACGAAGACCGACTCGCTCAAGCAGGGCAAGTACTCCGCTACTGTTCCGCATGCAACGGGACTACGTGTGACACTGGATTGAATCGCTGACAGGTTCCATTTCATTCATGAACTGGTTTGAAGTCGAAATAGGCCAGATTCATGTTTCCGTTCGTCAAAATGTGTACGGTGAGAACATTTTTCCCTTTGTTCAGACGGACTTTTAAAAGTTGCGGAGCCAAGTTCCAATGGTGCCATTGACGCCAGGCAAGCGGGTCTGCAGGATCGTTCGTTGTGGTGATCTGCAGCGGTCCGGTCGCGTCTTTTCCGTTCACATCAAGTGATATTGTGCCGCCGCGATTCGATGTGTAAAGGAAATCGGCCGCGTATGTTCCCGACTTTGCCACGTCTACCGTAAGGTTGAACCACTCACCGGGTTCGGTCCAGCCAACATAAAGCAGGTCTGCAGGAGGCACGATCTTGTCGAAGGGGTTGTCGTCAACAGGATCTGGCTTCCGGTTAAATTTCGTGTAGGAAGTATCCACTCCCTCATGGATACGAAATTCATTGAGATAGGTCCCATCCGCCGGGTTCAACTCTCCGCTGCCGTGATTCTTTGGATCGGTGTCGTGATACGCGACTCCCTCGCCACCCAGGTCATAGTAAGCGCACACTACCTTCCCAGGTATTTTTTGCGGACCGCCACTATAGCGGCTGTCGTGATAAGGCAAGCCTTTATACTGGCTCAAGAATGATTGAGAAAACACAGGCGTCGGTAATATCGATGCCACCATGAAACACACAGAGAACACTCTTGCGTTCATTCTCCAACTCCACCAGCATCGACCGTGCCATGCATAAGAATCAGTTGACTGCCCACTCCGCGAGCCTATAGACAAACGACACTTGCGCAACTCCGCTATCCTACTGCAGTTCAAGTGTTTCCTTTTATTTCAGCTGACTAGGAAAAGTTCGATCCCCTGCGCTTTTCCGAGATTGCCCGAGTACTTCTTGTCTGTCCCATTATTCCAATGCTCATGTACACCGAGGCTGCGGCATCGGATGCCGTCGCGCTCAGGATCATAGAGCGTCTTCGAAGGTGGGTCGTTGGCCAAAGCAGATTCGCGCAAGTAGTTATCCGCATTCGCAATATCCGGGAGATCGGGCCATTCCGAAGTCAGAAAATCAAAGCCCACGGAATCGATCGCTACGCTGTCAAGCGACATGAAAATGCTATTTGGCCATGCGTCATTGAACGGCGCCATCTTCCATTTGCGGTGAGGCGGACCATCCACGTTGTCGTTTCCGTAGAGCCCATCGATAAGAAAAAGCATAGTTTTCTCGCCGAGATCCTTATGGCCCAGAAAATCGGTGAAGGCGGAGTAACTTGCGGAGCCATCTTTATTGTGCTGGAAACCGTCATGGGCGTTCTTGTGCCAGTCGGGATTGATACTCGTTGCACCGAACAGATTCTTCGCGCAAAGTGTCACGCCTGAACTCACATGCGCTCTCAATACGGCAGCATCAATTAAGTAAGTGGCTTCAACGACCGTTGTATCGAGTCCCTTGGTGTTGTTGCTTTCAACGGAGAAGGGGATCGCGTTCGGTTTGAACTCGGCTTTTAGTCGGCCATCGCCTCCGATATGGTCTACAAACACGACGCCGGGAAACTCGTGGTGAATCTTGTCGTAGAGATTGCTCGGGATGAACCGGCTGGAATCGAACACGGTGATCAATGATTGCCGCACTCGTCCCGGTCCAGTCAACTGTCGGACAAGCGAAAGGATCAAATGGGGCGAAGAGTTCAGACGATCGATCGTGCCATGATCCGTTGTATTGTTCAGATTGGCCTTGATTGCCACTTTCTCGCCGGCCCTGTACCCTGCGTTGCCGCGACCATGAGTACGATTGAAATACTTGAAGATGGCGCTCCACGCCTCGCTATCGTTCTTTTGAACTGTAAGACTCCGGATAGAGCGCGAAACCATGCGGTCAATTACCGCCTGGTTGTTGTTGGCGTCTTTCCACCAGGAACCCGTTCCATCCCACGTCACCGCCGCCGGGTCATGCGCCCAAGTGACTCTGCCAGGAACCACGCCTCGGGGAACACCCACTGGAGAAAGCGTGGGTTCAAAAAGAGAAGAACGAAGAGTAGTGGCAGCTGCCATTGACAGGGCGAATTGTCGGCGAGTCATTCCCATTCTTGATTCCTCACAAGTCTTGCGGTTACCCCGGGTCATTTCGCCTGAGAGCACAGAAACAGGTGGAGTCTTTCACAGACAGCGCCGTCTGCGATGCAGCGCCTTTGAAATGCTCAGCGAATTGTACCTGACGGCGCAGATAGAAGTCTCGTTTTGCCGGCTTCATTA
>Ga0102924_1006843_pt1 | contig 10585 bp, 8 predicted proteins | sample PaiPotPPM11metaG_FD_80116 | JGI IMG/M metagenome (GOLD analysis project Ga0102924, IMG submission 80116) | Iron sulfur acid spring bacterial and archeal communities from Banff, Canada, to study Microbial Dark Matter (Phase II) - Paint Pots PPM... ...
CGCCCGCCCACGCCGCAAGCCCTGGAGATGCTCCGCCACGCGATCATCTCCAAGGCCGTCGACCTGGTCTCCGGCCCCGGCGGCCTCGCCAGCTTCCTGCGCACCAGCCTCGTCGGCCCCCGGCTAGCTGGCCCCAGCCTGCCGCTGGATGTCGGCCACTCCGCCGACATCCCCGCCGCGATCCGCCGCGCGGTCATCCTCCGCGACCAGCACTGCCGCTGGGCCGGCGGCTGTGACCAGCCCGCCTCGGCCTGTGAGGTCCACCATGTCACCCACCTGGCCGACGGCGGGAAGACCAGCGTGGACGGCTGCGCACTTTTTTGCTTTTACCATCACCACGTGGCCATCCACCAGCAAGGCTGGACGGTCACGCTCAACCCCGACGGCACCACCAGCGCCCGCAGCCCCGACGGCACCAAAGTCTTTCACAGCCATAGCCCGCCCGGATAAGCCGTCAGCGTCAACCGGGAAGTTGAGCGCCTCGCGGATGGCCCGGTGAACCTCGGCCCGGAACGCCCCTATCCGGTCGAGCCCGCGCACCGGGTGGACCGCGTTGCTCAGCAGCACCACCGCGACCCCGAGCTCCCGCGCGATCAGCAGCGAGGTGCCGGTAAAACCGGTATGCCAGATCGTCCCGTCCGGCCAGTCGCCCCAGGCTGCGGGGTCCAGCCGCCAGCCCAGCACCCGCGGCTCGGCGCCCGAGCCGGCCCGCCGGGCGGTCATCAGCGCCTGGGTCCCGGCGCTGAGCACCGGATGCCGCTCCGGGGTGAGCAGCGCGCTCGCGAACCGGCCGAGATCCTCGGCCGTGCCGAACAACCCGGCGTGCCCGCTCACCCCGCCAAGCGCGAACGCGTTGCCGTCGTGCACCTGCCCCCAGACCACACCCCCGCCGGCCCGCTGGTCGCCGTCGGCCTCGGTGGCCGCGATGCGCTCCAGCGGCACCCGCGGCAGGTACCCGGTCGAAGTCATCCCGAGCGGCCCGAATACTTCGTCGAAAGCCAGGTCGGCCAGCGGCTCGCCCGCGCATTCCTCCACGGCCCAGCCCAGCAGCATGAAACCCAGGTCGCTGTAGCTGACCTGACCGGGCACCGCGCTCGCCAGCTCCGCGATCACCGCCTGCCTGATCTCGGCCGGCCCGGCGCAGGTGGCGTAGTAGGGCCGGTGCGGGATCAGCCCGGAAACGTGCAGCAGGCACTGGCTGATGGTGACCGGCGAGGGCGGCGCACCGGGCAGCCAGCGGGCCACCGGGTCGTCGATGCTCCACTGGCCGCGTTGGTGCAGCAGCAGCACCAGCGGCAGCGTGGCCACCACCTTGGTCAGCGAGGCCAGGTCGAACAGCGTGTCAGCATCGGCCGGAACCGGCTCCGGGAAGTCCGCGTCGGCCAGCCTGGCCCAGCCGCCTGCCGCCGCATAGGGGCTGCTTTCCGGCGTGCACGCCCGGACGGCGACGGCGGGCGGGAAGCCGCCGCCCAGCTGGCCCAGCAGCAGCCTGGACACCGCCGGGTACCCGTCGGCCGGATGGCCGGGCAGCCCCTGGTAGCTGGCGGTCACGCGGGGCGGCGGAGGGCTCAAGAGAACACCTTGACCAGGCGGACCTCGGTTGCCTCGTATTCCGGCTCGACCCGGGTGCTGCCGTCTGGCGCGTACCCGGCCTTCGCGTAGAGCCGCCGGGCCCGCTCGTTGGCCTCGAAGACGTGCAGCGAAACCGTGTCCGAGCCCTGCTCGCGCAGGCGCTGCTCCGCGTGGCTCAGCAGCGCCCGGCCGGTGCCGTGACCGGCCTGCGCAGGATGCACGTACAGCCCGAACACGTAGCCGCCCGGTTCCCCGGTCCTGGTGCCGTAGCGGACGAAGCCGATCACCTGGCCGTCCCGGACGGCGACATCGGTCTGGCCCGCGGTGTTGCCATCCGGACGCCCGTCGATCAGCCCCGCCAGCCAGCGGGCGGTCCGGTCGTGATCAAAGGCCGCGAGCACCGCGTCGGGCACCACCCCGGGGTAGGCCTGCCGCCAGGCGGCCACGAACAGCTCGGCCATGGCCTCGGCGTCCGCGGCCGCCGCCGGGCGGATCCCAGCGGGGTCGGCCGCGATCGGCGCGGGGACCTCGCCCGCGCGGAAGCACGCGGCCTCGTGCTCACCGGCGACCGGCGCCAGCGGCGGGTCCTCCGTCCGGCACCGGCCGATGCTGATCGGGCACCGGGGCAGGTACGGGCAGCTGGCCCCGGCGCGGGCCGGCGCAAGAACATCCGGCGCCGAAGCCTCGTCCGCGGCCGCCCCGGCCAGCAGGCTGCCGTCCGGCGTCGGCTCGGGCACCGCGGCCAGCAGCGCCCGGGTATACGGGTGCAGCGGCGCCGACAGCACCGCCTGCCACGGCCCGCGTTCCACGAACCGCCCCTGGTACATGACCCCGATCGAGTCGCTGAGCTGCCGGATCACCGCCATGTCGTGCGAAATGAACAGGTATGAGAGCGCCAGCTCCAAACGCAGCCGGGCCAGCAGGTTCACGATGCCGGCCCGGACCGACACATCCAGGGCCGACGTCGGCTCGTCCAGGATCAGGATCTGCGGCTCGGCGGCCAGCGCGCGGGCGATCGCCACCCGCTGGGCCTGGCCGCCGGACATCTCGTGCGGCAGCCGGTCGGTGAACCGGGAGCCCAGCGACACCATGTCCAGCAGCTCGGTGACCCGCGCGCCGGCCTGCTTGCGGCCGGGCACTCGCCGGTGCACCAGCAGCACCTCGGTCAGGGCCCGGCCCGCGGTCAGCCGCGGGTTCAGCGAGGAGAACGGATCCTGCGAGACCAGCTGCAGCCGCCGGGCCAGCTCGGGCCGCGGGTAGCTGGCCAGCGGCCTGCCCTGCAGCGTGACGGTCCCGGCCGTCGGCCCCTCCAGCCCGACGAGCAGCCGGGCCAGGGTCGACTTGCCGCAGCCGCTCTCCCCGACCACGCCCAGGCAGTTGCCCTCCTCCAAGGTCAGTGACACCCCAGCCAGTGCGGTCTTGTGCTGGCCTTCATGGCCGCCTGGCGAGTACACCTTCACCAGGCCGGTCGCCTGGAGCAAAGGCCCGCTCATCAAGATGGCGGCGCCGAGATCTCTGTCTTCAGGACTGGGAGGAAACGCCGCCTCACCTCCCCGAGAATGTCAGGGGTGCTCGCTAGTGTGTTCGTATGGCCCGATACCGACTGCTCCCCACACCCGCCCAGGACGCGGTGCTGCGGGACCACTGCGGCCAGGCCCGGTACGTGTGGAACCTGGCCGTCGAGCAGCACCAGCACTGGCACTCGGGCCGGAAGAGCGCCCCCGGTTTCGTGGAACAGTGTCGCCAGCTGACCGCCGTACGGGCGGAGTACCCCTGGCTGGCTGCGGGCTCCCAGACGGTCCAGCAGCAGGCGCTGCGGGACTTCGCTCAGGCAATGACCGCGTTCTTCGACACGAACAATCCGGCCAGGCGGCCGTCGTGGCGAAAGGCAGGCCGGGATGAGGGGTTTCGGATCGTGGGGCGACGCGGGCGGCAATGGGATGTGCGGCGGCTGTCTCGCCATGTCGGCGAGGTATGGGTGCCGAAGGCCGGATGGGTGCGGTTCCGCTGGTCCCGCCCAGTGCCGCCAGGCGTGAAGTCGTACCGCGTGACTATGGATCGTGCAGGGCGCTGGCACGTCGCCTTCGCGGCAATCCCTGCGCCGATCCCAGCACCGTGTACTGGTGAAATCGTTGGTATCGACCGCGGCGTCGTGGTATCTGTGGCCTGCGGTTTCGCCTGCAACGCCGACGTGAACGCGGCCAGGAACATTGCGGCGGGGCACGCCGTGTCTGCGCGGGGAGGCTTCCGGAACGCCGAGCCTGTGAACCGCGAACTTCAACTGCTTGCCTCCTTAACCGGATGCGAGTGGCTGGAATCCCTTGCCTTCAGGTAGGGGAGGATGTCAAGGCCGCCACTCCGAAACCGGCACTAGGCAGGCCGCCGCGACCCCCGCGGGCCGCGCCTCCAGAACCGGGTCGGTGAGCGAGCACCCCGGCAGCGCCTGCGGGCACCGCGGCCTGAACGAGCAGCCAGCCGGCAGCCGGGCCGGGTCCGGCGGCGAGCCCGGTATCTGCCCCAGCGCGGTCCGCTCGCCCGAGGTCGACGGTATTGCCCGCAGCAGCGCGGCCGTATAGGGATGCTGGGGTGACGCGAACACGGCCGCGGTCGGCCCGACCTCGACGATGCGGCCCGCGTACATGACCGCGAGCCGCTGCACGAACTGCGCGGCCACCCCGAGATCGTGGGTGACCCACAGCACGGCCAGGTGCCGGGCCTGCTGCAGCCGCGCGACCAGCCCCAGGATCTGCCGCTGGATGGTGACGTCGAGCGCGGTGGTGGGTTCGTCGGCCAGCAGCAGCCGGGGATTGCCGGCCAGCGCGGCGGCGATCATCACTCGCTGACGCATGCCCCCGGACAGCTCGTGCGGGTAGGCGCGGGAGAGCCGCGCCGGGTCGGGCAGCTGCACCTCGGCCAGCACCGCCAGCGTCCGCTCCCAGGCCGCGCGCCGGCTGACGCCGTGCGCGCGCAGGCCCTCGGCGATCTGCGCGCCGACGCGCTGCACCGGGTCGAGCGAGGTCATCGGGTCCTGGTAGATCATCGCGATCTGGCTGCCCCGGAACCCGCGCAGCACTCGGTCGGGCGCGCCTACCAGTTCTGTCCCGCCCAGCCGGACCGAACCGCCGGTCACCACCACCGCCGGGCTGGCCAGCAGGCCCATCGCGGCCAGCAGGGTCAGTGACTTGCCCGAGCCGCTCTCGCCCACCAGCCCGACCCGCTCGCCCGGGCCGACCTCCAGGCTGACCCCGCGGACCAGCGGCGTCGTCCCCGACCTGCTCCGCAGCCCGACCGACAGGTCCCGGATGGCCAGCAGCGGCTCCACCGATGTCATGATCGCCATCAAGAACTCGCGGGATCGAGGGCGTCGCGCAGCCCGTCGCCGGTCAGCGTGAAGCCAAGCACCAGCAGTACCACCGCTACCGCGGGGAAGGCCAGGTTCCACCAGGCGATGCCCGCGATGTTGGTGCCCTCGCTGACCATCAGGCCGAGGGTCGCCGCGGGCGGCGGCGGGCCGAGGCCGAGGAAGTCCAGGCTGGCCTCGATCAGCACCGCCCAGCCGAGGGCCAGCGTGACCTGGACGGCCAGGATCCCGCTGACGCCCGGCAGCACGTGGCGGAACAGGATCCGCGACCGGGAGAAGCCGAGCACCCGGGCCGCCTTGACGTAGTCGGCCTGGCGCAGGGTCAGCACCGGGCCGCGCACCACGCGGATGAAGATCGGGGTATAGCTGATCCCGACCGCGATGGCCGTGTTCTGCCAGCCGGGCCCGAGCCCGCTGACGATGGCCAGCGCCAGCAGCACCGACGGCACGGCGAAGATCAGGTCGGCCAGGCTGGTCACGGCCCACGACACCACGCCGCCGAAATACCCGGCGGCCACGCCGCCCAGCGTGCCTGCCACCGCGCAGATCGCCACCGCGAGCAGCGCGGTCTGCAGCGACAGCACGGTGCCGGACATCACCCGGCTCAGCACGTCCCGGCCGAACTGGTCGGTGCCGAACAGGTGCGCCGCCGACGGACCGTGCAGCGTCACCAGCGGGTTCTGTGCGTTCGGCGGATCCGGAGAGAGCCCGATAACCGATACCAGCCCGGCCAGCACCACGACGGCCAGGATGATCAGCCCGGCCCGGCCGCTCGGCTGCCGCCACAGCCGCCTGGCCAGCCCGGGGCGGCCCGCCTCCACGAGCGATACCGGCAGCGCCTGACCCAGCCCGGCCATCAGGACCGCAGCCTGGGGTCGACGACCGCGTAGAGCAGGTCGGTGAGCAGGTTGACGGTGACGAAGCCGAGCGCGAACACCAGCGTGACGCCCTGGGCCACCGCGTAGTCGGATTCGGTCACCGACATCAGCAGCAGCCGCCCGAGGCCGGGCAGGACGAAGATCTGCTCCACCACCACGGTGCCGCCCAGCAGGTAGCCGAACTGGATCCCGGACATGGTCACGATCGGGATCAGCGCGTTGCGCAGCACGTGCTTGACGATCACCAGGCGGGAGCTCAGGCCGCGGCCGCGCGCGGCCCGGACGTAACCCTGGCGCGCGACATCCAGCATCGCGCCTCTCGTCGTGCGCAGGATCGCGGCGCCGATGCCGAGCCCGAGGGTGAGCGCGGGCCAGAAGATCTGCTGGATGTTGAGCCACGGGTCCGACCCCAGGCTCGCGAACCCCTCCGAGGACGGGAAGTAGTGAAAAACCGAGGCCAGCAGGGCCACCAGGCCGCTGCCGATGACGAAGCTCGGCACGCCCAGCCCGGCCAGCGCGACCAGCCGGGCGCCGCGGTCGGGCAGCCGGCCGGGCGCCGCGGCCGCCACCACGCCCGCCCCTACGCCGATGACCAGGCCGACCAGCATGGCCGCGACGGCCAGTTCGAGGGTCACCGGCAGCGCGGCGCCGATCAGCGACGTGACGCTGCGGCCGCTCTGCTCGGATACGCCCATGTTCCCGTGCAGCAGGTCCCCGGCCCACTGCCCGAACTGCTGGGGGAGCGGCTTCCCGATCCCGTAGAAGTGCTCGAGGTCGGTGTACTGGGCCTTGGTCAGCAGCCCGGCGTTGACCCCGAGGCTGGACGTGATCTGGTTGCCCGGCAGCAGCCGGAGCACGATGAACACCACCACGGCCACGCCGACCAGCGTGATGACCGCCTTGGACACCCGGCCAAGGACCCGCAAAACCACGGCCCGGGCGCGCCCAGCGCCCGGGTCCACGCCGAGGCGCCCGGCCAGTGGCCGGGCGCCCGCATCCTCAACCGTCATACCTCTCCGGCGATCGACTTTATCCAGAGACCGTAGTGGTAGCCAGCGCGCTTAGCTGCTCGTTCGGCAGTGGCGTATAGCCGTGCACACTACTGGCCAGGACCGTGTAGTCGTAACTGTCGAACAGCCAGATCCATACCGCGTTGCTGGTCAGGTACGTGCTGATCTGGTCGTAAAGGCTGGCCCGGGTGGAAGCCGACGGGTTCTGGTCGGCGTTGGTCAGCAGGCTGGCCAGGGCCGGCGAGGAGTAGCCGGAGGGGACGGCCAGGTTAGCCCCGGGCCCGAAGTACCGCCCGTACATGATGTACGGGTCCGGGTTCGCGCCGTTCTCGGCGAAGGCGGCCTGGAACTGGCCCTTGAGCCAGCGCTGGATGTAGTCGTTCTCGCCCAGGTTGTCGATGGTCATGTGGATGCCGACCTTGGCCAGGTCGCTCTGCGCGGTGACGGCCTGGGCGTTGCTGGTCGCGTCGAGGGCGTCAGAGGTGATCGCGGTGAAGCTGAAGCCCTTGCTCATCCCGGCCTTGGCCAGGTACTGCGCGGCCTGGGTCAGGTTCTGCGTGCCGCAGGTGCCGGCCGTAGGGCTGGGCGCGTACGGGCCCAGCGGCACCGGGCCGACCACCTTGCCCTGGCCGAGCGCGGCGTTGGCCAGGATGTCGGTCCGGTTGAGCGCGCACTGGATGGCCAACCGGGCGTTGGCGTTGGCCAGCGGGCCGGTGCGGTCCTGCAGCATCAGCGCCCGGTAGTTGAGGTCGAGTTCCTTGTCTACCTGCAGGCTGCCGCCCAGCGTCTTGACCACCTGCGGCTGCGTGAGCAGCCCCATCTGCACCGTGCCGGCTTGCAGCGCCGAGGCGATGGACTGCTCGTCGGGGATGGTGCGGAAGATGACCTGCTTGATGGACGGCGCCCCGCCCCAGTACGAGGCGTTGCTGGCCAGGGTCAGCGAGGTACCAGGCGACCAGGACACGAACTTGAACGGCCCGGTGCCGTCCGGCTTGGTGGCGATGGTGCCCGCGGTGATCGCGCTGGCCGGCAGGATGGACAGGTTGGTCGTGGTCAGCCCGTACAGGATCGAGAAGTCCGGATGCGTGAGCTGCAGCGTCACCGTCTGCGGGGTCGGCGTGGAGATCGACGCGACGGTCGCGATGTTGGACGCCGCCGCGGCGGCCGTCTTGGGGTTGAGCACCCGCTCCAGCGACGCCTTGACGTCCGCGGACGTCAGCGTGCTGCCGTCGTCGAACTTGACCCCGGAGCGAAGGGTGAACGTGACGCTCTTGCTGTCACTGCTGAACGTCCAGCTGCTCGCGAGGTCGGGCACCACCTGAAGGCTCGAGCTCAGGGTCACCAGCGGCTGGTACACCAGGCCGAGCGCCTGCAGGTCGAGGAAGTTGGTGGCTATCTGCGGGTCCAGCTTCTGCACGCTGGAGGTGTTGGCGACTACGAAGGGCGCGCTGCTGGTGCTGGAGCTCGAGTTACCCGGCGTGCTGCTGCCGCTCGAACTGCAGGCGGCCAGGCCGATACTCAGCGCAACCAGGGCTGCGGCGGGAGCGCCCCGCCGCGACAGTGAAGCGAGGGGCATGTTCCCTCCCGGTGGCGGCGGCGCTCGAGGGCGCCAGTTCGGCAGGGCCTGTCGGTCCTGGGGTCCGGGTCAAGCACACGGTCCGCGTGCCCGGCGCGTTGGATGTAAGGATGTTACGAGCATCATATTTGGACTGTCAACAAGCAACATAGCTCCCGCGCGCAACAGATCGATAACCCCCGGATCCCCGCCAAACAGAGTGAAAGCCGGGTTTCACCACGCTAGAGGCCAGTGAACCCCGGGGTTCACTCCGTTAGCTGCGTCCGCTCCCTGGCCGCGGCGTCCGCGGTGGCGGCCATGGCCGCGGCGGCGTCCGTGGCGGCGGCCGCGGCCAGCGCGGCGCGGACGCTGCCCCCGGCCGCCAGTGCCTTGGCCGCCGCCTCCGGCGCCAGCCCGGACAGCAGGCACACCATGGCCAGCCGCAGGTCGCCGCCGCAGCGGGCCAGCTCGGCGCGGCAGGCCGCCTCGGTGGCGCCCGAAGCCTCCATCAAGATGAAGATCTGCCGCTGGCGTAGCTTCTCGTTGGTCCCGGACAGCGAGACCATGAGGTTGGAGTAGGTCCGGCCGATCCTGATCATGACCGCGGTCGACAACGAGTTCAGGATCATCTTCTGCGCCGTGGACGCCTTGAGCCGGGTCGACCCCGCGATCGCCTCGGGCCCGGTGTCGACCAGCAGGCTGTGGTCGGCGAGGTCCGCCAGCGGAGCCGACAGGTTGCTGCTGACCAGCACCGTGAGCGCCCCGGCAGCCCGCGCCGCGCGCAGCGCCCCGGCCACGTAGGGTGTCCGCCCGCTGGCCGACAGGCCGACCGCCACGTCGCCGCCGCCGACCGCGGCCGCCGCCTGGCGGCCCAGCGATTCCCGGTCCTCGGCGCCCTCGACCGCGTGCGCCACCGCGCTCTCGCCGCCGGCGTGATGCGCGACGAACAGGCTGGCGTCGACGCCGAAGGTCGGCACCACCTCGGCCGCGTCGAGCAGCCCGATCCGGCCCGACGAGCCGGCCCCGAAGTAGTGCACGTGCCCGCCGTCACGAACCCGGGCGACGGTGCGGTCGACCACCTCGGCCAGGGTCGGCAAGACCGCGGCCACGGCGCCGGCCACCACCGCGTCCTCCGCGTTGAGCAGCCGGAGCAGCTCGAGCGTCCCGACGGTGTCGATGTCCGTCGTGCGGTCGTTCCGCATCTCGGTCCGCGACTGTAGCGGCCGCCTCACGGCGTCTGGCTGCGGTTCAGCGGGCACCCCCGCCCTCCTCGTTCCGGTTCAGGGGCGACGGATCCATGTTACTGTTTTCCGTCGTGAGTTCCAGACCTGTTGCATATTCACATCCCGAGCCGTCCCGCCGGGCCCGGGTGCTCGGCTGCATGTCCGGTACCTCGGTCGACGGCATCGACGTCGCCTGCGTGGACCTGGAACTTGACGGCGACGAGCTCGGCTGCGGGTACCGCGGGGTGCTCAGCGTCCCGTTCGACGCCGCGCTGCGGGACCGGATCGTGGCCGCGCTGCCGCCCTGCGAAGCGGGCGCGGGCGAGCTGTGCCAGCTGCACGCGGAGCTCGGTCACGCCTACGCCGACGCGTTCGCCGACGCGGCCGGCCAGCTGGCCGGTAACCAGGCCGACTTCGCCGTGCTGCACGGGCAGACGTTCTTCCACTGGGTCGACGACGCCGGCCGCGCCCTGGGCACGCTCCAGCTGGGCAACTCGGCCGCGGTCGCCGAGCGCCTGGGCCTGCCGGTCATCTGCGACCTGCGCAGCCGCGACGTGGCCGCCGGCGGTCAGGGCGCGCCGCTGGTCTCGATGTTCGACCAGCTGCTGCTGGCCGGCCGAAAAGGGTCCGAGCCCGGCGACGGCAAACCAGCCGCCGCGGTCAACCTCGGCGGCATCGCCAACCTGACCGTCGTGGACGGCGGGCAGGTGCTGACGGCCTACGACATCGGCCCGGCCGGGGCGCTGATGGATCCGGCCGCCTCGCTGGCCAGCGGCGGAACCGAGCAGTTCGATCCCGCCGGGGCCTACGCCGCGCGCGGTACGGTATCGCAGCCGCTGCTGGCCCGGCTGAGGGCCGAGCCCTACTACCAGCTGCCCCCGCCCCGCAGCACCGGCCGCGAGCTGTTCAACGCGGGTTACCTGCGGGCCATGCTGGCCGGGATCGATCCCGTCCCGGCCGGGCCGGACGTGGCCGCCACCGTCACC
>Ga0102924_1006846_pt1 | contig 10579 bp, 6 predicted proteins | sample PaiPotPPM11metaG_FD_80116 | JGI IMG/M metagenome (GOLD analysis project Ga0102924, IMG submission 80116) | Iron sulfur acid spring bacterial and archeal communities from Banff, Canada, to study Microbial Dark Matter (Phase II) - Paint Pots PPM... ...
CCCGGTGCCGCCGCCGGGGAACCCGCCCCCGCCGCCGAAGGTCTGCGCGCCACCGGGGGTGGCGCTGCCGGTGGTCTGGCCGACGGACGCGGTCAGCGGCTTGGAGAGCTTGCCGACCAGCGTCGCGCCGAGGAAGCCCAGGCCGACGCCGACGGCGCCGCCGATGAGGCCGATGACCAGGGCCTCGCCGACCACCTGACCGACCACCCGGCGGCTGCGCCAGCCCAGGGCCTTGAGGGTGCCGAACTCCCGGACCCGGCGCGAGACGGCCGACATGGTCAGCAGGCTGGCCAGCAGGAACGCGGCGGCCAGCACGGCGATGGCCAGCCAGCGGCCGAGGTTGTTGGCCAGGCTGGAGGCGCTGGACACCGAGCCGGTGAGCTCCTTGGCCAGGCTGCTGGAGTTGGTCACGGTGGACGTGGGCAGCGCGGTCTTGATCTCCTTGGAGACCGTGGTGATGTCGGAGGCGCTGCTGGCGGCCACGTAGATGGTGTTCACTTCGTTCTTCATGCTGGACAGCGCCTGGGCCCGGCCGAGCGGGATGTAGGCGTCCTCGGCACTGGACGAGGCGACGCTGACGATGCCGATGACCTTGAAGCTGGTCTTGGCGATGGTGATGTGCGAGCCGACCGTGAGCTTGTTCTGCTTGGCGTAGCCGGAGCTCAGGATGGCGTCGTTGGCGCTGGCGTCGGCGACGGTGAACGTCCGGCCGGAGGCCAGCTTGCCCGAGCTGAGCGGACCGAGCGCACCCTGCTTCAGGTCGACGCCAGAGACGCTGATGGAACTCGGGGTGAGGGACCCGCGGAAGCTGCCGCCACCGCCCGAGCCGCCGCTGCCGCCGCCGGGGAATCCGCCGCCGCCGCTCCCGCCGGAGGCGTTGAAGTTCGGGATCTTCCCGCTGATCTTGGTGTCGGTCAGGGTCAGGCCGCCGGTCGCCGCCGAGACGTTATGCAGATTGGAGATCGTGGTGACCGCGCCGGTGCTGATCTGGCCGAGTGACACGCTGGCCAGGTTGTCCACGTCGATCTTGGTCCCGGCTTTGCTGCGGGCGCGGTTGCCGAACGCGCCGCGGAAGCCGAAAGCAGGCCGGGAGGACGCCGACGGCGTCTTGGTCACCGTGATGTCGGTGCCCACCCCGTACAGCGAGTGCAGGACCTCGCCCTGGGCGTTCTTAACCCCCGCCGACAGCGCGGTCACGGTGATGACCAGGCCGATGCCGAGGGCCAGGCCAATCGCGATCATGCTGGCCTGGCGCGCCCGCCGGCGCAGTTCGCGCCCCAGGTAGGTGAGAAACATGAGGGAACTCCTTCAGAGCCGGGCCAGGCCAGGCATCCGGCGGTGCCAGTGCGGCACCGGGCGCAGCCGCCTGCGCCGGTACAGATCCTGGCGACGCCGACTGAGCGGACGCTGAAGGAGAACTCCGAAGTTGCCGGGCCGCCAGGCCCGGCTGAATGAAAGCTTGCGGAAAGCTAGTGGGAGGCGACGTGCACGTGACGGCCGAGCCGGAACAGGCCGTGGCCGCCGTAGGAGCCGTCGGAGGTCGTGAACAGCTGGTGCCTGGCCCGCATGTCGGGCAGGTAGGACGGGCTGCCCTGGCGGACGTAGAGCTTGAGCCAGATGTCCGAGGTCCGCGAGGTCCACAGCAGGTGGTAGTGCAGGCCGCCGAGGTAGTTGTTGACCCCGGTGGAGTAGTCGATCTCCACGATCCACAGCCGGCCCGCGTGGGCCAGCCGGTTCTCCAGCACGGCCTTGGACACGTTGGTGCCGCCCAGCGTGGCCGACGGGATGGCCTGCCGACTCAGCTGGATGTTGCGCAGCTTGTTCAGCCCGTAGGGGTAGGCCGAGCCGAAGTCCTCGGCGTTGGGGTTGGTGTAGAGAACCTGGTCGCCGGGCCGCATGTTGGCCGCGATGATCTTGTCGGCCTGCCGGATGTCGTCGCCGTGGCCGCCCGGCTCGCGGAAGTAGATCTGCGAGTTCAGGCCCAGGACGGCGACCAGGATCAGCGCCGCGGTGCCGCCGATGCGGCCCAGGGCGGCGATGCCCGCCCCGCCCAGCAGCACGGCCGCCGGGACGCAGAACAGGATGTAGCGGAAGTTGTAGACCGGGGTCACGGCCGACCCGATCAGCAGGATGGCCGGCGGCAGGATCAGCCAGGGCACGCTCAGGGCGGGCAGCGTGGTCAGCCACTCGGGCGCGCGGACGTCCCTGGCCCGCCACAGGGTGATCCCGACCCCGACCACGAAGGCGATGACCACGGCCAGCGTCATGATCGGCGGGCCGATGAGCTTGGTCACGCTGATCGCGCCGTTGAAGCCGGGCGCGACCAGCCAGCTGAGCTGGCCCTTCTGCAGGTAGCCCAGCACGAGCAGCGGACTGACCACGATGATGGCGATCCCGGCCGACAGGGTCCAGCGCACGGCCAGGGCCTTGCGGGACTGGCCATTCTCGGGCCTGAGCATCCGCAGGGCCATGGTCACGGCGTGCGCGACGACCAGGAGCAGCCCGAAGATGTTCAGGATGCCCAGCACCGCGATGCTGACCCCGTAGCAGAGCCACCAGCGGCGCTGGTGGGCGTGCCCGGCGCCGAGGGCCCGGACCAGCACGTAGCTGGCCACCGCGCCCATGGCCGTGACCATGGCGTAGGACCGGGCGTCGGTGCCGTACAGGCTGATGTCGGGCACCAGGGCGAACAGCACGCCGGCCGCCAGGCCGGCCTGCGGCGAGACCAGCCGCCGGCCGATCGCGGCCACGAACCCGGCCGCCACGGCCATGGCGATGGCCGAGGGCAGGCGCAGCGCGAGCTCGCCCGAGCCGAACACCCGGACGATGAACCAGGCCAGGAAGTAGTAGGCGCCGTGCACGGCGTCGACGTTCCCGAGCATCCGGATCATGTCGCCGAACGGCCGCTGCACCGCGGCCAGGGTGGCCGCCTCGTCCCGCCAGTAGGACGGCACGGTGATGCCGAGCAGCATCACCACCATCGTCACGACGGGCGGCAGCGCCCGTACCCACAGCGGGCCGGGATCGTAGTCCCGCAGTTCACCGGCCCGCTTGCCGTCATCGACAGCATTCGGAGCCCCGGCCGCCCGGCCGATGATAGCCGGGCCACTGGGTGAGCTCATTGCCCGAGTTCCTCCGGATTTCCGCATGCTTCGCCACGCCCCGTCACGCGTCGCCCCAGGCGAACAGCCCGCAGCGCCGTGACTACCGATCATTTACCCAGGAACCGGCGGTCAGACCGGTCCCTTAGACCCTATGGGACAGATCCCGGTACCCGGGACCGAGCCTAATCAGATTCCGCGCAGCGCGCGCAGGGACTCCCGCAATGACCCCGTAGTGGCGAGCACCGCGGACGGCTCATACCCGCAGTGTGCCATGCAGTTAGCGCACCTTGGGTCCTTACCCCGGCCGTAAGCGTCCCAGTCGGTCTCCTCGATCAGCTCGCGGTAGGTCTTGGCGTACCCGTCGTTCATCAGGTAGCACGGCCGCTGCCAGCCGAGCAGGGAGTAGGACGGGATGCCCCACGCGGTGCAGGAGAAGTCCTTCTTGCCCTCCAGGAAATCCAGGAACAAGGGCGAGTGGTTGAGCCGCCAGCGCCGCCGGTTGCCGTTGTCGAAGGCCTTGCGGAACAGCTCGGTGGTCTCGGTCACGCCCAGGAAGTGCTCCTGGTCGGGCGCCTTCTCGTAGGCGTAGGCGGGCGAGATCATCATCTCGTCCACCTTCAGGTCGTCGTTGAGGTAGTCGAGCACGTCGATGACGGTCTGCGGGGTGTCGGTGTTGAAGAACGTGGTGTTGGTGGTGACCCGGAAGCCGCGCCGCTTGATCTCCTTGATCGCGGCCACGGCCTCGTCGAACACGCCGTCCTTGCAGACCGACTCGTCGTGCCGTTCCTTCAGGCCGTCGATGTGCACGGCGAAGGCGAAGTACGGCGACGGCTTGAACTTGTCCAGCTTCTTGGGGATCAGCAGCGCATTGGTGCACAGGAAGACGAACTTCTTGCGCTTGACCAGCTCGGCCACGATCACGTCGATCTGGGGGTGCATGAGCGGCTCGCCGCCCGCGATGGACACCATCGGCGCCCCGCACTCCTCGATCGCCCCGATGGCCTGCTCGACCGGCATGCGCTGCTTGAGCAGGCTGGCGGGCTGCTGGATCTTCCCGCACCCCGCACACTTCAGATTGCAGGCGAACAGCGGCTCGAGCTCTACCAGCAGCGGGAACTTCTCCCGCCGGGCGAGCTTCTGGCGCATCAGGTAACCCCCGATGCGCAGGCTCTGCCGCAACGGCATACTCATGCTGGCCTTACCTCCTTGGGCAGGCTGAACTTGATGGATTCGGTGGTGAGCACGCGCTCCCCGACCTCGACGCGGCCCAGGCCCTCCAGCGCCGCGACGATCTGGCTGACCGCCTCGGGTGGTGCCGATGCGCCCGCCGTGATCCCGACCGCTGACGCCCCCGCCAGCCAGCCGAGCTCGATGTCCCCCGTGTTATCAATCAGGTATGCGGGCGTTCCTGCCCGCTCCGCGGTCTCCACCAAACGCCGTGAGTTGGACGAGTTGGCGGAGCCCGCGACCAGCACGACGTCCGACTCGGCGGCGATCGCGCGCACCGCGAGCTGCCGGTTGGTCGTCGCGTAGCAGATGTCGTCGCTGCCCGGGCCCCGGATGCCGGGGAAGCGCTGGCGCAGGGCGTCGACGATCTCGGCCGCCTCGTCGGCGGCCAGGGTGGTCTGCATCAGGTAGGCCACCTTGTCCGGGTCGGCCGGGTTCAGGGCGGCCACGTCGGCCAGGTCCTGGACCAGGACCATGGCCTCGGGTGCCTCGCCGAGGGTGCCCTCGACCTCCTCGTGGCCGGCGTGCCCGATGAACACGACCGTGTAGCCGTCGCCGGAGAACCGGCGGGCCTCGGTGTGCACCTTGGCCACCAGCGGGCAGGTCGCGTCGATGGTGGCCAGGCCACGGCGGCCGGCCTCGGCCCGGACCGCGGGCGACACCCCGTGGGCCGAGAACACCACGGTGGCGCCGTCGGGCACCTCGCTGAGCTCGTCCACGAAGACCGCACCGCGCTGTTCGAGCCCGGACACCACGTGGGTGTTGTGCACGATCTGCTTGCGCACATAGACCGGTGCTTCCCCTCCCGGGGGGCTCGGGGGGTCGTCCCCCCGGCTAGCAGGCTGCCCGGCCGGGCCGGAGGCCGGGCCGGCTCCCGGGGGGTTCGGGGGGTCGTCCCCCCGGCTAGCAGGCTGCCCGGCCGGGCCGGAGGCCGGGCCGGACAGCACCCGTTCGACGATCTGGATGGCCCGCTCCACGCCGGCGCAGAACGACCTCGGCCCGGCCAGCAGCACCTGCCGCGGGCCGGTCGCGGCGGCCCAGGCGGCCAGCGCGGGCCCGGCCTGGCGCAGCGAGCGCAGCGCCGCGATGCCGCCGGTGACCACGCCCGGCCGCAGCAGCGGCCGGTCGGCCATGTCCGAGACGGCCCGGACCACGGCCACGGGCCGGCCGGCCGCGCCGGCCAGCAGGTAGGACGACTCCATGTCCACGGCGATGGCCCCGGCGGCGGCCGCCGCGGTCCGCTCGGCGGCGTCGAACATGCTGGCCAGGGTGGCGATGCGGCCCTCGTGCACGCGCAGCCCGGCCCGGCGCAGCTGGCCGGCCAGCACGGGCGCCGACGGGCACCGGATCACGGTCCCGTCCGGGCCGGCCACCTCGGTGGCCACGATCAGGTCACCGGGCGCCAGGCCGGCCGCCAGCCCGCCGCAGGTGCCGGTGACGGCCACCGCGTCGGCCTGGCAGGCGCGCAGCCGCTGCGCCGCCGCGGCGGACTTCCTGGCCCCGTAACCGGTGCGCAGCACCTCGCCCTGGCTGGCCAGCCCGCGGCGCGCCGCCCTGGCCTCGATCCTCAGCGGGGCGCACACGGCGAGCCGCCCGGCCGGGGCCGACGGCGGAGAGCTCACCTGGGCGCTCAACCGGCACCACCTAGATAGCGGCCCAGCGCGCTGACCGGGAAGACCAGCCGGTACAGGTGGTAGTTGATGTAGAAGTCGCCCGGGAAGCCGGTCCCGGTGAACTGCGGCTCGTCCCAGCTCCCGTCCGTTCGCTGGGTGTCGGCCAGCCAGCGGACGCCACGCTCGATGGCCTCCCGCTCGCCATCCCGCGACCCCTGCGGGCCCACCGCCGCCAGCAGGGCCATCAGGGCCCAGGCGGTCTGCGAGGCGGTGGACTCGCCGCGCCCGGTCCAGTTCCTGTCCGGCGGCGCCCCCGGCCCGGCGCCGGGCTCGTAGGAGCGCAGGTCCTCGCCCCAGCCGCCGTCGGCGTTCTGGTGGGCCAGGAGCCAGGCCACGGCCCGCCTGATGACTGGCTTAGTCGGCAGCACGCCCGCGGCGATCAGCGCGGGCACCACGGCGCCGGTCCCGTACACGTAGTTGGCGCCCCAGCGGCCGAACCAGGACCCGTCGCTCTCCTGGGCCCGCAGCAGCCAGGCCACGCCCCGGCGGGCCGGCAAGGTGGCGCCCAGGCCCTGCTTGGCCAGGGCCTCGACCACGTGCGCGGTCACGTCGGCCGAGGGCGGGTCGATGACCTCGCCGAAGTCGCAGAACGGCAGCCGGGTGACCAGCCGGCGGGTGTTGTCGGCGTCGAACGCGCCCCAGCCGCCGTCCTTGGACTGCATGCCGGTCATCCACCGGGTGCCCCGATCGATGGCCTGCTTGAGCCCGGAGTCGGCGGGCAGCGCGGTCCGGTCCAGCGCCATGACGACCTCGGCGGTGTCGTCCACGTCGGGGTAGATGTCGTTCTGGAACTCGAACGCCCAGCCGCTGGGCTCCAGGCTGGGCCGGCGCACCTGCCAGTCGCCGGGACCGCGGATCTCCTCCCCGATCACCCACTCGGCGGCCCTGGTCAGGCTGGGGTGGTCGGCGGGCAGGCCCGCGTCGGCCAGCGCGATCATGGCCAGCACGGTGTCCCAGACCGGCGACTGACAGCACTCCAGCCGGCGGACGGGGCCGTCGGGGCCGTCCTCCCAGACGGTGAACGAGTCCAGGCCGGCCAGGCCGCGCTGGATGACCGGGTGGCTCACCTCGTAGCCGAGCAGGTGCAGGGCGATCAGCGAGTACACCCAGGGCGGCTGGATGCCGCCCCAGCAGCCGTCCTTCTCCTGCCGGGCCACGATCCAGTCGGCGCAGCGGCGCATCGCGGCCGACCGGACGGCGCGCAGCGGCCGGGCCTTCAGGCCGTGCTTGTGGTAGACGTGCAGGCCCCGGTCCAGCTCCTCGAACACCCGCGCCCAGGCGGCATCGACCGGGGATTCCGGCTCGGCGCCCACGGCCCCTTTGTTGCTCGATCCGGGGTTTCTCCTGCCAGTGGCGGGACCGCGCAGCTCGCTCAGGCCGAACGGCAGGGAGCGGACGGGGCGCAGGGAGCTCACGATGGTCAGCGGCACGATCGTCTGCCGCGCCCAGCAGCCCCAGTCGGCCAGGTTGAGCGGGAACCAGCTCGGGAGGTAGATCAGCTCGGGCGGCATGACGGGCAGGTCGTCCCAGGACCACTCGCCGAACAGGGCCAGCCAGATGCGGGTGAACACGCGGGCGGCGGGGATGCCGCCGCGGTTGCGGATCCAGCCGGCGGCCTGGGCCATGTGGTAGGCGTCGGGCGGGTCGCCGGCCAGCCGCAGGGCGACGTAGGCCTCGATGGTGGAGGACAGCTCGGGCTTGCCGTTGTAGGAGTTGGACCAGGTGCCGTCGTGGCGCTGCTTGGACCGGATCCAGCGAGCGGTGGCCTCGGTCAGCTCGGCGGTGCGGATGCCGAGGAACTCGCGCAGCAGCAGGTCCTCGGCCTCGATGGAGACGTTGGTCTCCAGCTCGCCCTTCCACCAGCCCTGGTCGTCCTGCAGGTCGAGCAGGTGACGCGCGGCCTTGCCCAGGGTCGCCCGCGCGGTGGCGACCGGGTCGCCAGCAACCCCGTCGCCACTCACTCCGCTGGCCGCGGTCATCGTCATCCCGTCATCTCCCCTCAGCCCTGCCGGCTGGCTAACTCGGCTCTGCCGCACTCAGCTCTGCCGCGCCTAGCTCTGCCGCACCGTGATGAAGCTGGCGATGGCGGCGAACTCGCTGCGCACGTCCTCGGGCATCTCGGTCTCGGCCAGGCACTTGTTGGCCGCCGCCAGCTGCGCGTCGGCCTCGTTCTCGGCCCACTTGCGCCCGCCGGCCTGCTCGACCAGCTCGGCGCCGCGCAGCAGGTCCTCCTCGCTGAGGGTGCCGGGCCGGGCCAGCAGCTCGCCCAGCTCCTTGCCGGCCTGGGTGCCGCCGGTCAGGGCGGCGACCACGGGCAGCGACTTCTTGCGAGCCCGCAGGTCGGCGCGCACCGGCTTACCGGTCACCTCGGGCGCGCCCCAGATGCCGAGCAGGTCGTCGGTGAGCTGGAAGGCCAGCCCGACGTGGGCGCCGAAGCCGGCCAGCCCCATGGCCAGCTCGGCCGGGGCGCCGACGCCGATGGCGCCGATGCTGCAGGCGCAGGCCATGAGCGCGGCGGTCTTGTCCCCGGCCATCTGCAGGCACTCGTCCAGGGTCACGTCGTCGCGCCGCTCGAAGGCCAGGTCGGCGCCCTGCCCGGCGATCAGCCGGTGCACGGCGGCGGACAGGCAGCGGGCGGCCCAGACGCCCTGCGGCGACGGGTCGGAGATGAGCATGTCCTGGGCCAGGCACAGCAGGGCGTCGCCGGCCAGGATGGCCGCCCCGACCCCGAACACGGTCCAGGCGGTGGGGCGGTGCCTGCGCTCGGTGTCGTCGTCCATGATGTCGTCGTGCAGCAGCGAGAAGTTGTGCACGAACTCGACGGCGGCGGCGGCGGTGACCCCGCGCTCGGGCGGCGACCCGGCCGCGCGGGCCGACAGCAGGGCCAGGGCCGGGCGCAGGGCCTTGCCGCCCTGGGCCTCGCCGGTCGGCGTGCCGTTGGCGTCGACGAAGCCCAGGTGGTAGGCCGCGACAATGCGGACATCCGGGCTCAGCCGGTCCAGCCAGCCGAGGACGGCCGGTCCCACCAGGTCACGAGCGGCGGCCACTCCCGCCGGCATGGTTGTTGTCATGAGGACGCCCTTGCCGCAATCTCGCCGTTCTTAATCCGGTCTGCTGTCATCTCGTCGCCCGGCGCTAGCGCCGTCAGCTCGCTGATGATGTGCTCTGCGGCGTTTTGTCCGCTACGCACGGCACCCTCCATCGTGTCCGGCCACCCGGTCTCGGTCCATGCGCCAGCCAGGGCCAGGCCGGGCACCGCGGTGCCTGCGGTCGGCCGCAGCCGACCAGAGCCTGGCACCTGGCGAAAGGTCGCCCGGCGCTCCCTGGTGACGAAGAAATCCAGCACGCTCGCGTTCGCGGCCGCCGGGAAAAGCTGCTCGATCGCGGGCAGGAACTGCTCCCGCAGCCGGGCCGCCGGGACGTCTACGTAGTCATCGGCTGCGGACAGCGATATTGCCAGATACTGGCCTGTATCTACGCCTGCTGACCTGGTCTTGTCAAAGACCCATTGCACGGGCGAGTCAAGTCCGGCGGCGAACGGCAGCCTGGTCACCCGCCGGTCGTAGCGCACGTGCACGTTGACGATGGGCGAGATACCGAGCTCGGCCCACCGGGCGGCGCCAGGCAGCTGGGGCGGGGCCAGCCGGGCCGCGATCCAGGACGGCACGGCCAGGATCACGGCGTCGGCGGTGAGCACGTCGCCGCCGCCCGCGGGAGCGTCCTGGTCCGGCTCGGCCTCGGGCCCCTGGGCGCCCAGGCGGCGGTCGGCGTCGTCGCCGGAGGTCACGGCCCGGACCCGGAACCCGCCCGCGCGGCCGGGGGCGGCCGGGTCGATGGACACGGCCTTGGTGCTCAGGCGCACGTCCACGCCCAGCCGGGCCAGCAGCCTGGCGGCGCTCTGGCCGTGCAGTTCGCCCAGGGGCACCGACGGGACGCCGATGTCGGCCGCGTCGTTGCTCTCCAGCAGGGCGGTCTTGATGACCTTGGCCGACAGGCCGGTTGCGGCATCGTCCCCGGCGACGTTCAGGGACGAGACGATAAACAGATCCCACAGCCGCCGGCGTGCCCCCTCGCCCTGCCACCGCCTGCTCAGCCAGTCGCCCAGGCGCTGGTCGTCCAGCGCCGGGCTGGCCGGGTTGGCGAACCGCAGGGCCAGGGCGGCCCGGCCCACCTTGGCCCGCTCGGCCACGCTGAGCAGCGGGTACCTGGCCAGCGCGCCGGTCATGTGCAGCGGGGCGGGCAGGTTGCTGCGGCGCAGCCGGGCCTGGCGGTGCGGGGTCAGCACGGTGACGTCGAACCGGTCCTGCAGGGCCACCGAGCCAGCCACGCCAAGCCGGGCCAGCAGGTCACGGTAGGAGGTGCAGCAGCGCAGGAACACGTGCTGGCCGTTGTCGATGACCAGGTCACCGCGGGTGAACGAGCAGGTCGCGCCGCCCAGCCAGGCCCGCGACTCGAGCAGGGTGACGGCCGCCCCGGCCTCGCGGAGCTGGATGGCAGCGCTGATCCCGGCCAGGCCACCGCCGATGACCAGGACGTTCCCGCGGGTCATGCGGCACTCTCCGGCGTGGCCAGGAC
>Ga0102924_1006847_pt1 | contig 10579 bp, 12 predicted proteins | sample PaiPotPPM11metaG_FD_80116 | JGI IMG/M metagenome (GOLD analysis project Ga0102924, IMG submission 80116) | Iron sulfur acid spring bacterial and archeal communities from Banff, Canada, to study Microbial Dark Matter (Phase II) - Paint Pots PPM... ...
AAGCATGTCTTCTGCGAGAAACCGATGGCCCTCACGCCTGAGGAGTGTGATCGGATGATCGGCGCGGCAGAACGGGCGAGGGTCGTCCTGCAGATCGGGTTCATGCGCCGGTTTCAGCCGGAGTTTGTCGAAGCCCGGCGGCGAATTGAGGGTGGCGATATAGGCGACCCGATGGTGATCAAGTCGCTTACCCGCGGGCCTGGCCTTCCTCCTCCCTGGGCGTGGGAGCTGAAGACCTCCAACGGCATGCTGGCGGAGGTTAATAGCCACGATTTCGACTCCGTCCGCTGGCTGATCGGCTCGGATATCGTACGTGTTTACGCGGAGACGGCGAACCGCAAAGGCCCGTCCCGCGGGGTCGACGTCCCGGATTTCTACGACAACGCAGTGGTCACACTGCGCTTTGCGAGCGACGCGATTGGAACGATCGACGGATCATGTCCCGCAGACTATGGCTACGATGCGCGAGTCGAGGTACTCGGCTCGGAAGGCCTGCTGGTGATCGGCGACGTGCGGGGCCTGGCGATTCTCGAGGTTCGCGATCGGGATGTTGGTGCCATGATACCCATCCATCGCACATGGCCAGACCGTTTTGCCGATGGGTACCGCGCTGAGATGCGTGCCTTCGTGCGCACGGTACTCGATGGCACCGAGCCGCCGGTCACGGGCGACGATGGCCGCCGCGCGGTCCGTGCCGTGCTCGCCGCCAATCGCTCATGGCAGGAGGCACGTCCAGTGGAGCTAGCTGAGGTGGCAGTCTGATGCAGGCGCTGGTCTATCACGGTCCGAACGATCTGCGTCTGGAGTCCTCGGTGCCTATGCCAGAACCGGGTCCAGGTGAGGCGGTGCTGGATGTAGGCGCGTGCGGGATTTGCGGGACCGATCTACGTATTGCTAAAGGCGCGCACCGTGCCTATAAGCCGGGGACGGTGCGTATCCCTGGCCACGAGATCGCCGGCACAGTTGTAGCGGCCGGCCCGGGCACTAACCTTCCTGAGGGCCAGGCCGCCTTCATTGCTCCGAATATAGGCTGTGGCCACTGTGCACAGTGCAGGGCCGGCCGCGTGAATCTGTGCATCAATCCCCAGGCACTCGGCATTACCCTGGATGGTGCGTTTGCGGAGTACGTGCGGCTCCCTGCGGAGCTGATCGCGCAGGGAAACGTCATGCCGGTCCCAAACGATGTTGATTTCGGAGCGCTCGCGCTTGTGGAGCCGCTCGCCGCCGTCCTGCGAGGATCGCGCGCCTGCAATATTGCTGCAGGAGATCTCGTGCTCATCTCCGGCGCGGGGCCAATTGGTCTCTTGCACTTGCAGGTGGCCAAGCTTCATTCACCACGAGCCGTGGTCGTGAGCGAGCCAAGCGACGAGCGCCGGGCACAAGCCGCGGAGTGGGGAGCAGACCACGTCATCGATCCGCTCGAGGAAGATTTACCGGGCTTGATCCGCGAGCTCTCTGAAGGGCGAGGTACGGATGTGATCATCATTGCGGCTCCGGCTCCCCAAGCACAGGAACAGGCGATCGAGCTCGCCGCCCCGGGTGGCCGTATCAACTTCTTTGGCGGCCTGCCCAAGGAGCGCTCGCACATCACAATCGACTCCAACGCCATTCACTACAAGGAGCTTATCGTTACAGGAACAACTGCAAACACAACTGAAGATTGCAAGGAGGCACTCAAGCTCGTGATGGAACGGAAGATTGACACCGGGCGCATCATCAGCGAACGACACCCGCTGTCCGAGGCCCACGAAGCGTTCGCGGCTGCTGCGTCGACAAAGGCATTAAAGGTGGTGATTGAACCATGAAACAGACCCTCATGGAACCCTTTTCGCTGACTCTCGACTTCGCAGCCGGCAGAATCGAGCCGGCAACCACCAGGATAGAGCGCCGTCTGTCGGACATGCTTGGCATGTTTGCCGACGCCGCGGCTGAAGCGGCTGCCATGACCGATGGTGATCCGCTCATCTACGAAGTTCTGCAATACGACGTACCGAACGAGACAGGCCAGCTTGTCGTTTGCACGACGGTGCTGCATCCGGGTCGCATCGGCGACGAGTACTACATGACCAAGGGCCATTACCACGAGAAGCTGGACACGGCAGAGGTCTACCTTGGTCTACGTGGTCATGGCAAGCTGGTTATGCAGGCGGATCATGGATTCTCGGGGCTCGACATGCACTCTGGGACGATCGCATACGTGCCACCCTACTGGGCGCACCGCACAGTCAATACTGGGAGCGACCTGTTTGTTTTCTTCGCGGTGTATCCGGCCGATGCCGGCCACAACTACGGTGCGATTGAGCACGGTGGCTTTGGGCAGCGGGTGGTTGACAGAGACGGCCGACCAATGATCGTTCCCTCAAATAAAGGAGTCGAGGCATGAACGACAGGCGCGAACCAAAGTTTTCGGCTGGAATCTGGGCATTCACATCCTGCATCGATCGTTTCGCGACCATGGGATATCGCGACGAGCTATCTCTGGAGGAGAAGGTCGCGCTCGGCGGACGAACGAAGGGGCTGGATGGACTCATCCTTCAGTACCCGGCGGTCGTGACCGACGAGAACGCCGATCAGGCGGCCCAGCTGATGAAGGATGAAGGGCTTGAGGTGGCGGCAGTCGACGCATCGCTCTTCAATCGCCACTTCCAGCAGGGGGCGTTCACCAATCCGGACCCGAAGATCCGGCGCGAGGCCATTGACCTTGCCAAGCGGACGGTCGACATGGCGGAGCGCATGGGTACCGAGTATGCCGGCATCTGGCTCGGTCAGGACGGCTACGACTACCTGTTTCAGTACAACTACAACGACCTCTGGAAGTATGAGCTGGATGCGCTGGCAGAGGTTGCAGCCCATAACCCGCATATCAAGATCTGCGTTGAGTACAAGATCCGCGAGCCTCGCATGTACCTGACAATTGCGACAGTCGGCAAGTCCCTTCACATGTGCCACGTCATCGGCGCGGAGAACCTGGGTGTCACGATGGACGTGGGGCACTGCTTCATGGCCCGGGAGAACCCCGCGGAGACGGTGGCGCTCCTGATGCAGAACAAGAAGCTCTTCAGCGCCCACTTCAACGATACCTTCGGCGTCGACGACGACGACATGATCGCTGGGTCCGTCCACCTCTGGCACATTCTGGAAATGATCATGTATCTCGAGGACGTGGGCTATGACGGCTGGTGGGGTCTCGATTACTTCCCTTACCGGGAAGATATCTCCCGCGCCGCCGAGATCTCGATCGCGAATCTGAAGGGACTTCACGAGTGGTCGAAGCGCATCGATCGTGCAAAACTGCGCGAGCTCCAGCAGGGTGATGCGTCCGATACGCAGCAGTACTTGCACGAGCTGTTCTTGTCGCCGAGAGAGGTCCTGGTGGGCAGGTGACGTCACCCATAGAGCTGCCGAGCAGATGAACACGCTCCATGATGCCGTCGTCCTCGTCACGCCGCGATCGTTCGGCGTCGATGAGCCAGACCTGCGTGCGGACTTGGAGGCAGCGGTGGGTGAGGTCCGCTATAACGACCGCGGTCGTCCGCTGCGTGCCTCGGAGCTCCGCACCATGGTCGATGATGTCGATGGACTGCTTGCTGGACTGGACCAGATCGACGCTAGCGTGCTTGCAGCGGCGCCCCGGCTCCGTGTGATTGCTCGCTATGGTGTAGGAACCAGCAACATCGACTTGCAGGCGGCGGCGGAGCGCGGCCTGGTGGTGACGAATACGCCGGGCGCGAACGCTCAGGCGGTCGCAGAATTGGCGATCGGCTTTATGTATGCACTGGCGCGGTCCATTAACCGCGCGGATCGACTTGTCCGAGGTGGTGAATGGGAGCCGGTACGGGGCATTGAAATCGCCGGTAAGACGGTGGGGATTCTTGGCCTCGGAAGAATCGGCAAAATTGTGGCGCAGCGTGCTGCCGACATGGGCTGCACTATCATCGCCCACGATCCATTCGCCGACAAGGCCTTCGCCGCCGCCAATAGCGTACGTCTGACAACACTAGAACAAGTCGTGGCTGAGGCCCACTTTCTCTCACTGCACCTACCCCTTACCCCCGCAACTCATGGGCTCTTTAATCGAGACATGCTTGCACGCATGCGTAACGGGGCATACCTAGTGAATACGGCTCGCGGCGAGTTGGTGGTGGAGGAAGATCTGGGAGAGGCGCTCGACAGTGGACATTTGTCCGGTGCCGCGCTCGACACGCTCTCCCAGGAGCCTCCCCCTCCAGACCAGCCGCTCTTGGGGCGCGAGGACGTCATCCTTACTCCGCACATTGGGGCTCACACGGTGGAGGCGACGACGGCCATGGGACGGATGGCGCTGAACGACCTCCTGGCCGTGCTCTCCGACCATCCACCTCGCTTCCCGGTCATCCCTGAACTGAGCATACCAGGAGGTCGCAGCTGATGACCCGCCTCTTCACGTTTATTGGTGTCACGACGAAGAGCTCGTCGATTATGAAGATTTTTCCGAGATGGCGCGAGATACTTGGCCTGGGAGACGATGTGGAGATGGCCGGCTGGGACCTGCCGATCCACGCTCCACCCGAACAGTATCGCGAGGCCGTAGAGAGGCTCAAAGCTGATCCCAGCAACCTTGGCGCGCTCGTTACCACCCACAAGATCGACGTCTACCAGGCTGCCCGGGACCGCTTCGACTGGGTCGACGAGAACGCACGACTCACAGGTGAGGTCTCATGCATTGCCAAGCGCGATGGGCGGCTACTCGGATGGGCGAAGGATCCGATCTCGGCAGGACGGTCGCTCGAAAGGATCCTTGGACCAGGGTACTTCGGACGCACGGGTGGCGAGGTGCTCTGCTTTGGAGCCGGTGGCTCCGGTGTGGCCATTACGCTGTATCTCATGACGCGTCCCGACGCAGCCGACCGCCCAGGGCGCATCGTCGTAACGAACCGCAGTCCCGGGAAACTGGAGACTCTCCGGTCGCTTCACCAGCGGCTCAACTCGGACGTGCAGGTCGAGTACGTGCAGAACGCCGACCCCAAAAGGAACGACGAGCTCATGGCGCAGCTCCCGCCGGGTTCCCTAGTGATCAACGCGACCGGAATGGGCAAGGATAGCCCGGGCTCGCCGGTAACAGCGGCTGGGCGGTTCCCTGAGAACGGCATAGCCTGGGAATTAAACTACCGTGGGGACCTGGAGTTCCTGCACCAGTCCTGGGCACAGCGCGAAAGTCGCGGGGTGCGCGTCGAGGATGGCTGGGAGTACTTCATCTTTGGCTGGACGTGTGTTATCGAGGAGGTTTTCAATCGCGTGATCTCCGAGAGCAGGGTGGCGGCACTCTCTCGTAAAGCCGCCTTCGCCCGCCCACCGCTCCCCACCAACAAGGAGGTATACACAGCATGAAGGTTGGGATCGACAGCTACAGCTTCCACCGCTACTTTGGAGAGGTGTATGATGGACTCCAGAAGGACCCCGGCGTCAAATGGGACATGGCGAACGACTTTGTCCCCTTTGCCAAGAGCCAAGGTGTGGACGATGTTGCCCTCGACACCTGGTGCTTCCCGGTGTTCGACGAAGGCTACTGCCGTGACCTCAAGGCACGACTCGACGAGGCCGGCCTGTCTCGAGTTGCTGGGTGGGGGCATCCCGACGGCTTGCATGGTGGACGGGACGAGGAGGCCCTCGAAGACCTGAAGCGCCAGATTCCACGGGTTCCCGCACTGGGGGCGAACACACTGCGGATCGTTGCCTGCAGCATGCTCTATGTCAACGAGCCGCACGAGCCGATGGTGCGCAACAGCATCCGCATGCTCAAGGAGGCGGTCGCCGTCGCCAGGGAGCACGGCGTGACCCTTGCGCTCGAGAACCATATCGACTTTACCTCCGAGGAGATCCTGCAGATCGTGGAGGGCGTGGACGACGAACATCTCAAGGTCAACTTCGACACAGGCAACGCTCTGCGCCTGTTCGAAGACCCGGTGGAGGCGGCGCGCCGCTTGGCATCGTTCGTCGTCTCGACCCACACCAAGGACATCTTGCCTCAACGCGGCGGAACACCCATGGAGCGCTTCATTTTCTGGCCATCATGCCCGGTGGGTAAGGGGCTGGTGGACATGGAGGGGCTGGCACGCGTACTCGACCAGGTCGGTTATCAGGGCTCGCTGGCGGTCGAGATCGACCTGCTCCATCCGGCGTACGAGGATCGGCGAGAGGAGGATCTGGTCGCCGAGAGTGTTTCCTACCTGAAGAGCATTACCGCGATGGCAGGCGCACGATAGCTATGCCGGGGAACAGATTCCAGCAAGCGCCTCCAGATGTCCGACCCAAGGTGGGGATCGGCATCCTCGGCTACGGCTTCATGGGCAAGACGCACTCGAATGCCTTCCACACCCTGCGCTACGTCGACTGGCCAGGCGCTGCCTATCCGGAGCTAGTTGCCATTGCCGGTCGTACCGAGGCCAAGGTGCGCGAAGCGGCGACCCGTTATGAATACCAGGGCTACTACACCGAGTGGCAAGGGCTGGTAGAGGACGAGCGCATAGCGGTATTCGACAATGTTGCCGGCGATCCGACGCACGTCGATCCGACCATCGCCGCCGCCGAAGCGGGGAAGCACGTAATCTGTGAGAAGCCACTGGCCATTCACGCGACCGACGCCAAGCGCATGTGGGAGGCCGCCGAGCGAGCCGGCGTAAAGCACCTGTGCTGCTACAACTACCGCTTCGTGCCGGCCGTCCGCCTAGCGCGCGACATGCTGTCTCGTGGCGAGCTCGGCGAGGTCTACCAGGCCCGCTTCCGTTACTCTCAGCAGTGGCGGCATGATCCAGATGCCGATCTTCCCTCACCGGCCGGCGCGCTGCGGATCATCGGGTGTCATGCTATCGATCAGGCTCGTTTCCTGGTTGGGGAGATCGCCAGCGTCTCGGCGCTCTTCTCCAATCCGGTTACGACTTCGGAGCGGCGGTATGGAGGCGATGCGGTTGAGACGGACGACACCGTTGCCTCACTGGTCCAGTTCCAGAATGGAGTGAATGGGACAATCGACGCGTCGCTGGTGTCGAAGGGCCGGAAGAACTTCCTTGCCTGGGAGATCAACTGCGAGAAAGGGACACTCGTCTGGGATCTCGAGCGACTGAATGAGCTGCAAGTGTGGGCCGCACGGGATTCACGGAATGCGGTGGACGGCCTGATGGACGTCATCGTCGCCGAGTCAGATCACCCGTTCATGGACTATTGGTGGCCCAGCGCGCACATCCTGGGGTGGGAGCACTCCCACATCAATATGCTCGGCCACTTTCTACACTGCGTCGTCGAGGATCGACCGGTCGGCCCGCTGGCAGCGACGTTTGAGGACGGCCACCTCGCCCAGGTCATTGCGGAGGCGATGCATGAATCGGCTAAGACGGGACGACGGGTGGAATTGGAGGCGGGTGCCCGAGTGTAGTCAGCCGCATCAACCTGGCCGCGTGACGCGTGTGGACCGAGCGGCGCACTCCTGTATTGGGTCGCAATTGGCGATGTCGGCAATAGCGTCCTTGTCCTGCCCACAACTGAGTCCACAGTACCTGAATGATTTTGACTGAGCAACGCCGCCACGCGTCAATGCGCGTCCTATGTGAGGCGCGCGCAGGGAGTGGGACGCCGATGTCGCCGTCGACGACCCACTTGAGAAGGAGCTCTAATGGAATCTGACCACCGCGAGCCGTCACCGAAGCGCGCGCGCGCGATCTGCTGCCGGCGCCGTGGTGACCATCTCGATCTCGAACTTGCTCCGATCTGCCCGATGCCAGGCCTCGTAGTATTCGAGCGGCCGTCCATCGGCAAGATAGCTGACACTCTCGATTTTGAGGAGTGGCGCTCCCTTTCGGACCTCCAGCAAGGTACTGATGGGCGGATGGGCCAGAACGGCCTCCACCGTGCGCTTGCCGGAGGCAACGCTCAACCCGTGGCGCTCGCGCAGCAGGGCGTAGAGAGAGCCGGTTGCCAGATCGGCAGTGAGCAGGTCCGGGCACAACTCATAGGGAATGTAGGTCTGCACGAAGAGCAGCACCTGGCCCTCGACCGAGCGCAGCCGGTCGATCCTGACGGTCTGCTCTCCGTCTCTGAGCTGCAGTTGATGGCGCACGTGGGGTGGAGGAAGGGTGACTTCCTGCACCAGTACCGCGCTGGTAACCGACAGGCCACGGCTCGTCATCTCCCGGAAGAAGCCGTCCGAGCGCTGGATGAATTTCTCCTCCAGCTTGTGGGGCGCCACGAAGGTACCCTTTCCTTTCACTCGATAGAGCAGCCCGTTGGCGACCAGCGCTCCTAGTGCCTGCCGGACTACCGTCCGGCTGACGCCGTAAAGGTCACAGAGCTCGTGTTCCGAAGGGATCGGGTCTCTGGTAGACCAGGTGCCGCCTTCGATCTCCTCCTGGAGGAGCTGCATCAGCTGATAGTAGTAGGGTATGGGAACGTCGCGCCGGATGCGGGAATCGGTAATCGCCACGAGGCCCTCTATAATTTGTCATTACAAGAATACTTCCATCTAAGGTACGTCTTTCCTTTGGCGCGCGTCAAGAGAGTTCTGACGGCGGCACGCCCGGTGAGGCGCTACCCATCTGGGGCCTGCGGGGTGAGGAGACTGCGTACGAACTCGAGCGCCTGAGTTGAGCTCGCCGTCTTCTCGGGCTCGGGAACATCGAGAGAGGCCGCAAGGTACGGATTGGCGGTTGGCGGCAAAAACTCCATGGTGAGCGCGCCCTCGTAGCCGATTTCGGCGAGAACGTCGATCAGCGTCCGGAAGTCGGTATGTCCCAGCCCCGGAGCGCGGCGGTTGCTGTCCGCCAGGTGGACGTGCCAGATGAGCGGCGCAACCGAGCGGATGGCGTCCGGCAGCGAGGCTTCCTCAATGTTCATATGGAAGAGGTCGGCCATGATGCCGACGTTGGGGCGGCCGACATCCGCGGCCAGCTGCGCGGCCGCCTCCAGGGAATTGACCAGGTACGACTCGTAGCGGTTGAGCGCCTCGATCACGAGCCGCACCCCCACCTGCTCGGCAAAGCCAGAGGCTTCGCGGATCGATTCCACCGCCCAGCGGCGCTCCGCCCCCTCCTCGGCCTCCGGTCCAATCCGCCCCACGGCGGTCGGCACCACGATGACGACCGAGGCATCCAATGCGGCCGCAAGCGCCGCGCAGGCCCGGACGTACCCTACTGCCGCGCCCCGAATCTCGCGGGACGGGTGCGAAAGGTCCCGGGCAGGGGTGTAGATGCCACAGATCGAGGTGACCGCCAGGCCCTTTGGCTCGACGACGGCGCGAACGGCGTCGGCTGTGTAGCTGTCCGGCTCTCCGGACAGCTCGACCCCGTCGTACCCCAGACGCATCAGACGGCTAGCCGTGGTCTCGAGCGGCTCACTGCCGAAGATCCACTGCGTGGCGCTGATCAACCATCGCCCGCTGCTCCCGGTCAGAGCGTCACATCCTGCTCGTGCATAACGAGCTCCCGGGCCTGCTCTACAGTCATCGGCCGGTTGTAGATGGGTGAGCCGGGCTCTTGCCTTCGGCCGCCCTCCCGCAGTGAGCCGGTATCGAATAGCGTGAAGCCAATCTCTTCGATCAGGCGTGCGGTCTCACGCTTTGCTTCGGGATCGTCGCCGGCGAGGAATATCACCAGGCGATCCTCGGGTGGAGCGGCGGGACGTCCTTTGCGTCCGGAGCCAATAGTGCCGATCTTCATGTCGGGCCTCCTGGTCCATTATGACCGCCAGTCTGTCCTTTCCCAACCGGCACAGCGCGTTTCTCCACGCTCTCCTCAGTCCGTGCCGCTCGAGTCGGCGCTCCTGTCACCGGCCGCGCCTCCGCGTACCAGACTTCTGAGGAGAGCGGCATGCCGGTATCCTTGAGGTGATGGTGAGTACGATGCAACGCCTGGTTGCGGCGGCTGGACTGGCCGTGCTGGTGGCGCTGAGCTGGTACCCGCGACCCGGGAACGCCTCCGGCTATGACTGGCTGCAGTTCGACGGGGACGCGCAGCACAGCGGCAACAACACCCAGGAAACCAGGCTCACCCCGAACAACGTCTCGAGCCTACAGCAGGTCTTCCGTGACACGCTCTCCAGCTATCAGGCAGGTACCGCAGACAGCACCCCTGTGTATCTCGGCGGGGTCAGCACTCCTGGCGGGACCAAAGACCTCCTCTTCCTCACCACCAAAGATGGCCACATCCTGGCGCTCGATGCCCATGCTCACACCACCGCTGCGGTCTGGAGCCATGGCTTTGGTGGCTCCTGCACCAGCAGCAATGGCAGTCCCTGCATCACCACCTCCTCCCCCGCCATCGATCCCAACCGCCAGTCCGTGTACAGCTATGGGCTGGATGGCTCCATCCACAAGTATCAGGTCGGGGACGGCACCGAGATCACCGGGAATGGCTGGCCCGAGCTCGCGACGAACAAGCCCACCGTCGAGAAGAGCTCGCCGGCGCTGAGCATTGCCACGACCGGAAGCGGCACCTAGGGCTTATGCGTGAGTTGGGAGGGGAGGCGACGAGGCACGCTCCTTTGCGAGCATGGTTGTGAAAGCAACCCAGCCGAACAAAGGAGCGTGCCATGGAGTCTACTGCCCCCACGACCA
>Ga0102924_1006848_pt1 | contig 10578 bp, 7 predicted proteins | sample PaiPotPPM11metaG_FD_80116 | JGI IMG/M metagenome (GOLD analysis project Ga0102924, IMG submission 80116) | Iron sulfur acid spring bacterial and archeal communities from Banff, Canada, to study Microbial Dark Matter (Phase II) - Paint Pots PPM... ...
CCTCCGGCGCCCCCGTCGCGCGATGGTCGGCGAGAGCGGGCGCGAGCCGCGGATCGCGATTGCGCAGGACGCCGCAGATTCGGTCCACCGACCCCCGCGCCGCAGGGGGCACGAACGGAGCGAGCGCCACCGCGAGATCGGCGACGCTGGAGAACCGCGCGTCGCGATCGCGCGCCATCGCCCGGAAGACGGCGACCTCCACCCCCTCCGGAATCTCGGACCTCACGGCCCGCAGCGGATGCGGTGCCTCGTACGCGTACATGAGCTTGTAGATGAACTGCGGGAGATCGTCGGCGATGAACGGGGTGCGCCCCGACAGGAGCTCGTAGAGAACGACACCGATGGAATAGATGTCGGCGCGCGCGTCGACGTCGCGCGCCGAGCGGATCTGCTCGGGGGACATGTAGCTGGGGGAGCCGAGCATGGCACCGGTCCCGGTGAGGACGTGCTCCTGCCCGTCTTTGATCTTCGAGATGCCGAAATCGAGGACCTTCACGCACGGCGACCCATCGGCGTGGTGGGTGAGAAACAGGTTCCCAGGCTTCACGTCGCGGTGCACGATCCCGAGCGCGTGCGCCTCGGCCAGAGCCTCGCAAGCCTGCAAGACGAGCTCGATGGCGAAGGCGTAGGGCAGGGGGCCGGACGCGCCGAGCACCGCCGCGAGGTTCCGCCCCTCGAGGTACTCCATGATCATGTACGGCGCGCCGTCATCCATAGTGCCGACGTCCGAGACGCGTGCCACATGCTGGTTGCGAATGCGGACGGCCGCGCGAGCCTCGCGGAGGAAGCGCTCCACACTGTGGGGATCCCTCAGAAACGCCGGGAGGAGGAACTTGATGGCCACCCGTTCCTCGAGCGTGAGGTGGCGCGCAGCGACGACGACCCCCATTCCTCCTCGACCCAGGACCCTCTCCACTCGGTATTTCCCGAGCAGGACGTCCCCGGGACGCGCGGGGTATTCGTCGGGGGTCGTCATGGGTCGGCTCCTCGGCTCGCGATCCCCCCAATACCTCGTCGCCCGGTCAGGGCGCCCAGGGTAGCCGATCTTCAGGCGCGCGCAGCCGAGGGTGGCGGCCCGAACCAAACAGCGAGTCCCTACGGCGAACCGCTGGAGTGTCGAGTAGTTCGGCTCGCGATTCCGTTTCCCGGCCTGCCGCCAGCCGCTCGCCGGAAAAATCGTCGCTCCACCCGGGGTGACGTGGCCACGCCTCCGCCACGACCGACCACCATGGAGGCGCCCCATTAAGGAGGAGGCCCGCACGGGGTGACTCGCTCGCCAGCGTGTTCCGCTGCGGACGCGTCATCTCTTGCCCCGAACGCCGCACCGGCTCGACGACGCGAGTCCTGGACCGTCGCCGGCGCGGCGTTGTCTCGACGATCCGCGTCCCGACCTGCGCCCGTAGCCTACATCCAGGGGCAGGGGTACTCGGTTCCGACGCACTGCCACTGCGTGTGGCTGCCGCCATCGCTCGGTGCGAAAACACACGTGCAGCCGATACCGATGCCCTGCTCGCACTCGATGCACGAACTCCCCTCGGTCGTGCACGGGTCCCCACCGTTGATGTAGGCGCCCGTGCATCGTGTGGCGTCCGGCGCACCATCGTTGCCGTCCGGGGTGACCCCGCCGTCGAACACATCCGGGCCGCCATCGTTGACGCCTACGCTGCCGCTCCTCGTGCCGCACGCTGCGGCGGTCAGGACCACGCACAAGACGCCGGTCGTCAGAAAAAGCATCCGAAGCACGAGCAGCATGGAGGCCTCAGCGCAGCTTGCAGTTACCGGCGATGCAGACTGCCTTGGGGGGAATCTCAAGCAACGCGGAGGTTTCCACCTGCTGCGGCTCGCGGCAAGGCGAACACAAGATCGGGGGGGCCCGCCGGCGCTCGGCAGCTTCCTTCGCGCGCGAGCAAGCTGCGTGAATGCACTGGGCGATATCGTGACGGACCGCCTCCCAGCTTGCCGTGCAGCGAGGGCATGGTTCACAACCGGTGGTGCCTCCGAGCGTGCAGTCGTCGTCGCTCGAGCAGTCGACTTCGGCTCGCATCTGCTTCCAAGCCGAGGCCTCCAGTGCTGCCCAGTCGCCCGCGAGCATCTGGCGAGGATCCAACGCGCACGTTCGCTCCCGGGCCGAACGGCGCCCACCAGGCAGCTCGCGGTTGGGCCGCGGAGAAACGGTCTCTTGGGTCCCTACCACCATGGCTCCCGACGCGTTTCGCGGTTCGCAGGCACATGGCAGCGTGGACATGACCGTGGCGAGCGCCAGACGGCACGAATGCATCGCAAGGGGATGGAAGAAGCGCACGCCAAGTACTGTACGCCCGATGCGACCGAGCGCCGCGGCATAGATACGCAGCTTGCGCCGGCGGAAGCTACTTGACCTGAACGTCGTCGAAATAGAACGTCGCCGTCCAGGGTCCGTTGAAGCCAGGATTGCTGGTGAAGCTGATCCCAATTGCCAGTCCGAGCGTAGTGGCGGAGACCGCGCCGCAAGATTCAATGTCCGTTGCCCAATTGCCCGGGGAGAACCCGATCCCGCTCGGATCGCAGGTGACCGTGCCTCCGTTGATCGTTACGGGGGTGCCGTTGGCAGAATTGATCCCAGCGGACGCGCTGGATGTATTCACTACCTCTGCGCTGTATTGCAGGGTCTTGTTCGTGAGGTCCGGCATGCCCCCTCCGGGGCACAGGGGAACCACGATTCGAAAACTCCCGCCACCGCCGGAAGAAGGCTGAAGGGTGAGATCGACCGCGAGCGAATGCGATCCCGCTGTGGATCGCGAAGAATCCGTCCGAAGCGTGGCGGTCGCGCCCGTCGACAAGGCCGACGTGTCCAGCGTCCAGCCCTCGGTGCCCGATTCGAAGCTCCAGTTTGCGCACGCCGGTTGCGTCGGCGTGCTGCAGCTCAAGGGGTCGCCATCGTTGCACGTGTAGACGCATGACCCTCCCGAACAACTCACCGTAGCGTCGAAGGTGTTTGCACACGACGTTGTGCAGCTGCCGCAGTGATTCGTATCCGAGCTCGTGTCGAAGCATCCGCCGGTGCAGTTCGTGAGGCCGCCATTGCACGCATAACTGCATGTGCCGCGTGCGCAGACCGCCGTCGCGCCCGAGGGTTGTGGACAGGAGGTATTGCACGCCGTGCCGCACTTATTCTGGGGGCTCGCCAACTGACAGCTGCCGCTGCAGTCGAGGAGACCGCCCGAGCAGCCGCACGCGCTTCCCTGGCAGATCTCGCTGCCGACGCAGCTCGTCGTGCAGCTGCCGCAGTGGTTGCGGTCGCTGGTGGTATCGACGCACGTGCCCCCGCAATTCAGGGTGCCGCTCGGGCACTTGCACTGGCCGCTCTGGCAGGTCATCCCGCCGCCGCAAGACACGGTGCAACTGCCGCAATAGTTCGAGTTGCTCGTCGTATCGACGCAGGCGCCGTTGCACAGCGTAGGAGTCGATCCGGAGCACCCGGTCACGCACGAGTAGCTGCTTCCGGCTGCGGCGCAATGCGGCGCGGACGCGGGGCACGTGGTCGCGCAATTGCCGCACGTCGTCGGGCTGCTGATGTCCGTTTCGCAGCCCGCATTCGCGGTGCTCGAGCAGTGCATCCAGCCGTTCGCGCACGAAGTGGCAGGGACCGAACAGACGCCCGCGTTGCAGGTGGTCGGACCGCTCACGTGAGGCAACGCGCTGCAATCGTTCCCGCACGCGCCGCAGTTCTTTGGGTCGCTTTGCTGGTTCGTGCACGCGCCGCCGCAGTAGTCGGGGCTCGACGACGGGCAAGTGCAGCCGCTGCCGCCGATCGTGCAGATCTGGTTGGCCGGGCAGGCGCCGCACGCTGCACCGCCCTTGCCGCACTCGCTCGTCTTCTGCCCGGTGGTCACGCACCCGGTGCTGTCGCAGCATCCATTGGGGCATGACGTCGCGCCGCACGCAACGCACGCGCCGCTGGCGCATACGAGGTTCGCTCCGCAGGGCTGACCCTCGTTGATGTTGCTGGGGGCCGCGCATACCGGTCCGGTCGCGCACGACATGGTGCCCTGCTGGCACGGTTTGCCGGTTGGAGTGCAAGGCGCGTTCGGTGTGCACGCGTCGCAGGTGCCTTGCCCGTCGCACACGCCACTTGCCCCGCCGCTGGTGCTGCAAGAGGTGCCGGCGGTCGCCGAGCCGTTCTGGTCCGTGCAAGTCATCGTACCGCCGGCGCACGAGGTGACTGCGCCGGTATGACAGGGGCTGTTCGGGGGCGCGCACGGATTGCCGACCTTGCAGGGGCTGCAAACGCCGCTGTAGCAATACTGGGAACTGCCGCATGACGCGCCGTCGGGGGCATTCATCGCGAACTTGCAGACCGGCTGACCTGAGCTGCAGTCGATCGTCTTTTTGACGCACGGGTTGCTCGGATCCGTGCAGTCGCCGCCGGCGTTGCAGGAGCTACACGCTCCCGCGCTGCAAACTCCCGATGCGCTCGGACCGCACGGCATCCCGTCCGCGACGTGACCCGTAGGACTGCACACGCGACCGCCGTCGTCGCAGACGTACTCGCCGGTCTGACAGTCGGCCGGAGTGCACGCGCCGCCCGTCGAGCAGCCGGTGCCCATCCCGCCCTCCGGTTCTCTGGGGCCTCCGTCCGTCGGATGCACGGGGGCGTCACCCCCGTCGTCGGAGGCCAGGGAGCCGTCGACCTCGCCGGCGCCGTCCGGACCCAGCGACGCATCATCGTCAGCCGGAACGGGCGAGAGACCGATGAGCGCATCGCAGCCCGTGGTCGATGCAGCCAGGACCGACGCGGTCAGCCATGCTCTCCAATTGGCGAGGATTCTCATAAGGGCTCCCCAGTTCGGTGCATTTGCAGAAGCCACGCGCACGATACCTGCGCCGAGGCGCCCTCGGTGGCCGAGTCGATCGTCAGCGCGCTAAAAAAAACCGTGCCTCGTGAACTCCGACGCCGAGCACGCGACCACCGTCCCGGTCGAACCGTCCTGCGAGAACGAGGAAAGTGCGTCGGTCGTTACATTGGTGACGACGAGAGGTTCTTCGGAAAGTGGATGGCGTAGACCATCGTCGACGTGTTGCCGTTCGTGTCCTTCGGCAAGAACCCGTCGACGAGCAGGTGACGGAGCTCATTTTCAATGACCGGCTGTGTCGGATTCGGGCAGCCCACCACGCCCGTCTTGGGATCGCTCGTGCTGGGAATGTCCCACCACATGGCCGGCGCCGCACTGAGAGCCAATGCGGTGTTGTATTGGTGCTGGATCCACCCGTAATACGAGCTGTAGGCGACGGTGATGTAGAAATTGTCCAGTTGCCCCTCGGTGACGGTCGGAAAGTCGGGCCCGCCGCAGCCGAAACTCGCATTGCTCCACATGATGGGGACGATTGTGACCGTGTCGGCGTTGGGTCCGACGCCCCGTTTCGGCCCGGTCGTGCCGGGGGCGAGGGTCAGGTGGCTGCGTAGCTGTCCGCTGTATTGCGCCCAAGCGGGTTCGGCGCGCAGGCCCGACAAGCCGAACGCGAGAGCGACGGTGACCGTCCGAAGAGAGGGCATGGATCCGATCTCCTAAGGTTTGGACACGCGGTCCTGTCTTGCTTTACGGGCGCGCTCCCAAGTTGGTTGAAAAGATTTCTCCGCCATCGAGCTCCGTCCGTCCCGGGCAGACGTGCCACGGAGCTCGAGCCCTTCGCGCAGGAGCCGCGGGCGCTCGACCGGCGCAACGCGCCCCCGGTGATTTATTGGGCGCGGCGCGGTCGGAACGCGCGCTGATCGGGCCCTTCGCATCGGGCCGCCCCCTTACAGGAAGGCTGTCATTTTTTTGCAGGCCGCGACCTAACCCGTTGCCCTGACCCGTTGCGAGGCGCGCCCGGTCGGTCGAGCGGGGCGCGGCTTCGCCCACGCGCGGCTCATGGTAACATCCGCGCGAGCGATGACTGTCTTCGCGGGGGACCAGGACCTACTCCGGCGCTTTCGTGCCGGAGATCGGCAGGCCCTCTCGACCGTGTATTGGCACTACGTCGATGCCATGGAGCTCTTCTTGAGGGGCTGCTTGGGGGGTGCCCAACGCCAGGGATGGCGTGCCGACGCCGAGCTGGCTGACATTATGCAGGACGTGTTCGTTAAAGCCTTTTCCGAACGGGCGCGGCTCGCGTACGACCCCGCGCGGGAGTATCGGCCGTTCCTCATGACGATCGCGCGCAATGTCCTCGTGGACCGACTGCGCACGTCAGCGCGCGAAATGCGGCTCGACGGCGCCGCGGTCGAGGCGCTCGCCGAAGCGGCGGGTGCCGCCGCCGACGCGCCGGCTCCGTGGGCCGACCCGCAGACGATGCTCGTCGTCGAAGGCTACCTCGCCGGCCTGGCCGATTCCGAACGTGCCGTGTATCGGGAGCGCTACGAGCGTTGTCGCTCGCAAGAGCACACGGCGCAAGCGCTGGGAATGACGCGCCAGAATGTTCGCACGCTCGAGAACCGGTTGCGCGTGGGCCTCTCGCGCGCGCTCGCGCGGGCCCAGCTCGCCCGCGTTGCGAGCGGCATCACCCCTTCGCGCGGGCCTCCGCGCGCGCCGGAGTCCGGCGAAACATTGGCCAAGGGGAGTCTGCCGTGAACGACGCGGAGCTCGACGCGCTGCTGGCGCGCGGTGCCCTCTCCGGGCCGACGCGCGAGCGGGTGCTCGGGGGCGTCCTCGAGCGGGTGGCGCGCGAACGTGCGCGTCCGGGCGCAAAGCTCGCGGCGCTTCTGATGCTGCCGGCCGCGGCGGCGGCAGCGCTCTGGATCGTGGGGGCCCAATGGGCTTCTCACCCCAAGCCGGCCGACCTGGGCTTTCATGTCCGGGGGTCTTCGCCGGGCGCCGTCCGGGTCGATGCGGTGTGTACGGGGGGCACGCTGGCGGCGTGTCCCCGCGGTTCCCGCCTCGTCTTCCACGGCTCGCCAAGCGACGGGCCACGTTATCTCGCTGCCTTTGCCGACCCCATTGGTGGCGACGCCGTAAACAATGCCGAGCGCATTTGGTACTTCTCGGCCGAAGGGGAAACGCCGAAGCTCGGTCCGAGCGCCGTCGAGCGGTCGGTCGTCATCGGCCCCGAGCACGTCGCCGGTCGATACGCAATTCATGTCCTCGTAAGCACGCGACCTCTGCCACGCGCCGAGGCGGTCCGCTCGGAAGGCGAGGACATCGTCGGCCGAGAATCCATCGAGCTGGGCGTCGTACCGTGAGGCTCACGACGGCCTTCCTCCCGGCGGTTGCCGTGATCGGCCTGCACGCGGCTCCGGCGCGCGCCGCGACTCGCTCGTCGCACGCGTACGTCATCGCCATCGGCTACAACGGACTGCCCACGGCCTCGAGCGTGCCCCTGGGCCCTCTTCGCTTCGCGGACGACGACGCCATCGCGTTCGCGACGTACGCGGCGGAGGGCGCTCGCCAGACGCACGTGCTCACGGTGGCCGACGCCGAAACCGAGCGCCGGCTCGGCCGTTCGATGCCCCCCGTGGTCGCGCCCACCGCGGCCGAATTGCGCGCCGCGGTCGACGACGTCCACCGAGCCCTCGACCGCGACACGAGCGAAGGCGTCGAAAGCACCGTGTATCTCTATTACAGCGGGCACGGGAGCGACGAAGCCGGCCGGCCACCCGCCCTCGCCTTGCTCGATGCCGAATTGACGCGCGACATGCTTTACGACGGGGTGCTCGCCAAGCTTCCGGCCACACACGTGCATCTGTTCGTCGACGCGTGCCACGCCGAGGCGGTGGTCCGACCTCGGGACAGTCAAGCGCTCGTCGTCCCCACGAGCGAGGAGGACGCGGCCTCTTACGCGAGGACGAGCACGCTCGCGCGGTTTCCGAACGTCGGCGCCATCGTCGCGACGACGAGCGGAGCGCAAACCCACGAGTGGGACGCGTACGGAGGGGGCATTTTCACTCACGAGCTTCTTTCCGGGCTCCGCGGCGGCGCGGACGTCGACGCAGACGGTCGCATCGAATATAGCGAGATCGCGGCATTCTTGTCCGCGGCCAACGGGGCGGTGACCGAGCCTCGCGCCCACCTCGAGCCGGTCGTACATCCGCCGGTGAGCGACCCGCGGACGGCCATCGTCGACGTCGGTGCGAGGACCGGCGAGGCCGTTCTCGAGGGCCCGCTCGACGGACTCGGGCTGGTGACGATCGAAGACGACCGAGGCGATCGGCTCCTCGATATCCGTGCGGAATCGGGTCATCGTGCGCGGCTCTCGATACCGGCCGCCACCGCGCTCTACATTCGCTCCGAACGCGGCGAGGCGGCGCTGCGCCTCGAACCGGGGACGCGCACGAACGTCGCGTCGCTCGTCTTTTCGCGCGCGCCCGTCGTAGCCCGGGGCGCCGTGGAGTCGGCGTTGCACCGCGGTCTTTTTGCGACGCCGTTCGGGCGCTCTTATTACCGCGGCTTCGTCGACGCGGCCACCGACCTCATACCCGTCCCTCTGATCGACCAAGCAACGGTCGAGCGGATGGCCGGACACGACGCGCTCGGTGCGAGCGTGCCCGTCTCGGCGCCTGTTCCGAACGGCGCCGTGTTGCACGAAGGCAACCGGACCTTCGCGTGGATTGCGCTCGGCACCGCCGGAGCGACCGCGATCGCCAGCGGCGTGTTCGGCGCTCTGGCCCTCGACGCGCAATCGACGTTTCGCAGCACCTCGCTCGAGCGGCCCGCGGCCGCAGCCGCCGCCCGCTACAATGAAGATTCGGCCGCCTTCCTCGTGCTCGCGGGCTGCACGGTCTTGGCATCGGCCATAGGGACCTATTTGTGGGTGCACCCCGTCCGCAGAACGGGCGGCGCAGCGGCGCTCGCACCCGGATTCGACACGACGCGTCTGACGTTTCGCTTTTAGCTCCGTACCGTGAACCCCGGAGCGTGCCGCATCATCCCTGGGTCACCGGGCGATTCAGAGGCCGCCGGGACTCGCGGGCGGCGGTTTGCACGTGCCCGTCGTGGGGTCACATAGTCCAGAGGAGCACTCGGAAGGGCGACTGCAGGGCTGGCCCGCGCCACGGGCGACGCGGCACCAACCTTGGCCGCAATAGCCAAGGATCTGCGACGAGCTGCACCGCGAGTCCCCGTCGGCGTCGCTGCCGCCGTCGACTGCGCAGGAGGTCGTGCAGATCGTCGCGCTCGTCGCACCTCCATCGGCCTCGACCGGGGCGTTCTGGCACGACAACGGCGCGATGCACTCGGAGGAGCTGGCGCAGGGGATACCCAGGACGCCGGGGTAGCAGCCGCCCTCGAGACCGCCTCCTTGCAGACACCCGTGCGGGAGTCCGCCCTGCGGATCGCACGTACCGTCCGGGTTGCAGTGGACCCGGCACTCGCCTCGACTGGCGTAGGCCCCATATCGATCGACGTGTGCGCAGAATTCGTGGCGATCGGCGCGGCACTGATTGTCGGTGTCGCAGTTGGCTCCGTCGAACTCTCTCGGAGAGACACAATGCCGGTTCGTCGGGCCGGCCACACACGAAAAAGCGGCGGCTGTCGAGTTGAGCCACGCACAGTCCGCGTCCGACGAGCACGAAATCGTGCACACGCTGAAGCCGGCTCCCGTGTCCTCGCAACTGCCCACGATGCACTGGTTGGCATTGCAACGCGCGCCGGGCGCACCCGGAACGCAAAAGTCGGGGGAGCCGGAGCCCGCGGTCGCGCGGGCGCACGAATAGTTCGGCGGGCAATGCAACATCGAGTCGCAATTGGGAACGCAGAAGTCCGCTGGCGACGAATATTGCGTCCCCGGACAGCTCTCCGACGGTGTGCAACTGGTCTGGAGGCTGAAGCAGCCTGCTTGCACGCAATTCAAGTGATCCAGAGGCAAAAGCGCTGACTCGGACGTCAGGCGCTTCACGAGGCTCGACACGCACACGCTGTGAACGGTGCCGGGACAATCGGTGTCCTTCGCGCAAACGGGCATCCGAATGCAAACGCCGGCGTTGGAGAAAGGGTCCACCGACGTGCGGTAGCAATTGAGGCCGGGAGGGCAGTCGGCTCTGGGGTCGGCGCTGCTGCTGGGGTGGCATCGCCGCAGGAGGGCCCCGGAATCGACGCAGACGAAGTCCGTGGCGTCCGCCGGAGGCTGACTCGGATCGCACGACTCGGCGCAGAAGTCTTCCCCCGCCAGGCTGCTGGCTTGAAAGCACGTCATCGGCTTGCCCGAGGGCGATGCGCCGCACGGCAGCGTGGCCGGGTCGCAATCGATGAGCGAAGCCGGTGGCCCGGCTTCGACAGCGCCCGCGTCGGATCTACGGGTCGCGCACGTGCCGCCGACGCACTGTCGGCCTACGAGACAGTCGCCGTCGGTCACGCACTGCGACTTGCCCGACGGGTCGAGCGTGCAGGCGCCCACGATGGTCAGGGCCAGCGCCCACCCGATGACCGCGCGAACGAGGTCACGGCGCTTCTTCATCGCTCGACTCCCGCGGGTCCGCTGCGCCGCGCGCAACCAACAAGTCGCGGGTTGAAGTGGACCCCACTCTTCGGACCACAGACGTCGGCGGATAAGGTGGAGCCTGCGAGGCTCTCGTCTTCTGTATCAAACAAACAAATCAATCGTAGTAGTCTCTTCTCCGTCACCGAGGCC
>Ga0102924_1006849_pt1 | contig 10577 bp, 7 predicted proteins | sample PaiPotPPM11metaG_FD_80116 | JGI IMG/M metagenome (GOLD analysis project Ga0102924, IMG submission 80116) | Iron sulfur acid spring bacterial and archeal communities from Banff, Canada, to study Microbial Dark Matter (Phase II) - Paint Pots PPM... ...
CCCGCCCTCACCATCGAGACCGTCGAGTACCGATACGAAGCGGGCTTCCGGCTGGGTCCAATCTCACTCATTGTCCGGCCCGGCGAGATGGTGGCCTTGCTAGGGCCGAACGGCTCCGGCAAGTCTACGCTGTTCAAGCTTGTCGCCGGCGCCTTGAAGCCGGCAGGTGGCTCGGTTCGGCTGGGGGCGACGTTGATACGCGCACTGTCGCGGCGGGAGCTGGCACGGCGGCTGGCGGTGGTGGCGCAGGATATCACGGTGCCGTTCAACTTCACGGTCGCGGAGGTGGTCTCCTTTGGCCGGACAGCCTATGCGCCGCTGCTTTCAGGACTGACCAGCATCGACCGCCTGGCCATCGAGCGCGCGCTGGCCCTCACCGACACGACGCGCTTCGCCGATCGGCACTTCGGCACGCTCTCCGGCGGTGAGCGCCAGCGCGCCTTGCTGGCGATGGCGCTGGCGCAGGAGCCGGAGGTGCTCTTGCTGGATGAGCCAACGGCCCATCTGGATATCCACTATCAGGTAGAGATGTTGGATCTGCTCCAGCAACTCCATGCCGGCGGAAAGCTCACGGTCTGCGTCACGCTGCACGACCTGAATCTGGCCTCCCTCTATTTCCCCCGGTTGATACTCATGGCGGCGGGCCAGGTGGTCGCCGACGGCGCTGCCGACGACGTGTTGCGGCCGGAGGTGCTGGGTCCGGTCTTCCACCGGCGTCTGACCCTGCTGCGGCATCCCACTCGAGGCGTGCCGCTGGTGGCGCCGGAGCCGGGGAATCGGGGTGACGGGCAGGTCTAGCTGCCGGCAGGTGTGCGGCCGCGTCTGCTGGGTCCGCAGGAAATGACCGAGATGGCGGGGGCCGCCGGGGCCGCGTCTGCGGACGGCGGCCAACCGGCGCCCCCGCCTCCAACTGCCCGCCCCTAATCTAATCCGTATCGGGCCCAGACCCACGGCCGCTTGGAGCGCGGAATCTGCCGGACGCACCACTCATGATAGGCTCAGGGATCGCCGGGCGGTGGTGTTAAGGAGATTGGCCGAATCGAGGTGTAAGGATGGTCTACGAGACGCTGGCTCCCTGGGCGGAATCGGCGCCCGGCGCCGGATACCCGTTGACCGAAGACGCCCTCCGGCAGGTGCCGGACGACTGCTGGACCTATGAGCTGGTAGAGGGGAGGCTGGTTCGAATGGCGCCGGCAGCGGGAGGAGCGTCATCGTCGGCGCTGAGCCTCGGAGGAGCTATGGCGGCGTTTGTTGAGGCTCACCACCTCGGCCGCGTGACCGGAGCGGATGGCACGTACGTGTTGAGCAAGCCCGGCGAGCCAACGACGGCGTTGGCGCCCGACGTGGCCTTCGTGCGGAAAGGCCGGTACCCCTCACCGGACTCGCCGGAGTTCTGGCGCTTCTGGCACGTGGCGCCCGACCTGGCCGTTGAGGTCGTGTCCTTCGACCAATACCGACCAGAGATGGCCAGGAAGGCGCACCTGTATCTGCACGCGGGTGTGCGGCTGCTCTGGCTGGTCTGGCCGAAGTATCGACACGTGGCGGTGTGGCGGCCGGGCGCGGATCAGCCGGTGGCGACCATCGGCATTGGCGAACAGTGGGACGGGCTGGACGTGCTGCCGGGCTTCACCTACCCGGTGGCGCGGCTGTTCTCCTGAAGGGGCGACAAGGCAGGCAAACGGCAGTGAGACAGAGGCAGCCGTGTTACGGCTGGCGGAAATCCTGTCGCGGCGTGCGCCCCGGCGCCTGCTGCTGAACCAGCAGGCTAACCGTTTGAACCGGCCTGAAGGCGGCTAGGGTTTCAGGGGCAGCCGGGAAGCCTTCCTAGCCGGCTTCAGCCGGGTTCGATCTGTTAGTCCGACGGTTCAGCGTCGGGCGGGCCGGCGAGCAACGTGGAAGGATCTGTGATGGCGGCAGAACAGGGCACAGGCGGAATGGCCCAGGCGTTGACCGGCGCGCTGGAATGGCGGCTGATCGGGCCGCATCGCGGCGGGCGCGTCGTGGCGGTGGCGGGCGACCCCGCATCGCCCCTGGTTTTCTACTTCGGCGCCTGCGCTGGCGGGGTCTGGAAGACCATCAACGGCGGCCTGTCCTGGCACAACGTGTCGGACGGCTTCTTCAAGACGGCGGCCGTGGGCGCCATCGCCGTGGCCGAGTCCGATCCCAACGTGGTCTACGCCGGGATGGGTGAGACCTGCATCCGCGGCAATGTGTCCCACGGCGACGGCGTCTACCGGTCCACCGATGCCGGCAAGACTTGGGCGCACCTCGGCCTGGAGGATACGCGGCACATCGCCAAGGTGCGCATCCACCCGAAGGACCCCGAGCTGGTCTACGTCGCCGCGCTCGGGCACGCCTACGGGCCGAATGCGCAGCGCGGCCTCTTCCGCTCGCGGGACGGCGGCAAGACCTGGGAACAGATCCTCTTCCGCGATGAGCGCACCGGCGCCATTGACCTGGCCATGGACCCGCACAACCCGCGAATACTCTACGCCGCCTTCTGGGAGGCGCTGCGCACACCCTACAGCCTGAGCAGCGGCGGCCCCGGCAGCGGGCTCTGGAAGTCCAGCGATGGCGGGGATACGTGGACCGAGCTGACCAACAAGCCCGGCTTGCCCAAGGGTGTCAAGGGTAAGATCGGCGTGGCCGTGTCACCGGCGCGGCCAGACCGTCTCTGGGCGGTGGTGGAGGCGGAGGACGGCGCCGTCTTCCGATCCGACGACGCGGGCGAGTCCTGGCAGCGGCTCTGCGAGAAAGGCGAGCTGCGGCGGCGCGCCTGGTACTATATGCACGTTTACGCCGACCCCCACGATGCCGACACTGTCTGGGTGCTCAATGTGCAGTGCTGGCGGTCCATCGATGGCGGCGCCACCTTCAGCGCGATGCCGACGCCGCACGGCGACGATCACGACCTCTGGATCGACCCACATAATCCCCAGCGCATGATCGAGGGCAACGACGGCGGCGCCTGCATCAGCTTCGACGGTGGCGCGTCCTGGTCCAGCACCTACAACCAGCCAACCGCGCAGTTCTATCACGTCACCACCGACAACCAGTTCCCCTACCGCGTCTACGGCTCTCAGCAGGACAACTCCGCGCTGTCGCTGCCGAGTCGCTCTGTCCGAGGCGCCATCACCCACCTGGAGTGGTACGACCCGGGCGGCGGCGAGAGCGGCTACATCGCCGTGCGACCGGACGATCCCAATATCGTGTTCGGCGGCGCCATCGGCAGTGGGGCCGGTCATGGCCGCCTCATCCGCTACGACCACCGCACCGGCCAGCGGCGCAACATCACCGTCTGGCCGGAGGTGATGGGCATGGGGAGCGGCGCCAAAGAGGTGAAGCACCGTTTCCAGTGGACCTTCCCCATCGTCATCTCGCCGCACGATGCCAATGTCCTCTACGTGGCGGCCAACCGGCTCTTCCGCTCAACCGACGAAGGCGCCAGTTGGCAGGTGATCAGCCCCGACCTCACGCGCAACGACGAGTCCAAGCTGCAGCCGTCCGGCGGCCCCATCACCCGCGACAACACCGGCGCCGAGATGTACTGCACCATCTTCGCCTTCGTGGAGTCGCCGCACCAGCGCGGGCTGTTCTGGGCCGGCACCGACGACGGCCTGGTCCACCTCTCCCGCGACGGCGGCCAGACCTGGACCGACATCACGCCGCCCGACATGCCGAAGTGGGCGCTGATCAGCGTGATCGACCTCTCCGCCCACGACCCGGCCACCGCCTACGTGGCGGCCACCTGCTACAAGCTGGACGAGTTCCATCCCTATCTGTTCAAGACGAGCGACCACGGCAAGAGCTGGCAGCGGATCGACACCGGCATCCCCGAAACCGACTTCACGCGCGTGATCCGCGCCGATCCGGTCCAGCGCGGCCTACTGTTCGCCGGCACGGAGACCGGCTTCTACGTCTCCTTCGACGATGGGGCCTCCTGGCATTCAGCACAGGGCAACCTGCCGGTGGCGCCGATCTATGACTTGACGATCAAGGATGACGACCTGATCGTCGCCACGCATGGCCGCTCCTTCTGGATTCTGGACGACATAACACCATTGCGCCAGATGACGGAGCAGCGGCTCGATGGTCCGGCGCGCCTCTTCCAGCCGCGCCCGACCTACCGCTTCAAGGTGTATGGCGGCTCCGGTCGCGGAGACGCCGGTAACGCTTTCCGCTCCGCCGGACCGCTGCAGTTGCCCGTCTTCCGACGCAAGGACCCCTCGGGCAAGACCAAGGAGACCCTGTTCGACAGCGGGGAGAATCCGCCCAACGGCGTCATCGCGACCTACTACCTGAAGGAGAAGCCCAAGGATGCCATCAGCCTGACCTTCCTGGACGCGGCGGGCCAGGAGATCCGGACCTTCCGCAGCGAGGTAGAGCCGGAGGAAGCCGCGGCCGGTTTGGCGACGGCCGCGGCAGAGGGGGGCGAGGGCGGCAGCAAAGAGCCCCAGGCGACCAAGGACAGTGAGGCGGAAGACAAGGAGCCCAAACTGCCGGCAGAGGCAGGGACCAACCGCTTCGTCTGGGACCTGCGCTACCCCGATGCCCACAAGGTACCGGGGGACAAGGCCAGCGAGAATCTCGTCCGCGGTCCTGTCGCGACTCCGGGCCATTACCATGTCCGGCTGACCGTCCCCGGCCAGGCCTCGAGCGCGGAGTTCGAGTTGCTCGCCGATCCACGCCTGCAGGCCAGCCAGGCGGATCTGCAGGCGCAGTTCGACCTGCTCCTGAAGATCCGTGACAAGCTGTCGGAGACGCACGACGCGATAGTCCAACTGCGCGATCTGCGCCAGCAAGTCGACGCGCTGTTGCGCCGGACGAAGCAGCGTCAGGATGCCGAGACCATCGTCGGCCCGGGCAAGGCGCTCAAGGAGGCGCTGGATGCCATCGAGCAGGAGTTGATCGATCCCCAGGCGGACAGCCCGCTCGGCCATCCCACCCGCTTCAACGCCCGTCTGGCCACACTCTCCGGCTTCGTGGATAGCGCCGACGCGGCGCCGACGCGTCAGTGCTACGAGGTGTTCGACCACCTGTCAGCCCAGATCGACGCCCAACTGGCGCGGCTGCGCGAGCTCATCAAGACGAACCTGGCAGCATTCAATGCGCAGCTCCGTGGCTCGGACGTGCCGGCGGTGCTCGTCGTGGAATCGGTAGGATAGTGACTGTGTTTCAAGGCGTAGGATCTTAGCCGTGAAAATTCGTCATGACGCGGACGTTGATGCATTGAGCATCGTGTTCCGGGACAGGACAGTAACGACCGCGGAACTAGCGGAAGGGATCACCGCGGAATACGACGCGAGGGGCCAGTTCGTGGGCCTCGAGGTGCTCGATGCTGCTAGACGGTTCGGCGATCCGTCTGTGCTCAGCCAGATTGTGCTAGAGGGGCTAGGACCGGCAGTCTCGCCAGTCGCAAGGGCGCGTTGAAGAGGAATGGCAGCCGCGGGTTGCGTAGCATAGATTCATCCCTTTTCCATCGCTTAGCCGCCGACCGTCGTGAGCATCTGCGCGGCGATGCTGCCGTCCGGCGCCAGCACCACGACAAAGGCGGCAACGCCCTGCTGATCATCGTCCGGCACGGGCAGCGACGCGGCGCCGGCATCGTCTACGGTTTTGGCGGCCGTGGTGATGGAGGTCGCCGCATCACCGGCTCGCGTGCGCAGGTCCGCCCGCAGCCCGGCGCCTCCGGCAATCGTTACGTGGCACACCAGGCCCTTCCAACGAACGCTGTCAATCCGAGCGGCCGTGGTCGCCAGCAGCCGGCTGACGCTGAGCACCGGCGCCACGCACTCCTGCGGACTGACGCCGCCATGCTCCGCCTCGCGCCCGGCTTCGAAGCAGGCGATGCCCGACGCCACGGCGACCGTCACGCCGCTATCCCAGAACCATGGAACGGTCGGCTGGTCCGTGCAAGCAAACGGCTTGAGGAGCGCGCAGCGTCCCTTGCGCAGCTCCGTCAGTTGCTCCGGCAGTTCCACCTTGGGCAGGCCGCCCGGCAGGAGCAGCCAGCCGTGGTCGGTCACCACCACCACACGGCGCCAGCCTGCCTCAAGCAACGCGACGATTCGGGTTGCCAGGGCCCGTACCTCGGCGGCCAGTTGATGCGACACTTTCCAGCCATGCTCGTGGCAGTAGGCATCGATGTCGCCCAACTCCGTCCAGGCCCGACCGTTCGGGTCACCGTACTCCTCGTCCGCCAGGACCTGATACCCGGCATCCGCCAGCAGGCGCCGCAGGACCGGCGCCGTGGCGCGCGAGCCGGTGTCCAGTGTCGCGGCGTCGAAGCCGTCGCCCGGGCCCAGCCGTGCAGCGACCGGCGAGATGGCAGGCTTGGCAGTAGCAGTCACCGTCGGGAGCGCGGAGAACCGCCAGTCCAGGGTCGCCGCCAGCCCTCGGCCGTCCAGTTCCTGCCTCAACAGTTGGGCCACGTCGAAGCGCAACCCGTCACTGAAGAGCAGGCAGTCACCAGGCTCCGTCGTGACGGCGGCTGACGTGGGAGCGCGGACGCCTTCGCCAGACTTTTCTCCGGTCCGGAGAGAGGGGCGGTCGTCGGATGGGGGGGCGCCGGCCAGCACGCAGCGCAGCCAGTAGGCGGGACCGCTCCGCTCGTCCGCGACGTAGGGTCCCAACGTGAGTAGCGCCGGCAGCCGGGAACGCAGGCGGGGCAGCAGCGCCTCCCATTCCCGCTCTTTGTCTGTCCAGAGCACCGCCGCGGGCGCCACCTGGTCGTTGTGGTTGTAGCGGCCGGCGCGCTCGATGGCCTCGACCACCGCGTCGAGGAAGGTGTGACCCGGTGCAGACGCCGCCATCATCGCCTGATCTCGGCAAGCAGCGTCTCGGTCACCCAGGTTGGGCAGCCGCAGCCGAGGAAGTCGCCGTCGTTCGTCCAGATGCCAGCGTCGAGGACGAGCACCAGCGCGACAGCCGGCCAGTCATTGGGATCTCGGGGAATCCGCAGCCGGGCTCGCTCTTCCACGAAAGCGTACGCCTCCGCCGGCACAACGGTCACGTAGGCCTCGGCGAGGGCCCATGCCTTTTCGGTCAGCGCTGTCGCGGTGGCCTGATCCACCTGGCCGCGCCGTACCCGTGCCTCGGCGCGGTGTTGCATCTCGTGGTGTGCCTCATTCCAGGCATGCTCGGCGACGTACAGCTCGAGACGCGCGTGCGTCACCACTTCTTGCCCGCGCTGGCGCAGTAGCTCACCGACGAGCACATCGGCATCGGCAACGAGGCGCATCAGTCGAGCGACTGTGACACGTCGAACATTTCGGCGAGCTGCTCCTCGCTCATGCCGGTCTCCGCCATCGCCTTGCGCACGGCCTCTCTCAACTCGGCCAGGGCACGCTCACCCTTCTCCGTCTCTCGGGTCGGCACGGGAATGTAGAATCCCACGGTCTTGCCGTGGCGTTCAATGGCGATCACGTCGTTGCCCGCCAGGTAGCGGGTCGCGCGGTCGCGAAAGTCGCGGATTCCGGCGTGGATCATGGCCATGTCAACCTCCAATGCGCCGAGCGATGTGGTCACTGCCTGGTCACAGTGTAACCGGTCGCGACCCCTCCCTACCCTCCCCGTTCCGGAGAGGGGATGGGGGATGGCCGCCCGCTGCGCCACTTGGCGGCGATCGGCGCGGCCTGCCGTCCACCGAATGGGGTGTGGATGACGGCGGGCCGCTTGATTCGCTCCTCGGCGGTGGTCGGCGTGGGCTGCTCTCCGCGGGACGAGGTGGGATTGGGAGACGGGGCGGTGGCGGAGATTGGGGGGTGGGCAGCGGTTGTGCTGGCGGCTGAGCGGGCGTGAGATGGCAGGCGTCGCGGATGCGCTGCAGGACAGCCGGGAGGTGATGGCGGACGTCGTCGTTGCTGACGCGGAGGATGCGAAGGCCGCGCGCCGCCAGCACGCGGTCACGCTCGGTGTCGTAGTCTGCCTGTCGCCGATGGACTGCGCCGTCGACCTCTACCACCAGGCTGGCCTCGGCGCAGAAGAAGTCGGCGATGAAGCCGTCGATGATCTGCTGCCGATGGAAAGCGAGGCCGTCGAGCCGGTTATTTCGCAGGCGGTGCCACAGCGTCGTCTCCTCCGGCGTCATCTCGCGGCGGAGCTCCCTGGCCCGACGCAGCTTCTCCGGGTCCACGCGATGCCCCGTGATGATCCCCTTCTCCTGCCGCACCGCGACGGACCCCTCCCTACCCTCCCCGTTCCGGAGAGGGGGTGCAGGCGGCGCGCTCGGTGCAAGTACCGGACGCGCCGCCTGCAACGGATTGGACACGTCCGCCGAAGCTAGGGGACATAATAGTCTGCCAGTTCCCTGCACCGGGCGCGCCGCCTGCGCTCCCTCTCCGGAACGGGGAGGGTAGGGAGGGGTCATTCCGCCGCCTCCCGCGCCGCCAACTTCTCCGCGATCGTCTGATGCACATCGTTCACCCGCTCCGGCCCATCCGGGTTGCGCCCGCGGTCCTTGTTCCAGTTGACGGTGAAACGCTCGCGCAGGACCCCGGCGGCGACGAGGGGGCGGACATTCAGCCGGACCCCGTCATTCAGGTCGGGACGCCAGCCGATGGGCTGCTCAGCCGGCGACTTCCAGCGGACATAGATGTCATAGGGCGGCTCGCCCGTTTGGATGGCCTGGAGCTTTACCTGGAGCCGGAGCGCGGCGACCAGACGGCCATCGGCGCCCGCCACGCCGTCGGTCGCGTCGCGCCGCTGCCCTTCGATCCACCGGCCGAGATAGGAGTAGATCAGCGCGTTGAGGCGGGCGGCGTCCAGCGTATGGTAGTTAACCAGTGCCGAGAACCCGTCCTTGCGGCCGCCCCAGATCTGCCAGATGAAGGGGCGGTTATGGAACAGCTTGCAATGCCAGGCCTCCAATCCCTTGCCGCCGAACTGCGCCGCCGCCAGCACTCCTCTTGCCTGCGCGGCGACCATTCGCCGCAATAGGCAGCCAGGAGCGGCTGGGCCGCGTACTCCGGCTCCCAGAGCTCGATGGTGTGCAGCTCGCGCAGGCGCCGCACAGTAGGCGGCGCGGCCCCGCGTGCGCACCTCCGCCAACATGATGGCGCGGCTGTTGTGGACGCCAGCGCTGGAGTGGCTGCAGCCCAAGCCGAGGGCGACGTCGGGAGGTTGCAGAGTCCGGCCAGTTGCTGTAACGATCGGTTTCTCCCCACTCACGCTACGCAGCCAATCCTTGTACGCTTGATTGCATGAGCGGTCCTACACGGTCGCCGCGCTGTAGCCCTCAATCCACCAGCACGGCCCGCGAGCTACCGTCTTCCAGCCTGATCTCGTACTTGTGGCGGAAGCCGCTGGCGAACTCTTCCTGGTGCGAGACCAGGATGATCCGGCCGAGTGCGTTGCCCAGCCGGTGCAGCTCGTCGCTCATCTCCCGCAAGCCGTCGCGGTCCAGGCTGCCGAAACCTTCGTCGATGATGACCGACTCCATGCGCCGAGCGCCCTCCCCGGCGTAGCGGCCGATGCCGATGGCCAGGCTTACGGCCACGCGGAAGCGCTGGCTGCCACTGAGCAGCTTCACGTGGAGCGGCTGCTGGCCGGTCTGCCGGTTGTAGGCGACCAGGTCCAGGGCCTTGCTGCCTTCGCCGGTACTGTTGTCGGAGCGCAGCTCGAGCTGGAGAGCGCCAGCGGAGATATGGTCCAGGATGTCGTTGGCGTGCCCCACGATGCCCACCTCGGCCTGGTGGAGGAGGTGGCGCTGCAAGTTGTCGCGGCCGAGCAGGCGTTCCAGCTCGCCGTACAGGTATGCCTGGTGCGCCACCTTCCGGCGCTGTTCGGCCCATTCCTGGCGCTGCTCTCGCCGCGACTCCAGCGTCTGGCGCCGGGTCTCGGCTTCCTGGCGCGCTCGGTCCGCCTCTTGTTCCCTTGCGCTGACCCTGCGGTCCTCTGCGTCAAGCTCGGCCTTTGGCCGGCGCGCCTCCTCGGGGACGTGGCTCAGCGCCTCCTGCACGTCGCGCAGGCTCTGCTGAAGTAGTGCATGGTCACGGCGGGCGTCGACCAGCGCCGCCGCGCGGCGGTCGGCCCCGCCGAGCGCTTTCTGTTCTTGTCCCAGCGCCGCCAGCTCAGCACGTGAACCCGCGGCGCCACGCTCCTGCCAGGGTTCGGGGAGGTCAGCCAGCCGCAGGGCGATGCCGCGCTCCAGCTCGCCTTCGCGCACCTCCTCTGCATTCGCATCGTGGGTCGCTTGCTCTTGCGCCGCTCCTTCCTTGTCCACCACGGCCTGGGCGGCGCCTCGCCGCTGGCGCGCCTCCTCCACATCCGTCTCGACGCCGCTGAGGGCCGCTTCCGTCGCCTTCTCAGCGTCCTTCGCCGCGGCATGCTCCGCGCGGATGCGCCTGGTCCGCTCGGCGGGATAGCGCTGCTCCCCCCGGGCCACGCGCTCGGCCAGCGGCTGGCGCTCCACGCGCCGGTCGTGTCGCTCTCTGGCCTTTGCCCGCAGGCTGGTCAGGCGCTGCTCCGCAGCCGCGAGCGCGGCCAGCGACTGTGCCAGCGCCGCCAGCTCGCCGGCGGTCGGGTAGGCGCTGGCAAAGCAGGTGCTCCTGACTACCGCCGCATCCGGCCGGATGCGG
>Ga0102924_1006851_pt1 | contig 10572 bp, 8 predicted proteins | sample PaiPotPPM11metaG_FD_80116 | JGI IMG/M metagenome (GOLD analysis project Ga0102924, IMG submission 80116) | Iron sulfur acid spring bacterial and archeal communities from Banff, Canada, to study Microbial Dark Matter (Phase II) - Paint Pots PPM... ...
CGAGAACAGCTGGACCTGATTTAAGGCGCGGTGCTGGCGCTTGCTCAAGCGCCAGCCGCGATCGCGAGCAGCACCGACCGTGAGCGCCAGCGCTACCGCGAGGCCGATGGCGCCGCATACCGCGATGACCTGTGCCGGGGCATGATGCTCGGCCGCAGCCCCCGCCAAGATCATCACCACGCCCTGTCCCAGGCTCATCGCACCCTGGGCCAGGCCGAACGCCTGGCTGCGTTGTTCTGGTGGTGCAGCGCTCACGAAGGCGCTATTGGCAGCCAGCTGATAGGAGGCACACAGGCCTGATGCGATCAGGATCAGCAAGGAGAGGTAAAGGTCAGGCCTAAAGAGGAACAGGACGAGCACCCCGCAGGCTGAGCTAGCCAATGGGCCCATAAAACGCAGCCGCGTAGCGGGAGCAACGAAACGGCTGAAAGCGATCGTCCCTACCGTCTGCCCTAGGGCATTGGCGGCCAGGATCACGCCGACGGCGGCGGCACCGCCGCCGAAGGCGCGGGCAAGAGGAGCCGCGACGCCCTCGGGGGCGTTGTAGAACGCCGCCAGCAGCCCGAAGAGGATCGGCGTGCGCAAGGCCGGCCGCGCCAGCACTAGCCGGGCCCCCGTGAAGACGCCGGCCACCCGCGACGACCCGTGATGGAGGTCGGCTGCCGCCGCGGGCCGCACGTGGACCCAGGCGCGGACGATGAGCGCCGAGCCGGCGAAGCTCGCGGCGTCGATGATCAGTGAGGTCCGCGTGCCGAAGAAACCGACCAGTGTGCCACCTAGCGCGAACCCGATAACCTGCGCGAACTGGTAGGTGGTGACCGTCACGGCGGTTCCTATAACGTAACGGTCACCACTGAGCACGTCAGGGAAGATCGCCGCGCGCGCCGAGCTGAACGGTGCCCCGATGAGCGTCACCATGAATAGCAGGACCACCAGGGCGGCGAGGGGCAGGCCCGGGATGGCCATGACGAGGACGAGCGCGCATCTAGCCACGTCGGATGCGATCATCACGGCCCGGCGCGGGTACCGGTCCGCCAGCCAGGCCAGGGTGAGGCCGCCGATGAAGGTCGGCACGATGCTGACCACGAACGTGATCGCCGCCAGCAGCGCCGAACGCGTCCGGTCGTAGACAAGCACGGTCAGCGCGACCCGCGCAAGCTGGTCGCCAACCACGGACAAGAGCTGGGCCAGCCACAAGGCACGGAACTCGCCTACCGCGAATACCTCGCGGAACTGCGTCCTCGCGGCCTGCTCCGTTGCACCCCCCCGGGCCACCGCGTTCCTTGTTATGTCGTCCTCCGGCTCAGCTCGCGCTGCGGTCTTCGGTAACCACATCCTGACCGACAGTCGCCTCCTTATGCAAACAGACCAGCCTGAGCCGGGCTAAGGCGCCAACCCGGACACTCCAGCGGCCGCGGCTACCGGCCGGCCGGCTCTGACCAGCTCCAGGGCTCCGCTGGAGAACCGTCCGGCTCCCGGCCGAACTTGTAGGCGGCGGCCTGGTCAGGATGAACGCCGAGGAACAGACTGAACATGCCCGCATCGGCCGCCCGCGCGGCCAATTCCTCGACCGCTTTGACCGCCCGCAGCCGCTCGTCGTGCGGCCTGCGGGTATAGGCCGGCAGTGGCCCGCCGCCGATGGCCGGGTGGACGCCCAGCCCGGCCGGCGTCGACTGCCCAGCGAGGCGATCCGGCGGCTCGGGCACGGGGGCGGGTCGTCAGCCGCTGCGCAGGGTCGCGCCGACCCGGCGCTGCGCCTCGGCCACGGCCGCGTCGCGCGCGTCGGCGACCTCGGCCGCGGTGAGCGTCCGGTCCGGAGCGCGGAAGCGCAGTGTGTAGGCCAGCGACTTGCGATCCTCGCCGATCTGAACTCCGGTGTAGACGTCGAACAGCCGCAGGTCCTCGAGCAGGTCGCCGGGCGCGCCGGCCACCAGCGCGGCCGCCACGTCGCTGGCGGGCACGGCGGCGTCCACGATCAGCGCCACGTCCTGGATGGCCAGCGGGTAGGCCGATAGCTCGGGCGCCTGCACCGGGCCGGCGGTCTCGGCCGCGGCGAACAGGACCGACAGGTCGAGTTCCATGGCGCAGGTCCGTTCCGGCAGCCCGAAGGCCTCGATCACCCGGGGATGCAGCTCACCGGCGTGCCCGGCCAGCCACTCCCTCGGTTGCGTGTTTTCTGCCTGCCCATCGACCAGCGCATAGATCGCCGCGCATCGTCCCGGGTGCCAGGGCGCGTACTTGTCGGCCCGGACGTCCAGCGACACCCGGCAGATCCGCCCGACCGCGCGCGCCGCTTCGATGGCGTCCGCCCACGACGACGCGCGACCCGGCCCCCACCAGCCATCAAGCTCACGGGCGCCGGCCAGGACGGCCGCGATCCGCTGGGGCTGGTCCGGCAGCGCGGACTCCAGGGTGGCCAGTTCGGCCACCGTGGGGCCGCGGTCCACGGCCAGGATCGGGGCAGCGGCGGCGGCGCCTGGCCGCGGCCGGAAGACCAGGCCGGTCTCGAACAGCGCCGTATCGGCGAAACCCCGCCCGATGTTCCGGGCCAGGACCCGGAACAACCCGGGCAGCAGTGTGGTCCGCAGCAGCGGCTCGTCCTCGCTGAGCGGGTTCGCCACCACGACCGCCGGGCGGCGCATGTCCTCGGGCGGCAGACCCAGCCGGTCCGCGTCCGACCGCGATGCGAACGGCCAGGCCAGCACCTCCACGTAGCCGGCGTCGGCCAGGGCCCGGCCTGCTGACCGGCGCAGCCGTTGCCGCAGGGTCAGTCCCCGGCCGGCCAGCGCGCGGGGCATCCGGCTCGGGATGTTCTCGTAGCCCTCCAGCCGGATCACCTCCTCGGCCAGGTCAGCCGGGTCGGTCAGGTCGGGCCGCCAGGACGGCGGCGTGACGTCCAGGACCGACACCGCGGCCGGCGGAGCTGCGGTTGACAGGTCCGGGGCATCCTCATCATGCTGCGGGCCCGACCGCCACGGCGCGACCGTGGGCGAGGCGGCACGAGTCTGGACCACCGTGCACCCCACCTCGCGCAGCCGCCGGACGACGGCGTCCCGGCCGTACACCACGCCCGCCACCCGGTCCGGGTAGTCCACCGCCATCGAGATCACCGTGCTGGGTACGTCGGCTTGCGCGTGGGTGCAGCCCGGCACCACGCGCGCACCGCCCAGCCCGGCCAGCAGGGCCACCGCCTTGGCGGTGGCGCGCAGCGGGAGCTCGCGGTCCACGCCGCGCTCGAACCGGTAGGACGCCTCGCTGTGCAGCTTGTGCCGCCGGCTCATCTTGGCCGTGCCGCGAGCATCGAAATGAGCGGCTTCGATCACCAGGTCGGTCGAGGCCTCGTCGATCTCGGTGGACAGGCCGCCCATGGTCCCGGCCATGGAGATCGGACCGGAGGAATCGGTGATCAGGATGTCGGCCGGGTCCAGGGACCTGACCACGTGATCCAGGGTCTCCAGCCGCTCCCCGGAGCGGGCCCGGCGGACCACGATCTCGCCGGTCAGCTTGGACCGGTCGAACGCGTGCAGCGGCTGGCCGAGCTCCAGCATCAGGTAGTTGGTCACGTCCACGGCGAGCGATACCGGCCGCATGCCGCACCGGGCCAGGCGGATCCGCATCCACAGCGGGGTGCGGGCCTGCGGCGAGAAACCCTGTACCTCGCGCAGGACGAACCGGTCGCAGGCGGTCGGGTCGTCGATCCGGGCCGGGTAGACGTCCGGGCCGATGAAGTCCAGCGGTCCGCCCAGCAGGGTCTCATCTGGCAGCGCGGCCGAGGCCGGGTCGGTGAAGGGCACGCCGTACGCGCTGGCCAGCTCGCGGGCCAGGCCGCGCACGGACACCGCGTAGCCGCGATCGGGCGTCACCGCGACCTCGAGCACCTCGTCGCGCAGGTGCGCGTAGGCGACGACGTCCGCGCCCAGCGGCGCTTCCGGCGGCAGCACGATGATGCCGGTGTGATCATCGCCGATGGCCAGCTCGCTGGCCGAGCAGATCATCCCCTCGGACATGTGGCCGTACGTGTTGCGCGCGCCGATCTCGAACCCGCCAGGCAGCACCGCCCCCGGCAGGGCGAGCGCCACCCGGTCGCCGACCGCGAAGTTGGCCGCGCCGCAGATCACCCCGGACGCCTCGTCGGGCGGAGCGTCGAGCTGCGCCTCAGAGACCGCCACCCGGCAGTACCTGATCGGCTTGCGCAGCCCGGTCAGCTCCTCGATCGAGAGCACCTGGGCGATCACCACGCCGCGGATGTCATACCCGACTGACTCCAGCGACTCCACCTCCAGGCCAGCGGCGGTCAGCCGCCTGGCGACTTCGGTCGCGTCGGCCGGCTCGGGCAGCCGCGCGTACTCGCGCAGCCAGGAAAGCGGCACTCGCATCTCAGATCTCCATCCCGAACGCCCGGCTGAACCGGACGTCGCCGTCCACGGCGTCCCTGATCTCGGTCAGCCCGTGCGCGATCATCAGACTGCGCTCGATGCCGAGCCCGAACGCGAACCCGCTGTACCGGTCGGGATCGATCCCGCAGGCCACCAGCACCCTGGGGTTGACCATGCCGCAGCCGGCGATCTCGATCCAGCCCTGCGACCGGCACACCCGGCACGGATCGCCGCCGGGCTTGGCCGAAGCGCCACGGCAGACGTGGCATTCCATCGAGACATCGCCGGACGGCTCGGTGAACGGGAAGTAGTCGGGCCGGAAGCGCGTGCGCAGCCCGACGCCGAACATGGCGTCGACGAAGGACTGGATCGCCCCGCGCAGGTCGGCCATGGTCAGTCCCTCGTCGACCGCGAGCCCCTCGATCTGGTGGAACGCCGGCAAATGCGTGGCGTCCAGCGCATCGTGCCGGTAGACGCGGCCCGGGCTGACCACGTACAGCGGCAGCGGGCGGGTCAGCAGCGACCTGATCTGCACCGGCGAGGTCTGCGTCCGCAGCACCATGCCGGACGAACGCTCCGGGTCCTCGGGATTCTCCACGAAGATGGTGTCCTGCGCGTCGCGGGCCGGGTGGTCCTGCAGCATGTTGAGCGCGTCGAAGTTGTACCACTCGGCTTCGACCTCGGGTCCCTCCGCCACCTCGTAGCCCATGGCCACGAACACGTCGGACAGCCGGTCGGCAAGCGTGGTAACGGGATGCCGGGCCCCGGGCGGGACCCGGCCGCCGGGCAGGGTCACGTCGACGGCCTCGGTGATCAGCACCTGCTGGTCACGTTCGGCCTCGAGCCGGGCCTGGCGCTGCTTGATCGCGTCGCGCACCTGGGCGCGGGCGGCGCCCACCCGTCGTCCGGCGTCGGCGCGTTCGGCCGGCGGCAGCACGCCGATGCCGGCGCTGGCCAGGGCGAGCGGCGAGCGGTCACCGTCGTGCGCGAGCCGCGCCGCCTTCAGCTCGTCCAGGGTCCGGGCGGCGGCGACGGCCACCAGGGCCTGGTCGAGGGCCCGGGCTACCGGTTCGGGGGCCAAGGGGACCGGCTGGTCATTCTCGTTCTCTGCGGACATGAAGGTCCTGCTTCCTGCGGGCCGTACCAAACTCTTGCTCTGCTGGGGATCCGGCGGATCTTTGTACCGAACGAACGGTGGTGGCAGCCCACGTCAACCGCGGAGTGCCGGGCAGGGCTACGTCGCGAGGGGAGTAAGCGCCCGCCATCGCTGTGTGGATAGCCCGAAGGGACATTACCGTACCGGGCCCTGGTGCGTAGCCGCGGGCGACGCGGTCAGCCCGCGGCGGTCCCCGCGGGCACGATAAATCGGAACTCGGCCCCGCCGCCGGGGGCACGCCGCACGCCGATCGTGCCGCCGTGCGCCTCGACCAGTCCCTTGACGATATAGAGGCCGAGACCGGTGCCGCCCCGGCGCTTGCCGCGCCAGAACCGGCGGAACACCCGCGGCGCGACCTCGGGCGAGATCCCTTCGCCCTGGTCCCGCACGGAGACCAAGGCCGCGTCGGGCACGCCGGGGCCGACGGCTGGCGAAAGCGCCACCTCGCCGTCCATCCGCGCCGGTTCCACCACGATCGTCACGATACCAGCGCCGTGCCGGACGGCGTTTTCTACCAGGTTGCCGAGGATCTGGTCGATCTTGTCGGCGTCGAGCCAGGTCTCGGGCACGCCGCCGTGCACCTCGAGCCGGAAGCGGTCTTCCGCGTCGCCCGACGCGACCCGGCCCGCGATGATCCTCCGGGCCCGGTCCGGGAGGTCCACGAGCTGCCGGTGGACCTCCATCCGGCCGGACTCGATCCGTGACACGTCAAGGAGCTCGGTGATGAGCCTGGTCACCCGGTCGGCGTCGGCGTTCACCGTCTCGAGCATCACGCGCTTCTGATCGTCTGTGAACCGGCCCCACTTGTTGAGCAGCGTGGCCGTGAAGCCCTTGACGCTGGTCAGCGGCGAGCGCAGCTCGTGCGCGACGGTCGACACGAGCTCGGCGCGGCTGCGTTCCAGCCGCTCGCGCTGCTCGGCGCCACGCAGGCTGATGACCAGCCGCCGCACTGTGCACGACCGGCTCGCCCCGTGGTCCAGGTTGCGTTCGCGCACGTAGCCGATCGAGACGAGGACCTCGGTGCCGTCCGCCAGGTAGAGGGAACGTTCCGGGTGGCGGGTGCGGGTCGGCAGGCCGTGGTACGGGTCGGCGTAGACCCACCAGTCCCGGCCGTCGTCGTCGCACAGCGGCAGCACGTCGAACACGAACTTGCCGGTCACCTCGGCCGGGTCCAGCCCGGTCAGCCGGGCCGCGACCCGGTTGAACACGATGATGCGGCCGACCTCGTCGGCGATGACCACCCCATCCGGTAGTTCATCGGCGAAGACCAGGCTCCCGATCGGGACCGGCCCTTCCGGGACGGGACTGCTGGAAGCAGCACGACCATCGCTGGTCTCGCGGTCCGGTGTGGGCGATGCCGCACCGCTCGCTATGTGCTCGTCCACTTCAGCGAAGCCTCCGTCCGGCGGTACCGTACGAAAATTGCCCGGTGGCCGGATGTGGTCACGGTTGGGGTGACGGATTGTGATCAGACTCTAGCGCTTAAACCGTCTTTGTGACAGTCCTGAGACGTGAATTCTCAATGTTGTAGCCCAAATACCCTAAGCCACCAGATGCTACTTACATACCATCTTGTCCCGTTACAGCGTGTACTCGTTGCGCACGCGCGGACGCATAGAGGCACACTGCGGCGGCGGCGGCCAGATTGAGGCTCTCCGCCTTGCCGTAGATGGGCACCGCGACCGGCTCATCGGCCAGTGCGACCAGGTCGGGCGGCAATCCCCAGGCTTCGTTGCCGAACATCCACGCGGTCGGCTCACTCAGCCAGGCCTGGACGCCGGGGTCGTCCAGCGGACGCCCGGCCCGCCCGTCCGCGGCGATGATACGCAGTCCGGCCGCTCGCATCGCGGCGACAGCCTCCTCGAACCGCGCGCCGGCCACCACGGGCAGGTGGAACAGGCTGCCGGCCGAGGCCCGCACGCACTTTCCGTTGTACGGGTCGACGGAGGCGTCGGCGAACACCACGGCCTGCGCGCCCGCCGCGTCGGCGGTGCGCAGCACGGTGCCGGCGTTGCCGGGATCTCGCACGTTAGCCAGCAGGGCGACCAGCGCGGGCCGGGTGATGGCGTCGAGCGGGACGTCGACGAAGCCGCAGACCGCCAGCAGGCCCTGCGGGGTGACGGTCTGGGCCAGGTCCTCCATCACCTCACCGCTGACCAGGTGCACGGGCACGCCCGCACCTTCGGCGGCGGTGACAAGATCAGAGTGCCTGCTCCGCGCGTGCGCGGTCACGAACAGGTCGCTGACCTTGGCTCCGCAGCTGAGCGCCTCCGCCACGGCTTGCGGGCCCTCCGCCAGGAACGCCTGCTCCCGCTGCCGGAAGGCACGCTTGGTCAGCCGTCGCGCGGCTCTTACTGGCCCAGGGGGGTTTTCGCCGTAGTGGCGCGCGGCTGGGGGGCCCCCGGCCCCCGCAGGCCGCACGATGGGGCTACGCCCCCGCGTCACATACGTCCCCGGGTCACTAAGCGGCCGCGGATCCTGAGGCGTCGGGCAGGGCCTTCTTGGCCACCTCGACCAGGGCCGAGAAGGCTGACTCGTCCGCCACGGCCAACTCGGCCAGCATCCGCCGGTCGACCTCGACGCCGGCGACGCGCAGGCCCTGTATGAACCGGTTATAGGTCATCCCGTTGGCCCGGGCCGCGGCGTTGATCCGCTGGATCCACAGCCGCCGGAAATTGCCCTTGCGGTCCTTGCGGTCGCGGTAGGCGTAGGTCATCGAGTGGAGGACCTGCTCCTTGGCCTTGCGGTACAGCCGTGACCGCTGCCCCCGGTAGCCGCTGGCCCGTTCGAGGACAACCTTGCGCTTCTTGTGGGCGTTGGTCGCCCGCTTCACGCGTGCCATTGTTGTTCTGTCTCCCTCGCGCGAGCCGGGCTACTTGCCCAGCAGCTTCTTGATCTCCTTGACGTCGCTCGGCGCGAGCGTCACTTCGTCGTAAAGCCGTCGCGTCATGCGGGACGACTTGTGCTCGAACATGTGATTGCGGTTGGCGCGGCGGCGCATCACCTTGCCGGTACCGGTCAGCCGGAATCGCTTTGCGGCACCGCTGTGGGTCTTCATCTTCGGCATGGTCGCCGTCGTCTCCGTTTCTCTATCTTCTGCCGCGGCGTTTACCGCGGTTGGCCAAGGACGCAGCAGTCACCGTCCCCGGCGCTGGCCCTTTCGGCAGGGCCGCCGGGGATCAGTCCGCCAGGTACAGCTGCCGGCTAGGCCGGACCCGGTACCGTGGCGCCGTCGGCTGCGGGCTCGCTCGCCGCAGGCTCGGGCGCCGCTGGCGCGGCGGCACTAGCCTGAGCGGCTGGCGTCGCAGTGTTGCCCTGTGCGGCTGGCGCCGCGGGGCGTGGGCTGGGCACCGACTTGCTGTGCGCCTGCCCGGCGTGTGCCTTGGCCTCGTTCTTCTTCTTGTGCGGGCCGATCACCATGATCATGTTCCGCCCGTCCTGCTTAGGCTGCGACTCCACAAAGCCAAGCTCTTCAACGTCTCCAGCCAGACGCTGCAGCAAGCGGAAGCCTAGTTCCGGGCGTGACTGCTCACGTCCCCGGAACATGATCGTCACCTTGACCTTGTCTCCCGCCTTGAGGAACCGCTCGACGTGGCCCTTCTTGGTGCCGTAGTCGTGCGGGTCGATCTTCGGCCGGAGCTTGATCTCCTTGACGATCGTCTGAGTCTGGTTCTTGCGTGACTCCCTGGCCTTGACCGCGGCCTCGTACTTGAACTTGCCGTAGTCCATGAGCTTGGCCACCGGGGGCCGGGCAGTCGGGGCAACCTCGACCAGGTCGAGATCGGCTTCCTGAGCTAGCTTGAGCGCGTCATTGATCGAGACGATCCCGATCTGCTCCCCCTTCGACCCGACCAGCCGGACTTCGGGAGAACGGATGCGCTCGTTGATACGTGCTTCGGCGCTGATGTGACCTCCTTGAGCCTGTATCCCGCCGTCGGCGCCTCCGGCGGCGGTATGTGCTCGCCCCGGTGTTCCCCCGGCGCCGCGGCCGCCCGCGAAGGCGGATGCCGCACACGAGAAAGCCCCGCGAGCGATGCGCTTCGCGGGGCAACCACAACAACGGCGCCGTCCCCTCACGAGGAATGCGCCGTGCCAGGCAGTACCCGCGGCGCACGCGCGTTCCGCACGTATCGCCACTGGGACTTCTGGCCAGACCCGCCTGCCTCGGTAGTAACCGGGCCGACCGGGTGGGAGGTGGTCCTCCGCTTCGCGCGCCCGACGCCTAGACGCCGAGCTGTGACAACTAACCCTAACAGCACCGGGGCGCGAAGCGGTATTCCCGGATACCGGCCGGGTGCGCGTCAATTTTGTAGGTGACTAACGGGTAACTTGTTGCTGGCAGCGTTGCATGGCCGGTCAGGGCCGGATCAGGCGGTAGCTGTCTGGTTGCGGAGTCGCTGCCAGATCTGTTCCCGCTGGCTGCTGGCCTCGCGGCAACGTAGGGCAGTCGGCTGGTCGACGTTCCGCAGGCGTGATTCCCGAGTTGGGCCAACTCAGTGCGCACGTGAAACGGCAGCGGAGGCTTGGAAACTTCACGGAGGCGGGTGCCCGGCGACCGGCGTGGCGTTCCGGGCACCCGCCATTGCGGCTACGGGGTGCCGATGGCGCCGTCGGCACGGTTGGGTGGGCCCTTACCGGGCGCCGGGGAAGGCTTGGCCGAAGACGAACAGGGTCATCAGGTCGCCGATCGCCGGGCGGTTGCGAGGTACGTACACCTCTGGCGCCGGGTTCGGCAGGTTGTCCTCGCTGAAGCTGGTCAGCGGGGGCAGGCCCCAGTTCTGCTCGATGAACTTCAGGATCGAGACGTGGTCGTTGTAGGTGTGGTCGACCGCGCCGTGCCGCGCCCACGGGGACACCACGATCAGCGGCACCCGCGGCCCGTCGCCGAGGAAGCTGACCGGCTGGATGTACCCCGAGTCGTAGGAGCCGCCGGCTTCGTCCCAGGTGATGAAGATCGCGGTCGACGCCCACTCCCGCGGATTCGACTGCACCGCGCTGATCGCGTTGTGCAGGAAGGTCTCGAACGCGGCGACCGAGGAG